>BNJS01002967.1_pt1 | contig 325602 bp, 627 predicted proteins | sample 8540461 | NCBI WGS metagenome assembly BNJS01 (sample SAMD00202454, study PRJDB9452) | human saliva metagenome | isolation source: human saliva | place: Japan
AACGTCAAAGACGAATGCGGTTGCGGTGAAAGCTTTTAACGTGTAATTGAGACGATGATGAACAATCCCTTTGCACTATTTAATTTGCCCGTAGCCTTTTCAGGTGGATAGCGCGTTATTAAACGAGCATTATCTGGCGTTGCAAAAATCCCTTCATCCGGATAATTTTTTTCAGCGGCTTCTGCGCAAGAACAACGCCTTGCCATGCAAAAAAATCAGCGGAAATTAATGATGCTCTTCGCATTTTAAAAGATCCGATTGCACGCGCCGACAGCATCATTACCCTCAATACCGGCGAACGAGAAAACCCAGAAGAAAAAAAGCAACAAAGACATTGGTTTTTCTGATGCAGCAAATGGAATGGCGTGAAACCTTAGAAAATATCGAAAACCGTAAAGACACGGATGAATTAACAGCATTTACCAAAGAAATTGACCAAATCCGTCATGCCATTTTAAGCGAATTATCCACCGCACTTGCTGAGCAACAATGGAACGTCGCGCGGGCAATGACAGACAAATTACGTTTTATCAAAAAAACTCCAAACAGAAATTGAGCGAGTTGAAGAAACTCTTTTAGATTTTTTTAATGTAAACCATATCGAGAGACAACATGGCGTTACTTCAAATTGCAGAGCTGGGACAAAGTGCCGCGCCCCATCAACAAAAAAACTTGCCGTGGGCATCGATCTCGGCACTACAAACTCCCCTAATTGCTACCGTACGCAACGGCCACAGCGATATTTTTATTAGACGAACAAAATCGTCCGCTATTGCCTTCTGTTGTGCATTTTGGCAAAGATGAAAAAGTGATTGTCGGCTACGAAGCCGCCGAACTTGCCACGCAAGATCCACAAAATACGGTGATTTCCGTCAAACGTTTAATCGGTCGTAGTCTTGCGGATATTCAACAACGTTATCCAAATTTGCCTTTATCAATTTGTCGCCAGTGAAAACGGTTTGCCTTTTGTTAACAACACGCCAAGGTGTACGTAGCCCGATTGAAATTTCCGCAGAAATACTGAAAAAAATTGACCGCACTTGGCGAGCAACGCTTAGGGCGGTAACCTTGTAGGTGCAGTGATTACCGTGCCTGCCTATTTTGATGATGCTCAACGCCACAGCACCAAAGACGCAGCGAAATTAGCGGGACTTAATGTGCTACGTTTATTAAACGAACCAACGGCGGCAGCCATTGCGTACGGCTTGGATAGCGGACAAGAAGGCGTGATTGCTGTGTATGATTTAGGCGGTGGTACCTTTGACATTTCCATTTTGCGCCTCTCCCGCGGCGTGTTTGAAGTGTTGGCGACCGGAGGCGACACTGCGCTAGGCGGTGATGATTTCGATTTGGTCTTAGCCGATTGGATTATCGAACAATCTGCAGTAAAACCGGAAAATGACAGCCAATATCGTGAACTCATTGAGTTAGCCAATCACATTAAAGTGGAATTAACTAACGTAACGGAAACTAAAATTCAGTATCGCAATTGGCTTGGCAACATCAGCCGAGAGCAATTTAACGAACTGATTCAACCGTTAGTTAAACGTTCTTTACTTGCTTGTCGCCGCGCGTTAAAAGATGCCGGCGTAGAAGCGGAAGACGTGAATGAAGTGGTGATGGTGGGCGGTTCTACCCGTGTACCTTATGTGCGCGAGCAAGTGGGCGAATTTTTCCAAAAACAACCGTTGACTTCTATCGATCCCGATAAAGTGGTCGCCCTTGGCGCAGCCATTCAAGCTGATATTCTCGCCGGCAACAAACCGGATTCCGAACTATTGTTATTGGACGTCATTCCGCTTTCCCTTGGCATTGAGACCATGGGTGGTTTGGTGGAAAAAATCATTCCGCGCAACACCACCATTCCTGTGGCGCGTGCGCAAGAATTTACTACCTTCAAAGACGGGACAAACCGCAATGTCGGTGCATATCGTACAAGGTGAACGGGAATTGGTTAACGATTGCCGTTCTCTCGCCCGCTTCACCCTACGCGGCATTCCGCCGATGGCGGCCGGAGCAGCGCATATTCGCGTCACCTACCAAGTAGATGCCGACGGGTTACTCAGCGTCACCGCCATGGAAAAAAACCACCGGCGTACAATCCTCGATTCAGGTAAAGCCGTCTTACGGTTTAACGGATGATGAAATTGCCAACATGCTGAAAGCCTCCATGGAAAATGCCAAAGAGGATATTCAAGCGCGTTTATTGGCGGAACAACGCGTAGAAGCGGAACGTGTACTGGAAAGTGTACGCTCGGCTCTGGCACAAGATTATGATTTATTAGATGACGACGAATTAAGTGCGGTCAAAAAAACGCAATTATTTCGTTGGAACAATTAAAACAGCAAGATGATTCCCTTGCCATCAAACAAGGCATCAAAGCGCTGGATTTAGCAACGCAGGAATTTGCTGCCCGTCGTATGGATAAATCCATTCGTACCGCGTTAGCAGGTCACTCCGTTGACGATATTGTAGGAAAGTAAGGATATTAAAATGCCAAAAAGTGATTTTTTTACCCTAATGAAGAATTTTGCCCGGAAGGCATGGTCGTTGATGCCGCTGCCGGCGACAATTTGCTTGAAGTGGCCCACAACGCCGGCGTAGAAATTCACCACGCTTGCGATGGCTCTTGCGCTTGCACCACATGCCATGTGGTGGTGCGTGAAGGAGGCGATTCTTTAAATGAACCAAGCGATCAAGAAGAAGATATGTTAGATAAAGCCTGGGGCTTAGAAATGGACAGCCGACTGTCTTGCCAATGTATTGTCGGTGATGAAGACTTGGTCGTCGAAATCCCGAAATACAATATTAACCACGCAAATGAGGCGGCCCACTAATGAAATGGACGGACGCCCAACTCATTGCCGAAGCCTTATATGACAACAATCCGGAGCTGGATCCGAAAACCGTGCGTTTTACCGATTTGCACCGCTGGATTTGTGAATTAGACGATTTTGACGATGATCCGCAAAAATCAAACGAAGGGATTTTAGAAGCTATTTTGCTGAAATGGTTGGAAGAATACGAGTAGAAATTCTCTCAGAAAAACAACCGCACTTTAATCGCAAACTTTAACTGTAGGGGACAGGCTTTATGCCTGTCCTATTCGTATCATCAGATCGTCGGACAGACATAAAGTCTGTCCCTACAATGTGGAATGATGCTTACTTCACCTGCATTCCCGCTTTCACGCCTGCATCAGCAGACAACAGGAATAAATCAGCGCCGCCGGTGCCTGCACTTAAAATCATGCCTTCGGACACACCAAATTTCATTTTTGCGTGGTGCAAGGTTTGCCACCATAATCACAAAGCGTCCTTCCAGCTCTTCCGGCTTATCGTAAGCCGCCTTGATACCTGAAAAAAACTTGGCGTTTGTGATCGCCCCAAATCCAGTTCAAAGCGCAATAATTTATTGATTCCGGCACGGCTTCGCATTTCAATACTTTCGCTACACGTAGATCAAGCTTCGCGAAATCATCAATCGTGATGGTCTCTGCAATCGGCTCAATAGCTCCCTGTAGATTCATTGGCATTTTGAACCGCACTTTTCATGGCAGGCGCGGCATTCACTTGCGCGTTTTCCGCTTTAGATGCCTCAATCATCGCTTCAATTTGTTTGCCATCCAAGCGAGAGAATAAGGCTTTAAACGGTGCAATTTGGTGATTTAACAATGGCTGCGCTAAATTTGCCCAGGTTAATTCCGCCAGCAAGAAGGCCTCTGCACGTTCTGCCAGTTTTGGTAACACCGGTTTTAAATAGCCCATCAGCACACGGAATAATTGAATCCCCATGGAACACACCGCTTGCAACTCCGCGTCTTTGCCCTCTTCTTTCGCAATCACCCAAGGGGCTTTATCGTCAATATATTTGTTGGCTTTATCGGTTAATGCCATGATTTCACGAATGGCTTTGCCGAATTCGCGATTTTCGTAATACGTGGCGATTTGCTCAGATTGTGCAATAAATTCACTAAATAAAGCCTGATCATCTAATGCTGCCGCCAACTTGCCGTCAAAACGTTTTTTTGGATAAAAACCGGCGTTACGGGAAGCCAAATTCACCAGTTTATTCACCAAATCCGTATTCACACGCTGAACGAAATCTTCTAAGTTCAAATCCAAATCGTCAATGCGATTACTTAATTTCGCCGCGTAGTAATAACGCAAACATTCCGGATCCAAGTGTTTCAAATAGGTTGCCGCTTGAATGAATGTACCGCGGGATTTTTGACATTTTCTCACCGTTCACCGTCACATAGCCGTGCACAAAAATATTGCTCGGTTTACGGAAACCGGCACCTTCTAACATGGCAGGCCAGAACAGGCTGTGGAAATACATGATGTCTTTTGCCGATGAAGTGATAAAGCTCAGCATCGCTGTCTTTGCACCAGAAACTGTCGAAATCAATACTGCTTTCACGTTTGCACAGATTTTTTTGAAAGACGCCATATAACCGATAGGCGCATCCAACCAAACGTAGAAATATTTGCCTTCCGTATTCGGAATTTGGAAACCAAAATATGGCGCATCGCGGGAAATATCCCATTGTTGAAGACCCGCTTCAAACCATTCCTGCATTTTTATTCACCACTTCCGGCTGCAAAGATCCGAACCCTAACCAGTTTTTTTCAACATGGCTTCAAAACTTGGCAAATCAAAGAAGAAGTGCTCGGAATCTTTCATGACCGGCGTCGCACCGGACACCACGGAGCGTGGATTGATGAGTTCCGTCGGACTATAAGTAGCCGCGCACACTTCGCAGTTGTCACCATATTGATCCGGCGATTTACATTTCGGGCAGGTACCTTTCACAAAACGATCAGGCAAGAAACATCCCTTTTTCCGGATCATAGAGTTGGGAAAATGGTGCGGCTTTTTAATAAAAACCGTTTTCTTTTAAGCGGTTATAAATGAACTCTGAAAAACTCGCGATTTTTCTTCACTGTGTGTGGAATGGTAGTTATCAAAGCTGATGTTGAAAACCGGCAAAAATCCGCCATATGTTTGTGACGTACATCATTAATAAGTTGTTCCGGCGTAATGCCCATTTGGTCGGCTTTTTAACATGATCGGCGTACCATGTGCGTCATCGGCACACACAAAAGTGAATGTCATTGCCTCGCATCCGTTGAAAAACGCACCCAAATATCCGCCTGAATATGCTCCAACATGTGACCTAAATGAATTGGGCCATTGGCATACGGCAAGGCACAAGTAACTAAAATTTTACGCTTGGAATTCGACATAATATTGACCTTTAAAAATACTTAAAAAAACGGAAAAAAATTAGCGCTTATGTTACCTTATTGAGGGTATTTTTTTCTAGTTTAATCATGATTTAGGCATTTTTTTAACTTAACAGATAAAGGCGGTCATGATTAAATATAACCAACGAATTTACTACACTAAAAAAAGGAAGCATTATGGCGACGTTATTTTTCTGAAAAATTTAACGGAACAACAGAAGGAACATATTGTTCGGTTATTCAAAAAAACTTTCAACACCCTACTCTGCAAAAAGATCTCATTTCTCTCAACACATTGAAAAAACCGAAAAGGGCGGTGATACTTTTGCGTGTAGAATTATCCATGCCTTTCGCCTGGAACACCGCTTTTGCCGAATTAAAAAAATGCCTTAACCGAACCGTTAAAAGCAGCGGCAGAAGTAGAAAATGTCAAATGGCTGTTAAACTACCAAATCGCCACTCTCAAACGCGCTAACAATCACCCTGCGGTGAAAGGCGTAAAAAAATATTATTGCAGTGAGCTCCGGTAAAGGCGGCGTGGGCAAATCCACCGTTTCTGTTAACCTTGCCATCGCGTTACAACAACAAGGTGCACGCGTGGGAATTTTAGATGCGGATATTTACGGCCCCTCCATTCCACACATGCTCGGTGCACCGCATCAACGCCCAACATCACCTGATAATCAACACATCACGCCAATTGAAGCGCACGGCTTGTATGCCAACTCCATCGGTTTCCTAATGGACGAAGACAACGCCACCATTTGGCGCGGTCCGATGGCAAGTAGCGCATTAAGCCAACTATTACAAGAAACCCTATGGCCTGACTTGGATTATCTTGTGATCGATATGCCTCCGGGCACCGGTGACATTCAACTTACCCTGTCCCAACAAATTCCGGTGACAGGCGCAGTAGTTGTCACAACCCCACAAGACATTGCCCTATTGGATGCGGTAAAAGGGATTTCCATGTTTGAGCGTGTTTCCGTGCCGGTATTAGGTATTGTGGAAAACATGTCCATACACATTTGTAGCAACTGCGGTCACCAAGAAGCGATTTTTCGGTACTGGTGGTGCAGAACGCATTGCGGATAAATACAACATCAAAGTATTGGGACAACAACCGTTACACATCCGCCTTCGTCAAGATTTGGATCGCGGCGAACCAACCGTAGTTGCCGCGCCGGACAGCGAAATTGCACAAGGTTTCTTAAAATTAGCTGAGAAAGTCGCGACCGAACTTTACTGGCAAGGCTCTGTGATTCCGAGCGAAATTATGTTCCGCGAAGTGAAGTAACGACATTGCATTGAAATTCCATTGAAAAGTGCGGCTAGTTTTTAACGCGTTTAAAAACGTCGAAAAAAACCAACCGCACTTTTTTTATATTTAGTTTATTCTTTGTACGAAATTAAATATAAATTCATTCGAAAAAAACTATACAGAATTTCAAATTTTAGTTTATAAAAAACCTCTCCGCGAGGAGAGGTAGGGAAAAGTAGTTTAGCTATTTATGATTATTTTTATTTAGGAACTTTATGAATATCAAGCAATCACTTGATATGGTTAGATAATATAGGTGTTTTTTTCCTCTCTGCAAAATACTAAATTATGTTTTTCTTGATATAAATCACAAAAAAATTAGTTATTTTTTTATATTTTTGTCGATTTTTGTGCTTACTGTGAGTGGTTTTTAATTTGTGTTAAAAATGTAGCGATAAAAATTTTCGGAAGGTGACTGTGTGAAAAAAATATTTTTTTATTTTTTTAATGTTCTGTTTGTTGGCGCCAAATGTATTCGCCCACCCACATGCGTTTATTGACATGAAAAACTAAAATCCTGGTGAAAAAAACCAACAGTTAGTCGGCTTTTTCTGCTCAATGGATACTGGATGAACCGAGTTCTGCTGCAATGTTATATGATATAAAACCAAGCTCATGGCAATAAACAAGCATTACAAAAAAATTAATTGATGAAATTATCGGCAACATAGTGAATGAACATTATTTTAGTTATCTATTTGATAAGAATGAAAATAAAGTTAAATACAGCGCTAAACCTCAAAAATTACGGTATGAAAACCAGCGGTTCGCAAGTGTTGTATTATTTTTGATTTTATGCTGTCAAAACCGCAATCATTGGTGGATAACGAATTCACGTTGAGCACCTACGATCCCACTTACTACGTTGCGATGTACTACGATCAGCCCGTTAATCAGGCAGTCGATTTTTTCCCAACTACCGGCAAATTGCCGTGGCGAAGTATTGGAAGCGCAAGTAGATGATAAAAATAAAAGCATACGCTTCATCATTAGATCAATCGCAACGTAATGAAGATAACACCCTCGGCGCGTTATTTGCTCAAAAAAAGTGCGGTTGATTTGCAAATAGTTTTTAAGAGTTCTAATGAAATCCCGTTTATTTTTATACCGTTTTATTTGGCCTTTTAATTGTTGCCATCATTTATTTATTCCCTTGGTTATTCACACGGATCGCTGTGTGGCAAAGGGAATTTAACCAACTTATTTCCGGCTATTTACACGAGATAAAAACAACAACCTGCCTATGCGGGAAGTTTGTTAATTTTAGTCAGTTTCCTTTATGGGGTGTTTCACGCCCTCGGTCCGGGACATGGAAAATTTATTATTGCCGGCTATTTAGCCACCCATCAAACCCAACTTAGCCGCAGTATGCAAATCACGTTTTTTTCTCATCTTTAATGCAAGGCGTTGTAGCGATTTCGGCCATCTCAATTATTGTGTTGGTTTTTGCAACTGTCTTCCGGCTACTTTAATTTAAGCTAACTGTGGCTTGAACGCACGGCGTTCTGCTTGATCATTTTGCTCGGTCTAAATTGGTGTTGGAAAAACGGTAAGATTTTTATATAAACAACGCCGCCAACAGAAAAAAACGCCCTCAAATTCAACGTATTCAAGGAATTTCGTCCGGAGGAATCCGCGTAGGCTCATTAATCACAGAAAAAAAGTGCGGTGCATATTTCAAACGCTTTTTCCTGACCATAACGAACATTGTAGTTGTGGGCATCAGCATATGCCTGACCCGACCAAACTAAAACAAAATCATACTTTGAAAGACAGCCTATTGATTATTTTTAAGCATTGGTATGCGACCTTGCTCAGGTGCCATTTTTGTGTTGTTTTTTTAGCCCTATATGTTAGATCTCTACCGTTGGGGAATTTTTGCCACCTTAGCTATGGCTTTCGGCACCGGTATCACCCCTATCCGCCTTTTGCCTTATTAGTGCGTTATGCCCGTGCGACAGCACTAAAAATGGGGCAATGGTATCGTGTCCCGTTGGCTAATTTAGATATTGAAGCCACAATGAAATGTATCGCAGGTGTAATATTGATTTTCTTTGCGCTAAGTTTGCTTTATGGCTCTACATTGCCGGTGAGCGGTGGTGCGGTATTATTTGCCAGATAAAAAAAGAAATGAAAGGTTTCAGCAGAAAAAAATAAAAAGCCCATAAGGAGGATATGGGCTCAAATTCCTTTGGTATGCTTAGCTTTTTATAAAAGGAGACAAATAAAAACTATCCAAAAGAAAAAAATTGGCTCCTCCTGCTGGACTCGAACCAGCGACATATGGATTAACAGTCCACCGTTCTACCGACTGAACTAAGGAGGAAGAATTTGGTATCAATAAAGATAGGCGCGTATATTACTTATCCGACCACTCCTTGTCAACACCTCAAATTAAAAATTTTTTTAACATTTCCAACTGTAATTTTTCTATCCACAAAGTCTGTGGATAAGTTTGTGAATTATTATTTTTACAAATGAGCCAATCCCTGCTCAAATAAGGCTTCGCAGAAATTCTTAGTGGAATTGATTGCAAAATAACATTTACTTATTTTTTTCAACTAGTTAATAAAAAAATCTAGAGAATTTTTTTAAAAATTTTTTTATAAATTTGTGAAGCCACACACTTGACAACCCTAACTCTGTGTAAAACTTAATTTTTTTATCACTCAATTTGGAGTGGTAAATATGCTAGAATGCACGGCATTAAAAAAACATCCTAAGAATCGACCGCACTTTATGTCTGAAAAAAATCAATACGAAACCTTTTTATCCTCCATTCTGATTTCCAACCCTCCGGAGATCAGCCGCAAGCTATCGAAAAATTGGCCGAAAAATTTAACGGATGGCTTGGCGCACCAAACTTTGTTGGGCGTAACCGGCTCCGGAAAAACCTTTACCATTGCCAATGTAATCGCTCAATTAAACCGTCCCGCTATGTTGCTTGCGCCGAATAAGACGCTCGCGGCTCAGCTTTACGCGGAAATGAAAGCTTTTTTTCCTGAAAATGCGGTGGAATATTTCGTCTCTTACTATGATTATTATCAGCCGGAAGCCTATGTGCCGAGCAGTGATACCTTCATTGAAAAAGATGCGTCCATTAACGATCAAATCGAGCAAATGCGTTTGTCGGCTACCAAATCTTTTTTGGAACGTCGGGATACCATTGTGGTCGCCTCAGTTTCCGCCATTTATGGTTTAGGCGACCCAGATTCTTATTTGCAAATGATGTTGCATTTGCAACAAGGGGCGATAATCAATCAACGTCAGATTTTGGCGAAGTTGGCAGAATTGCAATATACGCGTAACGATCAGGCATTTCAGCGCGGTACGTTTCGTGTGCGCGGGGAAATTATCGATATTTTCCCGGCAGAATCCGATGAGCGCGCAGTACGCATTGAATTATTTGATGATGAAATTGAGCGTTTAAGCTTATTCGATCCGCTCACCGGAAGCAGTTTTGGTGCTATCCCACGTTTCACCGTGTATCCGAAAACACACTACGTCACACCGCGCGAGCGCATTTTTAGATGCCATTGAAAAAAATCAAAGTGGAGTTGGCGCAACGACGGGAATATTTCATTAAAGAAAATAAATTGTTAGAAGAACAACGAATCAGCCAACGTACTCAATTTGATATTGAAATGATGAACGAGTTGGGCTATTGCTCGGGGATTGAAAAACTACTCACGTTATTTGTCGGGCAGAAATGAAGGCGAACCGCCACCGACTTTGTTTGACTATATGCCGTCCGACGCCATTTTAATTATTGATGAATCCCACGTCACCGTGCCGCAAATTGGCGGGATGTATCGTGGCGACCGTTCCCGCAAAAGAAACGTTGGTGGAATATGGTTTCCGTTTGCCTTCGGCGTTGGATAACCGACCGTTACGTTTTTGAAGAATTTGAACGCTTGGCTCCGCAAACCATCTATGTTTCGGCTACCCCGGGGCCTTATGAATTGGAAAAATCCGGCGCTGAAATTATCGATCAGGGTTGTGCGTCCAACAGGCTTACTCGATCCGCAAATTGAAATTCGCCCGGTGTCTATTCAAGTGGATGATTTGCTTTCTGAAGCGCGTCAAAGAGCGGATAAAAATGAGCGCGTTTTAGTGACGACGCTGACAAAGAAAATGGCGGAAGATTTAACGGATTATTTAGATGAACACGGGATTCGAGTGCGTTATTTGCACTCCGATATTGATACGGTGGAGCGTGTGGAAATTATCCGTGATTTGCGCCTAGGCGAATTTGATGTATTGGTCGGGATTAACTTATTACGAGAAGGCTTGGATATTCCCGAAGTATCACTCGTGGCGATTTTAGATGCGGATAAAGAAGGCTTCTTGCGTTCTGAACGTTCTTTAATTCAAACCATCGGACGTGCCGCGCGAAACTTGAATGGTAAAGCGATTTTGTATGCGGACAGCATCACCAAGTCTATGGAAAAAGCCATTACGGAAACCAATCGCCGCCGTGAAAAACAAACGAAATACAATGAAGATCACGGCATTGTGCCACAGGCGTTAAATAAAAAAAGTGGGCGAATTGTTAGACATCGGTCAGGGCGCCAATCAAAAAGCGAAAGCCAATAAACAACGCGGAAAAATGGTGGCAGAACCGACCGCACTTTATGCCGTGCCTACATCACCGAAAGAATATCAACAACAAATTAAGAAATTGGAACAGCAAATGTATAAATTTGCGCAAGATTTGGAATTTGAAAAAGCTGCCTCCGTGCGTGATCAATTACAGCAATTACGAGAAAGTTTTATGTTATCTGGCGAGTAAAAAGTGCGGTCGTTTTTCTCGAGTGTTTTTCATAAAAAAAGGCGAAATAAATTCGCCTTTTTTGTTTTTTTACGATGACCTTACTGCACCAACAAATAGAAGTTGCTGTCGCCACGAATAATATTTAAAGCAACAGCGGATGGTTTGCTATCCAAGGCTTTGCGTAATTGACCTAAATTCTCAATTTTTGGCGGTTAACACCAATGATCACATCACCGGATTTCAAACCACGTTGTTCCGCTAAGGAGTTTGGTTTGATTTTTACTGATGGACACCCCTTTTACGCCTTTTTTCATCGTAATTGTTCAATTCTGCACCATCCAATGCCGGTAACAAAATTATTGGCGCTGGTTTGGGTTTGTTCATCGGATTGTAATGTTACTTTGGTGCTATTAGATTTACCATCACGTAAATACGTTAATTCAATTTCTTTGCCCGCACCGGAAGTCGCGATTTTCGCACGCATTTCAGCAAAGCTGGAAACCGCTTGACCGTTCATGGCAATAATGACATCACCGGCTTTTTAAGCCTGCTTTATCGGCGGCGGAACCCGGCATAACTTCGCTCACAAAGGCACCTTTTTTTCGCTTCAATGTCAAAGGCTTGAGCCAGATCAGCATTGAGTTCGCCACCTTTAATACCTAGTATACCGCGACGCACTTCACCAAATTCAAGAATTTGTTGGACTAAATTGTTCGCCATGTTACTTGGGATAGCAAATGCAATTCCCGCATTGCCGCCACTTGGAGAAATAATGGCAGTATTGATACCGATTAATTCGCCTTTCAAGTTAATCAACGGACCACCGGAATTTCCACGGTTGACCGCGGCATCAGTTTGAATGTAGTTTTTCATACATACCGTTATCAGCCCCCATAGAGCGGCCTAACGCGGACACAATACCGGAAGTTACAGTTTGACCTAAACCGAACGGGTTGCCAATGGCCACGGTAAAATCACCCACACGTAATTTATCGGAGTCGGCAATCTTAAGTGCGGTCAAATTTTTCGGTTTTTCGATTTGAATTAACGCCACGTCGGACATCTCATCGGCACCGATTACTTTCGCTTTAAATTCACGGCCATCTTGAAGCTGCACGCTGATGTTATCTGCATCTTTAATCACATGATTATTGGTTAAAAACATAACCTTTTTTTCTGCGTTGATAATCGCCCCGGAACCAATGCCTTTTAAAATTACGCGGTGCGCGATCACGATCAAAACATATCCGGGCCGAAGAAGAACTTGAATTCCTCCGGAATGCCATCATCCATTTCGGCTGAACGGCCTTTTTGTTTGCCTTCTACTGAAATGGAAACAACAGAGGGTAAAACTTTTTCTAACATTGGTGCCAGGCTTGGAACTTGTTGACCTTCTATTACTGTAGGAATTTCAGCTTGACTGATCATTGGTGTAGTTAAGACACTCAATCCTAAAAGCAATACCGGTTAACACAAAATTACGTTTTTCATTAGTTTTTTTCTCCAATAAAAACAATCTTAAAACAACGAAACCACTAGAGATTTCGATAACTGGTATGACAAAAACAGTTGAATGTTCAGTAATTTTTTACAGACCAAAAATTTCCTTGGAAAAATTGGCACGAAAAGACCAACATCAAGTAGAATGAGCCCTCACATTATTTATTTCCTAAGGGTTATTCGACGACGCAAAAACGCAAACGAAAAATGACCGCACTTTTTCTTAACTTTTTCCTTAACCAGAGAAGAATTATGTCAACACAATTCGTTTACACGATGCACCGAGTAGGCAAGGTTGTCCCGCCGAAACGTCATATTTTAAAAAGATATTTCCCTGAGTTTTTTTCCGGGAGCCAAAATCGGCGTGCTCGGCTTAAACGGCGCCGGTAAATCCACCCTACTCCGCATCATGGCGGGTATCGATAAAGACATCGAAGGGGAAGCTCGTCCACAACCCGGCATAAAAATCGGCTATCTTCCACAAGAACCGAAACTCGAACCGCAGCAAACCGTGCGTGAAGCTATTGAAGAAGCTGTGGGCGAAGTAAAACAAGCCTTAAACCGTTTAGATGAAGTATACGCACTTTTATGCCGATCCTGACGCCGATTTCGATAAGCTTGCCGCCGAACAGGCACAATTGGAAGCCATTATTCAAGCACACGATGGACATAATTTAGACAACCAATTAGAACGCGCCGCCGATGCGTTACGTTTACCGGACTGGGATGCCAAAAATCGAACATTTATCTGGGGAGAACGCCGTCGTGTGGCACTTTGCCGTTTATTGCTCGAAAAACCGGATATGTTATTGTTAGACGAACCGACCAACCACTTGGATGCAGAATCCGTGGCGTGGTTAGAGCGCTTCTTGCATGACTACGAAGGCACCGTGGTGGCAATTACCCACGACCGTTACTTCTTGGATAACGTTGCCGGTTGGATTTTTAGAACTTGACCGTGGAGAAGGCATTCCTTGGGAAGGCAACTACTCTTCTTGGTTGGAACAAAAAGAAAAACGCTTGGCGCAAGAACAGGCGCAAGAATCTGCCCGCCAAAAATCCATTGAGAAAGAATTGGAATGGGTGCGCCAAAATCCAAAAAGGTCGCCAAGCAAAAAGCAAGGCGCGTATGGCTCGCTTTTGATGAGCTTAATTCCGGGGAATATCAAAAACGTAACGAAACTAACGAACTCTTTATTCCACCGGGTCCACGCTTAGGTGATAAAGTCATTGAAGTGCAGAATTTAAATAAATCCTATGGCGACCGCACTTTAATCGATGATTTGTCTTTCAGCATTCCGAAAAGGTGCCATCGTTGGGATTATCGGACCTAACGGTGCGGGTAAATCCACGCTATTCCGTATGCTTTCCGGCAAAGAACAACCGGATTCCGGCTCCATCACCTTAGGGAGAAACCGTGGTACTGGCTTCCGTAGATCAATTCCGCGATGCCATGGATGACAGTAAAACGGTGTGGGAAGAAGTCTCTCATGGGCAGGACATCTTGCGCATTGGCAACTTTTGAAATTCCAAGCCGTGCCTATGTTGGTCGTTTTAACTTCAAAGGCGTAGATCAGCAAAAACGCGTGGGCGAACTTTCCGGCGGTGAACGCGGTCGCTTGCATCTAGCAAAATTGTTACAAGCCGGCGGCAACGTATTGTTACTGGACGAACCGACTAACGACCTTGATGTGGAAACCTTACGTGCATTGGAAAATGCTATCTTGGAATTCCCTGGCTGCGCTATGGTTATCTCCCATGACCGCTGGTTTTTAGACCGTATCGCTACCCATATTTTAGACTACGGCGACGAAGGCAAAGTAACCTTCTACGAAGGCAACTTCTCCGATTATGAAGAATGGAAGAAGAAAAACCTTCGGCTCGGAAGCGCTTCAACCACACCGCATTAAATATAAACGCATTGCGAAATAACGTTATTGCTAAAACAAAAAAAAACCACTTTCAATCATTGAAAGTGGTTTTATTTTTATCCGGTGTACAATCAAAATATCCGATTTTTTGACCGCACTTTAAATGGAATTACCATTCAAAGTTCACACCCGCATTATAGGTTGCACCGCCACCATTTGTGCTAAATGCCACACCGGCTTTAGCCGCAACGTTTTCATTGAAACGGTAACCTGTACCTACAGCTAATGCTGTTTTGGATTTATAACCGCCTACAGCAGCACTCATGTTGACTTTGCCAACATTATACGGTTGGAACAATCCGTTTAATGCCGCTTGAGCCGCTAAACCATTTTTCACTTCTTTATCTAAATCGCTTACACGATTATCAAGTTGATCAATACGGGCACTGTTTTGGTCAATTTTAGCTTTTAGAGCAGTAACACTTTGTTGCTGTGCAGATTTTAACTGAGCAATACCTGCTGTATTCGCTTTTAATCGCCGCTTCATTTTTCGCTACAGCTTCTTTGTTATCTTTAATCGCAGCCTCATTTTTCGTTACAGCTACTTTATTGGCTGCAATTTTAGTTTTATTATCATCAACCGCTTTTTGTGTACTTTCATGAGCTTTAACAAGGCTGTTGTGATAATTTTCCACAGTGGCTTGATCTGCTTTTATTTGCTAACTCTGCTTTGTCAGCTTTATCAGCTAATTTATCATCAACATATTTTTTTACCGGCTTTAGCATCAATGCTTGCTTTTTGAACACGGATATCTTGAGTATTTTTTTCTCAACATCTTTATTGACGTTTTTCAATTGCACGCTGATTATTTTTAACATCTTCAGAAACAGCTTCAAAACCCTCTACCATTGTCTTTGCAACAGTTTTGATATTTTTTCTATTGCTATCGATATCATCAGACATATCATTGACATAATCAGTCACCCGATTAATTTCTGATGTTACATGATCAGCTAATTCATTGTGTACTTGTTTAATATTCTCAACATCTTTATTTACCGCTTCAATGCTAGTAGCATTATCTGCAACTTAGTTGGATACAGCTTCTAAAGCTTCACCTGTTGCTTGGAAACGCTCATTTACGTCAGAAATATTCGCTTTCTTTTTAAGGGCATTCGTGTTTGCTTCAATGCTAGTAGCATTATCTGCAACTTGATTGGATACTGCTTCTAAAGCTTCACCGGTTGCTTGGAAACGATCATTTACGTCAGAAATATTCGCTTTCTTTTTAAGGGCATTCGTGTTTGCTTCAATTTTTAGATGCATCTGCAAAAGAAGAAGTCGCTTTTAATTTAGCAATTTCTTCTGCATTTTCATCAATTTTTGCAGCGTTATCATCAATGCCTTCTAATAAATAGTCAGTAACTCTTTCAATTTCAGCATTAATAGAATCTACAGCTTCGTTATGAGTTTGTTTAATTTTTCACGATTTCGTCGATAGCATCATCCATATCTTTACCGAGATTATTTGCATAATCTACTAGGCCATCAACACGGCCATTTAACTTATCAACATTTTCATTTGTCTTCGTTAAATCATTTTTAATGCCATCAGCTTTTTTTATCTAACTCGATAACTTCATTGGTTAAACCGTCATGAGCTGTAGCGATCTCTTCAATCACTTTTGCAGTATTTGTAAAATATTTTTACATTTTTCGCTTGATTTTCAGCGATTGCTTTCTCATTGTCCGCTTTAACTTGATTAAGTTGAACCTCGGTTTCTTTTTTCAAATCATCCTTTAATTGTTGGCCAGCCTTTTGCAAAAGCTTCACTAAATGGATCTGTTGCAAAATGCGCTACCGGATACTAACACCAGTAATAAACAAAAGCAACTGCAGTACGTTTTAATAATTGGTATTTCATTGATTAATCCTTATGTATAAAGAAAAGAATAATATTTTGGGATTAGCCCAATATAGAGAAGAGCCAAGTCCTTTTTATAAAAAGAGGGACACTATGATTTTAGCCTCCCTGCTTTTTAGGCACCTTTATATCATAAATAAATTATTAAAAAAAGTGTAAAAATCAAAAGTTCAATTAAAAAAATAATAATAAAAATTCATAAGATAAGAACAAATAATAGACAAATATGGATTAATAAGTTATAAAAACAACACCAAAACCATCACCCAATAAGCAACATAACTTTAGTAATAAAAAGCCATTAAACATCATATTTAATGGCTTTAACAAATATAAATTGTTGTACAAATTTTATCTACTACCTTCCTCAATCACACGTGGAAAGAGAATATTATTTTCCGTGTGAATATGCATCATTAAATCATCCATAAATTCTTGGATTCCGCTATATAGTGCGCGCCAAGTGTTACAAGCATCTGCCGGCGGCGTTAAATTATTGGTTAATGATTTTAATACTTCCAAGTGATCCCCATGCTCTGCATGTTCATGTTCCATCACTTGAATCGGCATTCTTGCCATCGCATAGTTACCCATTTTGATCATCGGGAACAAAAATTTGTTCTTCTTTCATCATATGACTACTTAAATCGGCATAAATATTTTTGAATTTCAGCGGCAACGCCAATTGGACAATCATCACGATCGCCGTGAACGGATTCTACGCGCTCTGCCAAGACAAAAAGTTCGGAAAGCTGTTGTTTATGACGTCTCATGATAACGGTGAATAATGTGATTAATCATATCGGCATAAGGTGCAGTCAACCAACGCTGCTCATCATCCTGCTTTTTACTATTTTTGTAATTCTGTTAAACGCGCTTCAATTTCCGCTAAATTCAAATTTTTCTCTGCCGCTGCAGCACCTCAATGTATCAGCACCACCACAACAAAAATCCAAATCATATTCACGTAAAAGTGCGGTTGATCCTGGGACTGAAATCGCAATTTCACTTAATTTTTTTATCGGCAAAAGACATAATAATTTTTCCCCCATAAATGTTGATAACAAAAACCAAGTAAAAATAGTAAACTATTCTATAAAAAGATAAAGTGCTTTTTTTAAAAAAAGAGATTTTTGTATGATGCAAGTCAAAGGTTATACCTTAAAATAGGAAGACTGAAAGAGGAGAAAAACGGTATGCTAGACAGCATCATTTTATTATTAGGACTGACTATGAACCGTTTATTTATTATACTATTTGCCGCATGGATTCCTTTCTCTGCCTTTGCGTTAGAAAAAGAAGCCCGTGAAATGCCGAAAGGCGGGATTGATAAAGCGTTATTGGGGCAAATTTTTATTTTTTTGATAACAACCTTTCTCTTCATGGTAATCAAAAACTGTTCCAGTTGCCACAGCCCAGATACCGCCTTTGTCGATTTGCGGGAAAAACAGCGCAGACAAAATGGTGTCCCAAGGCGATGATCCAAAACTGTTTGGCACGCGCAATGCCCCGACCATGCTTTATGCAAGCTATGCACCGGAGTTTCATTACGACGAAAAAATTCAAGATTATGTAGGCGGTCAATTTTGGGATGGTCGCGCTAAAGATCTGGCGGAACAAGCCGGCGGACCGCCAATCAATCCGGTGGAAATGGGGATGCCGGACAAACTTTCCGTTGCCAAACGGATCATCAATACGCCAATGTATTTCACGCTCTTTACCCAACACTACGGAAAAAGACACATGGCAAAGTGTAGATAGCGTTTATTCGGCCATGGAAGACGCCCTTGCCGTATTCCAAAAAGAAAAACGTTTATTACATCCTTTTGATTCCAAATACGATAAATCTCTACAAGGCAAATATGCGATGACCGCCCAAGAAAAACGCGGTAAACAATTATTTTTTGATAACACCAAAACCAACTGTAGCAACTGCCACCAAGCGCAAGATGCCGAACATAAGGAAGAAACCTTCACCAATTATCGCTATTACAACATGGGCGTGCCTAAAAATCGGCGTTTAATCACGCATAATCAGCTCAGCGAGGATTTTTATCGATAACGGTTTGTTGGATAACCCAATGGTCAACGGTGATCAACGCCAAAAGGGCAAATTCAAAGTGCCAACCCTACGCAACATTGCCGTCACCGCACCTTATATGCACAACGGCGTGTTTAAAACATTTACGCACCGTGTTGGAATATTTTCGATCATTTCAACAACCCTGCGCGTAAACTGAATCCTGAAACCCAGCAACCTTGGGAAGCTCCGGAATACGCTGCAACGATGAATCTTGAAGAACTCAAAGCACCACCGTTAAGTGATGAACAACTGGATGACCTTGAAGCCTTTCTGAAAACCTTAACGGACGAACGCTACGAAACGCTACTCAAACAACAGTAAAAACGCTCGCCAAAATGACCGCTCTTTTTCTCTTCTCTCAGCATGAAAAGTGCGGTTAAAAAAATCCCGTTGTTTTTTGCTATAATCCCGCGCAATTTTGCTTCCAAAATTTTATTAATGAATGACTATGACAACGAATTATTCCGCCAACGAAATTACCGTTTTTAAAAGACCTTGAACCTGTACAGCTCCGCCCGGGCATGTACACCGACACCACCCGCCCAAATCACCTCGCACAAGAAGTTATCGACAACAGCGTGGACGAAGCCCTTGCCGGTTTTGCTACGAAAATCGAAGTCATTTTTGCATAAAAGATCAATCCATTGAAGTGATCGACAACGGGCGCGGTATGCCGGTAGATATTCACCCGGTGGAAAAAGTATCCGGCGTAGAAGTCATCATGAGCAAACTGCACGCCGGCGGTAAATTCTCTAATAAAAATTACACGTTTTCCGGTGGTTTACACGGGGTAGGAATTTCTGTGGTGAACGCCTTATCCGAACGGGTTGATGTAAGCATTAAACGTAACGGTGAAGTGTATCAAAATCGCCTTTGAAAATGGCAAAAAGTGGAAGACCTCACCGTTATCGGTACCTGCGGTCGTCGCACGACCGGTACCACCGTGCATTTCAAACCGAATCCGAAATATTTCGACAGCGAAAAATTCTCCGTCAGCCGTTTGCGTCATTTACTCCGCGCTAAAGCCGTGTTGTGCTCAGGACTAGAAATTAAATTTATCGATAAAGTGAATGACACCGAAGACACTTGGCTTTATCAAGACGGCTTGAACGACTATTTAATGGAAGCGGTAAACGGTTTAGTCACCTTACCGGAACAACCGTTCATCGGTGAATTTAAGGGCGAAAAAGAAGCGGTATCTTGGGCGTTATTATGGTTGCCGGAAGGTGGCGAACTCATCGGCGAAAGCTATGTAAACCTGATTCCGACCGCACTTGGCGGCACACACGTCAACGGTTTGCGTCAAGGGTTATTGGATGCCATGCGTGAGTTTTGCGAATTCCGCAATTTATTGCCGCGTGGTGTGAAACTCACCGCTGACGACTTATGGGATCGTTGTGCTTATGTACTTTCCCTTAAAATGCAAGATCCGCAATTCGCCGGACAAACCAAAGAACGCCTTTCCTCCCGTCAAAGTGCGGTGTTTATTGGCAGCGTTGTGAAAGATGCTTTCAGTTTGTGGCTAAACCAAAATATTCAACAAGCTGAATTATTGGCGGATATGGCAATCAGTTCCGCCCAACGCCGTTTGCGTGCAGCGAAAAAGTGGTGCGTAAAAACTGGTGAGTGGCCCTGCGCTACCGGGCAAACTCGCCGACTGCAGCTCGCAAGATCTCAATTTAACCGAACTATTCCTCGTGGAAGGGGATTCTGCCGGCGGTTCTGCCAAGCAAGCACGGGAACGTGAATACCAAGCGATTTTGCCGTTGCGCGGTAAAATCTTGAATACCTGGGAAGTCTCACCGGAGCAAGTGTTAGCCTCACAAGAAGTGCATGATATTGCCGTGGCACTGGGCATTGACCCCGACAACGATGATTTATCCCAATTACGCTACGGCAAGGTCTGTATTCTCGCCGATGCGGATTCGGATGGTTTACATATTGCCACCCTACTTTGCGCCCTCTTCCTACGCCACTTCCCGAAACTGGTAGAACAAGGCCATGTGTATGTGGCGATGCCACCGCTCTATCGAATCGACTTAGGCAAAGAGGTGTTCTATGCCCTCGATGAAAGCGAAAAAGAGGCTATTTTGGATCGTCTCAAAGGGAAAAAAGGCAAGCCGAACGTACAGCGTTTTTAAAGGGTTGGGTGAAATGAACCCAATGCAATTACGCGAGACCACGATGGATCCGAACACCCGTCGTTTAGTGCAACTCACCTTTGAAGCACAAGGCGAAGAAAGCCAAGAAACAATAGAAACCATGGATATGCTACTGGCCAAAAAACGCGCTGAAGACCGTAAAAACTGGTTGCAAGCGAAAGGGGATCAAGTGGATTTAGCTGTGTAATTAGAAGAAAAGTGCGGTGACATTTTTCAAACGCTTCAAAAACATTTCAAAAATCAACCGCACTTTAAATCTCCCCTACCCCTCTTTACAAAAAGAGGGGAAATTTGGCGAAAAGCCAATAAATTAAACGAATATTATCGACATAAATAAAACGCAAAAATAAATCATGACTGACTCCATCAACTACGAAGGCATCGAACAAATGCCACTACGCCACTTCACCGAAAGGGCGTATCTCAACTACTCCATGTACGTCATCATGGATCGCGCCTTGCCGTTTATCGGTGATGGTTTAAAAGCCCTGTACAGCGACGCATTATTTATGCCATGTCCGAGCTTGGGCTGAATGCAGCGGCAAAATATAAAAAAATCTGCCCGTACTGTGGGGGATGTGTGGGTAAATTCCACCCGCACGGTGATAGCGCTTGCTATGAAGCCATGGTGTTGATGGCACAGCCCTTCTCTTACCGTTACCCATTGGTTGACGGGCAAGGCAACTGGGGCGCGGTGGACGATCCGAAATCTTTCGCGGCAATGCGTTATACAGAATCCCGTTTATCTAAAATTTCAGAAGTGCTATTGGCAGAACTCGGTCAAGGCACCGTGGATTATCAACCGAACTTTGACGGTACCTTAGAAGAACCGCAATATTTGCCGGCACGTTTGCCTCATATTTTACTCAACGGTACGACAGGGATCGCGGTGGGGATGGCAACGGATATTCCTCCGCACAACATTAATGAAATTGCTGACGCTGCAGTGATGTTGCTGGATAATCCAAAAACGACCTTGGATGATTTGTTGACTGTGGTGCAAGGCCCGGATTTCCCGACAGAGGCAGAAATCATTTCGCCGAAAGAAGAAATTCGCAAAATATATCAACAAGGTCGCGGCTCTATCAAAATGCGCGCAGCATGGAAGAAAGAAGACGGGGAAATCATTATCAGCGCCCTCCCTCACCAAGCCTCACCATCCAAAGTGATTGCGCAAATCGCCGAGCAAATGACCGCGAAAAAAACTGCCGATGGTAGAAGATATTCGTGATGAAGCAGATCATGCAAAAATCCGGTGCGCATTGTGATCGTGCCGCGTTCGAATCGCGTAGATACTGATGCCATGATGGCGCATTTATTTGCCACCACCGATTTGGAAAAAAAGCTATCGTGTCAACATGAACATGATTGGTTTGGATTACAAACCGGCAGTGAAAAATTTGTTGGAAATCCTCACCGAGTGGCTGACTTTCCGTCGCACCACCGTGACCCGACGCTTGCAATATCGTTTAGACAAAGTGCTTGCCCGCCTGCATATCTTGCAAGGTTTGATGATTGCCTTTTGAATATTGATGAAGTCATCGAAATCATCCGTCACGAAGATGAGCCGAAAGCCGAATTAATGGCACGTTTCAACTTAAGCGATGCACAAGCGGAAGCCATTTTGAACTTGCGTTTGCGTCATTTAGCGAAACTGGAAGAACATCAATTGCAAGCGGAACAAGCGGAATTAGAAAAGAGCGGTCATCTTTGGAAGAGATTTTAGGGCTCCGAACGCCGTTTAAATACGTTGTTGAAAAAAAGAAATTCAACAAGATGCCAAAAACGTACGCTAGCCCCTCGTCGTTCGCCGTTAGTTGAACGAGCGGAAGCCAAAGCCATTGCAGAAAACGAAATGCTGCCGACAGAACCGGTGACGGTGATTTTTATCGGAAATGGGTTGGGTGCGTTGCGCGAAAGGGCATGACATTGATCCGCAAGGCTTAAGCTACAAAGCCGGCGACAAATATTTGGCGCATGCCTACGGCAAAAAGCAATCAACCGGCGGTGTTTATCGACAGCACGGGGCGCAGTTACGCACTGGATCCGCTAAGTCTGCCGTCTGCCCGTTCCCAAGGCGAGCCGCTCACCGGAAAACTTACCCTGCCGGCAGGTGCAACCGTTGATCAGCTGCTGATTGAAAATGAAGATCAACCGTTACTCATGGCATCCGACGCAGGCTATGGCTTTATTTGTAAATTCGCCGATTTAGTCGCCCGTAACAAAGCCGGTAAAGCGCTCATTTCCTTACCGGAAAATGCCAAAGTGTTACCGCCATTAACATTGAAAAATCCGACCGCACTTTTGGTGGCACTCACCTCCGCCGGCAGAATGCTGATTTTCCCGGTGCAAGATTTACCGGAATTGTCCAAAAGGCAAAGGTAACAAAATTGTTACCATTCCATCCGCCAACGCCAAAGCACGTTCCGAATTATTGGTGCGGTTATTGTTGATTGAAGAAAATTCCAGCCTGGTCTTCCATTCCGGGAAACGTAAAGTGACCTTGAAACCGGAAGATTTACAGAAATTCCGCTGCCGAACGGGGGCGCAAAGGGACACAGTTACCGCGAGGCTTTGCATAGCAATGTGGAAATTGAAGTGGTGACACCGCAGGAATAAAATTCAATACACACGGGGCGCTCATGGCGCCCTTTTCTATCTCAAAGTGCGGTCGATTTTTGCGATGTTTTCACACAGAGAGCGAATGCTACGTCATAAGATTTGTTCCGATATATACAGTCGTGATTCATAAAAAGCAAAACAAGATTATTTCGATGAAGACTTATGTGTAGCGGATATTTATTCGCCATTTTAGGTTGGTGTAACCCATTGTTGCATTCGATATTGCATAACGGGCACAAAAGGTATAAGGATTAGATTCACCTAACGCGTAAAACAAAAATCCATCTGCTCAGATGGATTTCTTATAGTTATTGGTAATGATTTAACATCTCCAGTCTTTCCCGTGCCATGCCGGAAAAATGGCCCTTTGAGCGGTAAGATCGCGGTAAATAGACATTGCCATTGGACGGTTACGTTTGGTACCGACACCATGTTCATACATCAGGCCCTAGGGCGAAAAATAGCTTCTTCATTACCTAATTTGGCACTTTTTCTAACCAGTGAAAGGATTTATTAAAATTTTTAATTTTGTTTTCATTAAAATATAGCATACCTAAAAACGAGCATAGCATGAGAATCGTTGAATTCTGCCGCTTGTTCTAATAACTCCATGCCATGTTTGAGGCTTTTTGTATGCCATAGCCTCCGACATACATAATCCCTAAATTGGTTAGCGCGTTGACACTGCCTTTTCTGCCGCCTCACTGAACCACCAGTAGGCTTTTTCATAATTTCGTTCAACGCCATCACCACCAAAAATAAAAACGACCTACATCCAATTGGGCACTTCGATCATCTTTTTAATGCTAAAATCCGCATAATATTAAAGACAGAGCGTGCGTCGTCATGCGCAAAAAATTGTCTTGCTAAATTTCTTAATTCATCATTATTCAGTTTATTTTGCACGAATTTACTCATGGTCTGTGCAGTTTGCCCTACCGACCAGGCCACATCATCGATTGCCTGTGCGGAGAAACTGAATAGTCCCAATAATATTGCAAAATTTCTTAACTGTTTTTCATCATCTTCATAAAGTAGCATATAGCAAATTGGCGAAAAACAAGAGGAAATGCCCATTTCGGTGAACCCAACTTGTTTTACCGATAATTTCTTATGCGGTAAACAAAATGCACGAATTAACGGCGGAACAAAAGCGAGATGCCATTAAATATTGTTGTAGCAAGAGAAAGCCAAGAATACAAACCACATGAGACCCAATAGAGAGTTTCAAATATAGCGGATTCTTACGTTCACGCATAACCGATTTTACGTATAATGTGGTTCCGATAAAAATAGACTTGGATATAAGGCGACCAACCAAATATTGTGGTCAAAGGCTCGGTCAGGGAAATAATAGGAACCCATACCGGCAATCGCAAAAATAATGATCCCGACTAAATCGTTCAAAAATGCGCGTTCATCTTTTGCTTCACATAATAAATACTGACTAAAACCAACGGCAACATAGCAGCAACAAATAATGCAATATGCCAGTTGTAAATCAACACCGGAATGGCAAAAATGACACAAGAAAGAAATATATCCATGACCATTTGATATACAGTTCTAAATTTCTGCCTTTAAATAAATTTAAGAACGGATAGGTCATTAAATACAACGAAAACCATGCCAATAAGAAGAAAAACATGTTGCCAAATAGGGCGTCCGAGTAACATTCCGTATAGAACGGCATTAAGGCCATTACAATGGCGCCATGTTGATTAGAAAGTAGTAGTTTCATAAATAGGACTTATTATCAGTTTAAAGGTTCAAGAATTTTAGTGCTTTTTCCATCAAATTGGTATAATCCCCAGCGATTATTTTTGTGCTGAAACAATTAAGGAGAAAAAGATGCAACCTATTCAACGTATCGACAGCGGTGCCCGTTTATCGGAAATGGTAATTTATAACGGTGTCGCTTATTTAGCGGGTCAAGTGCCGGAAACAACGCTAACAGAAAATGCTTACGCACAAACGAAAGAAGTTCTCTCATTAATTGATAAATTACTCGCTAAAAAGCCAATACGAATAAAGGTCGTATTTTAAATGCTCAAATTTTCCTTGTCGATATGTTGGATTATGCTGAAATGAACCGGGCTTGGGATGAATGGGTTGATACAAATAATGCCTCCGCGCGCCACTGTTGAGGCAAAATTAGCGGACGCACGCTGGAAAGTTGAAATTGTGGTGACGGCAGCGATCTAATGAAGCACATCCACCTCCACCAACAATGGGGGCATGATCGGAAGCCTCAGTTGGGCGGGTGGTTGCGGAGTGACAGACAAACCGCGTAAAAGACGCGATCCAACGGATAATCTAAAAAGCGCAGGCGATGATCCTCAGAGAAATTCACTTCCTGTAAATCATATTGCTTTGCCAGTTCGCGAATTAACGCTAAGCGATAACCGTTCCAAGAATTAAAATCTCCTGCCAACACAATCGGCCCATGATGTCGGTTCACCAATGACATCAGTCTGCTAAGTTGTTGACGATAAGCATCGAGATTAATTTCAAAATTAATCAAATGCACGTTAACCACGAGCAAAGGCTTGTCCATTAGTCAATGGAAATATCATAGCCTCCCCCACTTTGGGAATACAGAATCAAGGCTCAACTTCTGCACCGGCACAGTAAAAAGTGCGGTGAAAAATTTTTGAAAGAATCTGCACGCCGGATTGCTGTGCTAAATAAGCAAAGGCCGTAGCATAAAGTGCGGTAGGAAATTGTGATGAAAATTTCTCGGCTAAGTTTTGCGTATTGGTAGCTTCCTGTAACAACAGAAAATCTTTGCCCTGTGCGAAATTTTCCAATTCTTCTTGCCAACCGTGATCCAACCCTTTATGCACGTTCCAAATCAACAAACGGAGCTTATCTTGTTGAATCGGATTAATATTTTTCCTCCGTTTTAAAACAAGTCAAGCCGCTATCCGTGTTCATAGGGTGATAAGTGAAATTTTTCAGTCTGTTGGAATTGGATATGAATGGGAGAAAAATCTCCACACTATAAAAAAGGTAAGAAGGAATAGTAGCTAAAAGCAGAAAAATCACAAATAAAATCTTACGCATTGGAAATCTACCTTACACCGGGCGAATACTTTTCACGTCAATAACGCAATTAAATGCCTGCTCCAATAATTTTAGTTTCTGATCTTGCAGCACCTCTTTTTCCGCCTGTTCACGTAACACGATGTAAGTTTTACGGCGATAATCCGTTGGCGTTAAAGTAAGCGGCATCATCGCTGATGTCAACGATTAAGTTGCAACGTTTTTTTCCAGCACAAAAGAAACCGCTTGTTGCAAGGCATTACGATGTTTTCTTGGTTCAAATGGGAATGGCTAGAACGCACACCAAGTTTTTAATTCATCATCTGATTCCTGCCAAATAAAAGGTATTCAAAAGCAAATTCTTTAGTGAGATTCTCTACACCGCTTTGCTCAATTAAGCGCCCAACGATCTTGTTCTTGAGTTAAATTGACGATTTTTTTGTTGTAATTCAGGTGTGATGTCTTGCAAAATGGCGGCCTTGATTTTCGGAAGGTTTCGGGCCTTCTTGTACATTGGCAAGCTCAGGATTACTCCACTCCCAACGGTAGTCCTCACCAAGCAGCTCTACGTCAGTTTCATCGGTATCGGATTCGGTTGAATTTTCTACCGCACTTTTCACTTCCCTATTTTTCTTTGTCGGCTAAAAGTGCGGTCGTTTTTGGCAACGAATTTTTCGCTTAAGTGCTCAGACTTTTTTCTGATGCACTACGGCTTGGCATAGCCCCTAATTGATTCAGGCCTTCTAATGCATTAAGCACCGGCGAATTCACCAACACTTCGGCGGGTTGCTCGAAGATTGAGCCTGTGTAGTTTGAAGATTGGCTTGATGGGGAACATCTTGATGAATCAGCTGTTTTTGCCTGATAGTGTGCCTTGATCGCTTGAGACACTACCGGCATTTCAATGGCATGAACCGATTGTGCAGTGGATGGCATCGAAGATTTAGCAGCATTTTCTACCGCACTTTGCGCCGATTCCATGTAATGACATAATTCACTAATTTTTGGATGAAATGCCAAGGCACGCAATAGCACCATTTCTGCCCCCATGCGTGGCGTTGGCGCCAAGGCGAGTTCTTTTCGGCCGGTAACCAATACTTGATAAAAGAATTGCACATCTTCCGGCGCAATATGCTTGGCTAAAAAAACCAATTTGATTGGATTCATCAATATTCGGTTGTGGCAATAATTGTTGCATGGCGATTTTGTATAAATTTTCCGCCACTTCCCGTAATAATTCATCCCAATCCCCGGCTTTATCGGCAACAGCATTCACCACCTGCATGAGTTTTTCGCCATTACCTTGTTGTAGGAGCATAAACAATGTCGATAAAGCTTGGCTTTCATCCAATAAGCCAGCATCTCCTTTACCACGCTCAGCGTTACATTGCCGTTACTCATGGCAATGGCTTGATCCGTTAAACTTAAACTGTCTCGAATACTACCTTGGGCTGCATTGGCTAACTTATCCAAAGCCAGATCTTCGAATGGAATGTTTTTCCTGTTGCAAAATATCGGCCAAATGCGCAGAGATTTGTTGTGGCTCCAAAAGCCTTCAAATGGAACTGCATACAACGGGACAAAATTGTCACCGGCAGCTTATGCGGATCTGTCGTGGCAAGCAGGAATTTCACATATTCCGGCGGTTCTTCCAAAGTTTTTAACAATGCATTGAAGGAATGGCGGGAAAGCATATGCACTTCGTCGATAAGATACACTTTATAGCGTCCAACCACCGGTTTGTATTGCACGTTATCCAGTAATTCGCGGGTATCTTCCACTTTCGTGCGGGACGCTGCGTCAATCTCGATTAAGTCAATAAAATTGCCTTCTTCTATGGCCTTGCAGTGCTCGCACTCACCACAAGGTTCGGCCGTCACGCCGTTGACGCAATTCAGTCCTTTAGCAAATAACCGAGCGATGGAGGTTTTGCCCACACCACGGGTGCCGGAGAAAAGATAAGCATGGTGCAAGCGATTTTCACGCAAGCCGTTTGCAAGTGCCGCCAAGACGTGCTGCTGTCCAACAACCTCGTTAAAGGTTTTTGGTCGCCACTTTCTTGCTAATACTTGATAACTCATGCTTTATCCTTGCTTGAATCATGGTAAAGAGGGCGAATTACTCGCCTTCAAAATTCACTAAAGTATAAGGTTCAACACCCAGTCCGAGTAAACGTTGTTCGCCGCCTAAATCCGGTAAATTAATCACGAATGCGGCATATTTTACCTCTCCGCCAAGGCGTTGTACCAATTTAATGGTTGCTTCGACAGTACCGCCGGTTGCCAACAAATCGTCAATAACCAAGACGTTATCGTTAGCTTGAATAGAATCCGTATGGATTTCCAAGGTATCTTGACCATATTCAATTCATAGGATTGTGCAATGGTTTCACGTGGCAATTTACCCGGTTTGCGTACTAACACAAAAGGCACGTTTAGCGCTAAAGCCACGGGTGCCCCAAAAATAAAGCCACGAGATTCGGTGCCGATAACTTTGGTAATTCCTTTCGCTTTAACATGCTGCACGATGAGTTCAATTGCGGCATGAAATGCACTTGGATTTTTCGACCAAGCTGGTGATATCACGGAAAATAATTCCCGGTTTCGGATAATTAGGAATCGATTTAATTGAAGATGCAATTAATGCAAGTTTGTTTTCCATTTTTTTACCTAAAAGTGCGGTCATTTTTGAACGCGGATTGAAATTATAAAACGGGCGGCATATTACCATAAAAAGGCGATTTGCCGAACATTAATGATAAAGATCTTCACCATTTTTTTCTGGTACGCAACAGCTGCAAGATCACACATATTGGGCCGGAGTGGCAGTGACAAAACTTTCGATTTCTTCGTTCATGGCACGCGCCGACTGTTGCGGATCATCACTAACGTCATCGGCGGATGAATTTCCATTTGGTACTTGCCCGCCTCGGCGTTATAACGCGGAAACATGGGAATTACTACCGCTTTCGCCAATTTCGCCATTTTATTGATGCCCGGCAGGGTTGCTTTGTACGTAGCGAAGAAATCCACATACACGCTCTGCTCTTCACCAAAATCTTCATCCGGTAAATAATAGCCCATCTGCCCCTGACGAATATGCGCTAAAAACGGTTTGATGCCATTTTGGCGGGCATGCATTTTGCCCCCGAAGCGTTCACGCGCCAATGTCCAAAAGCCAATCCACCAACGGGTTGCGGTGAGGGTTATACATAGATGTCATTGGAATGCCATGCGTGTGTAAAATAATGCCGGAGGCATCAATTGCCCAACCATGCGGCACCAACAAAATTACGTTTTTCCCCTGCTCTTTTTGCCTGCTTGATGTGTTCAATGCCAATAAATTCACTCCGCTTTTTGCAAATGTTTTTTAGAACGTACGGCAATTTCACCAATGCCTAACATCACTTGCGCCAACACGGCAAACATTTCATCAATCACCTGCTCGCGTTGTTGCTCCGTCCATTGAGGAAAGCAATATTGCAAATTAATTTGCGCCCGTTTGCGTTGTTTTTTCGCTTTATGTCCGATAAACACGCCCAGTTTGGCAGCCAATTTATCACGCAGGCGAAAAGGCACGAAAGCCAATAACAACAGTGCCAATATACCGAGCCAAACACCCCAGTATTTGGGTTTTTAAATACGACCATGAAAAATGCGGCTCATAGCCGACACGTGCGGTTAAACGAATGTTCTGTTGAGAATCTGTCATAAAAAAACTTTGCGGAAATTCACCGCACTTTATACCGTTAAAAATTAAACCAGCCTTGATCAAAAGGCCATTTTTATCGTCATGATAAAAGACATGACCACCACCATTGGGCGAATTAAGCTTTTTGCCTTTGGTCATGACCATTTTAGCGCCGAAATTTGCACCGATAAATTGTCCTGCCATCATCACCAAACCAACCGTCCATAAAATCTGTCCGCCGATTAAAAAAGAAAATTAACGAAGCCAGATTAGACGTAAAGTTCATCACTTTAGCATGTGCGGTGGCTTTGGCTAAATTAAAACCAAGTAAAAGTAACACAAGCCAAACTCATAATCGATCCGGTGCCCGGACCAAAAAAACCATCATAAAATCCCATTAACGAGCCGATACAAAACGCGAAAAATCGGATATGATAGGCGCTGTTTACGATCTTCATCGCCCTAGTTTAGGCGTAAGTAAAAATATAAGCCGATGGCCAAAATGAGAAATGGCAGAATTTTTCTTAATTAAGGAGGCGTCGATTAATTGGATCAAAATTGTGCCGGCCACAGAACCAAGAAAGATCATCAGCAAAATCAACCAAACTTCCGAAAATTTAACCGCTCTTTTGCGTAAAAAAATATAAACTGGCTGAAAATGAACCGCCACAGGCTTGGAGTTTATTCGTACCGAGAGCGGCAGCGGGAGGAATGCCTGTCATTAATAAGGCGGGAATCGTTATTAACCCGCCACCACCGGCAATCGCATCGATAAAACCGGCAATGAACGCTACCGCAAATAAAATGGCTAAAATATCAACCCCAAACTCCATATATTACTCCAGCCATTCACTTCGATTTGGAGAGCTTAACACCTGTTGACATAAAAACGGTTCCGGTGGGGTGACTTTCGGTTTACTTGGTGTCGCACCGGGTTTGGCGGGTTCAAACCAAGAATAAAAGCTCCTCACCACAACCATCGCCGGCCGGCACAGGTGCTGATTTTTCACAATACTGTGCTCCTTGCGGGCAAGCGATCCGCACATGGAAATGGGAATCGTGTCCGAACCAAGGACGAATTTTATGCAACCAATGACGGTCGGCACCGGCAGTTTCACAAAGTTTTAACTTAATTGCCGGATTCACGAAAATACGGGTAACTTTTTGGATCTTCCGCCGCGAGTTTAATTAATTTTTGCATGATTTGCATTCCAAATGCTCTCATCCACCCGCTGTGCTTTACGATTTACCACCAATAAACCCTTACCATCAGAGTTTAGCGCATCCGTATCAGACATCGCCCCCATGCGTAACCAAATATCCGCATCCAATCCCATCTGATGGCTGGCGTGCCCTGTTAAAAAAACGTCCGCCACCGGGCATGGCAATATCTCCCACCAACATTGTTGGCAAGCCCGCCGCTTTAGCCCGCTCACCTAAACGTTGTAAATAACTAATCATATCAGGGATGACCGTAATAACGGTTTTTATTCATGCGAATGACTTGATAGCCCACTCCCTTGTAAGGCAAAGGTTGTGCACCGATCAAACAGCCATTGGTATAACTTCCGATGGGTTGAGGTCTTCCGTCTTCTGCCGGAATAGGTCGCTTAATTTGTTGCCAATCTTGCGGTGCGGCAATCACTTGGGCGGTATAAAAACGCCGCTAAAAATAACCGCACTTTTTGAGGAATCCAAGTAACGTTTTTTTCATTTTATCGTCTCACTATGCTTATTTACACTGTGCCTTAAAAACGTAATAAATGATCCAATAACACAATCGCCATCATGGCCTCGGCAATCGGCACGGCGCGAATACCAACACAAGGATCATGGCGACCTTTGGTGACGACCTCCACCGGTTCGCCATCCAGATTAATAGAGCGCCCCGGAATGGTAATACTGGAAGTGGGTTTTAAGGCAATCGTGGCGACTATCGGTTGACCAGAGCTAATACCACCTAAAATACCGCCTGCGTGGTTAGAAAGAAAGCCTTCAGGCGTCATTTCATCACGATGTTGACTGCCTTTCTGTTCTATCACCGCAAAGCCATCACCAATTTCAACGCCTTTTACAGCATTAATGCTCATTAAAGCATGAGCAAGATCGGCATCTAAGCGATCAAACACCGGCTCGCCCAGCCCTGCAGGTACATTTTCCGCTACCACAGTGATTTTTGGCGCCAATGGAATCACCCTGTTTTTTCAGTTCACGGATTAATTCATCAAATTTTTTTCCACCGCACTTTGATCCGGGCAAAAGAACGGATTGCTATTCACAGCCTCCCAGTCAATGTTTTCAATGGCTTGCGGTGCCATTTTTTTACCTCACCGATTTGGCTTAAAAACCACGTACTTCGATACCGAATTGTTCACGTAAATATTTTTTTGGCAATGGCTCCGGCGGCGACACGCATGGCTGTCTCACGAGCAGAAGAACGACCGCCTCCCCGATAATCACGAATACCGTATTTTTTTGTTGATAGGTAAAATCTGCGTGCCCCCGGACGGAAACGATCTTTAATGTCGCCATAATCTTGTGAGCGTTGATCCGCATTTTTGATGATCATGCCGATACTGGTGCCGGTCGTTTTACCTTCAAATACGCCGGACAAAAATTTGCACTTCATCATCTTCACGGCGGGGCGTGGTGTAGCGCGAGGTCCCCGGTTTGCGACGGTCCAAATCCGGTTGAATATCCGCTTCCGATAATGCCATATTCGGCGGCACGCCATCAACGATACAGCCCAATGCAATGCCGTGGGATTCACCGAAAGTCGTCACGCGAAACAGTTGCCCGATAGTATTTCCTGCCATAATTTTCTCTCTTTACTGCAAATTACGATTTCACATCCACCAACGGCATCATCACACCGGTATCTTTATTCTTAATAAAGACATCAAGTTGGTTGAAAGCAATATCAATATTGTGTTCCGCAAATAATTCATTAATCCGTCGGTTTAATGCATCGATAGTGCTGATACGTTCGGAAAGTTGCCCTACATAAACGCGTAATTCATGTTCCAATGTACTCGCGCCAAAAATTTAGGAACAAGGCTCTCGGTTCCGGATCTTTCAATACTGAAGGTTGTTCGTTTGCGGCTTGTAACAATAAGCGTTTCACCAGTTCCAAATCGGAGCCGTACGCCACGCCAATAGAAAATAACCAAGCGGGTTACGGTATTAGAAAGTGCCCAGTTAATGACCTGCCCCGTTACAAAAGGATTTATTTGGTACAATGACTTCGCTACGATCGGGGTCAATAAGAGTAATCGCACGAATGCGAATTTTTGCTACCGTACCAGTGACATCATTGATGGTAACGGTATCTCCCACGCGAATCGGGCGTTCAAATAATAAGATGATACCTGACACGAAGTTCGCAAAAGATTTCCTGCATACCGAAACCCAGACCAACAGACAGTGCAGCGAACAACCATTGCAATTTCGACCACGACATCCCCAGTGTGGCGAATGCCCAGGCACTACCGATAGCCACCAAAATATGGGTTAATAACGTGTTGATGGTATAAGGCGTGCCCTGTGACAATTTTTACGCGGGAGAACACAAGCACTTCCAAAATCCCCGGAATGTTACGTACCAAGATATAGGTAATCGCTACAATCACCAAGGCAACAATTAAATTGAATAACGAAATGCTTTCCGTCACCACACTGGTTCCGTTGTTTGTTGTTTGTTGCCACAACGTGATGTCTCGTAAATAACTTACTACAGTGACTAAATCCGACCAAACATAATAGAAAATAGCAAATAAGGCTGTCCACACAAACAAATCGGCAAATCTCATCAATTGGCTACGCACTTCATTTAACGCTAGCCCCTCTTCTTGTTCGGTAACCACCACAACATCATTGGACGCTGTTCCGTCACTGGATTCAGTAGCCTTTTTGTTGGCGTTTTTCCTGTAATCGACGGTAGGCCAAGCGACGTGAGGCAACAGTAATGGCGCGATACACCGTATGGCGGACGAGTGACCAAACGACCCACGCAATATACGTATTAATCATATGAGAAATCAGGTTCAACGCGGTGTAGTAATAGCCCAAGGCTATTAGCACAATTAATCCCACCGGCACTAAGCGAAGTAAAAATCCGAACGATTTTTTTAGAATCAGTTTATCCCGATTATCTTGTGCACTATCGCCAAAAGTTTTTACCGCTTTATTAAAACGCGGTGCAATAATCGCAATACAAAAAAACCAAGGGCGACAATCGTATTAATTTCACCTAGCACATCATTGGCCAATCCGCTGTCCATCACATTACTGAAAATTGACGTGTTAAGTAATAAAACCACCGCAACAATAATTCGCTTGGTAATGGATTGCAATTTCTCCGCGCCTTCTTGCGTAAAGCCAAAATGACGCACTAAAATGCCGTTCGGGCGCAACACCGCCAACACAAAACTAAAGAACCACCAATATCTCGCCATACTTTAGTGACCATTGCCAAAATTCATTCGGATTTCTAAAGAAGAAAAAAATCCAATAATTTGACAAATAGCTAGGAACCACAAGGTTGCGGATAAAGACAGAATAGCCGTATAGAATAAAGCAATAGGCGTATGCCATTGGCTGTCGGAACGTAGCGTATTAATTTGACTGTTGATTAATCCCAAGCGATGTTTAATTGCCGGTTTAAATTTAAAAATAATGCCGCCGATAACCACTAAAATAAAAACATAAGTCAACAAATACGGCAAATTATCAAAGTCATTTGGAAAGCCTAATTTTTGACAATACCGTCAAACTGGGTACTTAAAGACATCGGCAAGTTTTTGATCCAATCCATATTAATCGGATTGTTACTTTTTACCCAGAAACTCTGTTGATCCAATTTAGATTGAATCTGATCACTAATTTGCGTAATTTGCTGTTGTGTCAGCTCTAATGAAATAGCTAAATTCAACTGATTATTCAAAGACTTAATCAAATCTGACAAAATCTTACGACGCTCAATTAACAAATTGGTAAAGTGTGCCTTTTTCCTCCGCGCTGAACGTCTGAGTTTTTCATCCTGCTGGATTTTTTTCAATATAACTCTCTAAGTCATAGAGCTCATTACGTTTTGCGTAATATCAAAAATCTGCACGCGCAAATCGGCAATTTGCTTGGAGAGCCCTTGAATGTTTAAATTTGTCGGTAATTTTTGCTTTTTGTTGCTGAATAATCCGCGATAGCACCAACGTGCCTTGTAAAGAACTGATTTGATCATCAATCGTACGTTGGGTTTTGCGTCAGATTATCCAACACATTACGCATCCTTAGTTCATCTTGCGTGAGTGTGTTGATTTTTCCGTCTGCTCCAACAAATACTTGCTAAGCTGCGCGTTACGCTCAATTCTTTCTGAATAAACTGATTTTTGACCGCACTTTTGGCTTTGTTGCTGAACTTGATCAACCTGATTTTGCGTTTGTTCTAAGTTTTTTTGGTTGATCACTTCCTGAATCACTGCCAATTGTTGTTGTTGCACTTGTGCGCGAACGCTTAATAAATCATAACGGCTCTGATACAGCACCGTGAGCTGATCGCTGTTTTTCAACAAAATTTGGTTATAGGTATTTTTTTCAAATCGATCAGCTGTAATTCCAACTGATACTGCTGTTTCAAAAACGCTTGGGGTGCCACTATTGCTAAGTTTTTGATTAAGCTCTTGAGTACGCTTCAGGTTTGCAGTTAATGCGGCTTGCGCCCGTTCGGAAACCGAGCTTTGACCCGCCAATTGACTATTAGCAACACTTAATGCCGCCTGTGTTTCCTGTTGTTGATTGGTTAATTTTTTTCAAGCTGAGCCTGTAAATCAGACAAGCTACGAGACTGATAATCCTCTGCTTTGGCAGTGTTAAGTTGCTTCTTGAGATTTTGTAACTCACTGTTATTTTTTTGAATTTCGGCATCAGCGCCATTAATCGTGTTTTTGCAATGCCTCATTGCTTTTTGTTGAGCTTGAATTTGTTGCAACAAATCTAATGAGGTTTGCAAACTGTCAATCAACGCTTTTTTCTCATCGCTATCAGCCATTTTATTTGCCGCGGCAAGATCTGCTTTAAGGCTTTTTTTCCGTCGGCAATGCGTTGTTATTTTTGATCGGCAAATGCACTTTGCGACACAGCCACATTCAACACAAATGCGGCGCAAAGTGCGGTTAAAAATACGATATTTTCATAGTTATCCCTAATTGCTTTGCCAGCCAATCTGCCAGCACTTTCCGTGAAATCTTAATTGCACCGCGGACCAAATCCGACGGCAGTGGATAATAGGCAACGGGCTGTTTAAAAACGTTCCAACCGCCCGTGTAAAAAATTCTTGCAGATTTTTGACCGCACTTTGATTGAATACCTCTTTAAATTCAACCACCGCAACCGGCCGTTGCCCAAATTCTTTGTCACTAATGGGCAACACAAACACTTGACGAACCAGGTCTGATTGTAAAATCTTTGCTTCAATTTCCTCCGGCTGAATATTTTTCGCCGCCGGAAATGAACATATTATCAATTCGTCCTAAAATCACAAGTTCATCATCAACCCAAGCCCCTTTATCTTTGGTAGCAAACCAACCTTGTTCATTTAGCAAAGACACCACTCGTCCCTGTTGCCAATAACCTAATGCCAACCCGGCACCGCGTAGCCAAATTTCATCATTCACTAACTGATATTCCCGCCCGTTTAAAGGCCGTCCAACGCCATTTTTTTCCATCATACCTTAGCAAAAACGGTGGAAGCCATTTCCGTCATACCATAGCCGGCATAACTTTTTGACCCCGACGGATTTTAGCGCTTGCGTAAGCGTAAGAGGAATTTGTGCACCACCAAGCAACACCGCTTGAGTATGAAAGGTGCTTCGATTTTTCGCTGAGATAATGCAACCAGCGTTGCACCTGTGTCGGCACCAACGAGACGTGAGAAACCTGATTGATCGAGGCATAAAAATCCTCAGCGGGCAACACCAATGTGGCTCCGCTCACCAACCAACGCCATACAATACCTTGTCCCGACACATGATATAAAGGCAAAGACAACAACCACGAGTGCTCTGCTGTGAAATCCATCAAAGCGCACACCCCTTTGGCATTATCCAAGTGTGCCCGAACCGAATGCACAACCGCTTTTGGCAAGCCGGTAGAGCCGGAGGTTAACGTCATAGTTGCAGGTTGTGTATCATCAAATTTAAAAATCGTGGCAATGGTCAATTTTCAGGGCTTGCGTCATTGCCTGGGTTAAGGTGAAAAACGTTTGAAAAAAATTGACCGCACTTGAGTGGCTCAAACGCTGTTTCAGACGGCTCGGATATCAAGAAAAACTCAATGTCATTTACACAGCACAGCTCAAGGATTTTTTCCGTTGGAAAGATCGGGTTTAGGGGAAGCACCCGAGCACCAAGCTGAATCGCCGCTAAATAAAACAGAACCAGTTCAAGACTATTTTTCCCGCATAATGCAATGCCGCTTTGTTTAGTCACGCCTTGTTGCGCAAGATAAGAGGAAAGAGTTTGTAGCGTTGTCGCAAGCCGACGCCATGTAAAAGTTTCGCCCTGCAAAACTTGCAAGGCGATTCGTTCGGAAAACAATGGTGAATTGGAAAAACAACGCCAAGGCGGGATCATTACTAATTCGCCGTAAAATATGACCGCACTTGTTCGATTAATTCTTCCGGCAAATGCATAGACTGCATCGCACCTTCCAACATTAACATTTTACGACCGCTATTTGTGTTGGTTATCACCCAATATGGCGTGTCAGGAATTTGTTTCGGTTTGGTATGATTCCCCGCCATTAGCAGAGTACCTTCATCACGGGCGAAAATAAACACGGGTTCGCCCTTGTAGAGATTCAGTAGCAAGCGCAAAACCCTTCCGGATTGGTGCGGTATAAAATTGTCAAAATATTTAAAAAAACGAACAACCGCTTTGTTTTTCCTGTTTGAATTCTTCAGAATTTAACAAAGATTCCAATTTCGTAATGGTTTTTTTGCATGACTTCGTCAGATTGTTTTCTGATCACCGGTTTGTTGATTTCTTCTTCAAAAACGATTGGTTGCTCGGTCACCTTCGTTTGTTCATTGGAAGAAGATGGTGTAAGACCGGATTGATTTTTCCGATAAGTTAACATAAGCATTGCGCGGAGAAAGATTTAATAAACGGCGCAAAAATATCCGATGCACTTTCGCCAATAGATTGCGTATTGCCGGCAATGTATTGATAAAGCTCTTCATCGACTTCAATAATTTTCATTTTATCTCTCCACTTGCTTGATCTATTTAATCTTTTTGGCACATTATAGCGGGCTATTAACAAATTCTCTAGACAAAAATTCACGCCATGCAAAAATTACTCAACTTCCAATTTCATGAATCAAAACAAGCAATTAACAAGCCTGCATTGGTTTTTATTCATGGTTTATTCGGCGATATGAATAATTTAGGCGTAATAGCCCGTGCATTTAGTGATGATTACGCCATTTTACGCGTGGATTTACGCAATCACGGACAAAGTTTCCATAGCGATGAAATGAATTATGATGCAATGGCAGAAGATGTGTTTGCAGTGATTCAATCTTTATCCATTAAAAAAGTGGTGCTTATCGGACATTCTATGGGAGGTAAAAACAGCAATGGCTCTGGCGGCATTACACCCGGAAATAGTGGAAAGTTTGGTCGTCATTGATATTGCGCCGGTCATTTATGACAACCATGGCCATGATTCGGTATTTGACGGATTATTTGCAGTCAAAAGCCGCCCAACCGCACACCCGTCAAGAGGCTAAACCGATTTTTTGGCACAACACATTGAAGATGCAAGCGTGCAACAGTTTATGCTGAAATCGTTTGATAGCGAACTCCCGAGCGCTTCCGTTTTAATCTGACCGCACTTAAACAAAATTATGCCAACCTTATGGGTGGCACACCCTCCATATTCCACAACCTTGCTTTGTTTATCAAAGGCGGTAACTCCTCTTATATCTTGCCACAATATAAGTCACAAATTATCGAACAATGCCCACAGGCAAACGCCTTTACCATTAATGGTAGCGGTCACTGGGTACATGCGGAAAAACCGCAGTTTGTCATTCGTGCAATAGCAAATTTTTTTAGATAAAATTGATAGTCAATACGAATCTAAATAAAATTTCATTTGCCTTTGAATTATGGTATAGTTTTCCTACCAATTTGGTTGTAGCTTATCATTATCACTTCCTAAATAATTCTTTTTATTAAAGGAAGTAAATTTACACGCCAGTGGTTAAAAATGGCAAAAACAAGATTCTGATTGCATTACTTTTAGATTTATTTAGCGATATTCGCAAAAGTTGGACGTCCGAAAACTAATCCACTGAGCCGAGAACAACAGATTCGTATCAATAAACGCAATCAATTAAAAGCGCGATAAATCTAGTGGGTTAAAACGTGTTGAGTTAAAAGTTGCATGAAGATCTGGTTCAACAATTAGAAGATTTAGCATCAACTCTGAATGTTAGTCGTTCCGAATTAATCGTCACGATTTTTGCAAAGATTATTTTTAAAATTGAAAAAAATAGGTAAAAAGAAATGGCTGTTGTTGGCTTATTTTATGGTAGTGATACCGGCAATACAGAAAACATTGCTAAAATGATTCAAAAGCAATTAGGTAGTGATTTAGTTGATATTCGCGACATCGCAAAAAGCAGTAAGGAAGATATTGAAGCATATGATTTCTTGCTTTTTCGGTATTCCTACTTGGTATTACGGCGAAGCGCAATGTGACTGGGACGATTTCTTCCCAACGTTAGAACAGATTGATTTTACAGATAAATTAGTTGCCATTTTCGGTTGTGGAGACCAGGAAGATTACGCAGATTATTTCTGCGATGCGATGGGAACTGTGCGCAACATTGTTGAACCGCATGGAGCAATTATTGTAGGAAACTGGCCAACCGAAGGGTACACCTTCGAGTCTTCTCAAGCATTAATTGATGACAATACATTCGTCGGTTTATGTATTGATGAAGATCGCCAACCGGAATTAACGTCTGAACGTGTGAATAAATGGGTTAAACAGGTCTACGATGAGATGTGTTTAGCTGAATTAGCTTAATAGCAAAAAGGAGCTGTTATGTCTGAAGAAAACATTAAACTATTAAAAAAAGTGGGATTGAAAATCACAGAACCGCGTTTAACCATTTTAGCCTTAATGCAAAAACATCACGATCAGCACTTTTCTGCCGAAGATGTCTATAAAATGCTTTTGGAAAATGGTGAAGATATCGGTTTAGCCACTGTGTACCGCGTATTAAATCAGTTTGATGAAGCGAAAATCTTAATTCGTCATAATTTTGAAGGTAACTAAATCGGTTTTTGAATTAGCTCCCAACACAACACCATGATCACATTATTTGTACCGATTGTGGCAAAGTGTTTGAATTTAATGATGAATTAATTGAAAATCGCCAAAAAGAAATCAGTAAACAACACGGCATTGAGCTTTCCAGCCATAGCCTGTACCTTTTACGGCAAATGCAGCGACATTAATCACTGTAGCGAAAAACAATAAAAATAATCTAAAAAGGTGGTTTCAGAACCACCTTTTCGTTTTTTAAAAACACGTCAAAATCAGACCGCGCTTTTACTTTATTAAATCAAACGTCGTTAAGCGAAAAGCTGCCATATAATTGGCACTCACATCGTTATTTAACCAAAAATTTCCGCTTAGCGGATTATAGTGATACCCCACCATTTCAATGCATTCTAATCCTGCCTTATCCGTCCAAGCCAATAATTCGGCCGGCTGAATAAACTTATCATAATCATGAGTGCCTTTCGGCAACATTTTTCAGCACATACTCAGCGCCCAACACGACCAACGCCCAAGCTTTTAATGTTCGATTAATGGTAGATAAGACGCCATTGGGTTTTAATAGCCTAGCGCAATTTTCAATAATTGATGCGGATCCGGCACATGCTCTAACATTTCCATACAGGTAATCACATCAAAGCCAAATTCTGCCGACTCATTTTCTTCTAAAAGTGCGGTCTGTTTTTGCAAAAATATTTTTCACATAACTGTTCAATGGTGATTTGTTGATAGTCAATCTTCAGCCCCTGTTCTTCGGCATGCGTTTTTAGCCACAGCCAAAGGCGCTGAAGACATATCAATACCGGTAACGAAAGCGCCTTGTTTTGCCATTGATTCTGCAAGAATACCGCCTCCGCACCCGACATCCAAAAACACGCTTGCCGGTCAACCCGTCGGCTTGTTGCAAAAATGTAGTTTAAACGTAGCGGGTTTAGCTGATGGATAGGCTTGAAATCACCGTTTGGATCCCACCAACTTATTGCCATTTTTTTCAAATTTATCAATTTCTTGCTGATCAACATTCATGATTATGCTCCACTTTTTACATAATGTGCCTAGTGTAGCAAAAACACTAAAAAAATATCCTAAAAATGACCGCACTTTTTATGTAATCCGATGCAAGATTTTTCGCAATTTTTCTTAGGGAGAAAAGCCCTTTCGTGCTATAATCACGCCAATTTTTTCACCATTAAATTTAATGATTAGGAAGTTCTAAATGACTGATTTAGTCCAAGATATTACGCCGGTGAGTATTGAAGAAGAATTAAAATCTTCATACCTTGATTACGCCATGTCTGTTATTGTGGGGCGTGCGTTACCTGATGTGCGTGACGGTTTAAAGCCGGTACACCGTCGCGTATTATTCGCTATGCATGAAGGCGGCAATGCCTACAACAAACCTTATCGTAAATCTGCCCGTATTGTGGGTGATGTTATCGGTAAATACCATCCGCATGGCGACAGCGCAGTATATGACACTTTGGTGCGTATGGCGCAACCTTTCTCACTTCGTTATATGTTGGTAGACGGTCAAGGTAACTTCGGTTCGGTGGATGGTGATGCGCCGGCGGCAATGCGTTATACGGAAGCCCGTATGACCAAAATCGCCCATGAATTATTGGCAGATTTAGACAAAGAAACCGTGAATTTCGTGCCGAACTACGATGGTTCCGAACAAATTCCTGAGGTGTTACCGACTAAAGTCCCTGCCTTACTGGTTAACGGCTCTTCCGGTATTGCAGTGGGGATGGCAACCAATATTCCGCCACATAATTTAGGTGAAGTATTAGACGGATGCTTGGCTTATATTGAAAATAACGATATCACTATTGATGAATTAATGAGTCACATTCCCGGTCCGGATTTCCCAACAGCAGCCCTAATTAACGGCCGTAAAGGCATTGAAGAAGCCTATAAAACTGGTCGCGGTAAAATTTATGTGCGTGCAAAAAGCCGAAATCGAAACCGATGAAAAAAAGGCCGTGAAACCATTATTGTTAACGAAATTCCTTACCAAGTTAACAAAGCCAAATTAATAGAAAAAAATCGCCGAGTTCGTCAAAGAGAAAAAAATCGAAGGCATCAGCGGTCTGCGTGATGAATCAGACAAAGACGGTATGCGTATCGTTATCGAAATCAAACGTGATGCCGTAGGGTGAAGTGGTCTTAAATAACCTTTATGCGCTCACCCAAATGCAAGTGACTTTCGGCATCAACATTGTGGCCTTAGATCATGGCCAACCCTAAATTATTAAATTTAAAACAATTAATCGAAGCCTTTGTTTTACACCGTCGTGAAGTGGTGACACGCCGTACTATTTTTGAATTGCGCAAAGCGCGTGAACGTACGCATATTTTGGAAGGCTTGGCCATTGCCTTGGCAAACGTCGATCCGATTATTGAGCTTATCCGCCAAGCACCAAACCCGGAAACAGCCAAACGCGAATTAATTGCCCGTCCATGGCAACTTGGCCATGTTGCCGATATGTTGGCCGCGGCAGGTGTGGATGCGGCTCGTCCGGAAGATTTGGATGAACAATACGGCATTCGTGATGGTTTGTATTATTTAACCGAAGTTCAAGCTCAAAGCCATTTTAGATCTTCGTCTACAAAAATTAACCAACTTAGGCCACGACGAGATTCTTGATGAATACAAAAAATTGTTGGAAGCCATTGGCGAATTGCTTCGCATTTTGCGTAGCCCGGAACGCTTAATGGAAGTTATTCGAGAAGAATTGGAACAAATCCGCGAACAATTTAATGACCCACGCAGAACGGAAATTACGGCCGCTTCCGGTGATATTAATTTGGAAGATTTAATCGCACAGGAAGACGTAGTTGTTACTCTTTCCCACGAAGGTTATGTGAAATATCAACCGATTACCGATTACGAAGCACAACGTCGCGGTGGCAAAGGTAAATCGGCAACGAAGATGAAAGAAGAAGATTTCATCGAAAAACTATTAGTTGCGAACACTCACGACACGATTCTCTGTTTCTCCAGTCGTGGACGCTTATATTGGCTGAAAGTGTATCAACTTCCACAAGCCAGCCGTGGTTCACGCGGTCGTCCAATCGTCAATATTTTACCGTTAGGGGAAAATGAACGAATTACGGCGATCTTACCGGTAACCGCATATGAAGAAGATAAATTCGTCATCATGGCAACCGCCGGCGGTGTGGTGAAAAAAATCGCCTTAACCGAATTCAGCCGTCCGCGTTCCAGCGGGATCATCGCCTTGAATCTGCGTGATGAAGATGAGTTGATCGGTGTGGATATTACCGATGGTAGCAACGAAATCATGTTATTCTCCTCTCAAGGCCGTGTAGTTCGTTTCAGTGAAACCGCCGTACGCGCAATGGGGCGTTTAGCTACCGGTGTTCGCGGGATAAAATTGGCTCTCACCAATGATCTCAAGTGACGACGAAAGTGCGGTAGAAATTGAAGATGTTTCTGATGACAATGCGGAAGAAACATTAGATTTGAATATCGACAAAGTTGTCTCTTTGGTGGTGCCGAAAAAAATAATGGAGAAATCCTCACGGCAACGCAAAATGGTTATGGGAAACGAACCAAATTGGAAGAATATCCAACCAAATCACGTAACACTAAAGGTGTGATTTCCATTAAGGTGAGTGAGCGTAATGGCAAAGTCGTTGCCGCGACACAAGTGATCGATACTGACCAAATCATGTTGATTACCGATGCAGGGAACCCTTGTTCGTACACGCGTCAGCGAAGTCAGCATTGTGGGACGTAACACACAAGGGTTCGCCTCATCCGCACTAGCGAAGATGAACATGTTGTCAGCCCTAGAGCGCATCTGTGATGTAGATGATGACGAAAGCGAACAGGAAAGTGCGGTTGAAAATACCGAAGAATAACGATATTAAGTTATTTCTATTTCAAGGCAGTAGTGTTTTACTACTGCCTTTAATGTTGGAGTGAAAAATGGGAATTTATCTAACTTATACGCATATCCTTTGCGCATTCTTAAGTTTAGGATTATTGCTTGTTCGTGGAAGTATGCAATTAAGCCAAAAAGACTGGCGTAGCATAAAACTCTTGAAAATCTTACCGCACTTAGTGGATACACTCTTAATCTTAAGCGGTGTGATTATGTTGGTCATGTTCAACTACGGTTTACCAATTTGGATTATCATCAAAATCCTTTTTATTAGTAGGTTATATTATGTTCTCAGCAAAAATATTTTAGTAAGAAAAAAATCCGTCATCTAAGCCATTATTTTTTTCTTTCTTGCCCTGATTTCACTTATTGCAACAATTTTACTGGGATATTTTCACTAGAAATAAAAAAAGTGGGTTTAGTACCCACTTTTTATTTTAACCACCGGCTAATTTTCACTTTATAGCCTTTTTGTTCCAGTAGCTGTTTCAGTAAATCACGTTTCTCACCCTGAATTTCAATAGTATGATTTTTTTACCGCCCCTCCGCAACCACAACGTTTTTAACTCTGCCGCAAGTAATTTTAATTCGGTTTCGGCAAGCCCCAAGCCTGTGATGATACTAACGCCATTGCCTTTTTCGTCCGCTTTTTGCACCTGAATACGTACAATGCCATCGCCTTGCGGTACTTGCTCTTGAGGTTTCTCGGACTTAATGCGTCCCACCTCTGTCGAATAAACTAAATGACTTGTCATGATGATTTAAGCAATAGACGCATTAATAGAATTTAAAACCTCAACCGGGTTTTTCGGCTTGTGTAATCGGGCGACCAATCACAAGATAGTCTGCTCCGGAACGAATAGCAGCCGCCGGCGTCATGACACGACGTTGGTCACCAAAATCCGTCCCAATCGGGCGAATACCCGGTGTGACTAATTTAAAATCGGGTCCACAGTTATTACGTAAAAATTTCTACTTCTTGCGGAGAACATACCACGCCATCTAACCCCGCACGTTGAGTTAAATTCGCCAAGCGAATAACATGCTCCATCGGGGACGAATTAATGCCAATTTGCAATAAGTCCAAATCTTCCATACTGGTTAACACAGTCACTCCAATAAGCAATGGCGCCTCTTTGCCATAAGGTTCAAGAATTTTTTTAGCTTCTTCCATCATGCGTAAAACCGCCACTCGCGTGTAAGTCTACCATCCATACTCCCTAAATCGGCAGCAGAACGTACTGCTCTTGCTACCGTGTTTGGGATGTCATGGAATTTTTAAATCAAGGAAAACATCAAAATGACGACTATGTAGCTGTTTCACAAAGCTCGTGCCAAGGGTAGTAAACATTTCTTTTCCCACTTTTAAACGACAGGTTTGCGGATCAAGCTGATCAACCAATGCCAAGGCATCGGTTTCTTTTTCATAATCTAATGCAATAATGACTTTATTCGTCATAGTTTTCTCCTTATAAATAAAGCTGGCTAGCACCCTAATTATGTTCAATTGAGCTAACCGGTTTGATCGTTTCCCATTGGCGACAAGAAGGGCAACACCAAATTAATTTGTGAGTTTGATAACCGCAATTCCTACAACGATAACCAAAAAGTTTGCTTAATCCGCTCACCCACCATTTTATGTAACAGAATCAAACTGTCTTTTTCCTCTGCCTTTCTCTGCGTCATTAATTTGATATTGAATAAAAACGATGAAAAATTAGTGTCGCCGGGTTCTGCTGTAGTTGTTGATAAAGCTGAAGCTGTGCGGCAGCACGACCATCCTTTTCTTCAATTAAATCCGCTAACATTAAAGCTACCGCACTGTTATTATTTTCGCGGCTTGCCTTAATTAAAAATAATTCAAAATTATCCAATTGGTTTAGTTGTTGATAGCAGAATTTTTAAACTGTGTAATACTTCGCCGATATAAGTGGCATTTTGCGTTAAAAATATTTTTCTAAAAATATCTACCGCACTTTTGTACTCTTTCTGTTTAATATATAAATCCGCTAACATCATTGACGCCCGAACGCAATTCGGTGAAACCTTGAGGGCTTGTAACAAAATTTGTTTTGGATCTTCTTTTGCTTTCATCAGGCAGATTTTTGCACATATTCACACAATAGTGAGCCAATTCAATTCGATTACTATTCGGTGAAATTTTTCGCTAATTTTTCAGCGACATTAATGGCCTTTTTCCATTCTTTTCGTTTTTTTGATAAATTACCGCAAGCTGTTGTAACGCTCCCTCAGCAAATTCCGGTTCATCCACCATTAAAAATATAAAGATGTTCGGCCCGGTCAAAAACCAACGGCCATAAAATCTCGGGCTAACTGTTGCTTAGCCAGTAATTTCTGTTCGAATGTATAATTAGGACTGTTATCCAAAGCTTGATGAATACGCAATGCGCGATCCACTTCGCCTCGAGAACGAAATAAATTACCTAAAGTTAACTCTGCTTCAAACTGTGAATTACTGTCAATTTCATTTTTCATTTTCTTGCTTTTTGCAACATATCCAAAAAAATAAATCGACGGCTTTCTCGGTTTGATTAGCTAAAAGGAAATTAACTCCGGTAACATAATCTCGGGAGAGTTTATTACTGACATCTTCCTGATCTTTTTGCACTACGATGCCCCATATACCAAACCATACGCGGCAGCAATCGGCAAAAGAAGGAAGAGTAATTCAAGCATTATTGAGAAACCTTATCTCTGCTAGTCGTTAACTCGTTAATTTGTTGGGTTTGGCGTTTGATTTGACGATTTAATGCGATATTTTTTTAAGTTTTAATTTGAGGTAGAAAAACCGGTGATAAACCAACCGAGGATGAGACCCAAACCGAATAAAAATAGCAACTAAGGTAGAAAGTTGGAATTGGCTTTGTGCAAAGATGTAATTGAAGGTAATTACCTGATCGTTGTTCGCCCCCACGGTAACAGCAACTAAAATGATAGCCAAGACGATGATTAATCCAAAAATATATTTAATCATTTGGTTTCTCCTTGAAATAAAGTTGTTGCCCATTATGCCAAAAATGAGAGACAAAAACGACACTTAAAAGTGCCGTTATGAAAAGTTAGTTAAATAAATTATGCGTAAACGTCAACACGTTCTCTTAGCTCTTTGCCTGCCTTAAAGTACGGCACGCATTTTGCCTCTAATTTAACTTGTTCACCGGTTTTAGGATTACGCCCTATGCGAGGTTGACGACAATGTAAAGAAAAACTACCAAATCCACGTACTTCAATACGTTCGCCACTTTCTAATACATATGACATTTGTTCTAAAAATTGCTTTTTACCGCTTCTTCAACATATTTAACGGGAATGTTGCTATTTTTTGCACTAAAAAGTTCGATAAGCTCTGACTTTGTCATACTATTCTCCTAACTCTTTATGAACCGGCATATTGCTATGCCGGTTTTATTAATAAAGTGAATTATTCACCTTTAGCTGCTTTGAAAGCTTCGGCCATTGCATTTGGAATAGCAACTTCTTCTTGCTTATTCACGTTTGCCACAGCAGCTGCTTCTTCAGCTTGATCTTTCGCACGAACAGATAAGTGAACGATACGTGCTTTACGATCCACACCGGTGTATTTCGCTTCAACAACATCGCCTACAGCAACTTCATGAGTTAAATCCGCTGCGCGAATGTAACCTTCAACACCGCCGTCTAATTCAACTTTAGCGCCTTTTGCATCAGCTTCAACTACTTTTGCATTTAATACCGCGCCTTTTTGTTGATTGCTACGAAGTTATTAAACGGATCTTCTTCAAGTTGTTTGATACCTAAAGAAATACGCTCTTTCACTGCATCGACTTGTAATACAACTGCGGCAACTTCATCACCTTTTTTGTAGTTACGAACCGCTTCTTCACCTTGAACATTCCAAGAAATATCAGATAAGTGAACTAAACCGTCGATACCGCCTTCTAAACCGATAAAGATTCCGAAGTCGGTGATAGATTTGATCTTACCAACAACTTTATCACCTTTGTTGTGAGTTTCAGCAAATTGAGTCCATGGATTTGGTTTGCATTGTTTTAAACCTAAAGAAATGCGACGACGTTCTTCATCAATTTCTAATACCATAACTTCAACTACATCACCAAGGCTTACAACTTTAGATGGGTGGATATTTTTGTTAGTCCAATCCATTTCAGAAACGTGAACTAAACCTTCAACACCGTCTAAAATTTCAACGAAACAACCATAGTCGGTTAAGTTAGTCACTTTACCGGTTAATTTGCTGTTTACAGGGTGGTTTTCAGCGATTGCAGCCCAAGGATCTTGGCCTAATTGTTTTAAGCCTAAAGATACACGGGTACGATCTTTGTCAAACTTCAATACTTTAACAGTGATTTCATCACCAACGTTCACGATTTCGCTTGGGTGTTTAACACGTTTCCAAGCCATGTCGGTAATGTGTAATAAACCGTCAACACCGCCTAAATCAACGAATGCACCGTAGTCGGTTAAGTTCTTAACGGTACCTTTAACTTCTGCACCTTCAGACAAGTTCGCTAATACTTCTTCACGATCTTGGCTGCTTTCAGATTCGATTACTGCACGGCGGGAAACAACAACGTTATTGCGTTTTTGATCAAGTTTGATTACTTTGAATTCTAATTCTTTGCCTAATAAGTGATCAGCATCACGAACCGGACGGGTATCAACTAATGAACCCGGTAAGAATGCGCGAACACCGCTTAACTCAACTGTGAAGCCGCCTTTCACTTTACCGTTAACTAAACCAAGTACAGTTGCTTGTTCGTCGTAAGCTTTTCTCTAATACAATCCAAGCTTCGTTGCGTTTTAGCATCCGCGCGAGAAGCAACAGTTTCACCAAAACCGTCATCCACCGCTTTAAGCACTACGTCAACAACGTCACCAACTTGAACTTCTAATTCACCTTGTGCATTAAAAAAATTCTTCGGCAGGAATTGCAGATTCGGATTTAGAACCGGTATCTACAAGAACGAAGCCTTTTTTGGATAGCAACGATGGTACCTTTAACGACTGCGCCTTGACGGGTTTCAAGGCCTTTCAATGACTCTTCAAAGAGTTGAGCAAAAGATTCTGTCATAATTAATCTTCAATTTTAAATAAATAACGTCCACTTCTAATCCATAAAAAAAGTGGGGCTGATGATAGTGTTCATTCATCCGTGAATAAACCGTAAAATTTTTAAACCTTAATATCAAGACGCTGTTGAATATAAGTCAGCGCCTGCTCAATAACTTCATCAATAGTTAACGATGTACTATCAAGCAAAAACGCATCTTCAGCAGGTTTTAAAAGGAGCAACGGCACGATTTCTATCGCGCAAATCACGCTCTTTTATCTCGGCTAAAATCTGTGCAAAGTTACCACTAATCCCTTTATTTTGCAACTGGTTATACCGTCTTTTTTGCACGCTCTTCCGCGCTGGCGTCTAAAAAAATAGTTTTACTTGCGCGTCAGGAAACACCACCGTTCCCATGTCTCGGCCATCGGCGATTAAACCATCATTTTTCGCAAAATCCTGCTGAAGTTGCAACAATGCGGCACGAACTTGCGGGAAAAACCGCTACTTTGGATGCAGCATCCGCAACCTCTTGTGTACGAATCAAACGGCTTACATCCATACCGCCTAATAACACATTCACTTCACCGTCTTGTGGTACAAATTGAATATCTAAATGACGGGCAAGCTCCGCCAATTCCGTTTCATTGGTTAAATCTGCATTGCGTTTTAACGCTGCCAATGCGGTCACGCGATAAATCGCCCCTGAATCCAACAATGCAAAAGCCTAGTTTTTTTCTGCCAAGGCATAACATAACGTACCTTTACCGGCGCCGCTTGGTCCGTCCACCGTAATAATTTTTATTCATGGGTATTCTCTGTAAAAAGGGATTGAATATCGGCTGTCATCTTGTCAAACATCTCATAGCGTTTACGGTACATAGACCGCTTTTTACTCTGAATATCCTCCAACGGACGACGCTCAAGTGCAGTCGGAATTTGCCAATAATTTTCAGTCAACTTCCCTCATTTTCCTGCCAAAAATTCATCATAATTAAACAATAACTTTGCTGAATCATTCCAACGGTATTTTCGCCTGATTTTTATGCGGAATGCCTTCTAAACGACAATTCAACCGTGTGGCTAATAATTTAAAGGCATTGACCAACATAAACATCGGTCGCACACCGTGTAATAATTTTGTTGCCACTCGAACCAGTTCCTGCGCCTCTTCGCCCTTTGGCCCCTGAATGGACGCCACCAATAGTCGATTGTCTGACAAAAATGTAAAACTGGCGGAATAAATCGTACGCTGATCACTGTCGGTTAATCCAACCGCAAAAAATCCTTCATAAGGATCAATATCATTTAAACGTAATTGCAATGCCAACGTTTCCGTCAACTGTGATAACAATATCGGCTGTTGAGCAATCAACGTTTCACATAAGGTTTTGCCAAACTTCGCTTCTGCCACTGCAAAAATTCGTTTGAATAGCCTGTAAACGTTGTGTTGAATTAAAACGCTTATCGCAATACTGACTTAACAACGTATTCACCCGATAAGGATGATGTCTAAAAACGGCTTGCCACTGCGGGTTATCGTTCATAAACGCTACAAACGCATGGCATTGTTTGGTAAAAATCAGGCGCCTAGCTTGATAACGCAACCATTCACGCAATAATTTTTAATTTTCGTTTTTCATAAGGAAACATTGCACGAAAGGTCGGAAATTGAAATGCTGTCACACACACCTCAAAAATGTTAGTTCAATAATTCAGCGCCGAATTATAGCAAAAGGCTTTTTCTTTAAAATGTGCCAAAAGCCGAAAAACACCGTTCAAAGTGCGGTCATATTTCAGCGTGTTTTTACACAAACACCTGTTGAACTAAGAACATATATAACATAGTGCCGGCAGCGATGGACAAGAACATATTGCGCTTCCATAAATGTAATGCAACGACGATCACACCGGAAAGAAATTCGGGAACGCCATGAAAGCCGCTAAACACATCCACGTTTTTGTAACAATACACCACTAACATACCAAACATCGCCGCAGGTAAGACTTTACCTAAATAACGGATATATTCCGGAATCGGGCGGTTAGCAGGGAAAATCCAAAACGGCAACCAACGGGTAAATTGCACACCTAATACGGCAATGCCAATGGTGATGATTTGTTCGGTTAATGTCATTCTTCTATCCTCTCCAATCTTGAGGACAATTTCGGACGACGGAAAGTCAACACTGTCCAAATGCCGATTAACGTTGGCAATAAGAAATATTCACGTCCGAAAAACGATGAGGGAAATCGCGGCAATCGCCAAACCCAACAAAGAGCTTTCATGAGATTTTTCCTGAGCCCAGTTTTTCGGCAAAAATCACTAAAAAAATAACGCCGTCATAGCAAATTCAATGCCCTTCAAATCAAAGGGAATAATATTACCGAACAGGTTGCCGAGGCCTGCGCCGATCATCCAGTACATATGCAAATAAAACGAGACAAAAAACATATACCAGCCACGATCAATATGCGACGGAACCTTTGCCATGTAATTCAAAGAAAAAGATTCATCCACCAGGGTGGCAATGAGATACGGGCGTTTTTTGCCCAATGACTTTTCCATATTTTTCCAACATAGAAATACTGTAAAAAAAGCTGCCGTCCACTCACCATCAAGGTAATCAACAACGCATTTAACGGCGCAAATGCCAAACTTAATGCGCCGGCAATGATAAATTCCACCGAGCCGCCATAAATTAACAACGCCATCAGCACGGGGTACCAAAAACTAAAACCAAGCGCTTTCATGTAAATGCCGTAAGCCACGCCAAGGAACAAAAAGCCGGCGAGCATCGGCGCACTATAGGGCAAGGCGGCTTTTGCCGCCGCCCAAATGGGGATGGGAATTTGTCTTTACGTCAGACATACAACTAGATCTCTTCTAATATGGATAATTCGGGCAAGGTAGAAAAACTTTGAGCTTTCACGGTTTCATAGAAATCATCCACGAAAGCAATTTGCGAATCCAACTCTCGCGTTGCGGCATAAAGATTACTGTGTAACCCCTGTTCGGTGATTTTACGCGCCACGATGTAGCCACGATCCAAATAAGGCTTCGCCGCCCAAAACGGCAATGCTGCCACGCCACGCTTACTGGCCACCAACTGAATAATGGCAATGGTGAGCTCACTGGTTCGGCGGGTCGGATTAACGCCTTTCGGGTGTAATACCTTACGCAACAAATCCAACATATCATCCGGTACAGGATAAGTAATCAAAGTTTGATCAATAAAATCTTCCGCCTGCCAAACATCTTTCACCGCCAGCGGATGATCTTTTCGCACACAATCCCACCATTTCATAGGAAAAACAACGGCTTATACACAATACCCTGAGTCTCTTCCACTTCTTGCACCACCGCCCAATCGGCACGATGGCTTAACAGCAACCCAACGGCATCGGTGTGGAAACCGGACACAATATCTAACTCCACCAACGGCCAATGCTGACGGAATAAATCCATGGCGGGCATGAGCCAATCGAAGCAAGTGTGGCATTCCACCGCAATGCGCAACTCCCCTGCTTCCCCTTGTTTCACCCGCGCCAAATCACGCTCCGCCTCAATCACTTTAGGCAAAAATATCATTGGCAAGCTGAATCAAGCGCTCCCCTGCGGCAGTAAAATGCAAGGGTTGGGTTTTACGTTCAAATAACGGCAAGCCGTATTGATCTTCTAATAATTTAATTTGGTGAGACAAGGCTGACTGGGTGAGATAAACCCGCTTTTGCAGCCAAAGAAACACTGCCCGTTTCTTTTTAAAGCGAGTAAGGTTTTTGAGATGTCGAAGTTCGAGAAAGATTGGTTTCATGAGAAAGATTCATATTAATAAGAAAAATAATGAAGCCGTATCATACACCAAAACCGACTGCGCTTTAATGTTCTACGAAATAAAAAGTGCGGTCGAAAATCAAAAATGTTTTTTTACGTTCTGTGCTATTACGTCAAAATCAAAATATTAAAATTATTCATACAAATTTGGAAAAATTATTAATTTGCATAATAATCCTAATTCCTTCATTCTACACACGTACAGATGTTTAGCCGTCTAAATCATTTAACACAAAACAAGGAATTATGATGACAACATTTCATTTAGCAGGCTTCCCGCGTGTAGGTGCCAAGCGTGAACTCAAATTTGCCCAAGAACGTTACTGGCGCGGTGAAATCGCCGAAGCCGATTTATTAGACATAGCAAAAAATTGCGTGAAATTAACTGGCAACATCAAGCCAATGCGAATGCGGATTTCGTGGCCGTTGCGGACTTCACCTTCTACGATCACATTTTAGATTTGCAAGTGGCAACAGGCGCCATTCCTGCGCGCTTTGGTTTCGACAGCCAAAAACTTAACCTTGGATCAATATTTCCAGTTGGCGCGTGGCAACAAAACACAATTCGCCATTGAAATGACCAAATGGTTCGACACCAACTATCACTATCTTGTACCTGAATTCCACAAGGACACCCAATTTAAAAGCCAACCCGGCGCACTATGTGCAACAAATCCGTGAAACCAAGGCCCTTGGGCACAATGTAAAACCAACTATTGTTGGCCCATTAACCTTCCTTTGGTTAGGGAAAGAAAAAAAGGTGCCGCATTTAATCGTTTCGATTTGTTAAACAAACTCGTGCCGATTTATGTGGACATCTTAAACGCGTTAACCGCTGAAGGCGTGGAATACATTCAAATTGATGAACCTGCCTTAACCCTTGATTTACCGGCAGAATGGGTTTGCCGCTTATAAAGCGGTTTTACGCCACTTTTGCGGCACAAGTAAACGCCAAACTCTTACTTGCCACTTATTTCGGTTCCGTGGCAGAACATGCCGATTTATTAAAAAGCCTTACCGGTAGCCGGTCTTCACATTGATTTGGTACGTGCACCGGAACAACTTTCCGCCTTTGCCGATTACGACAAAATCCTTTCCGTAGGCGTGATTGATGGACGTAATATCTGGCGTGCGAACTTAAACCAAGTGTTAGATGTGGTTGAACCATTAAAAAGCGAAATTAGGGTGAGCGTTTATGGATTGCGCCAAGCTGTTCCCTACTCCATACGCCTTATGATTTGGCAGTGGAAACCCAGCTGCAAGCCAACAAGCCGGAGCTTTATCAATGGTTGGCGTTCACCTTACAAAAAAATTCAAGAATTACGCGTCATTAAAACCGCACTTGAGCAAGGGCGTGCAGCAGTGCAAGCAGAATTAGCGGCATCGCAAGCGGCAGCTGACGCGCGTAAAAACTCTCGTGAAATCCACCGCACTTGTGTGGCGGAACGTTTGGCAAACCCTGCCGAAAAATGCCGATCAACGTAAATCGCCATTTGCGGAACGGATTAAGTTACAAAAATGCGTGGTTAAATCTACCGTTGCTGCCAACCACCAATATTGGTTCCTTCCCGCAAACCACGGAAATTCGTCATGCCCGTGCTGCCTTCAAAAAGGCGATCTCAGTTTGGCAGATTACGAAGCGGCAATGAAAAAGAAATTGAATTCGTGGTGCGTGAGCAAGAAAAATTGGATTTAGACGTGTTAGTACACGGCGAAGCGGAGCGTAACGACATGGTGGAATACTTCGGCGAATTGCTCGATGGGTTTGCGTTTACCAAATTCGGTTGGGTACAAAGTTACGGTTCCCGCTGCGTCAAACCACCGGTTATTTACGGCGACGTGACCCGTCCGGAACCAATGACCGTGCGTTGGTCGCAATATGCCCAAAAGCCTCACCAACAAAGTGATGAAAGGCATGTTAACCGGCCCGGTAACCATTTTACAATGGTCTTTCGTGCGTAACGACATTCCACGTTCCACGGTGTGTAAACAAATTGCGGTGGCACTTTCTGATGAAGTATTGGACTTAGAAAAAGCGGGGATCAAAGTCATCCAAATTGACGAACCGGCCATCCGCGAAGGTTTACCGCTTAAACGTGCCGATTGGGATGCGTATTTACAATGGGCAGGCGAAGCTTTCCGTTTAAGTTCAATGGGTTGTAAAGATGACACGCAAATTCACACACATGTGTTATTCCGAATTTAACGACATTCTACCGGCTATTGCCGCCCTGGATGCCGATGTGATCACCATCGAAACCTCCCGTTCCGACATGGAATTACTTACCGCATTCGGTGATTTCAAATACCCGAACGACATCGGCCCGGGCGTGTACGACATCCACAGCCCACGTGTGCCGACCGCAGAAGAAATTGAACATCTTCTTCGCAAAGCGTTGCAAGTAGTACCAAAAGAACGCTTATGGGTAAACCCGGACTGCGGCCTAAAAACCCGCGGCTGGCCGGAAACCATCGCCGCATTAAAAAGTGATGGTGGATGTCACGAAGAAATTACGTGCGGAATTAGCTTAATTCACAGATAGTCGTTCACAGGTAAAAGAAAAAGCTGAATCTCAAAGAGAGGTTCAGCTTTTTTTGTTTTACGGAAAAGAAAAGTGCGGTCGTTTTTAGACGTGTTTTATTCAACAAAACACAGAAATGCTCTCTCTTTTTTTAAACATGTCGCTTCGCAGTGGAAGCAAAGGTAATTTTATCAGGACGATAACTAATGCTACCGTACTGAAATAGACGTCCGTCGGCTAAATAAGTGGTACTGGTAACGTTCACAACCATATTATACTCACCGAGGTCCATGGTGCTTTTTTCTTCTTCATTGGCATAACGAAACACAATTTCACGCTGTGAATAACTAATTTTTAGGCCTAGTTCACTTTCTAAATAGTGATAAATGGAGTGTTCCGCAATCTCACGATTAATAAAAAGGAACAATACGACGATCAAAGTAAGAGACTTCGTATTCCACCGCTTCCCCATCAATTTCACGAACACGACCTATACGGTAAAAATCAATCTGATCATTTACGTTAAAGATCCGCATTAATTCTTCTTCCCCTTGTACAATATACAAACTGGTTAAGGTTGTTTTCACTTGATGGGTTAAAGGACGATTCAGCTCACCAACGGTTTTGATTTCAGAAAGCTGTTGAGGCGTTGATAAATTATGTTCAAGAACAATAGAAGTTCGCCCCTGTTGTTTCTGAATGTAACCGTCCATTTCAAGCAGAGAAAAGAGCTTTGCGAATAGTATCTTTTAGAAAAACCATATTCTTGCATAAGCTCACTTTCACTGGGTAATTCTTGCTTAGGAGGTAAAATTCCATCGGTTATTTTTTTCTTTTTTTATATCATTATAAACCGCTTTGTATTTACTCACTTTTTCCACTCCATTTTTTTGACTTTTTATTCCCTCAATTCAAATATTCAATAGAATAACACAAACCTTTCTTCTTATACGTATAGTTTTTTTGTGATCAAAAATCACACTTTTTACGTTAATGTTTAAACTTTTACGTAAAAGCTATTGCGTAAAAATAAAATTTAGATTAAAATCTCTCCAACTTTTACTTCTGAAGGGAAAAAAATTATGCTTACTCGGTCAAGCGGTGTTTTAATGCACATCACCTCATTACCCAATGCATTTGGAATTGGTAGCTTTGGGCAATCCGCTTATGATTTTGTGGATTTTTTTAGTTGAAACAAAACAAAGCTATTGGCAAATCCTTCCATTAACCACCACCAGCTACGGTGATTCCCCTTATCAATCCTTCTCTGCTATTGCAGGTAACACACATTTAATTGATTTTTGCTTTACTCACCCAAATGGGTTTATTGCAAGAAACGGATTATGCTTCGGTTAATTTTTGGCGATGATCCGACAAAAGTGGATTACGAACGCATTTTTTTATGCGCGTCGCCCGATCTTAGAAATCGCCGTCAAACATTTCCTTGCCGATAAAAAAACGCCAAGCAGACTTCAAAAAAACTTTGAAAAACAACCGCACTTGGTTGGAAGACTATGCGGAATTTATGGCAATCAAAGAGCATTTCGGCAATAAGGCCCTACAAGAATGGGAAGATAAACTGGTTGTTGCCCGCAAGCCAAAGACACTTGCAAAATATCGTACGATGCTGAAAGAGCAAATTCAGTATTTCAAAGTAACGCAATATTTCTTTTTCCAACAATGGTTGGCATTGAAAAAAATTACGCTAATCAAAGAGGGATTAAAATTATTGGCGATATGCCGATTTATGTGGCCGCGGACAGTGTTGAAGTATGGACAATGCCGGAACTCTTTCAATTAGATAAAGAATGTAAGCCGCTCTTTGTTGCCGGTGTTCCCGCCGATCAATTCAGCGCCACCGGACAACTTTGGGGCAATCCGCTTTATGACTGGCCTGAACATAAAAAACAAGGCTATGCCTGGTGGATTCATCGCATTGAAGAAAGCTTTAAAATTTACGACGTACTTCGTATCGATCATTTCAAAGGTTTCTCCGATTATTGGCAAGTGGATGGTAAAGCAGATATTGCCAAATATGGTAGCTGGCAACCCGGCCCGGGATATGATTTGTTCAAAAGCAGTAAAAGCACAGCTAGGCGATTTGCCGATTATCGCTGAAGATCTCGGCAATATTGATGAAAAAGCGAAGAAATTACTGGTTGATTGCGGTTATCCCGGCATGAAAAATTTTTGCAATTCGGTTTTTGAAGATGTGAGTGGTGAAAGCCTGGATAGCCCACATTATTGCATTCCGCATTGCATTGCCTATACCGGCACACACGATAATGATGTGATTAATGGCTGGTATGCGGATTTATCCACAAAACAACAACAATATATCAACGCTTATACCCATCGCGCTGCCGATGAATCTATCTGTCAGGCAATGATTCGCCAATTATTTGCTACCATAAGTAATACGGTTATTGCCACCATGCAAGATATTTTTAGATTTGCCGGCCAACTCAAGAATGAATCTTCCTTCTACTATAGGGTGGAAACTGGGAATGGAGAATGCAAGAAAGCGATTTAACAAAAAGCCAAAAAGATTTTTAAGCCAAATAACCACGTTATATGGACGTGCAAATAAGAAAAATAATGATTAAATTTAGTGAATTTGTACAACAAACAACAAACAAAAAAACTTAAAAAAAGCTAAGTGATCACGCAATTTACGTACAGTTATTAAACTATGTTAAAAACCCTTGCTGCGAATAAAGAAAAAAATACGGCTAAACGTAAGGTTTACTACATTTCTGCGGAGTTTTTGATTGGCAAATTGCTGTCTAACAATTTAATCAATCTTGGCGTATATCAAGAAATCAAAGATGAATTGGCGCAGGCAGGTAAATCACTAAGCCATATTGAAGATATTGAACCGGAACCGTCTTTAGGGAACGGCGGATTAGGTCGTTTAGCTTCCTGTTTTATTGATTCCATGTCCACACTCGGGCTAAATGCGGAAGGCGTAGGCTTAAATTATCATTGCGGTTTGTTTAAACAAATCTTTAAAAACAATGAGCAACATGCCGAACCAAATAACTGGATTGAAAAAAAGAGTCTTGGTTAATTCCTACAGATATCCGTTATGAGGTGCCATTTAAAGATTTCACCTTAACCTCTAAATTAGATCGCATTGATATTCTAGGTTACAAAAAAGACACCAAAAACCATCTCAACTTATTTGATATTGAATCCATTAATCATAAATTGATTAAAAAAAGGCATTACCTTTGATAAAACAAAAAAATCAAAGAAAATCTGACCTTATTCCTTTACCCGGATGACTCCGATAAAAAAACGGTGAATTATTACGTATTTATCAGCAATATTTTTATGGTCTCCAATGCGGCGCAGTTATTAATTGATGAAGCCATTGAACGAGGCAGTAATTTACATGATTTAGCCGATTATGCCTATGTACAAATTAATGACACTCACCCATCCATGGTGATTCCGGAATTGATTCGCTTATTAACGGAAAAAAACATCGTATTAAATTTGCAGAAGCGGTAGAAATCGTGCGCAATATGGTAGGCTACACGAACCATACGATTCTTGCCGAAGCCTTAGAAAAAAATGGCCTTTAGCTTATTTAGAAGAAGTGGTTCCACATTTAGTTAAGATCATCAAAAAAACTGAATAAATTAGTACATAAGGAATATCCGAATCCTGATGTACAAATTATTGATAAGCAAAAACGCGTCTATATGGCGCATATGGATATTCATTTTTCAAACTCCGTGAACGGTGTGGCGGCATTACACACGGAGATTTTTGAAAAAAATTCCGAACTCAAAGCGTTTTATGAAATTTATCCCGAGAAGTTTAATAATAAAACTAACGGAATCACCTTCCGTCGTTGGTTAGAGTTTTTCCAACCAAGAGCTAGCCGCTTATATTAAACAACTTATCGGCGATGGTTACTTACATGATGCAACGCAACTGGAAAAACTGCTTGCCTTTAAAGATGATAAAAAAAGTGCATCAAAAATTAGCTGAAATTAAATTCCGGAATAAATTGGCACTGAAAACCTATCTCAAAGAAAATAAAGGCATTGAGTTGGACGAGAATTCCATTATCGATACGCAAATTAAGCGTTTCCACGAATATAAACGCCAACAAATGAATGCGCTTTATGTGATTCATAAATACCTTTGAAATCAAAGCGGGCAAACTGCCGAAACGTAAAAATTACCGTGATTTTTTTGGTGGGAAAGCCGCACCGGCTTATGTGATTGCACAAGATATTATTCATTTAATTCTTTGCTTGTCTGAGTTAATCAATAACGATCCGGATGTGAATCACTATTTAAACGTGCATTTGGTGGAAAACTATAATGTCAGCGTGGCGGAAAAATTGATTCCGGCGACAGATATTTCAGAGCAAATTTCCCTTGCCTCAAAAAGAAGCTTCCGGAACAGGCAATATGAAATTTATGCTGAATGGCGCATTAACTTTGGGCACAATGGACGGCGCGAACGTGGAAATTGCCGAATTAGCCGGCGCGAAAAACATTTACACCTTCGGTAAAGATTCGGAAAGCATTATTAAACTGTATGAAACTGCTGGTTATGTTTCAAAAGATTACTATAAAAAGGATAAACACATTAAAAGAGCGGTCGATTTTATCCTTGATTCTACGCTGGTGAAACTAGGCAATAAAAAGCGTTTAAAACGTCTGCATGATGAATTGCTCAATAAAGACTGGTTTATGACCTTAATTGACTTTTGATGCTTATGTCACGGCGAAAAGAACAGATTCTGGCGGATTATGAAGATCAAGATAGCTGGAACGAAAAAAAGTGATTCATAACATCGCCAAAGCCGGTTTCTTCTCATCGGATCGCACCATTGCACAATATAACACCGATATTTGGCATTGTGAGGATTAAGGGGAACATATGAAACTACTCACCCTCAACGTACACGCTTGGTTAGAAGATAACCAAGCGGAAAAAATCGACATTATTGCCGACACCATTGTTGAAAAGGGCTACGACATCGTTGCCCTACAAGAGGTGAACCAATTAATGTCAGCGCCCGCGATTTCACAAGCATTAAAGCAGGATAACTATGGCGTTGTGTTGCTGAATAAAATCAATCAACGGGCGACGCAAAAATATTCGCTGTTTTTGGAGCAATTCGCATATTGGCTACGATAAATATGACGAAGGCATCGCCTTTTTAACCCGCTTGCCGGTTTATGAAGTGGATGCTTTTTATTGCAGCCAACATCAGCGCCTCGATTCTATCCTCTCGCGCAAAATTCTTGGCTTAACCGTGGAATATCAAGGCCAACTTGTAGATTGTTATTCCTGCCATATCAACTTGCCGAATTGCGCGGGTGAAAATCAACTGGACAACATTCGCAATATCGTGGAGCGTAGCCAAAGCCGAAACCTTAAAAATTTTTGATGGGTGATTTCAACACGGATGCAATCAGCGATCCAAACGCTTATCAGAAAATTAAATCTCTCGGTTTTACTTGATACTTTTTGAGATGGCGGAACAGAAAGATAGCGGGATTACTGTTGAAAAAAAGCGATTGATGGCTGGAAAGGCCACAGCGAAGAAAAACGATTAGACTATATTTTTTTAAATCAAGCAAAAAGGGTTTTATCGAGTCAGGTGGTTTTTAATGGCAAAAAAATAAACCGGTAGTTTCCGACCATTTCGGTTTGGAAGTCGAGCTTACATTGTAGGAGAACATACATGAAAAATTGCTCAGTTTTTGAATTTTGGCAAAAAAATTCGGCAAATGCTTAATGGTGGTAATTGCCGTGATGCCTGCCGCAGGTTTGATGGTAAGTATCGGTAACTCGTTACCGTTAATTAGCGATGCCGAATGGCTGGCGCGCGTGGGTAATATCATTGCGCAAATCGGTTGGGGCATTATCGGCAATCTGCATTTGTTATTTGCTTTAGCCATTGGTGGCAGTTGGGCAAATGAGCGTGCGGGCGGTGCGTTTGCCGCAGGTCTTGCCTTTATTTTAATCAACTTAATTACCGGTCACTTCTTCGGCGTAAAAATTGAAATGTTGACCGATCCGAATGCCCACGTCAGCACCATCTTGGCAGGCGACATTCCGGTGGCAAACTACTTTTGTGAATATCCTCGGACAACCTGCATTAAATATGGGTGTATTCGTAGGGATCATCGCCGGTTTTGTAGGAGCAACCACCTTTAATAGCTACTACAATTTCCGCAAACTGCCTGAAGTGCTTACCTTCTTTAACGGTAAACGCTTTGTACCATTCGTGGTGATCTATCGTTCCGTTTTAGTGGCGTTAATCTTAGCGGTGTTCTGGCCGGTAGTGCAAACCGGAATTAACCATTTCGGTGAATGGATTGCCAACTCACAAGACTCCGCGCCTATCCTTGCGCCTTTTGTTTACGGCACATTAGAACGTCTTTTACTGCCTTTCGGTTTACACCATATGCTCACCATTCCGATGAACTACACCTCATTGGGCGGTACCTATGAATTCTTAACCGGTATGCAACAAGGCAAACAAGTATTCGGACAAGACCCGTTATGGCTCGCTTGGATCAGTGATTTAATCAACCTGAAAGACGCGGGCAATATGACGCAATATAACGAGCTCCTCTCAACAGTGACCCCGGCGCGCTTTAAGGTGGGCCAAATGATCGGCTCAAGCGGTATTCTAATGGGAATTACGCTCGCCATGTACGTGAACGTTGATACGGATAAGAAAACCATCTACAAAGGGATTTTCCTTTCTTCTGCCCTTGCCGTGTTCTTAACCGGCGTAACAGAACCGATCGAATATATGTTTATGTTCGTTGCACTACCGCTTTACCTTGTTTATGCGGCTATCCAAGGTTGCGCATTTGCCATGGCGGATATTGTGAACTTACGCGTTCACTCATTCGGTAACATTGAGTTTTTAACCCGTACACCAATGGCGATTAAAGCGGGCATCGGCATGGATCTCATCAACTTCATTTGGGTATCCGGTGTGTTTGCGGTCGCTGCCTTCTTAATTGCGAATTTCATGATTAAGAAACTCAACCTAGCCACCGCCGGTCGCAACGGCAACTACGATGCAAAAGGCTCTGACGAAGCCCCAACTGAGGAGAAAAAAGTCGCTAATGCCAGTGCGCAAGTGGTACAAATCATCAATCTTCTTGGCGGACGAAACAATATTGCCGAGGTAGATGCTTGTATGACCCGTTTACGTATCACTGTGCATAATCCTGAATTAGTGGGCGATGCAGCGGCTTGGAAACAAGCAGGCGCAATGGGTTTTATCGTCAAAGGCACTGGCATTCAAGCCATTTATGGGCCAAAAAGCTGATGTACTGAAATCGGATATTCAAGACCTGCTCTCTTCAGGCGTTGAAATTCCGAAAATGTAACAATATTTCAGCGTAGATAAATAAAAAGAGCGGTTAAAATGATCTCAACTCAAAAAGAAAAAGCTGAATCTCGAAAGAGGTTCAGCTTTTTATTTTTATGAAAGAAAAGTGCGGTGGATTTTTCCAGACGTTTTTTTGCAGAAAAAGCTTGAAACTTATACATCACTTATTTTTTTCGTAAAGACAAAATATATACTCACCCAAAGGTGGCTGCGATCTTACTTGATCTTATTGATATATAAGCGTTAGTTTCAACTCACAGCCGCGCGGAGGCGGCTGCGCGGTATGCTCACCACCTTTGTGATCTCACTTTGAGTTTTCAACACACAGCCGCTCGAAGGCGGCTGCATAAAGGCTGGCACGGCGGGGTGGTGTGGTACCCTGTTTCAACACACAGCCGCGCGGAGACGGCTGGTTTATAAAAATTTAAACACCTTAACTTAAATACTGAGTTTTCAACACACAGCCACCCGAAGGCGGCTGCGCGATTTCATGTGCCTTGCCACGGTCACCTTTGGCGTTTCAACACACAGCCACCCGAAGGCGGCTGCCGCTCGAAGAAGTTCAGGGGCGTTCTGTTACACCTGTTTCAACACACAGCCGCGCGGAGGCGGCTGCTTTGTCTGCACTGCCAAGATTGAGCACGGCGCGTTTCAACACACAGCCGCGCGGAGGCGGCTGCCCCTTGTTCTCAGATGCACAACGTCTTATTGATGAGTTTCAACACACAGCCGCGCGGAGGCGGCTGCGTTGACCGCACCGGGTTCAGACCGCGAGACGAACGTTTTCAACACACAGCCGCGCGGAGGCGGCTGCTTCTTGATTCATTATGTTTCTCCTATTTTTGTTTAGTTTTCAACACACAGCCGCGCGGAGGCGGCTGCCCCTTGTTCTCAGATGCACAACGTCTTATTGATGAGTTTTCAACACACAGCCGCGCGGAGGCGGCTGCTTAGACCCATATTCACGGGGCTATAAACCCGAGTTTCAACACACAGCCGCGCGGAGGCGGCTGCAAATTTACATTGAATTGCGTCCGCCGGAGATTGTGTTTCAACACACAGCCGCGCGGAGGCGGCTGCTCACCTTCACCTTCACCTTTACCATTTCCAATACTAGTTTTCAACACACAGCCGCGCGGAGGCGGCTGCCTTTCATGGCTTCGAGCTGTTCGGACGCGGTCATAGTCGTTTCAACACACAGCCGCGCGGAGGCGGCTGCGGACATCAAAAAGTTGTTTCTATGCGGTCTTTAATGTTTCAACACACAGCCGCGCGGAGGCGGCTGCTGCTTCCGGCAACGTCTGCATAACCCGCAGCAAAAGTTTTCAACACACAGCCGCGCGGAGGCGGCTGCACAGCAACGGAAGTGGAAAAAAACGCAAAATTGTGTGAGCTTTCAACACAGCCGCGCGGAGGCGGCTGCGATTGGGATAACGTGACAGATGCCAAAATCACCGTAGTTTCAACACACAGCCGCGCGGAGGCGGCTGCTTACAGCGCAGCACGAATTATTTATGGACATTGAAGTTTTCAACACACAGCCGCGCGGAGGCGGCTGCGCGCATTGCGCAATGTGAAAGTAACTGTAAATCGAGTTTTCAACACACAGCCGCGCGGAGGCGGCTGCACAGTTTGGCCATTTGTGTGTAAGCGAGGTAAGGTTTCAACACACAGCCGCGCGGAGGCGGCTGCAATTTTGTCGCATAATCCCACTTAGCAGGTAATAAGTTTCAACACACAGCCGCGCGGAGGCGGCTGCTGCCGCACTTTGCACCATACCGGCGACAAAGCGGGTTTCAACACACAGCCGCGCGGAGGCGGCTGCTTCGCCATGAGCCAACGGATAAACTTTTTCTGTTCAGTTTTCAACACACAGCCGCGCGGAGGCGGCTGCATATGCCGTAAGACTCAGACACGCCCACGGCGGCGTTTTCAACACACAGCCGCGCGGAGGCGGCTGCCGGGATTAATCTGATTAAAAATCCTGCCACTGGTTTTCAACACACAGCCGCGCGGAGGCGGCTGCTGATTTTAAAGTTTGCATTTGTTTTTAACATAGTTGTTTTCAACACACAGCCGCGCGGAGGCGGCTGCGCTTACCATGACGATAAGCAGGGACTATACTCTTTCAGTTTTCAACACACAGCCGCGCGGAGGCGGCTGCAGATCGATACTTAGAGTCAATCTTAAGATCCGCGGTTTTCAACACACAGCCGCGCGGAGGCGGCTGCTTTCGACACCGGGTAATGGTATACAACTTCCTCAGCGTTTTCAACACACAGCCGCGCGGAGGCGGCTGCAAACTTATTAACTTCATCCGGTAAATCATTATAAAAGTTTCAACACACAGCCGCGCGGAGGCGGCTGCCTAAAATTGATGTTATCACAAAATCCGTTATAGATTTGTTTCAACACACAGCCGCGCGGAGGCGGCTGCCTCCGGTATCTTTATCGATATTTTTGTAATTGACGAGTTTTCAACACACAGCCGCGCGGAGGCGGCTGCGCAATAGCGGCTTTTGGCCGCACATTGAGATCGCGGTTTTCAACACACAGCCGCGCGGAGGCGGCTGCTTTGATAACGGGTAGCCGTTGTTAAAATTAATTTCCGTTTTCAACACACAGCCGCGCGGAGGCGGCTGCACGCGGGCGGACTGGGCAACCCGCTAAAAATACCGTGTTTTCAACACACAGCCGCGCGGAGGCGGCTGCCTTAAATCTTCTCCACTTGCCCAACGCATAGCATAGTTTTCAACACACAGCCGCGCGGAGGCGGCTGCTGTTTGCCTTGCGTAAACCATCTACAACACCTTGAGTTTCAACACACAGCCGCGCGGAGGCGGCTGCGAGATATATAATCTTTAAAGCTTGTAATAACTAAAAGTTTTCAACACACAGCCGCGCGGAGGCGGCTGCTCCCTAGCTAAAAAAAGCAAGAAAAAAATCAGCAGATTAAACACTGTATTTCGCTAACTGATTTTTATGATAAGGAGTTTAGTAAGTATAACGGCCATACCGCCGTTATACAAATAAATTAACTTATCCAAATTGTTAAAGAAAAATAAAGATCGCTATCCCATCAGGGTTTTAATGAGAGCAACAGGTTAGCGAACTAAATGACAAGCACGTCTTTAAATACATCCACTGCCCCTTTTTGCCCCATGATGCTCCACTTTATTGCGCCACTTACTGCCTAAATGGTAAAAACGCAGGCTGTCACATGTAGGGTCGTAGGTCTCCAACAGTTTGTTTTTCAACATGACCCATTGGTCAGGCGTGACATCACATTCAAATACCGAATATTGCGCGCGTACGCCGTAATCTAAGCAATGTTTTGCGATATGACGCAATCGCGCTTGCCCGTTTGGATCGTCAAAAGAAATATCATAAGTAATCAGCATTAACATGGTTTATCTCATCAAAAACGGCGGATATTCCGCAAATCCCCGCGCAAATGGCGCGCCAACAGCATTGCCTGAATATACGGCAGCAACCCGATTTCCACTTCTTCGCCTAAAAAAACGGATGAACGATTTTTCTCCTGCTTTTTTTCGCCTGCAAGGCTTGGAACAATAGCTTACGCGCATCGGCTTTTTAAGCTCACCGCGCCGCTTGCCTCGGTAACAAAAATCCTGCGGTTTGATTTGCCCGCGGTTAATCAGCGACAACACCAACCTGTCCGCCCACCACGCGCGGAATTCTTCCAAAATATCCTGCGCCAAACTGTCGCGCCCCGGCCGGTCGGCGTGCAAAAAGCCCACCTGCGGATCCAGTCCCACGCCTTGCAGCGCGCCGCTGATGTCCTTGCCCAAAATGCTGTACACAAACGACAACAGCGCATTTACCCCTGTCTCTGGGCGGACGGCGGTTGCGCCCGTCAAAAAGTAAAGCCGCTTTTTTTCGTTCAAAAGCTGCCCGAACACGCCGAAATAACGCGCCGCTGCATCGCCTTCAATGCCGCGCACCACGTCCAGCTCCGCCGCGCCCTTCAACTGCCGCAGCGAAATATTCAAAGAATCGACCGCACTTTGAATCGCCGCATTCTCGCCATAATTGCGAATCTGCCGCTGAAGCACCCGCTTACTCGCCTGAATCTTCGCCGCAATGATATTGCGCGCAATCGGCACGGGATTTTTGCTCTGACACCTGATACTGCGCCCGACGCAACAGCACATTGCCGCTCTGCCGCCCCTGAAGCCGTCCCAAGAAACGTCCGTTTTCTGTAAAAAACGCCAAATTCACATTATTTTCACCGCAAAACCCCAATAAAAACGGCGACACCAGCACATTCCCAAAGCAGAAAATATGCCCTATGGAATGCACCGGCAACTGCGCCACCTTCTTACGCTCCTGCTCCACTACCAGCGTCTCCCGCTCCTTATGCAGATAGCTGCCTTGGGTGGTGATGTAAAGCGTGTTTTGTAGCTTACGCATGGGGGAAACTCCTTGGGTTTGACCGCTCTTTTTTGGGGCAATGGTTAGACTACCTGAAAAATGATAGGTTAGATTAGGCGGAACGCCATAACCCGACCTATACTTATCCATTAAAGTAAGGAATAGAATTCCAATTATTAGCAACATTTTGAATAAAATGTGCCGTTAAATTAGGGAACTGTATTAATGGGGGATTAGGTTCTCCATGCTCTGCCATAAAAATCTTGAAAACATAAAAGCTAAGCTGGCTACGTGCTGATTACCTACATTAATATTAAAGTGGTTTGAAATAATAGTATTTATACGACGTATATCTGAATTATCAGGCACCTGCGTAGGATTGCTAACTAAATTAAACAATACACTTTCTAATGCTCCGCTAACATTATCCAAATTCCACATAAGACAAATCATACCTATTGCATCATAGAGTTCTTTAGCTATTGGATTCCAATTTGCTACTTGCTGCGCACCTCTGCCAGCGCCAGCACGACCTGCATTATTTGCATTTCCAACTTGACCCAAACCTGCCAACGGATCAAATAAAGGCAATCGATTTACTGCTGGATTTTTGCCTTTGTATCAAATTAATAAAGTCATTAGCAACAGTTATTCCACAAACAAAAAGTACCAACATCGGCTTGATCTGCATAATTTTGATAACTAAAAAAACATAGTATTCTCTGTCTAAAGTTGGTCCTGCACAACTTTCCTTGGTTTGTCCATTCAACAATCTGACATGAGCCAAGGGTATAATTTCAAAATCATGAACAAGTTGCTCACGAGTTTTTTTCACCACGACAGTCACTAATAGGCATTTTTCTATTCTCCAATTTCGATAAAAAAATTAATGGCTACTATAGAGATTTATCTCAAGGCTCCAATCACCTTAGAAAAAAACTTCAGCATAAGCACAACTTAAATAATACAGGTTAGGCTCGCCCTAACTCAATAAAAAAACTCAAATCACTTTTCAAGATATTCGATGACATCGTGTCCTAATTGTTTTTTGAGGAGAATAACCTAATGAAATTAGCTCTTGCTTCAATTTCTGGATTTCTTGTCCCATCTTATGTATTTGTAATTCATAAGATACTTCCTTAATCCACTGTCCCATTTGTTGCGGACTAATTTTTCATAAGTTGTGCAATAGCTTGTTTGGTATATCCAAATTCAACATGTAATACATAAGCCATTTTTTTCTCTTTTTGCTCGATGCATATGATTCAACATATTTGCTCCTAAATCAGGTTAAATTGAAAGTTTATTTCTAGCCAACGGTTAATTTGGCTGGAAAGGATTCTACTAATCAACAGTACTTATGTAAAGTATTATTTGAAAGTATTATTTGAAAGTATTTTTTTATACTATATTGATGTGCGTAGACTTTTGAAACCTACTACGCTCCAAACAACCCCTCCACATACCCCACACTCCTATCCCGTTTCCCCAACAACTCCGGCTGGCAAATCTCCGCCAGCGAGCAGGCTTTGCAGCGTTTGCCGTAGTTGGGCGGCGGGGTTTGGCCGCTGTTTAGGAGTTCGCGCACAGCGGCGATGGTGGCGAGTGTTTGGGCGCGCAGGTCGTCTGAAAAACACGATGGGAACGCGGTGGCGGGTTTGCATATACCACAGCGCACCTTCGCTGACGGTTTGTCCCTGTCATTTCTTCTAGGCACAAGCCTTGGGCGCAAAGCTGGATTTCGTCCATTGGGTCAGGTTTGGGCTTGCCGCGTTTGTATTCCACGGGTTTCAGACGACCTGTTTTCGTGTCCACTTCCACCAAATCCAACACGCCGCTGATGCCCAGTTTCTCCGCCGACACATGCACCGTCCGCTCAAAGCGCACACCCTTTCGCGTTTCCGGCTCACCCGAATCCACCCGCTCATGTAACGCTTTACCCTGCGCGGTCAAATAGTTCTCCGCCCACGCCTGCTCATTATGAATCAACGCGCATTGGCGCGGGCAGAAGGCGTAGTGTTGCAAGGCGGAAAGGGGAATCAGGCGCACGTCCTGATTTTCCCCTTGGGTTTCGGTTAAAAGTGCGGTCATTTTTAGCCTAATTTACGCAATAGCTTGGTTTCGCCAAGATTTTGATCGTCCACGCTGACAAGGTAGTCGTCAAAATTCCTTGCCACTTCCACTCCATCTTTTTTAGCAACCTGAATGCGTTTGAAGAGGCTATCAGCAGGTACGTCGCCCAAGCTGCCGCTGTGCTCAAACACATAAAGCCCGCGTGCATTCATTTGTCCGCGTGCGGCGGAATGGTCGTGGTCGAACATATTGACGAGCGCCTGCCAAAACAGCTCTAAATCGTTTTCGGAAAAAGCCTGTTTGTTTGGCGAAATGGGCAGAAATGAAGCCGTGGCAGCGGTATAGCCCGTAGGGGACGGTGAATTTGCGACCCATTCTCCCACGTTCTTTCTTTGCTTTTTCTTCTTCACTATCTTCAGGATTTTGGGGGTTAACCTCTTTGGCTGGCGCACAACGAGTAATCGTATGTTCAAGTGTTACTATGGGATCAATGGAGCGGGAAAAAGTCAATTGCACAGGACCTCTAACTTGTCCCGCATTCTCACCTGTCGTTAAAAACCGCACCAAAAGTACGAATATCGTAATAGCGTTTGCACATATATTGACGCGCACTTTCGGTTTTTCTCTCCCATTTGGTTTGTCTTTTTACTTCATCTTGCTGATGGGCTTCAGCAATTAAATCATTAAGAATGATTTTTTTCACGAATAAAGATATCGTGATGTTCGTCATTTTGAGTCATTTGGATAAAATTGCGGACTTTGCGTTTCAGGCAGACATCAGTTACCAAACCTTCGCCGGTTTGCGGGTCGATACGCGGCAGGTTGCCCTGCATCAGGATCGCCGTTAGGGTTGCCGTCTTGCACATCAAATAAAAAAAGACAAAAATCGTAGCGTTTTTTTCAATAGTCATAGCATTTGCTCCTTATGCGGTTTTTCTCTTCGTTAAACAGGTTTTTTTCAATGCGTCTTTGGTAAACAGGAATTGGGTTTCGTGGTAATAACCGATGGCAAATAGGCCTTGCTGTTCCAAATTCAAATGGTTGGGAAATCTCTGACAATGTTCCAAAATCTGGCGGATTTCCCATTGCAGTTGTACGGCACGTCCTTCAAATTCCAGCTTGTTCAAATGGTGCGGCAGCAGGCGCATCAATGTGCCGAATACGGCAATCGGCGTGCTGCTTGCCGAACCGAAATAGCGGTCGGCAATGGTGGCGTTCAAGCCGGGATTGGCTTCGGCCTGTGTTTTTTCCAGTACGGCAAACAGCCGCCCCAGCACATAGCCGATGTCTTGACGGTTTCTATCTAAGCTCATAGTTAGCTCCTTCATGTTTTTTTCAGACGACCCGCGCGGATTGCGCGATTGATATAGGCTTTAAGCAGACTTGCTCTGCCATAGGTAATTTTCTGTTCCGCCTTGTTGCGCCGCAAAGCAGCCTGCAACAGGCTGACGGGTAAAACGCGGTTGTTGAGTGCGGCATCTGTTACTTGGGCAATCAGGTCAGATGGCAGGTTTTCCATTTTGCCGTCCAACACCAAATTGCCCAGCAGGCGCGGTAACGGTATATATTCAGGGTATGGTGAGTTTTCGCCACGCACCATCTGCAAATCGTCATACCACGCTGCAATACTTTTCGGATAAGGCGGCAACAGTGGTTTCATACCAAAAGCGGACGACAATGCGCGCGGAATTGGGTGATAAACCCTAAAAGGTAGAATTTTTCTTTGCCGTCGGGTTCTGTGTATTTCCCGTTGTACAAGCTTTTTATAAAGTGATTTGACCGCATCAATATGGGCATCGGGATTGTCTTTGCCGCCGCCGTTAATCAGCGAAGCAAGATGCTCTTCCAACGGGGTTGGTTTCGCACTCCAACAGATGGCTGTTACATCGCCGATACGGAAGCGATTTTTCACCGGCAAGCAGAGTGTTTAAGGCGGTGGTGTATTCGAACATGGCTTGTTCGCCCACAGGAAAGATAAAGCCCTGCTCTTTGCCGTATGATTCAAAAGCCGACAGATTTACCGATGTAAACGGGGCGGGCTTAGCGTTCACACCTTTCACGGCGTTATGCAGCCGCGCAATCGGCGCAGGTTTGCCCGTTACTAGACAAATGCCTCTGGGGACGTTATCGGATTGTGCCTGATTAGCTTGACTCACATATGCCTGAACCGCCTTTTGATTGACAAACCAAATCTACTGCCTCGTCCACCAAGCGGAAGCTGAGATTACAGCCTTTTGACTTTGGCACATTCCGTCCAATTTGCAGCCTGCATGACTTTGCTTTTTCTGCCGAAGAAGCCAGAAAAGCGGCAACGGCGGCAACGCCTGCATCATCAGGCAACACCCTGTTTCAATTCGTTTACTTTTGGCAGTAAAGCTGGCATGCTGTTTATCCGCCTGCTCTTGCCCCTTTTTTTCTCCAGCATAGGCAAGTACATAACCGTGGTGATCCCACAATAAATTGCTTACTTCGTAGGATTTTTGAACCACTCCTGCCCAAACCTTTCGGTACTAAAAAATGCGGGCAACTTTTTCTTATTTTTTTCAACTCACGAGTATCTTCAAGCTGAATAAATTTGCCCTGTTTGTCTATAACAATAATGAACAGGGATTTCTTTGTTTTTCAAACCCTTCCGGGGCAACCCCGCCATCGTTTTTTTGGCTTTGCGTTGGTAGTATTGGGTGAGCGCATGTAAAATCATCGTTTCACCTCCTCGCTGTCGGCTGGGGGCACGGTAATCACACCGTTTACTGCTTTGCATTGATAAAACATCGGCTCGGCGTTATTGGAATCGCGCAGGGTCGGATTTGCTGAAATCCATGTCGTACAACATAAAGCCGAAATCTTGGGTAATGTCTTCGCGTGGCAAGCCATCTTCAGCCTTTTTCAAGCAGCCTGAAATGGCAGGGAAACTCGCGGCAGCCCAAATAAGGTTGGTGGAAATATTGCCCTTTTTGCCCGCCGTTTGAACATTTCGGCAAATTTGACGTAGTTATCATCCTCGCCCGCTTCACTTGTCATGACAAAATCAGCGTGAATGCGGTAGGCGACGTCTTTCAGTAGCATGGATGCGCGCTGCTGGCGATACTTTGGTTTAAAACTATCTGATTTTGCATCATATTTTAAATCATCTATGTATAAACACTCAGCATCTCGTGTTGCTTTACTACCTAATTCATTACGGCGGACATTCATCCACTGAATCGGTTTCAGGATTTCTATCTTTAAGACCTTCCAGCGAATGGCCGGCTTCCACAATATTGCCATTAAGATGTTTCTGGCGGCAGACGGCGTGATAACAGGGTAGCTTACCCTCCACCTTAAGCTCAGGCCTGGTGAAGCATGCCAAATCACCGCTGATTTCTAGGATAAAACTCATATCATCTCCTTAATTGCTTTCATTTCATAAAACCGAATTTTCAGGTCGCCAAGCTGTATCATCAAAATCTGCACCAAGTACAGCTTTGTAATGGCCCTTTATCTAACACCAACAATCCCGCTCTGGAAAAAACGGCATTCGCAGATAGCTTGTTGAGTTCTCGTTCGTACACAGTAACCGTGTAGCGTTGTAGCTTGCGGTAAACCCATTTGTGTTTGAGCGGATCGCTTTCTAAAAATTTGAACCAACTTTCAAATGGCTCGGGCAGCGGTGGCTGATCGGTCTGCCCGAAGGAATTGTCGGTTGGCTGCGGAAAAACGTTGTTTGTCCAAAAATATCCTGCCATTCTGAAACTTCCACGCTGTCCAAATGTCGTCTGAAAAAATCGTCTAACTCGTTTGCTTTGACGATTTGCGGACGGCTGTCTGCTTCCGAATAAGCTAACGGGATAAACGGCACAACGAGTGTCACGCCTTGGTTATCAATCAGGCGGAAACGTTCCGCAGCGGTGCGGAATTTAATTGCCAGCGGGTTTTCATTTGATGATTCTGCCGTCAAGAGTCTTGTAATGTCGTGTTTGTCCACATCGCCTTTGCCGTTGAACCGGCGGAAATATTCGGCAAATGCCAACGGGGAAAGCGGGTCGTCAAGCCCCTGCTTTCAGCATCTCTGCGGTAATGTCCTGCCCCTGTTTCAGGCTGCCGCTGGGCGCGCCTTCTTCGGCGCCGAATACGATCACTTCGCCCAACTGCGGCAGTTTGCCTTCGCGGTTGCACCGCCCCGCCGCTTGGGCAATGCTGTCCAGCCCTGCCATCGCCCGATACACGCAAGGAAAATCCAAATCCACGCCGGCTTCAATCAACTGCGTGCTGACCAGCCATAAAGGCTTGTGCAGGCTGCCTGCGCGATACAGTGCCAAATATCGGCGAACCAACGCAATGACTTCGCTGCGGTGTGTGGCGCACATATTGGCAGACAAATGTAGCTTGATTCCGTTAGAAGGCAGGGGCGGCAAAGAGTTTTTGGGCGTAGTTTTCGCGTATTGACTACCGCCAAAACACACGGACGCGCGGCGATTTCATCGGCAATTTCCCTGCCAGTTTTGCGTTTCGCCGTGTGGCAGCGGCATTTTTGATGCGGACGCGGCGCAGTTTTTTTCCGATAAGGCAATTTTGTCTCGCCACAATTTCGCGCACATCCAGCAGGCCTTCCAAAATAGTGCGGCCGAATGCGTCGATATTTTTGCCAAGTTCAGGCTGAGTTGCTGTGCACAGCACAAAGGTAACACCGTAATCGCGCGCCAACACCCGCATCATGTCGGTAATCGACTTTTTGGAAATCGCGCGGAAGCTGCTGGGCTTCATCCAAAATCACCACGCTATCGGCAATATTGTGAATCTTGCGGCAACGGCTGGTTTTCGCTGCAAACAGGCTTTCAAACAGTTGCACATTGGTGGTAACAATCAGAGGTGCGTCCCAATTTTCCGTAGCAAGACGAGTTTTCGCTGTTTCCTTATCTTCTTTCACTTCCAAATTGCTGTGGTGCTCCAAAACCACATCATCGCCCTAATGCTTTGCGGAAAACATTGGCGTTCTGCTCGATAATACTGGTGAAAGGAATGGCGTAGATAATACGTTTTTTGCCGAATTTGAGCGCGTGCTTCAAAGCGAATCCCAAGCTCGCCAAAGTTTTACCGCCACCGGTCGGCACGGTTAAAAGAAAAACAAAGTGCGGTCGGTTTCTGCGACAGAAAAAAACATTGCTGTAAAATGGCATGGCGTTCTTGATTTAAGAATGAATCTTTATCTGATTTCTCATGAAGTTGCGACATATATTGCTCATATCGTCGGTGCAACTCATCCAAACCGGGAAATTTGGGGCGCAATCCGGCAGCCTGCGCAGTATCCGCATCGGCATAGCCGTTCATAAAGGCTTCGGTATCCAAAAAATCGGCATCCACCAAACAGGAAAAAGAGAAAACGCAACCAAATATGCAATTCTTCCAGCTTTGCCCCTCTTCCCAAAACGCAAAAAAATCCCGCATCAAGTCATCATCGGATAACGGGAAAAAAATCTTTGGGCAAACCGCTCTCCGCCAAGCCCGACAAAGACGCCGCCAATTCATTATCTGCCTGTTGCAGACGATGCTTTAAGCTCCCATTGTCATACCAATCCGCTAATCCCGCATGGTGTCCTGCAATCAGATATGCCAGCAAATGCCCGAAAAATGGATTTAGACGTTCTACCGCATATTTGGCACCGGCAGTGGAATGCGGAATTTTTGCGCAACTTGGTAGATTCGACATCTTCCAAATGGGCATTTTCTTTTTCAAAGCCGGATGCATTACGGATATATTTCTGAAAAAGCTTCCTGAAATTTCCCCAAATCGTGCAAAAAGCCCCGCATATTCAGCAAACAACGACCCATAACGCCCCTGCAAAACGCTTGGCGAGTTGGGCGACTTTTTGTAGATGTTTTTTTGCAGGGGATGGGAATGCCAATTTTTTTGATGAGTCTTGGCGGGCGTGGGCAATCATGTCAGACATTTGTAACCCCAAAATAAAAAAATAAGGAAGTAGAAATATTTTGCCGGAATTGCGTATAAGGTCGAACTGTTGAGTAACCAAAACCTAAATTCAGTTTTGCGGCAAGCTGCCCGGAAATAGAAGAGGTTTCAGTAGATGATCAATAAGTAATTGCTGTAATCCATCAGATTGACGCACATGCGCAATCGAATTTTTACTCATCGCAGTTCCTTTTTAGGTTAAAAATAATAGGAAAAATTCTCATCAAAATAATTTGTGATTTCATAAAAAAAGAATATCAAAAATATTACATATCATCTAACGCCGATTTTTTTCATTCTGAGACCCCAATCACACTTTTTCTCCCTGAAATTTGCCCCATTTTCATGCTAAAGTTTACGCACTATTTTTCATAAGGATTCACCATGTCTTTTTGTTGCTCAATTTACCGATAAACTCCGTTCTCTCGCAGAGGTTTTAATTCACTCTTTTCCGGAAAAATTCGATTCCACCTTGTTTGAACAAATCGAACAACAAAGAGAAGATCCTGCAACGAATATTGGGCAAATGGCTGTGGCGGTGGCGATGTCGGATTTTGTGGCGGAGGCGTGGCAGAAACAGCCAGCGTTTTTAGCAAAATGTTGGGAAAAAAACTACCGCACTTTGAGAACTGTGACCAGTACACCGAACGGTTGGATGAGGTATTACAGCATGTGCAAACGGAAGAACAGCTTTATCGGGAATTACGTCTGTTTCGCGCCCGTGAAATGGTGAAGCTGAGTGTTTGCCAAAGTCTCAATTTCGCCACGGTGGAACAGGTTTTTATTCGCTTGTCGCAACTGGCGGAAAGTCTGATTATTGGTGCGCGCGATTGGCTTTATGCACGGGCTTGTGAAGAAATGGGTACGCCAATGGATGCGCAGGGCAACGCACAGCAGTTATACATTCTCGGCATGGGAAAATTGGGTGGCTTTTGAGCTGAATTTTTCTTCCGACATTGATTTGATTTTTTTACTTATCCAAGCCAAGGGGAAACCGTGGGGGCACACCGCAGCGTGGATAATGCGAAGTTTTTCACCCGTTTGGGACAACGCTTGATTAACGCGTTGGATCAATACACCGCCGATGGTTTTGTGTACCGCACGGATATGCGTTTACGCCCCTTTGGGGATAGCGGCGCGCTGGCGCTCAGTTTTAACGCCATGGAGCAGTATTATCAGGATCAAGGACGCGATTGGGAACGTTACGCCATGATTAAAGGTCGCATTTTAGGTGCGCAAGCAATGGATCCCAATGTTGCCGTTTTACAGAATTTATTGCGCCCGTTTGTGTATCGTCGCTACATCGATTTCAGCGTGATTCAGGCGTTGCGTGAGATGAAACAAAAAAATCGAACGGGAAGTGCGCCGCCGCAACCTCACCGATAACATCAAATTGGGCGCGGGCGGCATTCGTGAAATTGAGTTTATCGTACAGGTTTTTCAGTTAATTCGCGGTGGTCGGAAATTGCCTTTACAGCATCACGAATTGCTGAATTTATTGCCGGAACTGAGCAGGCTGAATTTAATTTCCAGCGAACAGGAATCCGATTTGCGCCACGCCTATTTATTTCTACGTCGCGCGGAAAAATGTACTGCAAGCCATCAAAGATCAACAAACCCAACAACTGCCCGATAACGAATTGGATCGTCAACGTTTAATCTTCGCCTGCGCGGAATTTACCCAATGGGGTGCGCAACAAGAAAGTGTTTCCGTCACCTACCCGATTCACGATTGGGCGAATTTTCTCGCCGTGTTACACGAACATCAGCGCAAAGTGCGGTCGGTTTTTCAGTCATTAATTGGCGATGAGCAAGAGGAAAACATATCGGAAAATGCGTGGGAAGATTTCCTCGAAGCGGATTTTGACGAACAAGAATTGCTCGGCATTTTTGCAACAAAACGGTGTACCGGAGGAGGAACAAGATGCGGTGTTGGATCGTCTGTTGCAATTTCGCAACGAATTGCCTCGTTATGCCATTGGTGTGCGCGGGCGGGCAGTGCTCAATCGCTTAATGCCAAACCTGTTGCAACAAGTTTTTACACACGCCCAACAGCCCTATTTTACTGCCACGGATTTTGACGATTATTGAAAAAATTCTCACGCGTACCACTTACCTCGAACTGTTGGCAGAGAATCCGCAAGCCTTGACGCAGCTTATCGAACTTTGCGCCCAATCAAAATTTATTGCAGAACAAGTGGCGCGCCACCCGATTTTGCTCGATGAATTGCTCGATCAAAAATCCCTGCGAAATCCACCGCACTTTACCGAGTACGCCTCCGAATTACAGCAATATTTATTGCGCCTGCCGCAAGATGACGAAGAACAATTTATCGACGGCTTGCGCCAGTTTAAGCACGCAGCCCTGCTCCGCATTGCCGCTGCCGATATTCTCGGCGTGTTGCCGGTAATGAAAGTGAGCGATCATCTCACCCTATTTGGCTGAGGCGATTATCGGCGCGGTGGTCAATTTGGCATGGCAACAAATCGCCGTGCGTTTTGGTGTGCCCGAACATTTGGCGGAAGGAGAAAAACTTCCTCGTGGTGGGTTACGGCAAATTGGGCGGCATTGAATTAGGGCTATAAATCTGACTTAGATCTCGTCTTCTTATACGATCCCGCCGGCAACAGTCAAACCGTTGGCGGCAAAAAAAGTCATCGACAGCAACCAATTTTATTTACGTTTAGCCCAAAAAAATCGTCAGTATTTTTCAGCATGAATACCAGCGCCGGGATTTTTATATGACGTGGACATGCGCCTGCGCCCATCCGGTGATGCAGGATTGCTTGGTTGCTCTTTCTCCGCCTTTGAGAACTATCAACTAAACGAAGCCTGGACCTGGGAAAAACAAGCCTTGGTGCGTAGCCGTGCAGTGTTCGGCGAACAGAAACTACGGGACGAATTTGAAACCATTCGCCACAATGTGCTTTCTGCCCCACGTGATTTAGTTCAACTGAAACAGGATGTCTGCGAGATGCGGGAAAAAATGTATGAACATTTGGCAAAAACATGATGACGCCCAATTCAACATTAAAACCGACCAAGGCGGCATTACGGACATTGAATTTATCGCACAATATTTGGTTTTGGCGCATTCGCCACAACAGCCCGCACTCACCCGTTGGTCAGACAATGTGCGGATTTTCGAGATCATGGCAGAATATGGCGTGATTTCTGACGCCGACAGCGAACGATTAAAACAATGTTATGTGGATCTGCGCAACCGTATTCACCATTTGAATTTACTCGGTTTTACCCTCTGTGGTGGACGGGGCGGAATTTTGTGCAGAACGGGCGTTTGTGCGAGAGATTTGGGGGCGTTTGTTTCGTTAAAGTGCCGATATTATGTAGCAAATGCACAAAACGCTTGCTGAGCCTGTCGAAGCATTAGTTTTGTGTATCAGAGAATCTGAAATGACTTACACTTCGACAAGCTCAGTGACCGTCATTTTCAGCTTTGTGCAACTGCTACATAATGTCGTAAAGTGCGGTCATTTTTGACAGCGTTTTTTTCATCACTAAAAAAACGTGAATTTATTTACGAAAAATAAAATAAATTCACGTTTTCGCCTCTTTGAGGCAGAAAATATTTTTCATTACGCCTATTTTTCTGCTATGTTGACTATCTTTTTTTCACTACCCGTATTTCAATTTAAGGACATTTTTATGCAAGCATTGCTTAAATTTACCCAATTTGTCAGCAAAAACTTTTTGCGCTTTGGGTGCTACTTTTCGCCCTCCTCGCGTTTCTCTCGCCGGCAACCTTTTTATGGCTTCGTCAATATATTCCTTTACTTGCTCGGCATCGTGATGTTCGGCATGGGGATTACGCTCACTTTTTAACGATTTCAGTGAAGTCGCGAAACATCCAAAAAGCCGTCATTGTCGGCGTAGTCGGACAATTTGTGATCATGCCATCCATCGCTTTTGTCCTAGCAAAAGCATTGAATCTGCCGGACGATTTGGCCGCCGGTGTGATTCTCGTCGGCGCTCGCCCGGGTGGTACATCGTCTAACGTGATGACTTATTTAGCCCGTGGTAACACCGCACTTTCCGTGGCTTGCACCACCATTTCCACCTTTGTTGGCGCCGTTATTAACGCCGGTGATTTTCTATGTGTTGGCCAGCCAATGGATCGAAATTAACGCTACGGCGATGTTCGTTTCCGTATTAGAAATGGTGCTTTTCCCAATTTTTCTTAGGCTTGGTGATTCGCGCCTTGTTCAAAAAACAAATGTCGCAAATCAGCCAAACCATGCCTTTTGGTTTCCGTCATCGCGATTGTCTTAATTCTTGCTGCAGTGGTCGCCGGAAGCAAAGACAAAATCATCGACTCCGGTTTATTGATTTTCGGTGTGGTTGTGTTGCACAACTGTTTGGGTTACCTCATCGGCTTTATGGCTGCCAAATTACTCAAATTAAATAACTACGACAGCAAAGCCATCGCCATTGAAGTAGGCATGCAAAACTCCGGTTTAGGCGCGGCACTTGCCACTGCGCATTTTGAACCCAATCGCTGCCGTACCAAGCGCCGTGTTCAGTTTCTGGCACAACGTTTCCGGCCCGATTTTTGGCGAACTACTTTCTACTTTGAAAAATGGTAACGAAGAAGACAACAAGTAGTGAAAACAGCTAAAAACGACCGCACTTTGAACTCTCAAAGTGCGGTCATTTTTAACATTTTTAAAACGGATAGATGGTTTATTTTTCCAATCACTTCCAAGCCGCCCATATAAGGACGTAAGACTTCCGGCACAGTAATAGAACCATCGGCATTTTGATAGTTTTCCAACACTGCAACCAAAGTACGGCCGACAGCCAAGCCGGAACCGTTTAAGGTGTGCACCAAGCGGGTTTTCTTGTCGCCTTTTGAACGGCAACGGGCTTGCATACGGCGCGCTTGAAAATCCCACATATTAGAGCAGGAAGAAATTTCACGGTAGGTATTTTGCGCCGGTACCCACACTTCCAAGTCATAGGTTTTGCAAGAGCCAAAGCCCATGTCGCCGGTGCAAAGCAACACTTTACGATATGGCAAGCCAAGTAATTGCAACACTTTTTCTGCGTGGCCGGTAAGTTCTTCCAAGGCTTCCATGGATTTTTCCGGTTCTACGATTTGTACCAATTCTACTTTGTCAAATTGGTGCATACGAATTAAGCCGCGGGTATCACGTCCGTAAGAGCCTGCTTCGGAACGGAAACACGGCGTATGTGCGGTCATTTTTAACGGCAGATTTTTCCGCTTCTAGAATCTCACCACGTACTAAATTGGTTACCGGCACTTCTGCGGTCGGAATTAAGCCGTAAAGTACGTTGTACTTCATTTGGGTCCTGACCTTCCAACGGTTTGGTGTGGAATAAATCTTCACCGAATTTTTGGAAGCTGTCCAGTACCATAAAGGGTATCGTGGTTCACTAAATAAGGCACATAGGCTTCGGTGTAACCATGTTGTTCGGTGTGTAAATCCAGCATAAATTGCGAAATTGCACGGTGTAATCGAGCAATCTGTCCTTTCATGACGACAAAGCGGGAACCGGTTAATTTCACCGCAGCGGCGAAGTCCAATCTTGCAATTTCTCGCCAAGGCTAACGTGATCGAATATATCAAAAATCAAATTTACGTGGCTCGCCCCAACGGGAAACTTCTAAATTGTCGCTATCGTCTTTGCCCAACGGGACTTCATCGGCAGGAATATTAGGAATGTTTAACGCAATATCATTTAAAAGCATTTTGCACTTTTTCAAGTTCTACCTTGCCCAGCTCTAATTCTTCTCCCATGTGATCCACTTCTGCCAACAATGGTGCGATGTCTTCGCCACGCGCTTTCGCAGCACCAATGGCCTTGGAGCGGGCATTGCGTTCGGCCTGTAAGGTTTCGGTTTTTCACCTGCAAGGCTTTGCGTAGTTCTTCTAATTGGGTAATAGCTACAACATCAAGCGTGAAACCTCGTTTAATTTTTAATTTTTCCGCGACTTCTGCCAGATTATTACGAAGTAAATTCGGATCGATCATAATGGTTACCTTTATTCTGTGACTAAAAATACATTTATTCTATATCGTATTAACCAAATAGACTAGTGAAAACATGGACTAAAGTGCGGTCGTTTTTGGCGGTGTTTTTCTCTCGGCGAAAAATGTTTATAAACGTCGATTAAGTATTTTTAGTTTCCACCGTCATTGAATTCTTAATGCAAGGAATTTTTGATTTAACGCAATGAACTGCATAATTCTACTACTTAAGAAGTAGTTTTTAATGTTAGACTAGCGCCGATTTTCTAAGCACAAAATGAAGTTATTTTCTGGAGTATCTATGGAATTTCTAATTAACTTAAGTGAAGGCTCGCAATTCGCTATTCAGCTTGCGATCGTCTTAATTTGTTTATTCTACGGGGCCAAAAAAGGCGGTATTGCATTAGGTCTTTTAGGTGGAATCGGCTTAATCGTATTGGTTTTCGGTTTCGGTATCGAACCGGGCAAACCTGCCATTGATGTTATGCTCACCATCCTTGCCGTAGTAGTCACGTCCGCTACATTACAAGCCAGCGGCGGTTTAGATGTAATGTTGCAAATTGCGGAAAAATTACTACGCAAAAACCCGAAATATGTCAGTATTCTCGCACCGTTCGTCACTTGTACCCTCACCATTCTTTGCGGTACCGGCCATGTGGTTTATACCATGTTGCCGATTATTTATGATATCGCTATTAAAATGACATCCGTCCGGAACGCCCAATGGCGGCCAGTTCCATCGCTTCACAAATGGGTATCATCGCCTCCCCTGTGTCCGTGGCTGTGGTGACATTAACTGCGTTCTTAGTCAATGCACAAAATCACTTAGCCGGTTTCGACGGTTATTTAGACTTATTAAAAATCACCGTGCCATCCACCCTTTGCGGCGTATTAGCCATCGGTATTTTCAGTTGGTTCCGCGGTAAAGATTTGGATAAGGACAAAGAATTCCAAGAAAAATTAAAAGATCCTGAGTTCAAAAAAATATGTATGGCGACAGCACTTCTTTACTTGACAAAAAAATTGCCGCAATCTAGCTGGAATGCCATGTGGATTTTTCTTCGGTGCCATTTTAGTGGTTGCTGCATTGGGTTACTTCAAAGAATTACGTCCGTCCTTTGAAAAATCCACACCTGCGCAAGTGGTTGAAGTGGTTTCCGATAACAAAGCGGTACAAAGCTTCAATGTGAAAGACGGCAAAATCCTCGCACTTACTAAAGACGGTAAAGTGGCTCTTGATGTAAAAAGACAGCAAAGCAAAAAGCCAAAACCGCTTATGACAATATTGAAATTTATGACGCTAAAGGCGCGTTAACTCAAACTTTAGCCGCACAAGATAACAACGTCGTCATCACCGTCGGTGATAAATCCGACACCATTGCCAACGCTACTATCGTATTAAAAGACAGTGTGAAGAAAAAGCCCCATTAGGCATGGTTCATGTTATCCAAATCTTCATGTTATTAGCCGGTGCGCTCATCATCATCTTCACCAAAACCGATGCCGGTAAAATCAGTAAAAAACGAGATTTTCCGTTCCGGTATGATTGCGTTAGTTGCGGTATTCGGTATCTCTTGGATGGCGGAAACCATGTTCACCGTTCACACCCCGATGATGAAAGCGGCATTAGGGTGACATTGTAAAAGCCCACCCTTGGACTTACGCGGTGATGTTGTTATTAATCTCCAAATTCGTAAACTCTCAAGCTGCCGCTTTGGTTGCCTTCGTACCATTAGCATTAAATATCGGTGTTGATCCGGCAATCATCCTCGCCTTCGCTTCTGCTTGTTATGGTTACTACATTTTACCGACTTACCCAAGCGACTTGGCGGCGATTCAATTCGACCGCTCCGGCACCACCCACATCGGTAAATTCGTGATCAACCACAGTTTCATCCTTCCTGGATTAATCGGGGTGATTACGTCCTGTATCTTTGGGTATATCTTCACAGGGATGTTTGGGTATTTGTAGTTTGAAGATTTAATTGAATCTTATTGAATGGAAAGGCTATTTCGTTGGGAGTAGCCTTTTGTTGTTGTCACTTTTCTTTGCTTGTGCAAAGAAAAAGTAACCAGAAAGCACACCCCGGATAAATTGCTTTATCCTCTCTTAGGATTAATTTTCTTTACGAAAAATTTCGAACTCGCTTCGCTCAAACACGCGAAATTTTCCTAAAAATTAACCCACGTTCGGGCAATTTATAGGGGGAATCTATTTAATTAGTACATTATTCTCTAAAGTGCGGTCTAATTTTTCGGGTGTTTTTCAGGTCAAAAACTAATTCTAAAACTCACCACACTTTTTATCAGGCGTTAGTGGGTTTTCATCCGAGCTGTTGACTTGTAATTGTCTTGCACAAGCAAGAAAGTAGGGATGCTATTTATATCGTTTCGTCTGACTTTTCCTGATCTCAGCCCCTTTTAACCAGTCCAACTTTTCCTTAATCTTAATCTCCATGCCTCTTGTAGTAGGAAATAAAATTGAGTGTCTTTGAGTTGTGGCGGAAGTAGTTTTTCGCCGACGGCGTAGGCGTTGGGTTCGTCGTGGGCGTAGCGGTATTCGGCACCGAAGCCGAGGTCTTTCATGAGATTGGTTGGGGCGTTGCGGAGGTGTTCCGGCACATCAAAATCAGCAGATTCAGTCGCCAGTTTTTTTCGCAGCTTTGAAGGCGAGGGTAAACAGCGTTGCTTTTTGGCGCAACGGCTAAATAGACAATAGCTTGCGCAATCGCGCGTTTCGCCTTCGGCGGCACCGACACGGGTAAAACAATCCCATGCGGCAAGGGCAACCCTGCATTGCGCGTGGGTCAGCATTGCCCACATCTTCCGAGGCAATCGCTAATAAACGGCGTGCTACATAAAGCGGGTCACCGCCAGCAGTGATAATCCGAGCATACCAATAGAGCGCCGCATCTGGTGCGGATCCGCGAATAGATTTATGCAGCGCGGAAATGAAATCGTAGAAACGATCGCCTTGTTTATCAAAACGCGCCTGCCGTTCGCCCAACACTTCCATAAGTAAAGTGCGGTCTAAAAATTTTGCCGTTTTTGATTCGGTGGCCATGTCCACCATCATTTCAAGCAGTTCAACGCAAGGCGTGCATCGCCGTTGACGTATTCTGCCAAAAGCGACAACAAATTCTCCTGCAAATCTAACCGCACTTTGCCCAAGCCGTTTTTCCTGATCGTCGATCGCCTGTTGCAAAAACGCGTTCAATTTCCTGCGTAGAAAGTGGTTTGAGAATATAAACCCGTGCGCGGGAAAGTAGCGCGTTATTTAATTCAAAAGGAAGGATTTTCTGTGGTGGCGCCAATAAAAAAATAATGGTACCGTCTTCGATATGTGGCAGAAACGCATCTTGCTGGCTTTTTGTTGAAACGGTGAACTTCATCCACAAACAAAAATGGTGCGCAGACCCGCCAATTTGTTTTTGTTTGGCTTTTTCAATGGCTTCACGAATTTCTTTAATGCCACTGGTGACCGCAGAAATTCGCTCCACTTCAGCGTTAATGCGTTGAGCGATAATCTCTGCCAAAGTGGTTTTTTTCCGGTGCCGGGCGGCCCCAGAAAATCATGGAATGGACGTATCCCGCCTCAATGGCTTTGCGTAACGGTTTGCCTTCACCCAATAATGCGACTGACCGCAATATTGCACCAATGTAGTTGGACGCATTCTTGCGGCGAGTGGGCGGAAATCATTTTCGTTAAAATCAAAGCTGAAGTTGGACATCGTTAATTCCGATTATTTTTGCGTTGATCGTCCAATTCCCACGCCTTTTGGCACGCTAAATTTAAACAATGCACTATCTAAATTTTGATTGGAAATATTACGCAACACATATTGATTGGATTGCCCGTCTTTCTCAATGGTACTAAACCCTTTTAATACGCCGCTTTCATCAATACGAATATCAAATTGCTTGATATTACTGTTTTTCGCTTTTGGTTTTAATACAAAAGTATCGCTTTTTTGCTCAACGGAATATTGTGCCCAATGGCTTTTTATCGTTGCTAGTCAACAACACGAACGGCGTATTATTCACCGCGTCTTTTTACCCAATTGGCCGTAACTTGTTCCACAAACGGATCATAAAACCAAAGGGTTTGTCCATCGGCAATAATTTGTGTTTCTTGCGGGGATTTGGTGTCCATGCGGAACAAATTCGGACGCTTAATTTGTAATTTGCCGTTGCCTTGTTGTACGTTTTTACCATTCGCCGACATCACGGTTTGTGCAAAGTCCGCACTCAACACATCCACTTTGTTTAAGCGATTTTTGTAGCTCAACATCGGCATTTGCCCAAGCAAGAGATGCCATACCCAGAAGGAAAGTGCGGTGAGTTTTTGGAGCATTTTATTCATATGATTAAATTCCTTGTTTAAACCGATTGCCCTTTTCTCTCTCCGTTTACAGACGGCTGAAAAAGGCAAGAAAAATAAAGTAACAATTTGACATCAAAAGAATCGATTAATTCTAATAATCCGCTCCACGCGCCAACACTTCACGCTTGCCGTTTTGTGCGGCGGAAACAATGCCTTGTTCTTCCAACTGTTCCATAATGTTAGCGGCACGGTTGAAACCCACGCGGAAACGGCGTTGAATGGCGGAAATAGAAGTCGTGCCGGTGCTGACGACAAATTCTACGACTTCATCAAATAAGTCATCAATTTCACCGGAACGATCACCTGTGCGCTCTGCACTATTTTTCTTCTTCGTCACCATCAAGAATACCGTCAATATAATTCGGTTTTGCCACGCGCTTTCCAATCATCCACAACACGCCCTACTTCGTTATCGGTCATAAAGGCACCGTGAATACGCATCAATTCGGTGGAACCTTGTGGTGAATACAGCATATCCCCTTTGCCTAACAGCGACTCCGCACCACCGGCATCAAGAATCGTACGCGAATCGATTTTTAGTGGCGACGGTAAACGCAATGCGGGTTGGTACGTTGGCTTTGATTAAACCGGTAATCACATCCACAGAAGGCCGTTGGGTTGCCAGAATTAAGTGAATCCCGACCGCACGGGCTTTTTGCGCCAAGCGGGCGATAAGTTCTTCCACCTGTTTACCGGCGACCATCATTAAATCCGCAAATTCATCGACAATCACAACGATATAACTGAGTTTCTCCAACGGTGGCGGTAAATTATCCATAGAGTCGCCGGGACGCCATAACGGATTCGGAATCGGCATATTTAAGGCGTCATATTCATCAATTTTTCATTAAATCCTTCGATATTGCGCACCCGAATTGCCGACAATAATTTATAACGGCGCTCCATTTCATCCACACACCAACGCAACGCATTGGCGGCTTTTTTTCATGTCGGTCACCACTTCCGTCAACAAGTGTGGAATGTCGTTATAAATAGAAAGCTCTACGACTTTCGGGTCAATCATAATGAACTTCACTTCTTCCGGTTTCACCCGATAAAGCAAGCTCAGAATCATCGTGTTCACGCCAACGGACTTACCGGAACCGGTCGTTCCCGCCACCAATAAATGCGGCATTTTAGCCAGATCCACGACCACCGGCTTGCCGCTGATATCTTTACCCAATGCCATGGAAAGTAAGGCCTTAGAATGACGGAATTCGTCGCTGTCCAACACATCCCGCAACGGCACCATTTGACGATGATCGTTCGGTGTTTCAATACCAATATAAGGTTTGCCCGGAATCACTTCCGCCACACGAATAGAACGAAACATCAATGCACGCGCTAAATCCGTATCTAAGCTGGTAACGCGTGAAGCCTTCACACCGGGATCCAACTCTAATTCATAACGGGTCACCACAGGCCCTACCAAGACATCTTTCACTTTGGCCTTCACATTAAAATTGCGTAATTGTTGTTCAATTCGCTGTGAAGTTTCCACAATTTCTTCTTGCGTAATATCTTGCGCGCGGGTTGGATGATGTTCCAATAAATCCAGGCTTGGCAACGGCGTAGTCGGCTTTTTCTACTTTATTTTTTTATGTTGCTGAAACACAGGATGCACCAAAGAATCGCCATAAGGTTTGTAATTATGCGGTTTCGGCTCGGGTTCTTGCGGCTGCTCCTGCACAATTTGTTGATAAACCTCTTGTGCGCCCATAGCCTTGGCTCGCTCTTCCATTTCCTGCAAACGTTGTTGTTCTTGGGCGGCAAACTGACGGGCTAAATCGCTTTCCGCCGTGCTTTCAATATCAGCATCCGCTTGAGTTGGATTTGCCAAAGAAACACTTGGAATCGCCTCATCGGTAGCAAAATTTGAAGCGTGAAAATCTTGTGAAAAATCCACCGCACTTTGACTGTTGTTATTGTCATCGGCCTGTTGCCACACCGGTGTAAAATCATCTTGATTCGGCAGGTTAACTTCACTGTTGTAGGTGGAAATACTCACATTCGGCAACGGTTCTTGTTGTTCAAAATCATAGGCGACAAACTCATCCGATTTATCATCTGCCGCAAAAGTTTGAACCTTATCCGCATTACTTGCTTGTGCCGTCGTTGACAAACCGCTGATATTAATCTGACTTGTCGGTGCGACAATATCGTCAATTGGGGCATTAGACAGATTTTCTGCCAACGGCGTAGCCAAAAATATCCTCTTCTCTAATGACGATTTCTTCCACTGCTTCCGATGCTTCATCCTCTTCCGTTTTTCCGGTTCAGGTGGGTTTTGCATCGTCAACCATTGATAAAAAAACGCATTAACACACGAATAAATGACGTGCCGGAGCAAAAATAAACCCTATCACAGAAAAAGACAATGGCAAGACACAACACCCCTGAATTTGCCTAAGCTCGGATATAAATTCAACGTCAAACTGCCGCCTAACACGCCACCGGCAAGATAACTTGCGGTGTTGTTCAACGATAACGTACAAATCACCGTCAAGCCGCACAACAACAAAAATAAAACCGAAAGAACGCAGACTCACTTTTGTCCAGTGAGCTCATTTACGCGTTTAGAACGAATTAAATAGACGGGAATAAAAAAATAAAATAAAAGGAATCAGATTACCGATGTAACCGAAAAACAAAAATAAATCCACAAACCACGCGCCCAATGCACCCGCTTTATTGATGGTTTCAGGCGCAAAACTGGAGGTTGCCCAAGAACTATCCAACGGCGTATAACCTGACCATGCAATAATCAAATACAGGCCCAAAAGTGCGGTCAATCCCAGCAGTAAATTTAACAGGTAAGATTTTTGGCGAAAAATGTTCGGTAATATGTTTAATCATGCGTTACGACTTGTATGCTATTTCAACTGTAAAAATTAGTTTGTTTCACTTCTTCCATCACTACATAAGTGCGGGTGTCATTCACGCCCGGCAAGCGTAATAAGGTCGTGCCGAGCAATTTACGGTAGGCCGCCATATCCGCGACTCGGGTTTTCAGCAAATAATCAAAATCACCGGAAACCAAAATGGCATTCTTGGATTTCATCTAATTGCTGCACCGCCACATTGAATTCTTCAAACACATCCGGCTTACCACGCACCAAAGTAATTTCCACAATTACCAACAACGGCGAATCTAATAATTCCGGGTTCAACAAGGCACGATAGCCCATGATCACTCCTTGTTTCTCAAGCGTTTCACCCGCTCCAAACAAGGCGTCGGCGACAACCCCACTTTCTTGGACAAATCAATGTTGGAAATTTTTTTCCGTTACGTTGCAATTCGTTGAGAATTTTTTTATGTCGATGGCATCGAGAGCTTTGGATAGTTTTTCCATGGGATTTTTGAGTTGAGTTTAAAAATTGAGGGAAGATTTTAGCGTAAATTAGGGAAATTTCAGTAATAAAGTAAGGTGTCGGTATTTTGGCGTTATTTTTACGTTTATCTTTAAATTAAAGATTAGATTTCGCCCGATGGATATCAGGGCAAAACCCATTTTAAAAATTATCCAACACGCCAATCGCATCCCAAAGCTTCTTCACCGTAAACACCTGCATATTTTTCTACCGGATGTTTTGGCTTATTCCCAAAAGGGCACAATAGCGCGTTTAAAACCGTGTTTAGCAGCTTCGCTGATACGTTCTTGTCCGCTTGGTACCGGGCGAATTTCGCCCGCCAGCCCTACTTCACCAAAAACCACTAAATCTTGCGGCAACGGGTGATTGCGGAAGCTGGAAATGAGGGCTAAGAGCAAGGCTAAGTCGGCGCCGGTTTCCGTGACTTTGACTCCACCGACGACATTGACGAAAACATCCTGATCCCCCATTTGTACACCACCGTGGCGATGTAGCACGGCAAGCAATAAGGCAAGGCGATTTTGTTCTAGTCCCACAGCAACACGGCGCGGATTAGCCAACATGGAATGATCCACCAAGGCTTGAATTTCCACCAACAACGGTCGAGTACCTTCCCACAGCACCATTACCGAACTGCCTGAGGTTTTGTTCATCACCACGACTTAAAAAAATCGCTGATGGATTTTTACCTCTCAGCCCTTGCTCCGTCGTGGCAAACACGCCTAATTCATTCACGGCGCCGAAACGATTTTTGTGACTACGCAACGTACGATAGCGCGAATCGGTTTCGCCTTCCAATAATAAAGAACAGTCGATAACGTGCTCCAACACTTTCGGCCCTGCCAAGGTACCGTCTTTCGTCACATGACCCACCATCACGATCGCGACCTGACGGGTTTTCGCATAACGGGTTAAAAAAGAAGCGCATTCGCGCACTTGCGCCACGCTACCGGGCGAGATTGAATATCGGCTAAGTGCATGACTTGAATAGAGTCGATAACAATAATCTGTGGCTTTTAACTGATCCGCCAAATGACAAATTTGTTCCACGGAGGTTTCCGACAGCATGTGGAGTTTTTTTCCGGCGGTAGCCCGAGGGCGTTTAGCGCGCATCGCCACTTGTTGCAAAGACTCCTCACCGGTCACATAAAGTGCGGTCATTTTTTGCGACAAATGACACATCACCTGTAACAGTAACGTACTCTTCCCTGCGCCAGGATGGCCGCCAATCAAAATCGCACTCCCCGGCACGACACCTCCGCCCAATACGCGATCCAATTCCTTAAAACCGCTACTAAAACGCGGCGTTTCTTGCAAGCTAATTTGATCTAGGTTTTGGATTTTTGGCGCGGGTTTCACCGGCATAACCGGTAAAAACGATCCGCTTTATTATTTGGCGCAGAAACCAACCGCACTTCGGTAATGGTGTTCCACGCTTTACAGGCGGAACACTGCCCCTTGCCAACGAGAAAATTCCGCGCCGCAGTCGTTGCACACATACGCCGTTTTTGCTTTTTACCATGATAGCCGCCTTATTCGCCAAGCGTTAACGTCATCAGATGAAGCATACGCTGTGCATACTGTGGCGTTTGGATAAGATCGAACAATTTATTCATTGCTAACGCGTTGTCTTTCGTTTCGCTATGCAAGCGAATAACCTCACGAATTTGCGCAAATAATTGCGCGTTGGCCTCAGTCAATTCCGTCAACACATTTTTCCAAAGCGTAGTGATGATTTGCTGCGACCTGCTCGTTGAGCGCCGTTTCTAAGAGATTTTTGTTGTCGTCATAATAATGTGCCAAATTAAAAAGGCACCGACACGCTCAACGGTTTTAATAAAATCGGTAGCAAAAAAATCCACACCCAACGCCAACGTTTCTTCGATTAAATCTTGTTCGTAACGCAAAAGTGCGGTCAGTTTTTTCCGATGTTTTTTTGGCGTATTTTTCCGTATGCAAAAAGCCGCGCCAACGTTCAATCAATCTGAGGCTTTCGGATCTGTGCCCTGCGCCAGTTGATACCCCCGTTTGGCTTTGCTCATGGAATAAAAATGCACTTTGCCTTGATAACGCTGTAGAAAATCCGCCACAAAAGGCAAAAAAATGGCGCCAATCCGCCTTCTTTAATTTCAAATTCAATTTCGCTAATGACCTGCTGTTTTTCACCCACAATAACATTGCCCAAATCAACCGCCACTTCAATTTGGCTTGTCGGCGTGGCCTGAATTAACCACATTTGACGCTCAAAATCCGTGCTAAAAAAATCGCGTTTAGCGGATCCGTTGTCTCTAACGATAATTCATATTGTTCGGTTAACACGGCCAAATTCGGCTCGGCATTCGGCAACGTCACATTGTATTCGGGACGAACGTGCAAACCGCCCGCCACCTTGCCGTCGGTTTTTAGTGTTAACGTATAATCATTGTCTTTTTGCCGAACGCGCAGCCCCATATTGTGGCGGGTAAAAATACCCATCGGCCGTATCATAATAAGTGTTAACCAGAAAGTTTTTTTGATGCTCAATCACATTAAATTGCGCGAAAATGGTCGTTAATTGTTCAATTTGAATATTTTCTGCCGCCAGTTTTAATTCAATTTCATCATGCATACATAAATCCTTTAAATTCATAAGGTTTTTCTGTTTTTATTGCCGTTTTTCGCCGCTCATTATCCGATAAACGCCGTTTTTTCGATCAAAATCGTGAATTTTTCATTTCATATCATGTAATATGCGCGCTGAGTTATTAACCTTGATTAAAGGAGTCACTTTATTATGGTAATGAATAATATCCTTGGATTATTCGCCCACTCCCCTTTAAAAACCTCTCCAAAAACATTCCAACAAAGTTACCGAATGTTGTGAACTGTTAATTCCTTTCTTTGAAGCAACTTTCGTGGACGACTGGAACAAAAGCGGAACAAATTCGTTTAGATATTTCCGCTCACGAACGCCAAGCGGATAGTTTAAAACGGAAATCCGTTTGAAATTACCACGCGGCTTATTTATGCCGATTGAACGTACGGATTTATTGGAATTAGTGACTCAACAAGATAAATTGGCCAATTATGCCAAAGACATTGCCGGACGTATGGTGGGTCGCCACTTTGGTATTCCGCAAGAAATGCAAGCGGAGTTTATGAGCTATTTAAAACGCAGTTTGGATGCGACCGGACAGGCTCATAAAGTGATTGAAGAAATGGATCAATTATTAGAAACCGGTTTCAAAGGTCGCGAATTGAATTTCGTAAATCAAATGATTAACTCACTTGATGCCATTGAAGACGATACCGATCAAATACAAATTAAATTAAGAAAAAAATGCTGCTTGATATTGAAGATCGCTACAACCCGATCGATGTTATGTTTTTTTATACAAAAATTATCGAATGGGTTGGCGTATTGGCCGATCAAGCACAACGCGTTGGCTCGCGCATTGAACTCATGCTGGCGCGTTCATAATTTTCATTAATTTAGGGTATTTTTCATGGAATTACTCTCTCAATACGGCTCGTTATTGATTATTATTACGGCCGTTTTCGGCTTTTTCATGGCCTTTTGGTGTGGGAGCCAACGATGTTTCGAATGCAATGGGAACATCTGTTGGCTCAGGTACTATCACGCCAAAACAAGCGATTATTATTGCAATGATTTTTCGAAGCTGCCGGGGCCTATTTAGCCGGCGGCGAGGTTACCGAAAACAATTAAAAGCGGTATTATTGACACCACCCAATTCATCGACCGACCTGAAGTGTTGGTTTTCGGCATGATGGCCGCCCTATTTGCCTCCGGCGCATGGTTATTAATCGCCTCCAAAATGGGCTGGCTGGTTTCACCACGCACTCAATCATCGGTGCTATCGTAGGTTTTTTTCTTGTGTAACGGCCGGTTTCCACTCCGTAGATTGGAGCAATATCAAAAAAATATTGTAGGAAGTTGGTTTATTACACCGGTCATTGCCGGTTTCTTAGCTTACGGGATTTTTATCAGCACTCAAAAACTGATTTTTTGACACAGACAGCCCGTTTAAAAAAATGCACAAAAATACGGCCCATATTACATGGGAGTAACCATCTTCATTTTGTGTATCGTCACCTTAACCAAAGGGATTAAAACACGTCGGATTAAATTTAACCGGTACGGAAAATGTCCTGATTTCGTTGGCTATCAGTGTTGTCGGTATCATTTATTGCTACTTCTATTTCCGTAGTCGTAAATTTAAATTTAAAATGTTGGAAGGCGGTACCTTTGGTGGGGTGGAAAAAGTCTTCAGTATTTTAATGCTTATGACCGCCTGCGCTATGGCATTTGCCCACGGTTCAAACGATGTGGCGAACGCCATCGGTCCACTTTTCGCCGTGGTAGCCATTATTGAAAGCGGTGGCCAAATTATAAATGATGCACCATTGGCATGGTGGATTCTACCGTTAGGTGCCAGTGGTATTATGGTTGGACTGGTTGTCATGGGATACAAAGTGATGGCGACTATCGGTACAGGGATTACGGATCTGACCCCAAGTCGTGGTTTTTGCCGCACAATTTGCCACCGCAATGACCGTGGTCGTGGCATCGGGTACCGGCTTACCGATTTCCACCACACAAACGTTGGTAGGCGCTGTATTGGGTATCGGCTTTGCACGCGGTATTGCGGCGATTAACTTGATGGTGATTCGTAACATCTTTTGTTTCTTGGGTTGTTACCCTACCGGCAGGCGCATTATTCTCATTATTATTTACTATCTATTACAAGCTGTTTTCCATTAATCAAGACGTAAAAGTGCGGTCATTTTTCACCGCACTTTTGTTTCTTATCCGCTTGGGATTTCCTATATATGAAAAACGATTAATTATCTCCTCGCACTCGGTTTTTCTCGGTCTGGGCATCAATCTAGCCCATGCAGAAACCAAATATGTTACAGAAAACTTATCAACTTATTTACGCAAAGGCGCCGGTGATCAATATAAAATTGCTGGGGCAATTCAGTCAGGCGAAGCAGTAACCGTACTTGATCAAAAAGACCGATACACTTTAATTCGAGATGCGAAAAACCGTGAAGCTTGGATTCTTACCAGCGAGCTCAGCAATGAAGCCAGTAGCAAATTAGAAAATCCAAAAACTCAAAAAGTCAAATTCAAGAATTAAGCCTGAAACTAAATCGTTTTAGACGGTGATTGGCAGCAACGCACGGTGGAAATGCAACGTCGTACCAAACAGGCGGAAGAACAAAGTAGCGAATTATTAGAACAAAAATTCTCAACTGAAACGTGAATTGGAAATCACTAAAAAAATAAAAAAATCGTGATTTAGAGGCTATGCTTGATGCCGGCAAACGCGAAATTGCCATTCAATGGTTTATTTACGGCGGTTCCGTATTAGGGTGTCGGCTTATTAATCGGTTTAATCCTACCGTTAATCATGCCGAAACGCCGTCGTCGTGATGGTTGGGCATAATGGCCGACGCTCCATTTCAAATTTATTTGGTTGGCGGAGCTGTGCGTGATCAGCTTCTCAACCTGCCCGTAAAAGACCGCGATTGGGTAATTGTGGGGGCAACGCCACAAACTTTGCTCAATCTCGGTTATCAACAAAGTAGGAAAAAGACTTTCCCGTTTTTCTCCATCCGCAAAGCAAAGAAGAATATGCTTTAGCACGTACCGAACGCAAATCAGGCCAAGGTTATACGGGGTTTATTTGTGACTTTTTCCGCCGATATTACCCTTGAGCAAGATTTAATGCGTCGCGATCTCACCATTAACGCCATGGCACAGGATTTTACAAGGCAATTTATACGATCCTTACCACGGAGCAGATGATTTACAACAACGCATTTTTGCGCCATGTTTCCCCGCATTTGCAGAGGATCCCTTGCGAGTGTTGCGCGTCGCCCGCTTTGCCGCACGCTATTATCATTTGGGGTTTACTATTGCGCCGGAAACTTTGCAGTTAATGCAAACACTCACGGTACAAGGCGAATTGCAACATCTCACCGCCGAGCGGGTTTGGGCGGAAACGGAAAAAGCGCTAAACGAAAAAAATCCTGAGATCTATTTTGAAACCTTACGTCAGGTCGGCGCACTTGCCGTATTATTTCCTGAATTAGAGGCATTATATGGCGTGCCAAATCCCGCCAAATATCACCCTGAAATTGACAGTTTCGTGCATACTATGCTGGTCTTGCAACAAGCAACCTTGCTTTCGGAACAGGTGGATTGCCATAAAAGTGCGGTGCGTTTTGCCGCCATTTGTCATGACTTAGGCAAAGCAAAAACGCCAAAATCCAATTGGCCACACCATCACGGCCATGAAAAATTAGGCATGACACCCACCCGCAATCTGTGCAAGCGCCTCAAAGTGCCGTCCTATTATCAACAACTGGCAGAGCTAACTTGCGAATATCACACGCATATTCACAAAATCTTTGAACTGCGCCCGGAAACCGTAGTGAAACTGTTTAATACGTTCGACGTGTGGCGTAACCCATTACGTTTTATGGAATTTTTATTGGTGTGTTTTGCCGACACCCGTGGCAGAAAAGGCTTTGAACATACCCAGTATCCACAGCAAGAATTTGCCTTGGCTTTATATCAGGCAGCCTTAAAAGTCGATATTCAATCCATTATTGCGGCAGGTTTTGAAAATAAAGCCATTCGTGATCAGCTTAATCGCGGTCGTATTTTTGCGGTGAAACAAAAACGCACGGAAATCTTACCGCACTTTAAACCCTAGCCGCAGGCTATTTAGGAAGAATTATTTACTCCACCCACAGGGACGCGTAAAATACTCCCACTTTTTCAGGATGAATCATTGCTTATGAAAAAAATTTAATCTCTTACTTTTGGCTTTTTGTTCGCGGGCTTTATTATTAAGCGGCTGTGTAGTCACTGATCAACAACGCCCGACCGATGTAAAATATATCGAAAAAACCGATCCGACTTGGCAGCAACACTTACAACAAATCAAGCAAATTAAAGGTTATCAAGCCTTAGGGCAGCTTGGTTATATCAGCACCAAAGAACGTTTTTCCACCTGTTTTGATTGGCAATACAATAACCCGCAAAATTATACGTTGAAATTGTATTCCACTATCAGCAGTGAAACCCTGCAAATTCAAATGCATGCCAAAGGCATGACCATTTCCGACAACAAAGGCCGTCAGCGTTCTGCGGAGGATGCTCAAAATGTTGTTGCGCGAAATTATCGGCATGGACTTCCCGTTGGAGCAATTTGCTTTTTTTGGTTAAAAGGCCAACCGAAAGATAACGATGATTATCAAGTGGGCGAAAATCACCTGTTAGCCTCTTTTCAGCCATGTCTTCGACGGCAAAACTTGGACGGCGGATTATTTGTCTTATCAAACTAACCGTCAACCGCCGATGCCGGAAAGTATCTTACTGAAGACTGACGGACAAACACTGAAAATCCGTGTAGATGAATGGAAATTCTAAGGCATGAAAACATACCAATTTTCTACCGCACTTTTTATCTACCAGCTCATCGGAAGGCGCTCATAGTTTGCGCTTTCCTTGCCCCGCCAAATTAAATCTTTTCTTATACATCAACGGCAAACGCCCCGATGGCTACCACGAGTTACAAACGCTGTTTCAGTTTTTTTGGATTTCGGTGATTGGCTACATATCAAGGTGCGTGATGATGGCAAAATCAATTTAATTTCGTCCATTGCCGATTTAAAAGTAGAAGATAACTTAATTTATCGCGCGGCAACCTTGCTCCAACAACATACCAATACTCCTCTTGGTGCCGACCTCGAATTAGATAAAATTCTGCCTATCGGCGGTGGCGTTGGCGGTGGTTCTTCCAATGCGGCAACCGCCTTGAGTGGCATTAAATTATTTATGGAAAACAGGCTTAACGACCGAAGAATTAGCAAAATTAGGGCCTCATGTTAGGCGCCGATGTACCGATTTTTCGTGCATGGTAAAGCTGCTTTTGCAGAAGGTGTCGGCGAGCAAATTACCTATTGCGAGGCACCGGAGAAATGGTATTTGGTATTAAAACCCAATGTCTCGATCTCCACCGCTGTCGTGTTCTCCGATCCTGATTTACCGCGTAATACGCCAAAAGAAACCATTACAGCAATTACTTCAAGAAAAATACGCAAACGATTGCGAAAAAGTTGTCCGGGATCACTATTCAGAGGTTGAAGAACTACTTAACTGGTTGGTAGAATATGCACCAGCTAGGCTAACCGGAACCGGCGCTTGTGTTTTTGCGGAATTTAACGATGAACAATCCGCTCAATTGGTTCTACAGGCAAAGCCCAAAAATTGCTTTTAGTTTTGTTGCAAAAGGATTAAACCTTTCTCCATTACATGCAATGCTACAACGCATAAATGTTGAAAATTTATCCGGCTTAATCCGTTAACACTTATTTAATCATCTAACTCCTGAGGTCTAACACAATGCCAGATATTAAACTCTTCACCGGTAACGCGACACCGGAACTCGCCAAACGCATTTCCGAGCGTTTATTCACGTCATTAGGTAATGCCACTGTTGGTCGTTTTCAGTGACGGTGAAGTGCAAGTGCAAATCAACGAAAAACGTGCGTGGTAGCGATGTATTTATCATCCAATCCACCTGCGCACCCAACCAACGACAATTTAATGGAATTACTAGTGATGGTTGATGCCTTACGCCGCGCCTCTGCCGGTCGTATCACCGCTGTGATTCCTTATTTCGGCTATGCCCGCCAAGATCGTCGTGTTCGTTCCGCCCGTGTACCGATCACCGCTAAAGTGGTTGCCGACTTCTTATCCAGTGTCGGCGTTGACCGCGTGTTAACTTGCGATTTACACGCAGAACAAATCCAAGGTTTCTTTGATGTGCCGGTAGATAACGTGTTCGGTTCTCCGGTATTAATTGATGACATTTTTAAAGAAAACCGACTTGGTCAACCCAATCGTCGTTTCTCCGGATATCGGCGGTGTGGTTCGCGCCCGCGCAGTAGCCAAATTATTAAACGACACCGACATGGCAATTATCGACAAACGTCGTCCGCGTGCCAATGTCTCCCAAGTCATGCACATTATCGGTGATGTAGCTGATCGCGACTGCATTTTGGTTGATGACATGATCGACACCGGCGGCACCTTATGCAAAGCGGCAGAAGCCTTAAAAAGAACGTGGCGCAAAACGCGTATTTGCCTATGCCACCCATGCCGTCTTCTCCGGCTCCGCAGCGAAACATATTGCCAGCGATGCGCTCGATGAAGTAGTTGTCACCGACACCATCCCGCTTTCAGCAGAAATCAAAGCCCTTGGCAAAGTGCGCTCACTCACACTTTCCGGTATGCTTGCCGAAGCTATTCGCCGTATCAGCAACGAAGAATCCATTTCTGCGATGTTTAACGAGTAAACCAAAAACACTCGAAAAAAATCGACCGCACTTTTAAAACATAAAAAGGCTTAGAAAAATCTAAGCCTTTTTGCTTTATTCAATTAATCCTTCCGAATAAATTCTACTAACCGTGGTTGCGCAATGCGCGCATAATCCGCAGTGTTTAAAATCACCGAACATTCGAGCGTACCTGCGTTAAATGCCAATTCATCATAACGTTGTAATAAACTCGGATCAGCAATGAGCAATAAATTCTCATGAAAACTAAAAGGCGGAATAGCGCCAAATACACAATCTGTAAGTACAGACACCTCCGCAGGGCTGGATAAAGAGGCTTTCTTTGCGCCAAAATTCGCAGCAATTTTGTCTAAATCCGCCTGTTGATCCGCCGGCAAGACAGCCAAAATAGTTTGTTTCACACCATTACCTTTCAAAGTACAAACCAACGCTTTCGCCCCCTGGCCGATTTGCGTACCACGAATTTTCGCAACGTCCTCCGATTTGCCTACCGACGAATGCTCTACCACCCGATAACGAGCCTGATTTTTGGTCTAAAAAGTGCGGTCAGTTTTTTTCAAATGTTTTTCCGACATCATTCCTTCTCCGTAAAATATCAAGGCAAATTATAGCCTTATTTAGTCGGCGGAACATCTACTATAAAAAGGACCTCCGGAAATTAAACGAATTTGATGTTGATATGCTATAATCGCGCCACATTAAATCTAATAATCTAAAAACTAAAAGGTATCTCATGAAAAACTACTTCTTCTCTTGGCGGGTATTTTAACTCTCACCGCTTGCTCCCAACCAAAAAGACATTTACTTCAACGGTTCCGAAGGTTCCCACTCGGTTTGAAATACGACAAAGCCACCAAAACCTTTGGGGTAAACCAGTAAAAATCTAGAATGTAATTAGCCGCAGGGCAACTGAGCATAACGCACATGAAGCTCTTGTCGGCGTTATGATTTGCATCGATGGATTTTTCAGGTATCGACATAATCATTTTTGAAAAATGGCTACCTAGTCCAGCCTTTAAAAACACATAAAAATAACCGCACTTTTGAATATTGCGTTCAAAGTGCGGTTATTTTTTAGCGCTGTTTTTAATGACGGGTTATTTCAACAAACGTTCGGCTTCACTGGCTTTCACGAGGAAGGCTTTACGCTCGGCAGTGTCCATTCCGCTACTACCACCCGGTAGTTTCACGGTCAACGGGTTAACCGGGCGACCGTTAATGTGGAATTCATAGTGCAAGTGCGGACCGGTTGAACCTCCGGTATTGCCTGATAACGCAATGCGCTCACCTTTCTTAACAGATTGCCCAGCTTTCACCAGTGGGCGGCTTAAGTGCATATACACGGTTTGGTATTCACGGGAATGGCGGATCACAATGTAGCGTCCCGCACCGTAAGCCTGATAAGCGATTTTTTTCTACCGTACCATCTGCCGGCGCTATTACCGGTGTACCTGTCGGCATGGCAAAATCCACGCCTTTGTGCGGCGCAATTCGACCGGTGATCGGGTGGCGACGGCGCGGGTTAAATGGCGAGGAAATACGTGCCTGACGTTGTAATGGGTAACGTGAGAAGCCTTTGCCTAAGGTTTCCCCTTGGCGATTATAATAACGACCGTTGCTGGCTTGAATGGCGTAATAACTCTTGCCGCCGCTTATAATGTGGATAGCCTCAACGTTTCCTTGACCGGTAAGCTTGTCTTCCAAATATTCACGAGAAACTAAAAACGGAGATTTTTTCGTGTCTTTCTTCAATTGTTTAAGGCTCACCTGCCACTGCAAGGCAGAGAATAATTGATAAATCTGGCGGTTATCTAACCCTAATTTTTCAAACTGTTAACGAAAGAGGACTCCATTTCGCCACGCAAGACCCTCACGTTTCCACACGCTTTTTCTTCTCAACAATTTGGCGCTTGAACTGCCCGCTTGCCTGTAATTCATAGATATGTTCTTTCTTCTGCGAAACCAGCCAGTTTAAATATTCCAACTCACCGTCGTTGTTTAAAAATCCAGTAGAACTGTTGCCCGGCCTGTAAATGTTTTCAACTCGGGATAAGAAGCGATTAACTGCTTGCTGGTGCTACTATCCAAACCGGATAATTCCAACACGTCTTTTTAATGTATCGTCTTTCACTACAGTGTGACTGAATTGATCTTTAATGCGAATCGCCCTGATTCTGCCACATCTAAAATATTGGCGACCGCATCTTTTGCGGCATCCGGCAGTTTATCTAATTCATCTAACTCATCATGGGTTTTCACTTCTTCCACTTCGTCATCTTCGCCGACGTCATCATTATAAGATGTCGCATTATTATCAATAGTGATAATGCCAACAGTGTCAGCTAAGATTTGCGCTTCATGATACGCCTCGTTTGCAAAATGACATGGTATAGGCGGAGGCAGGATAAAGCTCATCGGATAGAATATCTTGGAATTGGTCTTTCGCATCGACAAAACCATCGTTTTTTATCGGCTGATTGGAATAAATCGGATTATTAACTTCATCGATTTTATCGGAAGCAGTATCGTTTAAATGCAGGAAAAACCGGTAAAAATAGAAAAAAGCGCAATAAAGAAAATAAGCGCTTTAATGCGCGATTTTTCTTTTACGACGATCTCTTGCTAGTTTTACGTGTTGCACTACTTTGGTTCCCTTTACAACGGATGACGGCTTTAAGTTTATTTATGACCAAGCAAACTTTAAAAAATTCAGCAGAAAATGATAAATTCCAAACAAATGCGGCAATTATACACATAAATTTGCGTTCAACTTGTTAAACTGCAAAAAAATAAGTTATTTTTAGCGCAATTTTTTTCCCCAACAGAACAAAAAAATAATGCAAATTCATGCAATCAAATTACCCTTAGTCGAATTAAAAAAATATTAATGTAAAATACGGCCAACAAGTCGCATTAAGCAACATTAATCTGACGATTTACCCCAATTCCATCATTACTATTGTCGGCCCAAACGGCGGGGAAAATCGACCTTGTTAAAAGTGTTGCTTAAACTACAACAACCTACATCCGGCAAAGTGATTTATAACAAACACATTCGTATTGGTTATGTGCCACAGAAAATCCATTTGGATCACAATCTTCCTATCACTGTTGAGAAATTTTTATCCCTAAAAAAGCATCAGTCAGCAAGATATTCAGGAAACAATGGCGTTATTGTCCATCACTCATCTCATGCATAACAGTATGCAAAAAGCTCTCCGGCGGTGAAATGCAACGGGTATTATTGGCTCGTGCTATTTTAAATAAACCGAATTTATTGGTCTTAGATGAGCCGACTCAAGGCGTGGATATGACCGGTCAGGCGGAACTCTACCAACTGATCCACCAAACCCAAAAAGCGACTTAATTGCGCGATTTTTAATGGTGTCCCACGACTTACATATTGTCATGGCGGATACCAATGAAGTGCTTTGTATAAATCAGCATATTTGCTGTGCAGGCACACCGGAAACCGTGTCTAATGACCCGACGTTTATTCACTTTTTTTCGGTGATCAATTTTTCTAAAAAAATATTGCGGTTTACACCCACCACCATAACCACCGTCATGATATGCACGGCAATATTTGCAACATAGAACCCTAAAGAACCACATTCAAGATAACATTATGTTTGATATTCTTTTTCCCGCTTGGCTCACAGGGCATAATACTTTCGCTCATCACCGCGCCCCTCGGTGCTTTTTGTCGTTTGGCGTAAAATGGCTTACTTTGGTGATACGTTATCCCACTCCGCCCCTACTTGGCGTAGCGCTGGGTATTTTTTTCTGCAAATCAATCCTTATATCGCCATTCTCATACTGACCCTATTGCTTTCCGTTGCGATGGTTTGGTTGGAAAACAACACGCAATTTTTCCGTCGATACGTTACTTGGCATCATCGCGCACAGCTGTCTTTCAATCGGCGTTGTTACAGTAGGCTTACTGCAAAATGTGCGGGTAGATTTAATGTCGTATTTATTCGGTGATTTGCTTTCCATTAACTACGAAGATTTGATTTATATCGGCATTGGTGCCGTCATCGTGCTTGCAACATTATTCTATTTTTTTGAAACCGCTTATTTCAACCACCATCAGTCCCGAACTGGCGCAAGTGGAAGGCATTAACGTGAAAAAGAATGCGCTTTATTTTGATGGTGTTAACGGCGTTAACCATTGCATTAAGCATGAAATTTGTCGGCGCATTGATTATCACCTCTTTGCTCATCATTCCTGCCGCAGCGGCCAAGCGCTTTGCCCGCACACCGGAAAGCATGGTTATCATCGCCAGTATCATCAGCATGATCGCCGTTTCTATGGGCTTAACCTTATCCGCCTATTACGACACCGCCGCCGGCCCATCAGTGGTCATCTGTTCCACCTTCTTGTTTTTTTATGTTCTTTATTGAAAAAGAGCAAAGCTAAAAATCATCTAAAAAAATGACCGCACTTTATTAAGGAGCATTTAAAGTGCGGTCAGAATCCATAGGATTTTAATTTTTCTGCTTACTACAATGTTGGACGAATGCCTAAGGTATGACAAATGGCATAGGTTAATTCACTACGATTTAGTGTATAGAAATGGAAGTCTTTTACACCTTCGCGAGACAACACGCGCACCATATCTATGGCAATACTGGCAGCCACAAGATTACGGGTGGTTTGGTCGTCATCTAAACCTTCATACATTTTTGCCATCCACGCCGGAATACTTACATTGGTTACCGACGCCATTTTTGTAACTGTTTGAAATTGGTTACCGGTAAAAATTCCCCGGCACGATTTCCGTATCAATACCAATAGACGCACAACGATCGCGGAAACGTAAATAGCTGTCAATATCAAAGAAGAATTGCGTAATCACATGGTTGGCACCGGCATCAATTTTGCGTTTCAAATTGATTAAATCCGCTTGTGCCGATTTGGCTTCCGGGTGAACTTCCGGATAGGCAGCAACAGAAATATCAAAATCCGCCACAGAACGTAGTAATTCTACTAAATCCGCAGCATAAAATGACTTTTTGCTATAACCGGGCGGTTCGTCTCCGCGTAATGCCACAATGCGACGAATGCCGCTGTCCCAATAATCTTTGGCAATTTTACGCAATTCATCAGGGGTAGCATCAATACCTGTTAAGTGAGGTGCGGCTTCTAAGCCGGTTTGTTGTTTGATGTTTTTTTCACCACGCTGTGTGTGCGATCACGCTCACCGGAATTGGCGCCATAGGTGACGGAAACAAATTTAGGGTTTAATACTTTTAAACGATGAATGGAATCCACAAAAGATTTTTCCATTTTTTTCATTTTTCGGCGGGAAAAACTCAAAGGAAAACGTTAATTTTGCCATTCAAATTGGCTAAGTGCTGATTCAAATTATCAATTTCTTTTTGCATAACTCATAAAGTTGCCTCATATTTTTAATCGGTCTGGAAGATTGGTTTAAATTAAAGAGAAATGGGGTATGTGTCAATTTCAAATATTTCATTAAATGAATGAATAAGATTAATGTGCTGATTAAAAGCCCGAGACGGTCTCACGGGCTTAAAAAAACGTTTATAAAAACGACCGCACTTTAGACCTAACTCCGCTTACGTGCCAATAGCCACCAAGTAATCGCCAAGAATAATATGCTCGGCATCAGCGCACCGATTAACGGTGTCGAGTTGTAAACCAAGCTAAATTTACCAAACAACTCGTTTACTACATAGAACAAGAAACCAAAAACAAATTCCGATCAGAATCCGTGCACCGGCGGTGACACTACGTAATGGGCCGAAAATAAAAGACAGCGCCAACATCATCATCACGCCTACGGAAATCGGTTGGAACAACTTGCGCCAGTAGGTTAACTCGAAGTTTTTCGAATCCCTGCCCCGTTTCTTTTTAAGAACGTAATGTAACTGGACAATCCGAAATTGATAACGACGTTGGTCTTAAGGATGCTACACCCAGTTTGTCAGGGGTTAAATTGGTTTTCCATTCTTCATTTAAGCGGTTGATGGTGTTCACACTATCCGGTTGGATTGTGGATTCATTCACTTGTTTTAACATCCACTTGCCATTATTAAAGGTGGCATGATTGGCGTGTTTTAGTTTTTTTCCAACCGACGTTGATCGTTAAAGGTGTAAATATAAATATCATGTAATTCCACATCATCGGAAATATTGCGAACATACACGAAGTTGTTGCCATCTTTCGCCCAAATGCCATTTTTTTCACCGATAACATGGAGCCACCTGAAATGGCTTTGGAACGCATATCACGGGCAAACTGTTCGGTTTGCGGAATACCCCATTCACCAATAATCATCGTCAATAACACCAACGGAATGGTGGTTTTCATCACGGCAAAGCCGATTTGCATACGGGAAAAACCCGGAAGCTTGCATGACCACCAACTCACTGCGACTGGCAAGATTACCTAAAAGCGATTAACGCGCCCAATAAGGCTGCCATGGGGAAGAAGGTTTCCACGTCTTTTGGCATGGTTAATACGGTGTAGGCAACGGCTTGCAAAATGTCGTAAGTGCCCTTGCCCACGCTACGAAATTGCTCCACAAATTTAATAATCGCAGATAAGCCTACTAACATGAATAACGTGGCAAAAATCGTACCTAAAATGCTTTTTACCGATATAGCGTTCTAATGTATTCATAGCGTTTATCCTTGTTTTTGCCTCTTGTTTGCCAAAGGAATAACGAATGCGATACATAAACGCACTATTCCAACTATTCAAGAAAAATAGCTAAAGCGAAAAAGGCAATATTCACTAGTGGCATAAAAACACCGCATCTAATTTGCCCTGCGCCCCCGGCGGACTTCAGCGAGCTTTGTAACAAGAAATAAATCAAATATAGCAACAACGCCGGCAACACTTTGGCAAATCGGCCTTGGCGTGGGTTCACGCGGCTTAACGGCACCGCCAACAATGCCATTATCGGCACGGCTAAAATCAAGGTTAAGCGCCAATGAAACTCGGTTTTCATCGCCGGTGTGGTGGCATTCCACAATTGCATGATGTCCATTTCACCCGCCTCATCGATATCATCCGTCACGGTTTTATGACCTAAATAGGCTTGATATTCATCAAAATGCGTAATGCGAAAATCAGGCAAAATCGCTGTGCCTTCAAAACGGTCACTATTTTTTTCAGATTTAAGATCTGATCGCCGTTCGGCAACGCTTTTAACTCGCCCTTTTCCGCCACAATCACGGAAGGCTTGCTATGTCCCTTTGGGTTGGGTTTGGAATACATAAACGTTATTGATTTGATTATCTTGAATGTTATCAATGAACAAAACGAAATCGCTGTTATTGGCTGTCATAAATTGACCGGCGGACAATGCCCCCATATTCGGATTGGCTTTCGCCTCTTCCACAATTTCCATTTGTTTGTGAATCGCCCACGGCGTAAGCCACAATGCATTGTGAGGCAGCTACGGCAGCAGTAAATAAAGAAAGGATCAGCACGATTTTAACCAAAAATACGTTGACCAATACCGCAAGCGCGCATGACGGTAATTTCACTTTCTGCGTATAACCGCCCAAACGTCAACAGAATGGCGATGAACAAACAAAGCGGCAACATTAATTGCGCCATGGTTGGCATACCCAGCCCAAGCAAGGAAAAACACCAAATCGGCGGGAATTTGTCCATTAGCCGCAGAACCCAACACGCGCACCAACTGCTGACAGAAAAAGATCAACAGCAAAATGAACAAAATCGCGATTTGGCTTTTTAAAAACTTCTTTCGTTAAATATCTGGTTAAAATCACGTTATTGCCTATTTTTTTCTCTTGCAATTTAAGCAAAAGAGATTAAATTCGTTTCGTTTAACAACACGGGCAAATTAAGCATAAGCCCGAAATAATAGGTAGCGTATAATACCCTAATTTTGACATTGAAAACAGAAAAATAAGCGAGGAAAACATGAAGTACAGCGCGCAACAAGCCCCCTAAACTCATCTGCCGATTGCCTGATTGTAGGCGTTTTTTGAAGATAAAACCCTGTCGCCAAGTGCGGTTAAAATTGACGACATTTTCGCAAAACTACCTCAGCCGATTGGTAGAAAGCGGCGAAGTCAGCGGAAAAATTAGGCGATACCACATTATTACGTCATCTTCCAAACATTGCCGTTGAACGTGTGTTGCTTGTAGGTTGTGGCAAAGCGGGCGAGCTGAATGAATACCAATATAAACAACTTATCCAAAAACCGTACAGGCTCTAAAAACCACCCAAACCAAAAGTGCGGTCAATTTTTTAACCGAAATTTCCCTTAACCAACGTAATATTTATTGGAACATTCGCTTCGCCATTGAAACGATAGAACAGAATTTATATCAATTCACTCAATTCAAAAGCCAAAAAACATCGGAAAAAAATCCACCGCACTTTGCGAACTGATTTTTTTAACGTTGATACCGATGAGCAGGCACTTGCCGAACAAGCGATCCAACATGGTTGCGCCATTGGCTTGGGCGTAAGCCATGCAAAAGATGTGGCAAATTGCCCGCCGAATGTGTGCACCCCTGCTTATTTGGCGGACAAAGCCTTGAGCTTAGCCGAAACCTCGCCGCTGATTAAAACCACCATCATAGGTGAAGCGGAGATGGAAAAATTGGGTATGGGCGCCTATCTTGCTGTATCACGCGGTACGCACAATGAGGCCAAATTATCCATTATGGAATACCGCAATCACCCGAATCCAAACGCCAAACCAATTGTATTGGTGGGTAAAGGATTAACCTTTGATGCCGGTGGTATTTCCCTCAAACCGGCGGCCGACATGGACGAAATGAAATACGACATGTGCGGTGCGGCTTCCGTTTTCGGGGTAATGAATGCCTTAGCACAATTACAACTGCCGTTAAACGTCATCGGCGTGATGGCGGGCTGTGAAAATCTCCCGGACGGCAACGCCTATCGCCCCGGTGACATTCTCACCACCATGAACGGCTTAACCGTGGAAGTCTTAAACACCGACGCGGAAGGCCGCTTGGTGCTGTGTGACACGCTAACTTACGTAGAACGTTTCGATCCTGAAGTGGTCATCGACATTGCCACGTTAACGGGTGCTTGCGTAGTGGCGTTGGGTCAGCATAACAGCGGTTTGGTTTCCACCCATGAGGATATCGCGACTGCCATTGAACGGGCGGCCCAACAAAGCGCCGACAAAGCATGGCGTTTGCCGTTAAGCGAAGAATATCAAGAACAGCTGAAATCCAACTTCGCCGATTTAGCCAACATCGGCGGACGCTGAGGGCGGTGCTATCACTGCCGGCGCCTTCCTCTCCAATTTCACGAAGAAATACCCATGGGCGCACCTCGATATCGCCGGTACAGCCTGGTTACAAGGCGCCAATAAAGGCGCAACCGGCCGACCGGTGTCTTTGTTGGTTCAGTTCTTATTAAATCAAGTGAAATAAAAATATAGCAAAAACGACCGCACTTTTGAGCGGTCGTTTTTAAAAAGCGGATTGAAGCCCTCAAACCATACTTTTTAGTTATAATTCATATCTAGAATTTATTAGCTTTTTTTCAGCATGAAATAGCTTTTAATCTCAGTGATATTTATTTTTTTATGGAGCAAAAATGTTACTCATTATCTTAGCGATTTTTTTGCCTTAGCCTTGGTTTTCCTTGGTTATTTATACAAGAAAAACGGAAAAAAATTAGGACAAACGGTTTTCATCGGTTTATTACTGGGCTTGGGTGCCGGTGCATTGTTGCAATCCCTTGCCGAGCAGGATTTGATCACATCCGCCCCTAGATTGGATCAATCTTGTGGGTAGTGGCTATGTACGATTGTTACAAATGATTGTCATGCCGTTGGTATTTGTCTCTATTTTTATCGGCGATTACCCGCTTAAATCAGGCAAGCTCCTTGGGCAAAAATCAGCTTTAGCGTGCTCTCCGTGTTATTAATCACCACCGCGATTGCGGCATTTTATCGGCATTATCATGGTGTATGTGTTTGGTTTAACCGCTGAAGGCTTGATAGCCGGCGAACGGGAGTTAGCGGCACAAGCGAAAGTCTTGGGACGGGTGGATCAAGTGAGCAATCTAACAATTCCGGCCATGTTACTTTCCTTTATCCCGAAAAAAATCCGTTTGCGGAATTAACCGGCGCCAACCCAACGTCCATTATCAGTACGGTCATTTTTTTGCCGCGTTCCTCGGCGTGGCTGCGTTGAGTTTACGCAAAGAAGATCAGGTATTGGGTGAACGCATTGCCCAAGGCGTGGAAACATTAAATAAATTGGTTTCCCGCTTGGTTCGCTTCGTCATTCGCTTAACGCCATACGGCGTGTTCGCATTAATGATTAAAAATCGCAGCGACTTCAAAATGGACGGATATTTTGAATTTAGGCACGTTCATCATTGCCTCTTATGTCGCGATTATTTTTGATGTTTATCGTACACGGTGTGTTGCTTGCCTTCTCCGGCATTAACCCGATCGACTATTTCAAGAAAGTGATGCCAACCCTAGCCTTCGCCTTTAGCTCCCGCTCAAGTGCGGCAACCATTCCGTTAAACATCGAAACCCAAACGGACAAACTCGGCAACACCCCGGCCATCGCCAACTTCTCCGCCACCTTCGGCGCCACCATCGGACAAAACGGTTGCGCAGGGATTTATCCGGCAATGCTCGCCGTGATGATTGCCCCAACCGTCGGCGTGGATCCGTTTAGCCTGAGCTACATAGCTACCTTGGTTCTTGTCGTTGCCATTTCCTCCTTCGGTATTGCCGGCGTAGGCGGCGGCGCAACCTTTGCGGCTATCGTGGTGCTATCCACCTAAATTTACCGCTGGAACTTGTCGGCTTGCTCATCTCTATCGAACCGCTCATCGACATGGGGCGCACCGCCTTAAACGTCAACGGTGCCATGACAGCCGGAACCTTAGCAGCAAGTGGTTAAAGCTAAAAAAACTAAGTCTGTTCATTTAAAAACACGAAAAATCACCGCACTTTGGCTTACCAATGAAAGTGCGGTGATTTTTTTAAGCGATTAATACGCCGTATTTCGCTAGAACCCTAAAATCACATCTACACTCATCGTTGTACTATGCCCCTGATCATCGACAGCGGTGATTTGGTAGGTGCCGCTTTTAGTGGGTTTCCAGAGGAAAGTTTTTGGATGAGAGGCTTTCGCCTAAATAGGCATTATTGATAAACCAATACAAATGTTGGATTTCACCTGATGTGGTGGCGATAAGCGGAATATGGTTTTTCAGGGTTGTTTGGATGAATGTGATAAGTACGATTTTCTAATGGCGAATTAATTCGCAACGGATTTTGCGTGATCTGTTGTAAAGAGTGATTTTGCTGTTCGTAAGGGCATTCAACATTCACCATCGGATTACGTTTCATAATCCCGGCTTGAGCAAAGAGCTTTTGATAATCGGTGCTCCAGATTTCATAGATTTTTTTGTTCCGTTTGATCGTTCGGATCGTTTTCACATGCCAACATGTCGGTGCCTTTTTCGCACGCGTAATTGTTGATAAATATGACTCACTTGAATCGGTGATTTACCGGGGATAAACAGGGTTTGGGTGAGTTGCTGACAATGTTGGTTCGGTAAATTACCATCGGCGGCACAAACAGGCACATCCGTTAAATTTAATCCTTCGCGTTTTTAATGGGTCTTTCATGTTCGGATATTGCGCAATAATGCCGTCTGCCAGTTGTAAAAAAATAACGGCGTTGCAAGACGACGGCCGATAAATTGCGGATTGCTTTTATTATTAAAATAACCAAACCACACCACCAGTGTGTAATTGCCAAAATAACCTACCGTCCACGCATCGCGTAAGCCATTAGACGTGCCGGTTTTTCCAATATAGCGGCAGTTTTGTTTTTAATGGATTTATTATAAATATCGGGACGAATATTTTGCCTTAGCATATCGCTCACCATGTAGCTACTTTCGGCGCTAAGCAAACGTGCGCCTTGAGTAGCCACTGGATTCTTTAATAATTGCAGCGGTTGCCATTGACCTTGGTTGACCAAGGCGGCGTATAACTCTGCTAACTGCTGCATGGAAAGTTCTGCCCCGCCTAACACTAAAGACAAACCATAATGTTGTTTATTTTTGGGCAGAGAAATATTTGCCAGTTTTAATAAATCATAAAGATCAGGTTGCTTCAGCCGCTGTGCCATTTCTACCGCAGGAATATTGCGACTTTGCAGCAACGCCTGAGTTACCGTCACCGGCCCGAGGAAATTGCCTTCATAATTTTCCGGTTGATAATCGGCGAAATTGGTGGGTAAATCCTTCAAAAATGGTTTTTGGATGCGCCAAGCCTTGATCAAATGCTAAGCCATAAATAAAAGGGTTTCAGCGTCGAACCGTAGGATCGCTTCGCTAAGGTACCGTTAATTTGACCGCTGATTTGTGTATTGAAATAATCTCCCGAACCAACTAACGCTTTAATTTGCATGGTGCGATTATCTACCACCAACACCGCCATATTGGTCACGCCATAATGTTTTTGTTGGGCTAAATAACGTCGGCTAATACGCTCTACCAAGCGTTGCAAACCACTATTTAGACTGGTGACAATTTGTCCGTTTTGAATCACATCACTGTCGGCGTAATATTGCAACACTTGATCGGTAAAGTGCGGTGCAAAAAAACGGGAGTTTTTTTCTAAAGAACGCAAGGGGTAATTCAAGGTGAAATGAGATTGCCATTGTCTATCTTGCGGATGTTCGGTAATCCAACGTTGATATAACTTATTGCGTGCGTTAAACAGCTGCGGATTAAGCTGATTATTATTCTGTTGAATATAGCCGTTAGGGTTTTTCGGCAAAATCGCCAAAATCATCGCTTCTGCCAAATTCAGGTTTTTATTGGCTTTATTGAAATAAATCAGACTGGCGGTGCCGGCACCTTCGACATTGCGGCCATAAGGCGCAAAATTGAAATAGGCCTCAAGAATGTCATGTTTGGAATATTGCAATTCAAGTTGAATCGCGCGTAAGATTTGTTCAATTTTTTCCACTAATTTTACGACTATCAATGTCCCACAAAAATCCGTGCCAACTGCATCGTAATGGTAGATCCGCCCTGTGGCGTTCCACCCAATAAATAAGTCTGCGTCGCCCCACGCAATAAACCATAAGGATTGACACCAAAATGGTAATAAAACCATTCGTCTTCTTGAAATAACACTGCCTCAATGAGTTGTGGAGAAAGCTGTTCCAAAAGGCGTCCAAAGGCGATATTTCTGATCTTTTCGCTGTGGTTAAACGCAACAGATTTTGCTGTTCGTCATACACGGCAACTGAATAAGGAAAAACGTTGTTTTAACGGTTCGTGAGGCAGAAAACGAATGAGTAAGCCTATGCCAAGGAGGAATGATAACAATAAAAGGAAATAGATTCTTTTTCGAGATTTTTGGCATAGGGTTGGGATAATGATGCTTTCAAACCTGTGAGGTTTTGCGTTTAAAAATAGCAAATTTTGATAATAAAAATAATCCTCTCCGCTAACTCACGGAGAGGATTGCCGCTTGTTATTGAACCACTTCAATATAACCTTTATCGGCAGATTGGGCGTTCACTGCACGGTTATACATATTTTTCCGCATAAGCGCGTGGAATTTGGAATTTCCCCGTATTCACCGCTTTTTAATTGGTAATTGATCACCGTTGTAGTGTCTCCTACTGTGCCGTAACTCAACATACGATCTTCGCGCAAATCACGATGTGCAAAATCAAAGATATAAATGACATCATCCTCTTTTGCATGAATATTGTCTTCATCGTTATTACTACGGCTGACCACTTCAAAACCTGCCGGATATAAATCGGTAATCACCATATCCTGCTGTACATTTTGCAGAGATCGTACTTTCACTTGAACGTTAACCACATCACCCAGTTTCACGGAAGTTACCGGTTTGCCATCTTTATCAGTATAAGTGCGGTCGATTTCTACACCGTTTTTAATTGCCTCGGCTTTCGGTTGCTGCACATAGCCGGCTTGGCTGATGGCATACCAGGCTTTTTGTTCACTTTTGGTTTACAAAGTTTAATTGCGCTTTTATCGGCATCGACCTCAGCAGATAAGAACACACCTTGTAATTGACCGATATCTTGTCCATTTTGTTGAATATGCAGCTTCGCCAATTGTTTCGGATGCTGTTTACCGTAGGCATCTAAGGCAAGTAACACCATGGAGGAAGATAAAGTGTTATAACGTTCTTCATTCAAATCCTGCACAATGCTATTAAGCAAGGTGTCGGACAATTTTTCTGCCTGTTCAGGGAAATGGCGGGCTAATACATATAACACGGCACTTTTTTCAATCAATGGATCAAGATAATAGCTATAGCTCCATTTATCTTGCGATTGTAAATCACTGAATTTTGCCATCACATCGCTAATCAGCATATCCGCATCTTGTTCTTGTTTCACCAATTGATAAGCACCTGCCAGCCAAGCAACGGTTAAATCGGATTGCCATTCTTCCGCTTTTAAAGTTGCGATCTCAACAAGCTACGAATAGACATTAAACTGTCGCTAGGTACTTGTCCCTAAACGTGCTAATAAATAGGTAGCATAGGCGCGTTGACGTAACATTGGTAAATCATCCGAGCTGTCAGGGCGACTTAAGCGCTCTAAGGCACTGACCGCCTTATTAAATAACCCGTTTGGTGTTATCCAAGCCGCAGGTAATTTCACACCGTGTTCTTGTGCTTCAATTAAGAAATGTGCCACATAAGCGGTCAAGAAAGCATCGTTGCCATCTAAGCCAGACCATAAGCCGAAACCGTCATCCGTCGTTTGACGCTCCGGCAACAGGCTAAAGACACGTAACAGGTTTTTGTTAAGTTGTTCTTTGTTGGCTTGAAGGGCTTGGGTATCACCTACTTGAGATAATACGCCTAGCAAGCTTTGATACTCCGGATTATTGGCAAATAACAAATTAGGCATCGCCGCACTAATAATTTGCTCGGTACATAAGTTATCGTAGTTACCTAAATAACTGCTTATCCCTTGTGCCAACACCAATGGTGCAGGTGAAATTAATGCCGTTTGTTTACGGCTCTGCGGGAACAATACTGCAGGCAATTCGGTTTCTGCCTGTTTATTTGACGCAACTTCACCGACTTTGATGAATTGTTGTTTTGCCGTCAACGGACGTACAGAAATGTGATATTTACGTTCTGCTTGCGCCGGTTGCTGGTGCTCATCTAAATAAGCGGCGGTGAAATATAAAATACCGGAAACCCAGATGATCGGTAGCCTTTAATTTGAAATCAACCGAACCTTCACTCATTGGCGCCAACGTAATAGAGGTCTGCGCGTTGTTTAATAAACGGAATTGTGGCGCGGTATTTAGCTGAATCAAAAATGTTTTTGTTCGCTTTTTCGTATTATTGGCAACGCTTAAACTCACTTGCGCTTCATCATTCGGAGCCAAGGTAATCGGTGCAGTTGGCGATAAAACCACATCATCCCGCACTAAGGTTTCACTTTGTCCGATATTCATTTGTGCACCGTCATTCGTCACGGCAATGGCCATGACTTTTAAATTACCGTTAAAGCCTTGTGGAACACGATAACTCACTGTTTTGCTACCGTCCACATCCACAATATCCGACCAAAAGACGATCGGTTTATCGACTTTGCGCTTAAAACGGATTGGTATTTGCCGCTACTTTCGCCGCCATAGCCATTTCAAGAGTGGCGTCACCACCGGTTTGGGCGTATTGCAACACTTTACGGAACTCCGGCAGGATTAAATCCAGAATTTGCAAGGTTTCAACTTGTAATGCGTATTTCGGGAAGAAGAATTTCAACGGTTCTGCCTGTTGATAACCGGCGACCTGTAAAATCCCTTCATTCACGGCATAAATAATTGCTTTACTCGGTTTATTGGTCGTTAATGTAAGATCCACTTTTTCACCGGATTTCACCATTTTTGGCGCGCTGACATTCATTTCTAAACGGTGATTGTTCACGTTCACACTAAATGGCGCAACGCCATAGCTTAATGGGCTGGTGAAAATATCATCAGATTTCATATCACGGGAGAATTGCACGTTGATATAACCACTGCCCTCAAAATTATCAGGAATTCTGATTCTTTGAACAGAGCGGTTAGTGGTGGATTTAAACCATTGATGGGCATAAACACGATCACGTTCAATGGTAATTAAGCCGCTACCTGCATAAGGTGCATTAATTGCCACTTCAATTTCTTCACCCGGCATAAATTGTTTTTTTGTTTAAATTCAATTTTAGCTCGGTGTTTTTATCCATAGCCACCGTCACATTGCTGTTACCGATGACGGTGTAAGGAATACGGTTTACGGTTTCGCCATATTGATTGTTAATCACCAATACGAAATCACCGCTACGTTCCGTATTTAAACTCACTTCGGAACCGACACGATTAATCGCCAACGGTTGTTCACTGATCTGCGTTTCTACCATTTTGGATTCGTATTTATACGCACCGGATGCTTGCTCTGTTAATACGGAAACATATTTGCGCTCCATTAACACCGCACTTAAACCTTCAACGGAGACTTTTTGCAGACTTGGGTCAATGGCAATTAAGCTGACTTTATTTTCGCTGTTTTCTCTTAAATAGCTTAAATCTTGTGAACTGCTGTAACCCACTAACCAAGGCTGAGCAGACACTAAAATAGATTGCACTTTGGACACACCACGGCCACTGTTGTTTTTCATAACTCGTCTGCCGTGAAATACAACATTTGCACGGTATTTTTCCGCTTCTTGTGCCAAATTTAAGGCAAAGGTCGCATTGCCGTTATTATCGGTCACCTGATCTTGTAGCTCTCGCTCCAACAGGATCGCGTCTTTATTCCGTTGATTATCATAGAATTGATAATCTTTGTATTCCGGGAAACTTGGGAAGATGGAATGCAACATAATATTTGCACTCACTTTACGTTGTTGTGCCGGGGTACCGAATAAATTGGTTAAATGCACGGTAGCTTTTAAATCTTGTGGTGCAACCCAAGCCAATTTTTTTGTTCGCCGTTAAAACCGGTATTGATTTTTCAAGGTATCCGGTTCGAATTCCTGCACTTGGAAGATCATTGATCCTACTTCGGTTTGCTCTTGTCCTTGAGCAATATAAACCCGCGCAGACCATTCGCCTGTTTCCGCATTTCCCTCTAAGGAATAATTCAGGCTGTTCAAACCACTCTCATTGACACGAATATTCTTCTGCCAAAGGATTTTTGCCTGATGGCGAAGTCAATTCCACCACTAACGGCACACCCGCTAAGGATTTCTGCCAATCCAAGGCTTTTACTGATAATCCCGATATAAAGAGATTCGCCCGGACGATAAATGCCACGATCATTAAACACAAAGGCTTTGATAGCATTTTTGTTCCTGTGAAATTTCTTGACCGCGAATGTCAAAGCGAGAGAAATTTAAAGTGCGGTCGGATTTATTAATAGGCAAGAAAGATTGATCTGCTCCGAGAGTCACCAAATACATCACAGGTTCCAATTCCTGTTTGTAATTTTTCCAAAGATGGCAACAACGCCACGCCTTGGCGGTTGGTATATTGGGAAGCAATTACCGTGTTATTACGGGAAATAACTTTCACCGTTGCACCGGATACCGGATCACCACTTGCAAGAGATTGCACAAACACGGATTGAGCGCCATCGGCGGCTTTTTTTGGCGATAATGCCTAAATCCGTTAACACCACCAAACGATAATCGACTTTTTGCGACTCTTGCTCGGAATAATAGTCGTATTCTGACGTTTCATCGGAATCTTTCAATTTGTTGCTATTGTCATCATTGGAAGAATCATCGCCGGAAGTGACCGCACTTGCTTTCACCCAAAAGATCCCTTTGTTTTTGGCAAGCCCTTTTGATTCAAATCGACACTCAGATAATCGGATTTGCGCGGTTCACTATTGTTGACAACCAAGGTTTCTGTTTTTGAAATTGGCAATATCATCAAATTTCAAACGGCCTAAATCCGGTTTTTTGAAAACTGCCGGAATTTAAATTGGCAATATGACGTAACTGCTCGCCTTGGACGCTGCCAATATCTAATCGAACATTATCCGCATTACGCACTGCAAGAGTGAGTTTGCCGTCACCATATTGAGATAGCAACGCCCCTTTGCCCACAAAGCTGATATAGGTTGGATAATTCAGGGGCGCATTGTAAATCGCCCACAGCATCTTTAAGTTGATAGCCGCCTAATGCCGTAAATTTATTCTCCAATTGCAAATACACACAACGACCTTCCGGAATATCAAAACGGAAAGACTGTGCTTTGGCATAAGGTTGTTCACTTGGAATGAGTGCAGGCTGAATGCGTTCGCCTTTATTTACCATGGCTTCCGTCAGTTTCGTACGGGAATAACTTTGACCTTCAGGCAATTCCGGCAATAGCACAGTAATTAAATTATCGGCAATATCCTTACCCTTCACACCATAGTTAAAATTGAGGGTTAATACCTGTTCCGCTTCATCGCGTTCATTATTAATAATTTTTGAAATAGTTATCGGAATTATCCAAACTGTATTTAGTTGGCACTGCCACCAGCTCCGACACACCTTTTTTTCTAAAGGTATTCACCCCGGTTTTAGCACGTAACGTCTGACTGATTTTTGGTTTCGACAAATTGATTTGGTTGGGAGGATAAGCCCAATTCATCCGAACTAATCCACGCTTCTAATTTGTTGTCGGAATAATTAATTTTGAATTTCAGCGGATTAATCATATCAAGCGATTTATCTTGATTTTTGACGCACCAAATTCACCTCTACCGCTTTTTCTAATTCTTTCGGTTCAATCGGGTTAGAGAAAGTGAAGTGTGCTAAAGAATGGCGAATATGTGCCAGATTAGGATCTTGGTAAAATTCAACATCGGATTGCGTAACACGAAATGGCTCGGTTTTTGACGGCGTGAGTTCCCACTACCGATTTGGCATAAGTGAGGCTTGGATTTAATGCGATTTTTTTCTAACGTAATTTTATATTCTTGCCCGGTCGGCCAATCTTGGTTCGGGGTAAACGTTAATAAATGATCGTTTTTTTCCACACCCATTTCCCCTCAATGGCGGGTTCAATTTTCACACCTTGATTGATTTCCCCTTTTTACTTTGTCAATCGGTGCAACGCTACCGCTAAACTCAATATTCAGTGGGTAAATCACGCTTGGCGTTTGTTCATAATCGCTCTGTTGAATGCGATTAAATTTTTACGGTGATCGCGTTGGTATCATTTATTTTTTTGTTGTTCGTACCAATAAACGCCACCACCTGTAACAGCTAACGCAATGATGCCCACTACTGCAAATTTCGTTTTTGCCTACCATAGGGACTTTCTCCATTCCTTAAATTAATAGTTGTTAAATTAGGTTAATTTGTACCGCCCACGGTAATTTGGTCAATTTTTCAATGCCGGTTGCCCCACGCCTACCGGAACACTTTTGCCCCTCTTTACCGCAAGTGCCAACACCATGATCCAATTCCACTTCATCGGCAACCATAGACACATTTTTGCATCACTTCAATACCGCTACCGATTAACGTTGCGCCCTTCACTGGCTTGGTGATTTTTTTCCTTTTTCGATCAAATAGGCTTCGGACGTGGAGAACACGAATTTGCCGGAAGTAATATCCACTTGGCCGCTACCAAAGTGCGGTGCAAAAATGCCGTGTTCTACAGACGCCACCAGATCCTCAAATTTATCTTTGCCTGCCAACATATAGGTATTGGTCATGCGCGGCATTGGCAAATGCGCATAGGATTCACGACGTCCATTGCCTGTCGGTTGCACGCCCATCAAACGGGCATTCATTTTATCTTGCATGTATTTCTGCAAAATACCGTCTTTAATTAACAGGTTATATTGGCCGAGTACGCCTTCATCATCTACAGTGACGGATCCACGACGATCCATTAAGGTGCCGTCATCCACGATCGTGCATAGCGGCGAAGTGACTAATTCACCAATTTTGCCGGTAAACAATGAGCTTTCTTTACGATTAAAATCACCTTCCAAACCGTGCCCAACCGCTTCGTGTAATAACACCCCCGGCCAACCGGCGCCCAACACCACAGGCATTAATCCTGCAGGAGCGGCCACCGCGCCTAAATTCACCAATGCTTGACGCACAGATTCTTTCGCAAAATAGACCGCTCTTTGTTCGCCTTTATAGCTCTCAAAGAACCATTCCAAACCGAAACGACCGCCTGCGCCCGCACTGCCACGCTCACGCTTACCGTCTTGCTCTACCAACACGGAAACCGATAAACGAATGAGTGGGCGAATATCTGCCGCCAAGGTGCCGTCAGTAGCTGCCACCAACATTTCCTCATACACCATACTTAAACCGGCATTTACCCTGCACCACTCGCGGGTCTTCCGCGCGGGCGGTTCTATCCACCAAACGCAATAATTCAATTTTTTTGCTCTTGACTTAAACTGTATAGCGGGTTAATCAGCTGATAACGCAAAGGTGCATCCACCGGATTAAATCTCACCGGTAGAATAAAATTACACTGAGAAGGTTCCGCAATACCACGCACAGCCTGTGCGCATTGTTGCAAATTGGCTAAATTAATTTGATCAGAATAGGCAAACCCGGTTTTCTCACCGCTTACTGCACGGACGCCTACGCCACCATCAATATGGAAACCGCCCTCTTTAATAATGCCATCTTCTAACACCCAATTTTTCATCTTGGCTAAGTTGAAAATACAAATCCGCATAATCCACATTGCGCTGCGCCAACGTGTCAAACACATTCGGCAAATCGGACAATGTCAAATTGTTACAGGGCTAATAGGGAGTCAGTCACTTGTTTTAACATGAAATCACACTCAAAAATAAATCAAAAAAGTTGAGAAAATTGCGTGAAATTATAACGTATTTTCCGCAAAAACCGAAAAAGAAAGTTAGCTAAAATAGGTTACAGATTTATTTTTTTGAGGCAATTGAGAGAGAATAAAAAAAGTGCGGTCATTTTTTGAAGTATTTCGACATTATGTAGCAGTTGCACAAAAGCTGAAACGACGGTCACTGAGCTTGTCGACATGTAAGTCATTTCAGCCTCTCCGATACACAAAACTAATGCTTCAACAATCTCAGCAAGCGTTTTATAAATTTGCTACATAATACCGAAGTGTTTTTACAAAACACCCCAAAAATCAACCGCACTTTACGCCACATTTATTATATTTATTGCCGTTCAATCACCACTTTAATATCTTCCGGTGGAGCGTAATAAGGGGCGGAGGTGATAAATAAATGAATGCCCAACTTGGCATAATCAGCAATATTATTTTTATTCACGCCGCCGGCAACAGACAGGATGATTTTTTACCGCTTGCCGCCACCAGAGACAATGCACGTTTCACGTCATCCACCGACCATTTATCCAGCTGAATAATATCCGGTTCGGCATCGAGCATTTGTTCAAATTGACTGAAATTATCCGCTTCCAAGGTAATTTTATTTTCCGGCGCTTCCCGTCTTAAGCGTTCCACGATTGCCGTCCAATTATCGGGTTCCTCAAACAAGTTGCGATGATTGGTAAACACCAGCAACGTTTCGCTAATGCCTTGGCGGTGAATATGCCCGCCTGCCGCCAACACCGCATTGGTTGCTAGCTTTCGGGTATTCGGAATGCTTTTGCGGGTACAAGCTACCACCGCATGAGGATGAATGGCTTTGGCATTGGCGATCATGTCTGCCGTGTATTGCGCCACGCCACAAGACCACTCCAACACCAACTGAACCACTTTCCACGCCTGATGTAATTTATCGCCGGAAGCCACCGCACTTAACAGCACCGTGCCGGCGTCAACGGTTTCACCTTCCTGCACATAAACCTGCGGTTCAACATCCAGTTTTTTCAGTAATTTTTCTGCCACGCTGATTCCCGCCACAATACCGGCATTTTTACGTTTAAATAAAATTCTCGCCGGCACGTTGTCCAAACCTAGCGCACGCGTCGTCAAATCACCACGATAAATATCCTCCAATAAAAAAATCGTCTAATTCTTTATCTGAAAAAAATAAATCATGTGTTCTCCTTAAATAAACCGTCCTAAATGCAATCGAACCTGTCTTTCAGCTAAAAATCCGCCTCTTTCGGTTCATGTGTTACCAATAATGTGGTGATCTGCAACGCCTGAAGCAGGCTTTTTACCTTATGCCAAATATGTTCGCGGGTTTGCCAATCAAGAGAAGAAAAAGGCTCATCCAATAACAGCAAATCCGGAGGTTGAATTAACGCTCTGGCAAGCGCTGCCCGTTGTTGTTCGCCACCAGATAATTGATGAGGGTAACGATCAACTAAATGGGCAATTTTCAATTTTTTTCTAACAATGCCAACTGTTCTTCACGGGACGCATCGGGTTTGGCGAGCATTAAAATTACCGGCGATGCTTTTTATGCGGAAATAAATACAAGCGCTGATTTAAATAACGACAATTTCGTTGCCATGGTGGCAATGCATTCAGGTTTTTTTCTGTGCGAGTAAAATCTCACCCTCATAATTAATATAACCGGCGATTGCATTTTAGCAAGGTAGTTTTTCCGCTCCCCGACTCGCCCACTACGGCGACACATTCTCCTTTTGCTACACAAAGAGAAACCTGTTGCAAAAATACCGGCCTGTAACTTTTCGATCTTCAGCATATTAAACATTCCGATTCAGCACCCGAAGCAAAAACAGCAAACAGGCAGCAATAAACAACAGCCACAACGCAGCACCGATCGCAATTTCAAAGTCACCGCTAGAAATATTCAGATACACCGCCATCGGCAAGGTTTCAGTTTTTAAAGCGGGTTGCGCCGGCAAGCATTAATGTCGCACCAAATTCCCCAATAGCCCGCGACCATGCCAAAATTGCACCGCCCAACAACGGTTTCCAGCACTGGGCAATTCCACTTTAAACAGCGTTCTGAAAGGTGATAAGCCCTAAATTGTAGGCGGCGAGACGGTACCCCTGATCAAACGACGTGAAAAATTCCTCTAGCATTGCGTAACAAAATGGACGAGGCGATATAGGTTTGTGCCACTACAATACCGATAGGGCTAAAAATCCATTGACTGATCCCGGGAATCAGTTGGCTCAAGACACCTTGCGAATTAAACAACAGCAACAAACTCAAGCCCGTCACCAACGGTGGCAACACCATCGGCAAAATCCAGAAACGTATCAATAAACTTTTGCAAAGGTAACCGCACTTGGCTCATCAACCACGCGGATGGAATAGCAATACATAGCGCCAAAAAAAGAGACATAAGCGAGGTGCCGAGAGACATACCTAAGGCGAAATGCAACTCGGCATCGAACAACGCTTTTTTTGAAAAATGAAAATCCAGTTGTGCCGTTAAAGAAAACACCGCGCCCACGACAACACATAACAACATAACTAGCGGAATCAGTGCTAACTTTAAACTAAGGCTTTTATTTAATAGGAGGAAGCCTTCATCGGTAAAATATTTCACGCCTTGTTCGGATTTGAAAAAGTCTAACAACTGTTTAGCTTCTGTCGGCTGCTGACTTGAGGAAAACAAACCAAGGGTCACTTTTTCTTCCGGCGTACCGACCGGGTTTGGTAATAAATCCACTTTATCACGCACTTTCCACGCCCCGGAACGACCAACAACTGCCGCATCCACATCCCCATTAAGCAAATACAACATCAATTGTTTAACCGTCGCCGCTTTCACCACCACTTTATTGTTAAGCTGTTGTTGATAACCGGACAGTTCAAACATTTTTCCGCGCCTTTGCCCAACGCCATGACTTTGCTATCACCGATACCTAAACGCAACTGACTTTCCGCCAAGGCTTTGAAAGAATCAATCGCGCTTTTTATCCTTACGCACCACCATCACCGGAATATGCAATACCACCGGCGCAACGTCTTTCACTTCATTCGCCTGTTGCAATTTTTTTCCACATCATCCGCTGAACCGGACAAGAACAAATCGCCGCTTTTTCACCTGATTATAACGCGCCAACAGTTGCCCTGAACCACCGTATTCCACGGTGACTTTATTACCCGTATCCTTTTTCAAATTGCTGAATAATTTTTTTCAACCGGTTCTTTCAAGCCTGCGCCGGCATAAAGATACAAATCCGCTGCTTGCGCAGAAAATGCTACCATCATCAACGCGGCCAATGTTGCTAATTTTTCATGTCACACTCCTGTTTTTAAAAAGTGAGGTAAATATAGCACATTGGCTATATAAACAAAAATATAGCAATAATTAAAAAAAGCAATCAGCCCGTACCGTTTACTCGTATGCGTGAATATTATCAGTAGGTTTAATTTATCAGAAATAAAAAAACTCCTTACTAGGTTAGTAAGGAGTTTTTTAGTGAGTGGTGCGACAAAAAGGTGTCGCTAGAGATAGTTCTAAGAACGTTTGTTAATCAACCATTCAACTAAACCGGCACTAATTACAAGCTCTGCCATTTTTCGACCATTTACAAGCTTAATTCCTTTAACTTGATATTGTTCTTCATCTATGTTTTCTAAAACCTGAATGATATACGTAATACATTTCTGAATAACCATAGTTTTTTTATATTCACTTTCAAAGTTTAAAACATATTCGTCTAATTGTTTAATATCAGTCTCTGACTTAATTTGCACAAATACTCTCTCTGCGTTGAAGGTGAATACAAATCAAGATCTATTCCTTTCTCCGTTTTACCTAAAACAGAGTATCGTTGCCATGCCAATTTAGAAAAACAAGATCTGTTAACAGTTCAAAAGTCACTCCACCATAAACCTTTAATTAATTTTTTTCAACTGATTTAATTAATGTTTCATAGGCTTCTTTCGCTTCTGTAATTTCCTCAATAACTTCAGCATTTATACGACGTATTAAATAGTCCTCCATCTCAACACCACAAATTGTCCCTCTATAGGCTTGGACCTTTGTTACTCTACCATCAAGATTATCAACTAAAAGTTCTTTACCGTTAGCATCAACGCAAGACCAATTCCCATTGTTACTAATAACTTTTCCTGTTCTAGACCCATCGCTTTCCTCAATAACCTCTTTACTGCAAAAAGCCCAATATAATTTACGTCCAAAGAAGGTGATCCAAAGTGTATCTTCCCCAAGTTGATAAAAATCTTGAATTTGTCTCAGGTGATTTGAAACCGTTCCTGTATGGTCACTCCAATGCGTTTTACAATATTCAATACAACCATCCCATTGATTATTCAAACATTCTTGGTGAATCTCTGATGTAGATTCATAGCCAAGACGAATCGTATTTTTTGTACTTGCCGTACTGCCTTTATCAATACAATTCTTTTCCCAACATCCTTTTATACCTAATTTAATAAAACGAATTTTTATTTGGTTTAATCAGTTTCATAATTGATTCCTTTGTAAGTAATTAGTTAAAAAAATTGACACAGTATATAGTCAGCAAATCATTTATTTTTTACTTTTCCTAATAACTCGGCCACTACTTTCGGTACGCCTTTGCCGGCTTTCATTTTTACTGTTTCCACCGGGCGTGGGATAAAGCCTGTATTTGGATTAGGGTCGATAAGGTAAATTTCGGCATTTCTTGCCGCTTCGTTGACCAAAACCGTTGGCGGGTAAACCTGTAATGAAGTGCCGATAACCAGAACAACGTCCGCTTTAGAAACCAAGTCAATTGCCGGTTCTAACATGGGGACGTTTTTCGCCGAAAAAGACGATATGGGGGCGCATTGGGTGTCCATTAGGGTCTTTATCATCCACGGATTGTTCGCCGAAGCAAGGCACGATGTAATCGGGGTCAAAACTGCTGCGCGCTTTTGTTTAATTCGCCGTGCAGGTGCAACACATTGGCACTACCGGCGCGTTCGTGCAGGTCATCTACATTTTGCGTGATGATTTGCACGTTGTAGCCTTGCTCCACTCTACCAAGGCCTTATGTGCTACGTTGGGTTGGGCTGTAGCACAATTACGGCGGCGTTCATTATAAAAAAATCCAACACTTTCTTGCGGTTACGTTGCAGGGCTTCCGGTGTACAAACTTCCTCGATTTTTATGCCCTGCCCATAAACCATCCTCCGCGCGATACGTCGGAATACCGCTTTCGGCGCTAATGCCTGCACCGCTTAATACGACACAAAGAGGTTTCATCTTCTCCTCCCCACCCTAAATCGCCTTATCCCCCATACAACGGCACGCAGCTCAAGCGGGACATAGTTTCCACATAGTTTTTACTTTCGGCGGGAAATGGATGCCTTTTTACACAGGTGAGGTTACGCAAGATTGGGAAAACGAGGATGTCTTCTAAGGAAAGATTGCCATTAAGTGCGGTGTCCGATTGGATTAAATCGGCGAGTTGAGCTAAATCAGGTGCAAGACGGGCGAGATAGGTGTCGGTATTTGCCAGATTGTCGGCGAAGTTGCCGATTGATTTTTCTTTATTTTTCAGTGAAATAATTGACTGCACTTTTGGGTGGCATATTCCGGCAAACCAAGGCGGGTGAAACGCGGGAGAACCAAATGATTGTAATAGCTGCCAACCTGTTTTTAGCCAATCTTCTATTTGTGGACGAACCTTTTCCGATAAAACTTTTTCCCCGTAGTGTGCATCAATGTAACGCACGATATCCAAACTTTCCGGCATGGCTTCGCCGTTTTCTTTTAACTAAAATCGGGACGATTTTTTGACCGATGAGCTTGGTTGGCGTTTCCACGTCGTCGTTTAGGATCGTGACCAAGTCAACCGGCACTTTTTTTCAAACCGAAAATCATGCGGGCGCGCACGCAAAACGGACAATGGTCGTAAACGTAGAGTTTCATAAGGTCTCCTTTTGTTGTTACTGTTGAGGAAAGTGCGGTGGGTTTTGCGGGTATTTTTGAAATTATGTAGCATTTGCACAAAGCTGAAATGACGGTCACTGAGCTTGTCAACGTGTATCATTTCAGCTTCTCCGATACTACAAAAGGAATGCTTCGACAAGCTCAGCAAGCGTTTTGTGCATTTGCTACATAATACCGGGTATTTTTAGATTGTATCGCTTGGTTTCCTCTGTTTATGGCGGAAGTATAGGTGTTTCAAAAATACTCATAAAATCCACCGCACTTTTTTTACATCACCACCACATCAAACTGTTCTTGTGTGTAAAACGGTTCAGTTTTTTATTTGAATTTGTTTGCCGATGAAAACTTCCAACTCTGCCAGTAAGCCGTGGGATTCTTCATTGATTAAATAATCGGCAACGGCGTGGGAGGCGTAAACCACAAATTGTTCGCTGGAGAATAAAATGATGCACGCGGATAATTTCGCGCATGATTTCGTAGCATACGGTTTCCACGGTTTTTATCCGTCCGCGGCCCGCACAAGTCGGGCATTCACAACAAAGGATATGCTCCAAACTTTCACGGGTACGTTTGCGGGTCATTTCCACCAAACCTAATTGAGTGAAGCCGTTAACATTTGTTTTCACCGGGTCGGAAGCCAACGCCTTTTCTAAAGATTCCAACACACGGGTGCGGTGCAACTCGTTTTGCATATCGATGAAATCAATGATGATCATGCCGCCGAGATTGCGTAATTGGAGCTGTTGGGCGATGGCTTTGGTCGCTTCAATATTGGTGTTAAAAATGGTTTCTTCCAAATTACGATGCCCTACAAACGCGCCGGTGTTGATGTCGATAGTCGTCATGGCTTCCGTTTGTTCAATAATCAAATAGCCGCCGGATTTAAGATTTACTCGTTTATCCAACGCATTGTGAATCGCCGTTTCTACGCTGTACACATCAAAGAGTGGCTGATTTCCCGTATATAAAATCAGTTTACCCGTGAGATTCGGGATAAATTCTTCGGTGAATTGTTTCACTTCGTTGAAACAAAGTCGGGAGTCAATATGAATACGATCTAATTTGGCACCGATAAAATCACGCAAAATGCGCTGTGTCAGCGCCAATTCGCCGTAAAGCATGGAGCGGGTTGGGTATTTCGCACGGCGTTCTAGCACTTTACGCCATAAGCGTTTTTAAGAAATCGGCGTCTTGTTGCAAATCCAACTCGCTCGCTCCTTCGGCAGCGGTACGGATAATAAAGCCCCCCAGTTCATCACATAAGGGCAAGGCAAGTTCTTTCAGGCGGGCGCGTTCTTCTTCGCTTTCAATACGTTGTGACACGCCCACATGGCTATTTTCAGGCATGAACACTAAATAACGGGAAGGCAAGGTAATATCGGTGGTGAGTCGCGCGCCTTTCGTACCAAGCGGATCTTTTACCACTTGCACTACGATGTCTTGCCCTTCGTGTACCAGTTGGGAGATGTCTTTCACCACAAATTGTTTTTGTTCACTTTCTTCCACGCATTCGGTGTGCGATACAATATCTGACGCGTGTAAGAAAGCGGCTTTTTCCAGCCCGATGTCCACAAATGCTGATTGCATCCCCGGTAATACACGGGTGACGCGACCTTTATAAATATTTCCCACAATACCGCGTTTGCCTTGGCGTTCAATATGCACTTCTTTGAGCAAACCGGTTTCCACTAAGGCAATGCGCGTTTCGCTTGGTGTCACATTGACCAATAATTCAACAGAATCCATAAAATATCTTATCCAAAAATGTTGTTGTAATTGATTTTTGCCGATTAGTCTAACGAAAAAGGAAAAATAGAATAACAGGGGCAAATGAGGTAAAATGTGTCCCTTTTTTTGAATATTAGAACGTTAGAACTGTTTTTAGGGTTGACACGATGTTTGGTTTTAGATCCGACAATTATTACATTTACTATTTATATCTTCGGCATGATTAGCATTGGTGTGGCCGCTTATTATTACACTAAAGATTTATCCGACTACATTCTTGGTGGTCGTCGCTTAGGAAGTTTTGTCACCGCCATGTCCGCCGGTGCATCCGATATGTCCGGTTGGTTATTGATGGGATTGCCGGGCGCCGTATATTTATCCGGTTTAGTCGAGGGCTGGATTGCCATCGGCTTAACCTTGGGGGCTTATTTAAACTGGCTATTCGTTGCCGGACGTTTACGGGTTTACACCGAATTTAATAATAATGCCTTAACCCTGCCTGAATATTTTTCATCATCGTTTTTGGTTCGCGTCACAACGCATTAAAAATCGTTTCTGCCTCCATTATTTTTGGTATTCTTCACGATTTATTGCGCCTCAGGTGTGGTTGCTGGTGCGAAATTATTCCAAAACCTCTTTTTCCATCGACTATTCTACCGCACTTTGGTACGGCGCGTTTGCGACAATCGCCTACACCTTTATTGGTGGTTTCCTTGCTGTGAGCTGGACGGACACCATTCAAGCCACGCTAATGATTTTTCGCCTTATTGCTTACACCTGTCTTTGTGGTGATATCTATCGACGGCATTGACGACTTACAAAGCATCGTGCAACAAGCAGAAATGAGCACACAAAAAGAGTTCACAGATTTATTTCGTGGCACGACCATCATGGGCTTGTTAAGCCTTGCTGCGTGGGGTTTAGGTTATTTTCGGGCAACCACATATTCTCGCTCGCTTCATGGCGGCAGATTCTGTACATTCCCTCAATAAAGCCCGTAAAATCAGCATGACATGGATGGTGCTCTGTTTGGTCGGTGCCGTCGCTATCGGTTTCTTTGGCATGGCGTATTTCTACGCGAATGCAAACACCGCTTCCGCCGCCTTGGTAAACCATGAACCCGAACAAGTTTTTTTATCGAATTATCTCGACTATTATTTAATCCATGGATCGCCGGTATTTTTGCTTTCAGCCATTCTTGCTGCAGTGATGAGTACCTTAAGTTGCCAGTTATTAATTTCTTCTAGTGCGATTACAGAAGATTTTTTTACAAAGGCTTTATCCGCCCGAACGCCTCAGAAAAAGAATTGGTTTGGCTAGGTCGCGCCATGGTATTGGTGATTGCCGCCATTGCCATTTGGATCGCCCAAGATCAAAACAGCAAGGTTCTGAAACTTGTGGAATTTGCTTGGGCAGGCTTCGGCAGCGCCTTTGGCCCGGTGGTTTTACTTTCATTATTTTGGAAACGCATGACTTCCTCCGGCGCCATGGCAGGCATGCTGACAGGAGCCATCACGGTTTTTTGCATGGAAAGAATGGATCCCGGCGAAAAGCGAATTGGCTCAAGTTTATGAAATGATCCCAGGCTTTTTTACTGGCTACCCTTGTTATCATTGTCATTTCGCTGCTATCAAGCAAACCTGACGCCGAAACGCAAGAAACCTTTGAAAAAAAGCACAAGAAGCCTATAAAAAAACGCCTTATAACAGGAACGTTAAAAATGATCGATTTTTCGTCCTTTTTTTATCAACAAATCGCCACAACCCATCTTTCCCCTTGGTTGGAAACCTTGCCATTACAAATGAAACAATGGCAAAAACAAACCCACGGGGAATATGCTAAGTGGGCAAAAAGTCTTGGAATTTCTACCGCACTTATCGGCTTCCCGTATTGATCTGAAAAGTGCGGTCAAATCCGAACGTGATTCTGCGCTTTCCGACGGCGAACGCCAACGCATTATTCACCATTTAAAACAACTCATGCCATGGCGCAAAGGGCCTTATCATTTACTCGGCATTCATGTGGATTGCGAATGGCGCTCCGATTTCAAATGGGATCGCGTGCTACCACATTTAGCGCCATTGCAAGACCGCACTATTTTTAGATGTGGGTTGCGGCAGTGGCTATCATATGTGGCGCATGGTGGGCGAAGGCGCGAAAATGGTAGTGGGCATCGACCCGACGGAATTGTTCTTATGTCAATTTGAAGCGGTACGCAAATTATTAAATGACGATCGCCGAGCCAATTTGATTCCTCTCGGCATCGAGCAAATGCAACCGCTTGCGGCATTTGATACGGTGTTTTCTATGGGCGTGTTATATCACCGCAAATCACCGTTGGATCACCTTTCCCAACTGCGTGCGCAACTGGTTAATGGCGGCGAATTGGTGCTCGAAACCTTAGTGGTGGACGGTGACGAAAAACACGGTGTTGGTGCCGATGGATCGCTACGCCAAAATGAAAAATGTGTATTTTATTCCATCCGTTGCCGCACTGATTCATTGGTTACAAAAACCGGCTTTTAAAAATGTGCGTTGCGTGGATGTCGCCGTCACCTCATTAGAGGAACAGCGGAAAAACCGATTGGTTAGAAAATGAATCTCTCATTGATTTTTCTCGATCCGAATGATCATAGCAAGACGATTGAAGGCTATCCCGCACCGAAAAGAGCGGTCATTTTAGCGAATAAATAAAGGAATTACATTGAGATTCAAGGCTGAAAATAGTAAAGTAGGCAACCGTTGATTTTTTTATAAACTAAAGCTAAAAAGGCGGAAAATATGGGTAAAAAGTGTTGTAGTTCTCGGCGCACAATGGGGCGACGAAGGAAAAAGGAAAAATCGTTGACTTGCTCACTGATCGCGTCAAATATGTGGTTCGTTATCAAGGCGGCCACAATGCCGGTCATACCTTAATCATCAACGGTGAAAAAACCGTTCTACGTTTAATTCCATCAGGCATCCTACGCGATAACGTCACCTGTTTAATCGGTAATGGCGTTGTACTTTCCCCTGCTGCGCTTATGCAGGAAATGGGCGAATTAGAAAACCGTGGCGTAAATGTACGTGACCGTTTATTAATCTCCGAAGCCTGCCCATTAATTCTGCCTTACCACGTTGCCATGGACCACGCCCGTGAAGCGGCACTCGGCAAAAAAGCCATCGGTACCACCGGTCGCGGCATCGGCCCGGCTTATGAAGACAAAGTCGCTCGCCGCGGTTTGCGCGTGGGTGATTTATTCAATCGCGAAGCCTTCGCCGAAAAACTCAAAAATCTCCTTGATTACTACAACTTCCAATTGGTGAACTACTACAAAGTCGAACCGGTTGATTATCAAAAAACCTTAGATGACGTGTTCGCTGTTGCCGATATTATCACCGGCATGGTTGCCGACATCACCACCATTTTAGATACCGCGCGCAAAAACGGCGACAACATTTTTATTCGAAGGCGCACAAGGCACCATGTTGGATATCGACCACGGTACCTATCCGTATGTGACCAGCTCCAACACCACTGCCGGTGGCGTTGCTACCGGTTCGGGTTTTGGACCGCGTAACTTGGATTATGTATTGGGTATCATCAAAGCCTATTGTACCCGCGTGGGTGGCGGCCCATTCACTACCGAATTATTCGATGAGGTTGGCGCAGAAATTGCCCGTAAAGGGAACGAATTCGGCGCGGTTACCGGTCGTCCACGTCGTTGCGGTTGGTTCGACGCGGTAGCCATTCGTCGCGCGATTCAATTGAACTCTATTTCCGGTTTCTGCATGACGAAATTAGACGTGTTAGATGGTTTCGATGAAGTGAAAATCTGCGTGGGCTATAAAATGCCAAACGGCGACATTGTAGAATACGCACCGCTTGCGGCGAAAAGACTGGGAAGGTGTTGAGCCGATTTATGAAACTATGCCGGGTTGGAAAGAAAATACCTTCGGCGTAACCGATGTGAATCAATTACCGCAAACCTGCCGTGATTACGTAAAACGTATTGAAGAAGTCACCGGCGTACCAATTGCCATTCTTTCCACCGGACCGGATCGTGTACAAACTATGATTTTTGCAAGATCCATTTGCTGCGTAAAAACGTATAGAAAAAAATGACCGCACTTTTGAACTATGAAAGTGCGGTTCTTTTTGGAGAGTTTTTATGAATGAACAGGAAAAACGTCGTCGAATACCCTAACCGAACACCCTGATTTTTTTCACCACTCATCCTGATTTGCTTGCCAAACTGTCCGTGGTTCACCCACAAAAAGGCACGCTATCTTTTGGTGGAAGCACAGTTGGAACAACAACGCCAACAAATCAAGACCCTGACGGCATTCTTAGAAAAAAATTCCATCAACTCGCCTATCAAGAGGCAGACATTTTTCTACGCGCTCATGCCTTTACAAAAAGAAATTGTTTCAAGCGGAAGATTTCCAACGGGGCGAAGAAAAAAACTGAAACAATGGGCGCAATCCTATGAACTGGACGGTGCAAAAATATTGCTATTTCGAGATGCGTGGCCAAAAAAATGAAACCATTCCCGAACAATATTGGATTGACCGCAAGGCATTTGAACTGATTCGCTTGGAACGTCTCGGCTTGCGCCAATTTTTACTTGGGCGATTTAAGCAACAAAGAAAAAAACACCTGATGTTTCTACCGGAAGAATTTCCTATTGGCTCCGTGGCAATTTGTCTGTTTGGCGCAAAAAAACAAGCCACAAACCCACCGCACTTTTTATTATTCACCTCCAGAGATACCGAACGTTTCCATAATGGACAAGACACCACCTTCTTAAAACACATCGTGGACATTGTGGAATTGCATTTGGGAAGATGGGTGTAATTGCCCATAACTTCGGTCTCGCGGCTTCGCCTGCCGGGGTAACAGCCCTATACGCCCTATGTTTTAGCGCTTGGGTTTATGACCTGTACTTATATTGGGGTAAGCAATAAATCAAAAAAATCTAATCGGCATTATCCATGAAAAAAACCGCCCTTAGTTAACGGGCGGTTTTGTTGTTATTGAATGATGGAAAGTGCGGTCAAAAAAATCCAATGAATTTTGAACGTTGGTTTTGCCTATAACCCCGTTAAGGGTAAGCAAGTGCCGACACACTTGCAAGTCATTTTCCAAACGTTTTTAAAATCTACCGCACTTTGCGTTAACCGTAATACCGATGGAAATAATCGCCTCGGTTAACTGCTCGAGGTTTAATGCCGTTAAAGATTACACCATTAACGGTCACGCCTGCATTAATAAAGCGTTGGCGGGAAACCTCAATTTCTTTTTGGCTGGTTTGTTCAAAGCGGGCAACTAATAACACCGTTCCAACATGACGCCCGATGACGGCAGCATCCGTCACAGCCAAGACAGGTGGGGCGGAAACGATTACCAAATCGTAATTAGCAGAAGCCCACTCCAATAACTGCGTAAAACGCGGAGTGTCTAATAATTCCGATGGTGTTTGAGACATGGCACCGCGGGTAATGGTATGCAAATTCTCGGCGGCAATTTGTACGGTTTGATCAATCGCAGTACCTTGTGTCAACAAGTCAGTCAAGCCATGTTGATTGCTCACTCCTAAAATATTGTGCAAATAACCTAGACGCAAATCAGCATCAATTAATAGCACTTTTTTTACCTGTTTGGGCGGTTAGGTTCGCCAAGTTTGCTGCAATAAAACTTTTTCCTGCACCGGCACCAATACCAGAGAACATAACGAGGTTATTTTTTTAGCCTGCGTTAATAAATGTTGCACGTCAGTACGCAATCCTCGCAATGCTTCAACCGATAAATCATCCGGAAAAACGTGCGGAAAGCAAGTTTAGAACTTGTAATTCTTTTGGCTTTTCTTCGCTGCCTTATCGCGTGATAAAGCAACTTGTTTATGGGCATAAGGCACGGTAGCGTAAACCGGCACCCCAATTTCATCAATTTCATCCGTAGTTTTGATGCCTTTATGTAACAAAGCGCTGACAATAACGATAGCACCACCAAGCATGCCACCTAAAATAATGGCAAAGGCTAAAACTAATAGTTTGCGTGGTGCGATAGGATCGGGCATGGCACGTGCTTTATCCAAAAATACGCACATTACTCACCGCACCGGCACGAATAACATCGAGCTCTTGAATTTTTATTTTTGAAGTTGGACATAAATTTCTTGGTCAGACTCGAAATCACGGGTGAGGCGTACCACTTCTTTTTGAGTTTCCGGCAAAGATTCCATTTCTTTGGCTAAACGTGCTTTCTCTTTTTGCAAGACTTTACGTTGTTGGAGTAATGCCATGTAGGTTGGGTGACTTTTTTTGAATCGTTGGGAAATATCACTTTCTTTTGATGGTTAAAGCGTTTAAATCCTCTTCCAGTTGTACCATGGTCTCTAAAATGGATTTCGCTTCTAACCCTAAATCTACTGAGGAGGTTTTTTTGACGATATTCATTTAAGGCATTTTCTGACTTGACTAAACGTTCACGCACCTCAGGTAGACGATTTTTTTAAGAAAGATAAACTTTTTCTCAGCTTCTGCCGAATTACGGGCGGTACTGTGGCGAATGTAGCTTTTCGGTAATGGCGCGCAATACGTTGGCGATATAGTCTTTGTCTTCACCGTTTAACGTTAAGGAAATTACGCCGGTTAGTTTACCCTGCTCTTCCACCGCCAGTTTTTTTCTGTAACTCGGTAACAATCTTGAGTTCATCTAGTTTTTTTCTATGGTGAAACGTTTTCCGGCATCCCCTTTTTAATGAGGTAACTTCGATTTTCACGTCTTCATTATCATAGGCTTGACCGACTTTGCCTGCTACAATCACTTTGCCATCGTCATTGCTAAGACGGTATTCATCAGGATTGGCACCAATCTCTAAGGTGAATTTGTCCTCTTCATTTTGTTTAGGAATAAAAATAGGCGATGCTTAATTCCGATGTTTTACCGGTGAGCTTTTCCCAACCCTTACTGATAAACGGAATAGTGTAAACGGGGGTAATTTGGGTGGAAAGATTCAGATCCTCTATAGCACCGGTTAAAAATCGCTCTGGATTTGATCACTGCAATTTCTGTGGCGGCGGAAGATTCCTGCTCGAACATGGTAGATAAATCTTTCAACGCACCACCGGTATATTTAGCTTCCACCTGCACGGAGGCATTTGCAGTGTAAATAGACGGTGCCAGTATGGCATAAGCCAGACCTAGTATAAAAAATAGTAACGTCGTGGAAATTATGGTTCGTTTCCGATCCCAAAAGACGGCTAGCAGTTTACTCAGATCAATTACGTCATTCTGTTTTTTACTCATCATAAAACCCTTAATTCGGCTTTTTTTCATACCGGAAAACGGTAATTCTTATAAAAAAAGCGGTGAAGGAAGAAATACCAAAAATCTCAAAGATATTTCTTCCATGATTAATAACTACGGACTAACGTCCCCAAGTTCTGATTCTTAACGTACCTTCGGTTAAATCGTTATAACCGCTGATAGTTGGTACCACTTGTGAAATCACGCGGTTCCAGCGGGTAATTGGTGCCGTGGTAACATACACCACATCATGCGGACGCAAATAGAACTCGGTACCTAAAATATAGGCGGTCGGGTTGGTCACATCTAACTGATAAATGTTCGCTACTTTCTCGATTTGCGCGCCATTATTATCTTTCACCATTTCACGTGCGCCACGTTGGCCGCGAATGACGAAAATACCTGTTGCATCGGAAGATAGTTTGTCTATACCACCACTCGCACTGATAGCTTCCGTTAAGGTCATACCGTTACGTCCGATAGTAAGGAATTGAGGTTGTACCACTTCACCCACCACAAATACTTTCATCGTGTCATTACGTGGAATATGAACAATATCGCCGTTATTTAACAAGCGGTTTTGCGTTAAATCACCCCGTTGAATCAAGGCTTCAATAGAAACGGTTTCTTCCCTGCCATTGCGAGTCAGTTTGACATTGTGCCAATCGGCATGATCAGATAATCCGCCTGCTTTATTAATAGCGTCTAACAGGGTTAACGGTACGTTACTGATAAATTGTTGTCCCGGCGATTTCACTTCACCGGTCACATAGGCTTTTTGTGATTGAAAGGAAGCCACTCTCACTTCAACTTGCGGATCGGCAATGTAATTTGCCAAGGATTTGGTTAATCGAGCACGGATTTGTTGTACGGTTAACCCCGCCACTTTAATGGAGCCCACATAAGGATAGAACATGGTACCGTTAGCATGAACTTGGTTACCTGCTTCTGAGGCTGAGCGATAAGAACCTGCCGGCGTAGTCAGCTCCGGGTGATCCCAAACGGTTACATTGATGACATCGCCCGGTCCGACATGGTATTGGTAATTTTTCACTGCCGAATCCAAGCTCATATTAGAACGCGCTGAAGCATTTACCGGAGAAAGCTCACGTAAAAAGTTGCGGTGTAATGAGATAAGCATCAATCGCTTTTTGTATAATCGACTTTCTCACCAACAATTTCGGCTTTTTTTGGTCATTGGCGATCCGGAACTCGGCTGCAATAGAGAACACGCAGAAAGAGAAAATAAAGTTCCGACTAAAAATAAAGATTGACTGAGTTTTTTTCATAGTTTAGATCGTTATAAAAGTTAATGAGTTAGATTTTGCTGTTTGGTCCAAACAAAAATCCGCCAAATTGCTCACCGGTTGATAACCGGCCGGAGCGCTCAATAATAGATTTCGAATCCGTTCACAATCATTGTTATCACAAGCTTTTTTTCAAGCTCCGTTATCAACGCATTTAATGCCTCTAGTGGCAAATAATCTTCATGCGCAGTCATGATGCGCTGGTGATATGTCGGCTCCACATTATCATCCCCGATCAACAGCTCCTCATAAAGTTTCTCTCCGGGTCTTAAACCGGTAAAACGAATTTCGATTTCGCCGTCAGGATGTTTTTTTCGTCACGCACACTGAAACCTGAAAGTTTAATAAGATTACGGGCTAAATCGACAATCTTTACAGGCTCGCCCATATCCAAAAATAAACACATCACCGCCTTTTGCCATAGCACCTGCTTGAATAACCAACTGTGCAGCTTCGGGAATAGTCATAAAGTAACGAATAATGCGCTCATCGGTTACTGTGATTGGTCCGCCCTGCTCAATTTGTTTTTTTGAACAATGGAATAACGGAGCCGGAAGATCCCAACACATTACCAAAAACGCACCATGGAAAAATAACGTATCATGGGTTTTTGCCTTTTTCTGTAGCCAACGCCTGCAAGCATAACTCCGCAATACGCTTGGTTGTGCCCATCACATTTGTCGGACGTACGGCTTTATCGGTAGAAATTAATACGAAAGACTTCACTTTCGCTTTAATCGCCGCCTTAGCAGTGTTATACGTGCCGAAAATGTTATTTTGCACACCTTCAACAACGTTATATTCCACCATTGGTACATGTTTATACGCGGCCGCATGATAAACGGTGTCTACCTTTAAAAGTTTGCATGATTTCCGTTAAGCGTTGCGTATTTTTGCACACTGCCCAATAATGGATGTACAACCACTCCCGTAATGGATTCTTTGCGCATAATGTCTTTCAAATCTTGTTCAATGGCATATAACGCATATTCGGAAATCTCAAACAATAGCAAGAGTTTCGGTCGATTACGAATAATCTGACGACATAACTCAGAACCTATAGAACCACCGGCTCCCCGTCACCATCACAATTTGGTCACAAATATTCTTGCTGAATAATTCAGGAACAGGATCAACCGGATCGCGTCCAAGCAAATCAATAATGTTGATCTCTTTCATATCCGCAATATTGATTTTTGCCATCCACCAATTCAGTGAGCCCCGGCAATTCCATAATCCGCAAATGAGATTGTGATAAAAAAATTCAACGATTTCATTCTTTTCTGGCACGGCTTACCGACGGTAAGGCAATTAGAATTTCATCAATCTCATAGCGTCTTAAGGCCTCCAATCCCGCTTCTGCCGAATAAATTTTTCAAACGACCGGCGCGGCGGTTAATTAAATTTTTGTCATCATCAATAAAAAAACAGCGGTACGTGCTCATCGGAATTGACCAACGTTTGGGCAATTTGCTGCCCTGCCGCACCGGCACCATAAATGGCAATGCGTTTGCTTACTTTGCTGGAACTTAAAATATTTCTAACCAAGAAGCGAATAATGGTGCGGCTTAACAACACCCAAAGGAACATCATAAAGCCAAACATTAAAATGACCGATGTCGGCAGTAGGGTGTTGATAACATTTTTTTAATAAAAACAGCCCAATGACGGTCATTGCGGTGGCAATAATCAATCTAAAAATCAGGTTTTCATTAAACGTCCGAATCACAAAAATGATAAACCCGACAAATAAACAAACTCGCTACTGCCAACACGGAAACCCATATTTCACTTAAATAGAGTTTCGGCACGATGTAATAGATAGAAACATCAAATAAACGCAAGGAATAGCAAATCCACAGCAAAATAGGAAAAACTATTAAGTCGATTAACATCAGACCAAACACTTTTACCCATATTGACGCGACTACCAACCTTGCTATACAAGACTTAATCACGAGTATCCGGCCTCTTTATTTTGCCTCAGCGGCTAACTGTTGAATCACATGTTTAATTGCCTGACGACAACGTTCAAGACTGCTTTTCGCTTAATGTCGGGTGAACCAAAAACATTAAACTGGTTTCCCCTAAATCTACTGCATTTTTTTAACCGCACTTTTGGTCGCCATGGCGTGTTATCGAAGGCTTTTTCCAAATACACTTCAGAACAAGAACCGCTATAACAAGGCACCTGCTGGTCATTAATCACCTGCATAATACGATCCCGCGTCCAGCCTTCCGGTAAAGCCTGCAAATTCACCTGCACATAGCATTTATACGCCGCATGCACATAATCCTCGCTTGGCTTATGCACGGTGAAAAATGGCGTATCGCCAAAGGAATCAAAAATAAATTGCATATTTTTATTACGTTGTGCCGTCCAATCCGCCATGCGTTTTAATTGAATACGCCCAATGACGGCTTGCACTTCCAACATGCGCCAGTTTGTGCCGAAAGAATCATGCAACCAACGGAATCCCGGCGGATGTTGTTTGTTATAGACACTGTCGAAATCTTTTGCCATGATCTTTATAAGACCACATTTTCTTCCACAAACTTTCATCATTCGTTGTGACCATACCGCCTTCACCACCGGTAGTCATAATCTTATCTTGGCAGAACGACCATGCGCCGACATGCCCGATAGATCCGGCGGGCTTCCCTTTATACATAGCACCATGAGCTTGCGCACAGTCTTCAATGACATATAGCTTTTTCTTTTGCCAATGCCATAATCGGGTCCATATCACATCCAGCCAGCCAAATGCACACAAATAATCGCTTTGGTATTCGGCGTTAATACCGCCTCAATAGTACGACGGGAAATATTTTTGCGAATCCAATTCCACATCGGCAAAAATTGGGTTGGCGCCGGCAGTCACAATGGCGCTGGCAGAAGCTAAAAAGGTACGTGAAGTCACAATCACATCATCGCCTGCACCGATATTTAACGCTTTTAAGGCAACATCCAATGCCACCGTACCGTTCATTAGCGCCACGGCATATTTTGTTTGTGTGTATGCGGCAAATTCCTTTTCAAATTCACGGCATTCTGTACCGGTCCAATAATTCACTTTATTAGATAAAATGGTACGTGAAACGGCATCAGCTTCTTCTTGTGTAAATGACGGCCAAGGTTCAAAAGAGGTGTTAAGCATAGATATTTTCCTTCATGATAAATAATTAAAGCACTGATGTTAGTTCTGACCACTCAGAAATATAAAAAGTGCGGTAGAAATTCGATTGAATATTGAAATCCTGTTTATGAATATTACTGCCTTTATCCCGCAAGCAAATCGTTTCCCATCCTAATTTATTCGGTGTGACAAAATCTTTTTCGGATTATCTGCCAAATAAATATATTTCTCGCATTGCAATTCATCCTGCACACAAGAGAAATTTTTTTAACGAAGGCTTTTTCACTTCCAATTTCTTCAGAAATCACCACATAATCCAAAAATACCTTCTAAATTTAAGGCCTTTAATTTATTACGTTGCGTAACTGAACGACCATCGGTAATTACCGCCAACTTATAATCTTCTTTCAAATGATTAAGAATATTTTCTACATTTGGAAAAAAAGTTTAATTTCCGGCAAATGAAATCGATACCAATCTAATAATGTAGGCAAATCCACCTTATATTTGTCCGCAATATATTGAAACGCATTATCACCGTTACAATATAACTTAACCAAATCATTAAACAACATTTTTCCAGTCATCCGGTTCTAAACGCATGGCAATTTGTTTATAACCGGAATAAAGAAAAATCAATTTCGGCATACAATGTGTCATCAAGATCTAAAACTAATGCTTTATTTTTTTCATAATCATGCACCAAAACTTCGGCGTCGTAACGCAACATTAAAAAGGTTATCTTCCCAATCACCAAACACGGGAATATATTCATTAAATAAATATTCTTTAATTAACCATTTAGGATAATTTGCTCCAGCCAAATAACTTAACGGATAACCACCTCCAAAACGTGGGTTAATTTCAATCCCTAATACATTACATTCGGTTTTGTGATAAAAACACTTGAACTGTAATGCAACCACGGGCACCTTTTTAAATTTGCTAATTTATCTAACAGTACGGAAACAATATGATTTTTTTCTTGGTTACACCTTTATTAATTTCACCTGCCCGCACAAAAAAATACGTTTTTCTCGGCACTAAGCATTTTAATTCCGAATTTTTTTATCAAAATAACAATCTACCGTATACTCGTCATACTCTTCCGGCGAAATATATTGCATAAAAAAATTAACTCAGAATTATTTAATTGTTCTTGTGTAATCTCTTTGCATGATTTGCCACAAAAATCCCTTTTACTTAAACTGCCATTATAAGGTTTCGCAAAATAAAGGAAACTCTAAATTGTTTTTTTATTAAATTGCTTTTGGAATATCAATACCGTATTCAGTAAATAATTTATGCGTCAAGTTCTTATCACGACATTTTTTTAATTAACTCGGTATCACTGACCGAAATAAAAATGCCTTTTTGACTAAAACAACTCACGATATTCACTTAGAATGAGCAATTCCGTATCGATCGTTGGAATAATTAATTTGATGGCATTTTTCTTCACAAATCGTAAGCAAGGTGTCGATATACATAGCATCGGTCACTCGCGGAACCTGAAAATACGCATCGGAAACATGACAAGCCGGAGCAAGTACAGGATTTAAATCAACGGTAAACACTTTGCCGTTTTTCACCAATCTCGACAATTCGGTTTTAAATGCTCGGACCAAAGAAACACGTTGTCCTGCGGATGTAATTAAAATATTCATATTTTTTTATTTCCCTCAAATTTCGGCATAGTGGCATCATTCACAGCATTGATGTCATCTTTTGCTACGACCTTCCAAACAGTTTTTAAATAAAATCTTGATATCCAAGCAGAAGGAACGGTTTTCAACATACCAAGTATCCAACTCAAACTTTTGTTCCCAACTGATGGCATTGCGTCCGTTTACTTGGGCATAACCTGTAATACCGGGTTTTTACCTCATGGCGTTTGGCTTGACTCTCGTTATACAACGGCAAATATTCCATTAATAACGGACGGGGACCGACCAAACTCATTTCACCTTTTAGTACATTCCAAAAATTCCGGTAATTCATCCAAACTGGTGGCACGTAACATTTTGCCGAATGCGGTTAACCGTTCCGCATCAGGCAAGGGATTGCCTTGCTCATCAACAGCATCTTTCATAGTACGGAATTTCACCATTTCAAAAAGGCTTACCATGTAGCCCTGGGCGAATCTGTTTAAATAGCACCGGCGAACCTAAATTTTTTTCACTTTATAAGCCAAGAATAAATAAAGCGGCGAAAAACAAAATCAGTACAAATAACGAAACCAAAAATATCAAAAAGGCGTTTTCAGCATAAGAATTACCTATCCTCAGAAAATACGTGGTACTTTTTTTCAAAATCGTGTCAATCAACACCAAAAAAATAACGGATACCAAAACCAACGGCAAACGGAAAATGGAAGACGGAACCCAAACCATCCAACAGAAATTAACAATAATAAATAAAATAAAAAAATCTTTTTCTTTCCATTTTTAGGATATGGCTTACCAACGTATAAAACACGGCATATAGCAAGAAACCAATAAAAAGCCACAAAAGCGAAAAATACCAAAGGCTAAGTACACTTCAATAAAGAAACTGTGCGGGTTGGTGTAGCCCAACGGGAAACTAAGTTTAATTTGATCAAAAATATTGGATGTAATCACGCGGCCCATAACCCTAACCAAAGAATTTTTGAAATTATCTAAGAACACCGTATAAATCTCCGTACGATAACCGACGGATTTGTCGTCATTCACCGAAAAAGATGGCCAGTGAAAAAAACGTTCAATAGGACGTTCCAACCAATCAATCTTCGATAACTGGATGAATAATTCTTGCAACCAAGACAAGTTGAAAATAAACAGGACGATAACGCAGCCCAGCAATAGATATAAGACTTTGAAATAAGCGGACGCATTTAAGAAGAGCAACAGCATGAGCATAATTAGATAGCTTGCTAATACCGTACGGGAGGCGCTGACAATAATCACTACGCTCGCGATCAACAGCAATCCATAACCGATAAGCTTTTAACTTAAGACTTTCACCACGCACGATATAGAAAAAGCCTACTGCTGATTCTAATGACGCGGTCACCACTGCTTGGTCGTTAGTGTTAAAGAAAAAAAGCCTTTGAAGGCATTATCCGTTACTGTTAACTCATCATTACCGGAGACCAACTGGAAACCTAGCAGTGCTTCGACAAAAACCCAATAACATAAATAACGAAATCCCTAACAATAAATAACGGATTTCATCTTCACTGTTACCCTCTTTGAAGGCTAAGAAAGAATAATGGAAAATAAATATCACTAAACCGAAGAAGAAAAAAATCCACCAGCTTTTTCTGTGGAAAATGAACTCAGCACGGATAGAAAACCGGCAAAGAAGAGCACATACAGCGGAACCAAAAAAATTTGAAAAAGTCCGTTTCCGTTTTCTTAAAGAACAATGCTAGCAGGGATAAAGCGACGAGCTCAACCCACTATCTAACCGGGGCAAGCCCAATAAATTAGATAAGGCCGGTGAAAGTACGGTTAACGCTAACCCGAATAACAATAACAGTTTGAATACGTTGCTATATTTAATATGCATTTACAATAATTTCTTTATAAGTTCTTTGATTGCCAAATAAGAACGGGACCTCAAAAATCGTTCCTGCGCCAGTTTTTTTGATTCGTTGCCGACATTTGGGTCAATTTATTTCTATCTGCCGCCAACTCATTTAATGCTTTTTGCTAATCCTGCAAAATCACCGGCTTGATACTGAATACCACCACCCAAAGCCAACAATTTTTTTCTACTTCCGGGTGTTTCTGACAGCTTAAGATTGGTAAGCCGCAACACATGTAATCGGATAATTTATTGGTAATACTGCCTTGTGAAGACGCTTTAATCGCATTTAACGCCACATCGGATTCAGATAGTATTCTCATGGCATCTTGATAAGCCTGCACGCCTAAAAAAACGTCACATGACCACCCTAATTGCTCGTTTAATTGGCGTAAAGATTGCTCATGAGGACCCGTGCCAATAAATTGAATCGTGACATTTTCATGGCATAAAGGTGCTGCGCGCACCACGGTTTCCAAATCATAACTGCCGGCCATCGTACCCTAAATAAACGGCAACCAATTTATCTGTAGTAGCACGATTCGCCTTTGAGAAAAGCGTATCCGCGCCAATATACACAGCGGTTTTTTTAAATTGGCAGGGTAAGTGATTTACATCCGCACGTTGCAAAATAAGTATCGGACACCGCCACCAAAGCATCAGCATAGCCGTAAGTTTTTGTTCGCATACTGCGTAATCGGCCACATTAACAATTTACCCAGACTACCGGAAAGTAACGAAATCGGCCCGGCAATAGCCTCAGGCCAGACATCCTGTACGTCAATAATCAATTTATAGCCTTTCTGCGCTTTGTATTTACCTAAAATATAATTGGTTTTGATTAACGGATAAGCGGAATAGGCCACATCAATTTTCTTCTCGTAATTTTTGTAAAAAAACTTCAAAAATTGCGACAAAACTGATGATGACTGGTTATGCGTTTTAAGCTGACGTTCTTTTTCATAGCCCGGCTCATCCAATAACACCACATTGACATTATCCAAGTGCGGTCGATTTTTCACGGTGTTTTTTTCAAAAAAATGGCAATATCTGCTGGTCACTAAAGTGACATCAAATTCATCGGTCAATAAATTTGCCAAATAGATAAAGCGATTCATGCCCATTTCATCAGGGAAAGTCACATAAGGCGCGACTAACAAAATGTGTTTTTTTATCTTGCATTTTTTTCTTATTCCTTTGGCAAAACTCAGCATCATTTTTAAAGTCTGACAACTTCGGTACGATATTGATAAAGGCACCGCTTTGGGTTACCTGATCAAAGGCCTTTAAACGCAGTACTAAATCCATGGTGTAAGCGACTGTGGTAGCGACAGAAGCACCGATTAAAACCGAAGAACGGTACAAGACAGAGGTTTAACAAAGTATTAATCGCAAAAGACCCAATACGAATTTTTTTAAATTTAATTCAGCAAACCCGCGTGCTGCCAAGTCATTCGCTAAGATTCGCGATGGCGTCCACGCCAAGATACCCGGCAATAACAACAACACGACATACACCGCCCTGATCATAAGCGGCACCAAATAATAAATTCACAATCACGGAGGATAACAACGCAAAAGCCACGCCAATCACCATGGTCACCAACAACGTCATTCTGGCGGTATCTAACGTGAGTTTCGCGACTTCTGCGCATCACTCCCCTCACCTAATTTATTAGACAAGCGTGGCAACAATACTGTGCTCACGGCCTGCGAAGGTAGCCATAATTTTTCAGCTAACTGCATTCCTACGGAATAAATCCCCACAACGACCGGCGTAGTGAAATAACCTAAAATCAGCAATGACGAACGATAATTCAGTAGAGTAATAATGTTACTTAAATGGGATTTCAGTCCGTAACCGAAAAACTCTTTTCAAAAAAACTTAATCAGTGAATAGGTTTCGATTTTTTTATCAGCTTCAAAATAATTCGAATTAAGATAAAGAAACTGATCCAGTGGCTAATTACATACGCAGTCAACACTGACTCCACGTTTTGAGCTAATAAAATAGCTATCATGGAGACCACAAAAAAATCATTGCCGGCTGTGCTACGCACAAAATGTTAAACCATTTAAAGTTTTTGAATTGCCTGTACTAAAGAAGGCAACACGGTAAAAAGGTTTGGGGTAAAAGCGCAGCAATAGATAAATACAACAGACTCACCGGCACTTCATTAAAAAAAGTATTGCCCGAAATAATGCACCACCAATAACAAAATCCCTCCCGTTAAAAGGGAAATTGCCGCGAGCAACACTAAATTGGCATATAGAGCCTGTTGTTCACTCACAATCTTTTCTGCCAATGGCGTAAATATTCACACTTTGCAAACCAAAGGTAATCATTTGCGAAAACAACGTCGGCAACAATATGGCTAACGTGTATTGCCCCATTTGCTCGGTACCAAGACCTCTAGCAATAATAATTAAAGTAATGACCTGTAAAACGCCGACTAAAATCTGTCTGACAAAGACCATGGATATTAAATTAATCATAGCGTTACTTGTTATCTAACATCTCTTCATAAATAGCACGCAATCTCGACACAAAGGCTTGCTCGGAATAGGTAGCAATACAGCGCTCACGAATTTCCTTGTGATCAAATTTATCCGGATGCGTTAAAAATTCTAAAATACCTTTTTGCCAACGCTTTCTCATCATTAACTTTGACAAACAATCCATCACCTTCTGTTAAAATAGATTCCGGACCACCACACAATGTAGCGACTACCGGTGTGCCTTTGAGATAGGGACTCAATCACCACCACACCAAAGGTTTCAATGTAGCTGGAGACTACAAGACACCTGCTTTCACGCATTAAATCCCGTACTTGGGTTCGGTTTTTGCGCGCCAAGTAAAGACACATGATTGGTTAAATTTAATTGCTGAATCAATGCCGTCAAATTGGCTTTTTCAGGACCATCACCGGCGATAGTCAAATGTAAATTCGGATAATCTTTAATCACCATTGCAAAAGCCTTGAGTAACACATCAAACCCTTTATTTTGGTGTAAAAAGCCACTGCACAAAGTTGCTCTTTTTCTTGGGATATCCGTTGTGTTCTCAACAAACACGTTATCCAACAAATTCGGGAACACCGTCCAATCTTTACCGTTAAGTTTTTGTTTTTAAGACATCCGCCAAACTTTTTGCTCACCGCCAATAACTTACCGGCGGTCAGTTCTGCTTCTTTTAACTTAGACACTTGCCAATCTTTTCACCAAACCTCTGCCATATACAGAACTGTGTTCGGTGACACAATAAGGAATGCCATATTGACGATGAATCTCCAATGCCAAAGGGGCCGGCGTGTAATAAACTATGCACATGGAGTAAATCCGGCATGCCTTGTTCTTTTACATAGCGTTTAAATAACGCTAATCCGGCATTCACCCAACGTCTTAAGTCTAAGTGCGGTACTTTTGGGAACCAAAAATACGCCGTGCTTAAAATAGGTAGCAACGTCGCCATCCTGCCATACCGTTTGGTTGTATTTGCCAAAAACGGCTTCTTTTCCTAATCGCAAAGATCGAAACTGCGGAGCAATAACTCCGACTTTGATGCCACTACGAGCCAACGCTTGTGCCTGTTCTCGAAAAGAAGCAGCCATTCAAATCTTTATCATGTAAGGGATACCAAGAAGGTAACAGCAGAATATGCATTAGAGTTCCTTGTAAAGCCTTAATAATTTTTGTGCGTATTCCTTCGGATCACATTCACGAATAATTAAATCGTAAGCCCTGATTCACGTAGGATTCTGTCGCGTCTTTAAAAACAATCGTATTTTTCCACCGCACTTGCCATGGCAGGAATGTCCCGAGGCTCAATGAGATGTCCCGTTTCGCCGTTAATCACAATTTCCTCAATGCCTGCTGCACGGAAAGCACACACAGGCACTTTCATGATCATGGCTTCCACAATAGAATTGGATAACCCCGCGCCGGTATCACCATCAACCACCAATGGGCTGACAAAGACATCTATTTGATCCATAAACGCGGCGACATCTGTTACGCGTCCTAAAAAAACTCGACTTGTTGCGCAAGTCCCAAATTATCTGCCAGACGTTCCAATTCGGAACGATGGTTACCATCTCCACCGATGACAAAGCGCAGTTTGCGTTGCGGTTGGTGAGTCAGCATATATTTTGCCAATTCTAAAAACAGCTCAACGCTACGCCCTTCTCTAAGCGCCGATAACGTCCCGATGGTGAAACTCTCTTTATCCAAAGACTTCATTGAACGCGTGGTGGGCGTCAAACGGTAAGCGTTATAGACATAATCGGTTTTATGCGCAGGATAGCCGTAACGAATGAGTTTTTGCTGTTTCCAACTTACAATTGCCTAAGCCGCGCACACCCATTTTGGCAAAAAAACGGTACGACTTTTTGATAAGTCTCATGATCTAAAACCACGGGATGTCCAAAAAAATCTTAACATCTTTTATTTTTTTAAAGAATTTTTTTCGCTAACCAAATAAACGGTAAAGGACGCGCCATTTGGGCGTGAATAACATCAATATTATTGTCATTAACCGTCTTGACCAATTTGTAAACGTAATCCAATAACTTAAATGGATTTTTAGTATGGCAATCAGCACTTACCTGGTGCACACCAAGGCCGGCGATATGCTCAAACAACGGACCGGTTTTTACCAAATACTCCCACCGAGGCAACCAAGGGTTTAATTCGGTCGCCGCAATGAGCGTAGCAATTTCCGTGCCACCAATATGCCCCATATCGCTCACCAGCAATACGCGTAAATTCTCTCGATCCATGCAAAAATCCTATGCCAAACTTTCTACGATGACTTGCTGTTCTTCCACAGTTAAATACGGATGCATAGGCAAACTCATAACACATTCTGCAATGCGATCACCCACAGGTAAACTCACTTGCGCATCAGCCACCGCCGGTTGTTTATTTAATGGAATCGGATAATGCACAGCAGTTGGAATGCCTTGTGCCTTCAATTTTTCTTGTACTTCGGTACGATTTTCCACTTGAATAGTGTACTGCGCCCACGCACAACGATTGTGCTCTTCTACAAACGGCGTAGTCATAATGCCAGCTGCGTTAAATAAATCATTGTAGTTCTCTGCCACTACATTACGGGCAAGAATTTCATCTTCCAAAATCTCCAGTTTTGGCAATAAAATCGCTGCTTGTAGCGTATCTAAACGGCTATTCACGCCAACGCGAATATGGTGATAACGACGATCTTGTCCATGACGGGCAATTTGGCGGATCACCGTGGCCAATTCTTCATCGTTAGTAAAGATCGCACCGCCGTCGCCATAACAACCTAAAGGTTTGCTTGGGAAGAAACTGGTACAAGAAATGGTGGATAGGTTGCAACTTTTACGACCTTTATAAGTTGCGCCGAAGCTTTGTGCCGCATCCTCAATAACAGGAAGATTGTATTTTTTTGCGCCACTTGGTTAATCGCATCAAAATCGGCACATTGACCATATAAACTCACGGGAATAATCGCTTTAGTGCGCGGGGTAATGGCCGCTTCCAATTTATTGACATCGAGATTGTAAGCCTTCGGATCCACATCGACATAAACCGGTTTGGCACCAAGTAAGGCAACTGTTTCAGCCGTAGCGATATAGGTAAAACCCGGGGTAATCACTTCGTCACCCACACCAATGCCTAACGCCATTTGAGCAATTTGTAATGCGTCTGTACCATTAGCACAACTAATACAATATTTTGCCCCGGTATAAGCCGCCAGTTTTTCTTCCAACTCAGTCACTTCTGGGCCTAAAATATATTGCCCATGTGTCAACACTTTCTGAATGCCGGCATCAATTTTGGCTTTAATACGCTCTTGCTGTGCTTTTTAAATCAATAAATTCCATCTTACTATCCCATTACAATTTAGTTACTTGTTGACCGTCTAAACGATAAATCGCACCCGTGTGTTGGCAACGCGTCTCACCTTGCCCTTCTAAAGGCAAATCCAACTGCTCGCCGAATTCACTCATCCAGCCGATTTGTTTTTGCCGGTACACCGACCATAAGGGCATAATCCGGCACATCGCGATTAATCACAGCTCCCGCGCCTACAAAGGCATAAGCACCGATAGTAACCCCGCACACAATGGTAGAATTGGCACCTAACGTCGCCCCTTTTTTCACAATGGTGTCGAGATATTCGTTTTTTCGTTCAATCAGCGAACGTGGGTTATATACATTAGTGAAGACCATGCTTGGCCCGCAGAAAACGCCTTCTTCCAAATGTACGTTGTCATCAGACCGAAACATTATTTTTGCACTTTACATTTATCGCCGATGGTGACTTTGTTGCCGACAAAGACATTTTTGTCCCTAGAGAAACGCCTTTGCCGATTTTGGCCCCACCACAAACATGAGCAAAATGCCAAATACGCGAGCCTTCACCGATTTGCGCGCCTTCATCAATAATGGCGGTTTCGTGTTGGTAAAAATCCATAATGTTTTTCCGTTTTTCAAAATTCTGCGTTGACGGCGCAAAAACACTTAAAAAAATGACCGCACTTTAAGCTCTAAAAGTCTCCGTGCAGTCGATATGAGTATGTTAAATAAGCTTATTTCAACACTTTAGCTAAGAACGGGTGCGGATGCGCCGGGTTCTTAATAATGTCCGCCGTACGAATATATTCTACGGTTTCAATAGCAGCGCGATTTTCTTCCAAACCATAACCTTTGCCTTCCAAAAACTAATTGATAGTTTTGTGTATGCAAATCGGTAAAAGCCACCGGAAAAATTCCAGCTCTTCATTCTCGATAGTAATGCTACGATAGGTTAATTTTTCGCCTTGCACCGCATTGGACGGAAGATTATTGGCATCGATAGACAAGAACCAACGTACGCGGGCACGTTCGTACTCTAAGTAGCCTGACACGGTTTTCTCATCGCGGTAATACACTTCGTTTTTCACAACCTTACCGAAAATGAAGTGCAACATATCGTAGAAATGCACACCGATATTGGTAGCAACACCGCCGGATTTTTCGTCAAACCCTTTCCATGATTTTTAAATACCATTTACCGCGTGAAGTCAGATAAGTTAAATCCACATCAAACACTTTTTTCCTGCCGGTGCTGCCGCCACTTTGTCTCTCAATGCAAGAATGGAAGGGTGTAATCTTAATTGCAGGATGGAATTAACTTTAGCGCCATATTTCTTTTCATATTCGGACAGCATATCCAAATCGGTGGAGTTCAACACCAACGGTTTTTCACAAATCACATTAATGCCGTTTCTCAAGGCAAACTTCATGTGTGGTGCATGTAAATAGTTCGGTGAGCAAATGGCGACATAGTCTAAACGTTCGCCTTTTTAATTTTTTTGATCGTCCACATAAGCTTCGAACTCTTCAAATTCGGTAAAGAATTCAGCCTCCGGGAAATGACTGTCCATAATCCCAACGGAATCATTAATATCCATGGCCACAGCCAAAGTATTACCGGTGTCTTTAATGGCTTTTAAATGGCGCGGTGCAATGTAACCACCGGCGCCGATTAATGCGAATTTTTTCATCTTATGTTTCTCTCACTGTTATAGACGGAAGACACTGAAGCCTTGATCTGCCAAGGTATCACGATTAAATAGGCTCTTCACATCAGCCAATACCGGTTTTTCTGAGCGCACAAAAAGAACGTAAAAGTAGCGGAATCTAAATTACGGAATTGCTTATGCCCCACAGCGACCACCAAGGTATCTACCGGATGAGAGGAGTCAATAGTTGCTAAATTTAAACCGTATTCTTCTTTGACTTCTTCTACATCAGCCCAAGGGTCAGACACAACAACATCAACGCCCCATTGTTGGAATTCTTTGATCATATTGATGACTTTACTGTTACGAATATCCGGGCAGTTTTTCCTTGAAAGTCACACCCAAAATACCTACCTTAGCTTTCGCTACATCAATATTGTTATTAATCATTAACTTAATGGTGTTTTTGCGCCACATAGCTCGCCATGTCATCGTTAATCCGACGACCGGCCAAAAATAACTTGCGGGTTATACCCTACCTCTTCCGCTTTGTGGGTCAGATAGTAAGGATCGACGCCGATACAGTGTCCGCCGACTAAAACCCGGACGGAATGGCAAGAAATTCCACTTACTACCGGCAGCTTCTAAAACATCTAATGTATCAATACCGATACGTTCAAAAATAATGGACAGTTCGTTGATTAACGCAATATTCAAGTCGCGTTGAGTGTTTTCGATCACTTTTTGCAGCTTCAGCTACTTTAATACTAGAAGCTTTATGCGTACCCGCTGTAATAATGCTACCGTAAACGGCATCTACCACTTCGGCTATTTCCGGCGTACTACCGCTGGTAATTTTTTTAATGGTGGTTAAGGTATTAACTTTGTCCCCCGGGTTAATGCGTTCAGGGCTATAACCGGCAAAGAAATCTTGGTTAAACTTCAAACCGGAAACCTCTTCCAGAATCGGCACACAAACTTCTTCCGTAGCTCCCGGATAAACGGTAGATTCATAAACCACAATATCGCCTTTCTTCAAGACTTGACCGACGGTATTACTCGCTTTTTGAAGTGGTGTTAAATCAGGACGATTCACATCATCGATAGGCGTTGGAACGGTCACAATAAAAAAGTTACATTGCTTTAATTGTTCCAAATCTGCGGTATAGGTAAGGTGAGTTGCGGCTTGTAAATCCTCGGAAGAAACCTCTAGCGTGCGGTCTTTTCCAGCAGACAATTCATCAATACGCTCTTGATTAATATCAAACCCAACGGTAGATATTTTTTTACCAAACTCTACGGCTAACGGTAATCCCTACATAGCCCAAACCCAATTACACCAATTTTATAATTTTTAAGATCCATAGATGACATCTCTTAAATTTAACCCAATAATTAAACTTTTAAATCAGCTTAAAAATTTAACCGCTTTTAAAATTCACCAAAAATATTTTTGAATTACAGCTTCATATACGCTAGTGTGACCAATAAAAATTAACACAGTTCACATCAAAATAAACTGGTTAGACCAGAAATCAAAAAGTAAATAAATTGAATTATAGAAAAAAATAAAATTAAAAAAAATAAATATAAAAACCACTCAAAAACAAATCAAGTCATTGATTTACAAAAAAATAAAAATGCAAACAAAAACAAACACCGAAGAAAAAACAATTTAAACCACAATAAAATAAGTGAAAAAAATTAAATTAAATAAAATAAATAAATAAATCATAATAAATAACACAAAAATATAATAAAATAAGTATAAAAAACACAACAATAAAAACATAAAAATAAATTAAATTATAAAAAAACAAAGTCACATTTCAGTGATTAAATTTAAAACTTAATTTAATATAAAAACATCCCCAGCAAGCCTAGAGACAACAATGCAAGTAATTGAATAAAAAGGAAAAAAATAGAAGTTTTACAGAAGAAAAAAACTAACACAAAGATAAATCACTTAACTTTTTAGTTAAGCATCTAGGCAAGATTCAAGACAAGAATAACGATACTTTTAATATAATTTTTCAGATCATAGATATTAAACTGACATTACTTACAATCACTTACAATTCTTTACAAAAATACAAAAAAACACCGCACTTTTTTCTATAAAAAGCCACTTTGCTTTCACAAAGTGGCTTTTTATTTTGTGATTAATAGTTAAAACACTTCCTCACTTACAAAGAAATAGGTAATTTCACGGGCTGCGCTTTCAAGGCTATCAGAGCCGTGAACAGCGTTTTTCCCGTTGACTTAGCGCGAAATCACGACGGAGCGTGCCTTCTGCAGCCATTTCAGGATTGGTCGCGCCCATTAACGTGCGATAATCTTGCACGGCATTTTTCCTTTTTCCAACACACTCACCAACACCGGGGCGGACATCATGTAAGTCACAAGCGATTCAAAAAAACGGTTTACCTTGATGTTCGGCATAAAATCCTTCCGCCTGTTCTTTGCTCAAATGCACCATCTTAGCCGCAACAATGCTAAAACCTTGCTGTTCAAGACGAGCTAAAATAGCACCGATCAAATTGCGTCTCACGGCATCCGGTTTAATAATAGATAACGTTCGTTGTAAGCTCATATAACATCCTCTTACTGTTGTTTTGCTTTGGTTAATAATAAGTTAGCCAGGGTTTGTACACCAATACCGGTGGCGCCGGTTGCCCATAAATCACTTGGCGTTTTTCGATAAGTGGCGGAACAATCAATGTGCAACCAATGTTGTTGGTAGTTTTTACAAAATATGACAAGAATGCCGTTGCTGTGCTAGCCCCTGCTCCCACCGGAACGGTGCCGGTGTTGGCGATATCGGCGAAAGCCGTTTTAATTTGTCCGCGATGTAACTCGGCGAACGGCAAGCGCCAGAACGGCTCCATTTCCTGTTCGGCGGAGCAAAATAACTCGGTGACCAGATTATCATCCATGGACAACACACTATGATAATCATTGCCCACGGCCACTTTTGCCGCGCCGGTTAAGGTAGCGCAATCCACGATAAATTGCGGTTGTTGTGCATCGGCATCAATTAAAACCGTCCGCTAATACTAAGCGTCCTTCCGCATCGGTGTTCAAAAATTTCCACGGTTACGCCATTACGATACTTAATAATGTCGCCCAATTTGAAAGCACGACTGCTGACCAAGTTTTTCTGCGCAACAAAGAAATAATTTCACCCGTTGATTTAAACCACGCAAAATTGCCAAGCCCAACGAACCGGTTAATAATGCTGCCCCACCCATATCAGTACGCATGGTGCTCATGCCATCGCTTGGCTTAATGCTATAACCACCGCTGTCAAATGTAATGCCTTTCCCCACCAAACAAGCCAACACCGGTGCGTCAGGGTTGCCCGTCGGGTTGAAATCAAGTTGCAACATTGCAGGCAGATTTTGCGAGCCTTTACCCACTTGCCATAAGCCGTGATAACCGCGTTCAAGCAGTTCCTCTCGAGAAACGATGGAAAAACTGACCGCACTTTGCTTGCCCGATTGGTCTGCTGTTTGGCTGATAAACTTTGCCGCACGTTGGGCAAGCTCTTCCGGGGTTAAAATTGCTGCCGGTAAGTTGATGATCTGGCGCACGAATGCGGCACATTGAATGCGATTATCCAATTCTTTTTGTGCTTCTGCGGAGAGCATTGGAAATTGGATATTGAAATCTAGCTTCGCATTATAAAACCCTTGGTAAAATGCCCAACAGGTTTCTAATTGCCAGTGTTCTCCGCTTAAAATAACGTGAGCAATGCCTTGGTTTTGTAATTTTCGAGCGGCTTTTTGCACGGAGGTGCGGTCGGAATAATCCGCTAGATGAAGGGTAGCTTTTCTTCGTTAAAGCTGATTAACGCATTTTTCCCCCATGCGGAAGAGGCGGATTGCGTCGAAAGAATCACTTGCATTGACATAAACTCTCCTTTTTACTAAATGATAATCGCTTGTAATATATCAGTTTTGTGCTGTCGACGTAACAATTAGTTAAGGAAAATCAAGGCACAATCACATTCTTATAAAAATTCAGCTCACAAGATTTTTATACATAAAACCGTATTCCTTTCTGCCGTGCACAAATACCATTGTTGCTTTTTTTAGTTAAAAAAACTTTCTTGCCACTCAACAAAAACGGTATAATCCGCACCGACTTTTTGTATGAGATTCCGCCAAAGACGCCGGCGGGAAAACCGATTAATTATTTTTAGAGGATCAAATGGCAAAAAGAAGATTGCATTGAAATGCAAGGTACGATTCTGGAAACCTTACCAAACACTATGTTTCGCGTTGAATTGGAAAAACGGCCACGTGGTAATTGCACATATTTCCGGCAAAATGCGTAAAAACTATATTCGTATTTTTAACCGGCGACAAAAGTTACCGTAGAAATGACACCATACGATTTAAGCAAAGGCCGCATTATTTTTTTCGTAGCCGTTAATTTTTCGCTTAACTGAATAAACAAAAAAACACCGGAGAATATCCGGTGTTTTTTTGTTTTTAAGCCGTAGGATGTTGCACCTTTTTTTCAATATGCGGCGCTGAATTAATCCACCCAATAAATGCAATAAGAAAAAGACCGCACTTAGAATAAATAAAGGTGTATCACCCTAACACAGCATAAGGCGTTTTGCCTTCCGTCGGCGCCATGTTATGTGTTAACACGGTTTCCACAAATTGTGGCGCTTGTGCCACGATTTTCCCTTGTGCATCAATAAATGCGGTAATGCCCGTGTTGGTTGCGCGAATGACCGGTTTGCCAAACTCCAATGCCCGCATTTGCGCCATTTGTAGATGCTGCCACGGGCCAATAGAATTACCGAACCAGGCATCATTAGAAATTGTCACGATAAAATCGGAATTGGCCACAAGGTTTTTTTCTGTAGCTGCGCGCCCAAAAATAATCCTCATAGCAAATCGCCGCAGTGAAATTCAAATTTTTTTGCCGATAGCGGTTTTTTTGAATGAAATCTCCGCTTTGGAAAAGCCGACATAGGTAAGTTAAACACCGACCCAAGCGGGCGTAAAAGACTTTCTAACGGCACATACTCACCAAACGGCACTAAATGATGTTTGTTGTAACGATTCGTCGTTTGCAGTTCATAAGGCACATTTTTATTGCCGACCACCACAATGGAATTGAGCAATTTCCCTACGGACTCATCTTGATAAATCGTACCGATCATCACTTCCGTATTTGCTTTTTTTCCGCCATGGATTGCAACATATCGAAAAACGGCTGAATACTGTTTTCATAAGTGGGAAATGCAGCCTCCGGCAAAATAATCAAATCTGTTTTTCCCCAAATTACTGCCGATCAAAACGACCGTAATTTTTCCATGGTTTGATACAAATAATTCGGATCCCATTTTAAGTTTTTGTTCAATATTGCCTTGAACTAGAGTGACATTAACGGCTTTATCGGCGTTTTCTTGTACATATTTTTTGCCTTGGAAGCATAGCCGGCAAGCACAGCGACAACAGCCAAAATCAAAGCATTGGCAACAGCCACATTCATTTTTTCGTGGCACCGTTAGCAACGCAGAAAACGCCGTTAAAAATGACCGCACTTACGAACATCACAAAGAACGTTAATCCCGTCACGCCAAAAAAATCGGGGCAATCCCCGCAAACGGACTATCGATTTGGGTGTAGCCAAATTGCAACCAAGGAAAACCGGTGAATACCCAGCCACGTAGAAATTCGGTCAGCGTCCATAGCACAGGATAAAGCACCGCCCGCTGTACTTGAAAACGGCGTACTAAATAAGCAAAGAGAAGCGGATATAAAGATAAATAGGCTGCCAATACCACCACTAACAAATAGCTCAGCATCAAGGGGCATCACCGAATTGATGAATACTGACGTGCAAACCAATTCACACCGAACGTGAAAAAGCTCAAGCCCCATAAAAATGCAGAGAAAAAGTGCGGTGGATTTTTGTGGCGTTTTTTTATTACCCAAATTAATCCGAGCAAGGAAACATAAGATAGAGGCCAATAATTAAAAGGTGCAAAAGCAAACACGCCAATAAGGCCAGAGCTCAGTGCGATAAGATAAGTTAAGTATTTGTTCATAAACATGATGGGCGCATCTCCCGATGCGAATTCCTAAATTTTTGTTATTTAATGAAACAAACGGCACGCGTTGGAAAAACGCGCGCCATCGTTGAAAGTACAACTTCAATTATTTTCTTCGTTAATCCAACCCCTCTGCCCTATTTTTTTAAAGAAGACGGTGGATTGGCATATTAAACATAAAAAAACCAGTCGATAACCCCTTCTGTTTTTTTCTCTCCGGCAAATGCCCGTCCGGCACGGTGACACGCAGTTGAATGACGCGTCGGCTATCGGCGGAAGTCACTTTAAAGTGAAGATTTTCCAGTGTAATTTCTTCGCCACGTTTTGGTAAATAACCAAACGCCTGCATAATCACGCCCCCGATGGTGTCCACTTCTTCATCGGTAAATTGCGTATTAAATTGTTGGTTGAAAATCACAATGTCCGTCAATGCCCGTACCGCGTAAGTGTGACGGGAAAGCTGGCGAATATCCGCCACATCTTCTTCATCAAACTCGTCTTCAATATCACCGACGATTTGCTCCAATACATCTTCGATGGTTACCAAACCTGAGACCCCACCAAATTCATCCACCACGATCGCCATGTGAAAACGTTCGGAACGGAAATCTTTTAACATTCTGTCCACCCGTTTGCTTTCCGGCACGATCATTGTCGGGCGAATCACATCCGGCAGGTTAAATTCTTCTGCGTTGGCACGTAAATATTTCAGTAAATCTTTGGCGTGCAAAATACCAACGATATTGTCGCGATCACCTGCATCATTAATCACCGGAAAAGCGGGAATGTGCCGATTCAATAATGGTATCCAAACAGGAATCCAAATCCTGATCCGCTTCAATAAACACAATTTGAGAACGGGGAATCATAATGTCACGCACGCGCAGTTCGGCGATTTCCATAACGCCTTCAATCATTTCGCGGGTATCTTGGTCGATTAAATCGTTTTTGTTCGGAATCGCGGATAACTTCCACTAAGTCTTCGCGATTTTTCAGTTCGCCTTGAAAAAAACGCCCGAAAAGAGATTGGAAAAAGATTTTTTTACCGGTTTCAGGTTGATTGGTCGAGTGTTCTTCGTTCATAAAAAAATTTAACTATTACCGTCGGATTGACAGGCGAAAAAGTATCATATTTGCTTTCAAAGCGCAAAAAAATAAGCATAAAGTGCGGTGATTTTTCTGAGAAATTTGCCCCTACGTCACAAAAATCAACAAAAAAACAAATTTGAGAAAAATAAACAATACCATTTTTGGAGTTAGCAAAAAAACGTTTAAATTCAAGTAAAATACGCTCACTTTTTCTCACTTATTCTCGGAGGGCGTATGCAGTTTGAGCGAATCGATACCAAGCACAACGATTTGTCCGTCATTCGAGCGTTTTTTTAAGAAAAAAAGTGGGCTTGGGTTGGACGCACAAATTGACTATTTTATCGTCGGATATCATGACTCCGGTGACATGGCGGTTTGCGGTGGCTTGGCAGGCAATATTATAAAATGCGTTGCCATTGATGAATCCTTACGCGGCGACGGTGTCGCCCTAAAAACTCGCCACCGAATTAGTCAATTTAGCCTACGAACTCAAACGCCCTCACCTTTTTATCTATACCAAACCCGAATACGCACTGCTATTTAAATCCTGCGGTTTTTTTACACCATCTCTGACGCACTCCCTTATGTTGTGCTGTTGGAAAACAGCGCTACCCGTTTACAAAAACAATGTGCCTTATGGCAAACCATGCGGGTAGCGAGCAATCGTATCGGTACCATCGTGATGAATGCCAATCCCTTCACTTTAGGCCATCGCTATTTAATAGAACAAGCATTACAGCAATGTGATCATCTGCATTTATTTGTCGTCGGCGAAGATGCTTCACAGTTTGCTTATGCAGAACGTTTTTGCGTTGGTGAAACAAGGCATTGCCGATTTATCCGATATTACACTCCATTCCGGCTCCGACTATATTATTTCCCGAGCCACCTTTCCTAATTATTTCCTAAAAGACCAAACCCTTACGGACGACTGCTATTTTGCCATCGATCTTAAATTATTCCGTCAACACATTGCGCCCGCCCTTGGCATTACCCACCGTTTTGTGGGAACCGAGCCGAATTGTGCAGTTACTGCCGAATATAATCGCCAAATGCATTATTGGTTGACGAACGCTGAAATAAAAAGCCCGACAATTAATGTTATTGAAATCCCAAGAAAAACCATAAACAACCAAGTCATTTCCGCTTCAACAGTGAGAAAGTTATTGGCCGAAAAAAATTGGACGGCATTGGCGGATTTTTGTGCCAATGAGCACATTAACGTATTTACAAAATGAAATGACGGTTGCTGAGTCTGTCGAAGCATAAGTCATTTCAGCACGTGGGCGTAAGGCGAATATTTTCAACTCATGGTTCGACAAGCTCACCAACTATCTTGACAAACGTCTTGCGCAATACCCAAAAAGTGCGGTCGTTTTTTTAAAACGTTTTTTTAATGATTACTCCCAATAGAAGGAAAAATCCCTATGAAGATAACGAAAGCAGCCGTAGCCGGCACGCTGGAATCCAGTGATGCCCAAGTACGGATCCAACCTTTTGATTCATTAGATATTGAAATCAACAGCTCGGTGGCAAAACAGTTTGGTGAGCAAATTGAAGCTACCGTGCGCGCAGTGTTAACCAAATTAAACATCACTGCGGCCCAAGTGATAGTGGAAGACAAAAGGCGCATTAGACTGCGTGTTACAGGCGCGCGTAAAAGCCGCCGCATTACGTGCGAGCGATGAAACCGTTAACTGGGAGGCCGTGCTATGAAATTAAGAAGAAGTATGCTGTTTGTACCAGGCTCAAACGCCGCCATGTTGAGCAACAGTTTTATTTATAAACCGGATTCCATCATGTTTGACTTAGAAGACGCAGTCGCCCCTCAAAGAAAAAGATTCCGCCCGCTTATTAGTCGCACACGCGCTTCAACACCCGCTTTATCAAGAAATCGAAACTGTAGTGCGGGTTAATCCGTTTGGATTCCGAATTCGGTTTATTGGATTTAAATGCCGTAGTGCGTGCAGGTGTTGATGTGGTGCGGATGCCAAAAACCGAAACTGCACAAGATGTGGTTGATATGGATAACGCAATTACCGACATTGAGAAAGCCTGCGGTCGCGAAGTAGGTTCGACCAAAATGTTAGCGGCCATCGAATCGCCATTGGGTATCACTCAAGCAAACCAAATCGCCACCGCCTCCAAGCGTTTAATCGGCATCGCTCTTGGTGCGGAAGACTATGTACGCAATCTTAAAACCGAACGTTCGCCGGAAGGCATCGAGTTGCTATTTGCCCGCTGTTCGATTTTTACAAGCGGCGCGTGCCGCCGGTATTCAAGCCTTTTGATACCGTGTATTCCAATGCCAACAACGAAGAAGGTTTCTTAAAAGAAGCGGCATTAATTAAACAGTTAGGCTTTGATGGAAAATCCTTAATCAACCCGCGTCAAATCGAACTCTTACACAACTTGTTTGCGCCGACACAAAAAGATGTGGACCAGGCCAAACGCATTATTGAAGCGGCAGAAGAAGCGGAAAAACAAGGTTCCGGCGTCGTTTCCTTTAAACGGTAAAATGATTGATGCGCCGATTATTGAGCGTGCAAAACTCGTGTTAGAACGTGCGAAATCAGGCATTCGTGAAGAATAAGGGAGAAAAAAAGATGACAACAAGAGAACAACGCATTGCCAAATTCAATGCCAATCGTCCGGTGTATCAAGCAGTTCCAAAAGCCGAATCCCTTGCCCGTACGGCGAAAGACCGCAAACTTTGTGCCTCTTTGGAAGAAGCGATTAAACGCTCCGGCTTAAAAAAACGGTATGACCGTATCTTTCCACCACGCCTTCCGCGCCGGTGATTTCATCGTCAATATGGTGATGGATAAAATTGCCGAAATGGGCTTTAAGAATCTGACCCTCGCCTCTTCCTCCTTAATCGACAGCCACCACCCGATTATCAATCACATCAAAAAAACGGTGTCGTAACCAAAATCTATTCTTCCGGTTTACGCGGTGAGCTTGCCGAACAAATTTCCCGCGGTTTATTGGACGAGCCGGTAAACATTCATTCTCACGGTGGCCGTGTGCATTTGGTAAAAATCCGGCGAACTGAAAATCGACGTCGCCTTTTTTAGGTGTGCCTTGCTGTGACAAATTCGGTAACGCCAACGGCTTTTAGCGGCAAAAGCAAGTGCGGCTCTTTAGGGTTATGCTCGCGTAGATGCCGAATACGCTGACAAAGTCGTGTTGCTTACCGAGGAATTCGCCGATTATCCGCACCACCCGATCAGTATCGGCCAAGATCAAGTGGATCTCATTGTGCAAGTGGATGCTGTCGGTGATCCGAAAAAAATCGGTGGCGGCGCTACCCGCATGACCACCAACCCGCGCGAATTATTAATTGCCCGCAAATGTGCCGAAGTAATTTTTCGCCAGCGGTTATTTTAAAGACGGCTTTTTCCTTACAAAACCGGTACCGGCGGCGCTTCCTTGGCGGTAACCCGATTCTTGGAAGAAAAAAATGGTACGTGACGACATTAAAGCCGACTTCGCGCTCGGTGGTATCACCGCCAGCATGGTAGATTTACACGAAAAAGGCTTAATCAAAAAAACTCATCGATGTGCAAAGTTTCGATGCGGTTGCCGCCGAATCCCTTGCCCGTAACCCAAATCACATTGAAGTATCTGCCAACCAATATGCCAACTACAGTTCCAAAGGCGCCTCCGTTGAGCGTTTAGACGTAGTGATTCTTTCCGCCTTGGAGATCGACACCAAATTTAACGTGAACGTATTAACCGGCTCCGACGGCGTAATTCGCGGTGCATCCGGCGGTCACTGTGATACGGCGTCTTCCGCACAAGTGGCCATTATCGTGGCGCCATTAGTTCGTGGTCGTATCCCAACGGTAGTGGAAAGCGTGATTACCTGCGTAACGCCGGGTGAAAAATATCGACATCTTAGTGACCGACCACGGTGCTGCCGTCAATCCGAAACGTTCGGATTTAATCAATGCCTTATCTGATGCAGGCATCCCATTATTTACCATCGAACAACTTTGCGAACGCGCTTACAGTTTAACCGGCAAACCAAAAGAAATTGAGTTTACCGATAAACCGGTCGCCGTTGTTCGTTATCGTGACGGAACGGTGATTGATACGGTGTATCAAGTCAAAGAATGACGCTTTTATCAATTGAACTTGCTTAATGGGAATTTTTTTGAACTATCGACTTGATTGTTTGAATATTCAAAAATCCCTACAAACTCAATTCCTAAAAGGCAGCGAGTAATGAAACCCACTAAAAATAAAAAGGAATTACTATGAGAAAACTAATTTTAGCGATAGCAATGCTCTCCTTAGCGGCTTGTTCAGCAAATGATATCGCTCGATCGATAGATAGTACTAGAGCTAAATTGAGAACAGCAACCATTGGGCTTGACCAAATGAAATATGGAACTAAAGGAGTTATTGATGCAGTTCCTCAGAAGATCTGTTCGGGTAACAAGGACGACTATATTACAGGTCTAACTACGGTTAAAGGAACGCCTGTAGGATTTAACTCTCCTGAATTCTTATTTATCACCCGCTACTATGGTCTTTTTCCTGATCCTAGTAAATATATAGAAGAAATGGAGCTCCAAAAAGAGCATTGCTTTTAACCAAACTTGCAAAAAGATATTTATGTTTTCAGTGATATTGGACGTGAACATGGCAACGTTTATTATGAATGGGCAAAAAGAACGAATTGAAAAACATCAGGAAATTGAAATGCAAGGAATAATAAGTGATATATATCATAAAGATAAAGGATGTCTTATCACCCTATCAGATATTGCTATAACAAAAGACTAATAAAGAGTGATTAAATCTTGCAGTATTTTTACGACATTCTCCACTGAAGGTTCAGAAATTTCACTTGAGGTATTGCTTAATGCCCGAGAGGAACGAGCTAGTTTGCAGCAACAGCTGTTAACCCAATATGGGCAAACCTTGCTTTGCGTCACCCTAACGGCGGTGGGCGGGGTGAAGAAAAATGCCCTGTTGGATTATGTATTTACAAAAACATTGGAAAATCTAACCGCACTTTTTATGCAGTTGCACATCACGCCCACAAAGGAAATTATTCGTCCGTTAGTAACGGGACATGAGGCGTTTTTGTGTTGCCGATTGATGGTCGTGCGCTGAAAGCGGCAACGATCGAATTGGAGGAAAGCATACCTCTTGCCCGGTTATGGGATTTGGATGTGTTCGATGCAAAAGGTAATCTGCTGAGCCGCGCAGATTTTTGCTCTTCCGCCAAGAGCCTGCCTAGTGTGTGGCAATGAAGCAAAAATCTGTGCCAGAACCCGTAAACACGCCGTTGATGAAATTGTGGCGGAAATGCAATCCCGCGCCCAACGCCATGCTGTGGCGGAATACATCGGTGAGCAGGTTTATTCGGCGTTGGTGCAAGAAGCACGATTATCGCCGAAACCGGGTTTGGTGGATACCGTCAACAACGGTTCGCACAAGGACATGAACCTACATACCTTTGAGCAAAGTGCAGTCAGTTTACGCCCTTTTTACGCAATTCGTACTCAAAGGCATGACCACCGCCCATTTGCCTGAAAAACAAATCTTAGCGGAGGTTCGCCCTCTTGGTCTGTTGGCAGAAAAAGGCGATGTTTAAGGCCACCCATGGCGTTAACACCCATAAAGGGGCTATTTTTCCTTCGGTTTGGTGTGCACGGCGATTGGACGTTTATTGATACGGCAAGAGGTGGCGCAAAGTGCGGTCGATTTTTGATATTAAATTAATCTGCTCACTTGTCGCCCAATTTGCTCAAGGCCTCACCGACGAACTGAAACATTATCCCGACCATTTGCCGGTCACAGCCGGTGTGCGCTTATTCCGAAAAATACGGTTTAACCGGCGCCCGTGGTGAAGCGGAAAGTGGTTTTAACCTAATTCAAACTTTGTTACCACAATTTGATGAGTATCATCTGTTGGAGCGGGAACATCGTTTACTGATTCTGTTGTTGCATTTAATGGCAACCAATCCTGATACCAACGTAGTTCACCGCGGCGGTTTGGACGGGTTACATTTTATACGGCAAACAGCTCAAGATCTGCTTGCAGATCAACATGCCGTGTTGGATAAAGCAATACCGACACGGGCATTAATGAAATTTGATGCTGCCTGCATTGAACGTAATTTAAGTTCAGGTGGTAGTGCCGATTTATTGGCACTGGCGATTTTTCTTTTATCATTAAGAGGTAATTAAAAATGGCACTATCTAAAAATGCAAAACTAGGTATTTTTAGTGGTGATTCCACTCATCACATTCCTACTACCGGCACCGGAGGGACTTTCTCTGATTGCTTGGCGTTTACTCGGGGTTTATATCGCCACCATTGTGGGTTTGGTATTAAAACCTTACGGCGAACCGGTGATTTTGCTGGCGGCAGTTGCGGTTTCCGGTGCGATTATCGGTAATACCGAAGGCGCCAAAGAATTTCTGAAAGCCGGTGACATCCTCAACGGCTACAAATCCGGTACGACTTGGCTGATCTTCACTGCCTTCACACTGAGTTCCGCCTTTGTGATTACAGGGTTAGGTAAACGTATTGCCTCATCACATGATTGGCGCCATGGGTAGCACTACCCCTGCGACTTGGTTATGTAACCATGTTCTTGGATTTACTGCTCTCACCTGCAACGCCGTCTAATACAGCGCGTTCAGGCGGTATCATATTCCCAATCATTAACAGTGTGGCGGTAGCGCTAGGTTCAGAACCTGAAAAAAGTCCGAAAAAAGCCGGTCGTTATTTAATGATGAACGTGTACATGGTGGTTAAAACTACATCCTATATTTTTCTTAACCGCCATGGCGCCAAAACGCCCTTGCACTTTCTTTAATGGCGCCGATTTTAGGGTTTCAATATCGACTGGTTACACTGGTTCTTAGCCGCATCCGTGCCGGGTTTACTCTGTTTATTCTTAATTCCGTTAATCTGCTACTGGGTTTCTCCGCCGGAAATGAAAGAAGTGGATAACAAAGAAATTGCCCGTAAAGGTTTGGAAGAATTAGGCCCGATGTCTTACCGTGAAAAAGCCTTGATCGTGCTATTTATCATTGCCTTATTCGGTTGGATCTTCTCTTCTGCACTTAACCTGAATGCCACCATCGTTGCGTTAATCGTGATGGTGTGCTGTATTGTGCTAAGCATCGTGTCTTGGGATGACATTTTGAAAAACAAAGGCGGTTGGAACACCTTAATTTGGTACGGCGGTATCATCGGGATGTCAGGGTTTGCTTTGAAAAAGCCAAATTCTTTTGAATGGCTTGCGGAATCCTTAAAAAGCGATTCTACAATTTGAAGGTCAGGGCACGCTTGCATTAATCGTGATTCTCACCTTAAGTGTGGCTGTGCGTTACTTGTTCGCTTCAGGCGGTGCCTACGTTGCTGCCATGGTACCGGTATTCGCCACCGTCGGCCATGTTGCCGGCGCACCGGCCCAACTGCTTGCCCTCGGCTTATTATTCGCCAACTCCTACGGCGGATCTGTCACTCACTACGGTGGCGGCCCGGGCCCAATTGCCTTTTGGTGCGGGTTATAACGACATCAAATCTTGGTGGACAGCCGGTGCCATCATTGCCTTCGGCAGTCTCATCGTCCACCTCACCATCGGTATGACATGGTGGAACTTCTTAATGAGTGCAGGTTGGTTAAATTAACCATCTCCGCAATAATAACAAAGGGTGCTTAGGCACCCTTTTTTTCATCGTTGAATACAAAAACGAATCGGTTCGATCTTGCGGAAAAAAAGTGCGGTTAAAAAAATCGTTTATTTTTCTACTATTCGCTCCCCACCATTAAAAATTTACTCCCCTTGGTACCCTTCATCATGCAATGTCGGGTTCTCCGCGCCTTGTTTTGCCAACTGGTCGCAGATTTCATTTTCACGGTGCCCGGCGTGTCCTTTAACCCAGCGCCAATCAACCTTATGACGGGCGATAGCTTGGTCTAATGCTATCCATAAATCTTGGTTTTTACCGGCTTTGCCACTACTGGCTTTTCCAATTGTTTTTTTCCAATTGAAAAATCCATTGCGTGATGCCGTTTTTCATGTATTGGCTATCGCTGTATAAATGGATGTCGCAAGGCTCTTTGAGGCTATTTAACGCTTCGATGACGGCTAATAATTCCATGCGATTATTGGTGGTGAGGAAATAACCTTTTGAGAGGCTTTTTTTCATGTTGTTTGTAACGAAGCAGAACGCCAATACCTCCGGCGCCTGGGTTTCCAAGGCAGGATCCGTCGGTAAAAATTTCGATTTGTTTACGCATATTGACTACTAATTTATTGCAAATGAAGCGATAATACCCGAAATTTTTGCGGATAAAAAGTGAAGTTATGAGTATTCAAACCCATCAGAATCGTCAAATCGTACTGGATACGGAAACCACCGGTATGAATCAATTAGGCGCCCACTATGAAGGCCACTGCATTATTGAAATCGGCGCGGTAGAACTAATTAACCGTCGTTATACCGGCAATAATTTTCACATTTATATTAAACCCTGATCGATCGGTCGATCCCGAGGCCATTAAAGTTCACGGCATTACTGATGAAATGTTGGCGGACAAAACCGGATTTTAGCCAAATAGCGAATGAATTTATTGAATACATCAAAGGTGCCGAGTTATTGATCCATAATGCGCCCTTCGATGTGGGCTTTATGGATTATGAATTTCGCAAGCTGAATTTGCCGATAAAAAAACCAACGATATTTGTACGGTTACCGACACCTTGGTGATGGCGCGCCAAATGTATCCCGGCAAGAAGAATAATTTGGATGCTTTATGTTCCCGCTTAGATATTGATAACAGTAAACGCACCTTGCACGGGGCGTTGCTAGATGCGGAAATTTTAGCAGACGTTTACCTTGCCATGACCGGCGGGCAAACCAGTTTATTCGATGAAAGCGAGCAGGACGTGATTCAACAAGCGGTAACTCATCATCAGCTAAAAAGTGCGGTGACTTTTTTTCGCGTAATTTACGCTTGCTAACACCGACAGAAGAAGAACTGGAAGCCCATTTGGAATATCTCAAATTAATTAACAAAAAAAGCAAAGAAAATTGTCTGTGGGATCGCCGTACAAAAGAGGAAACCTTGCAGTAAAAATAATCGTTCACCGATTAAACAAGTAACCGAAAAAAACAAAAAAAAAGTTGACGGAATCCCCCTACGCCATTATTATGCACCTCACCTGTGCGGAGTGGTAGTTCAGCTGGTTAGAATACCTGCCTGTCACGCAGGGGTCGCGGGTTCGAGTCCCGTCCATTCCGCCAATTTTTTTATCTCAATTCTAATTCGGAGCGGTAGTTCAGCTGGTTAGAATACCTGCCTGTCACGCAGGGGGTCGCGGGTTCGAGTCCCGTCCGTTCCGCCAATTTTTCTTAAATATCAAACTGTTTTTATTCTTACTCACAATAATCCTCATATTCTTATCGTATACAGAATATCATTAGGTTTATTTTGTAAATCTTCCTTTTTATTTTTCTGCTAAAACGAAGAGATTGTTTCAAACCCTAAATACAAATCACAGGACAATCAATCCACCGTTTATTCGTGACAATAAAAAGGCACTTTTTCAAGTGCCTGTTTCCACTATCTTCCCTCTTTTTGGGAAAACTACTGTTAAAAACATTTTTTGAAATTTTTCCAAAGCATATAATGCATGAGGAACATCTGCCGGAAGCACAATACTCTCACCGCCATTTACTTCATAATCGGTTTTATCGATGGTAATGCGGGCTTTACCTTCCAACATCGTGACAAGGGCGTCACCACGAGATTTATGCGCGCTAATTTCTTCTCCTTTCGGTAAACAAAACATGGTTAATCCTACGGCCGGATTTTGTGAGAATGTTTTACTGATTACCTGACCATCCTGATATGTCAAAAGATCATTAAGTTTAAGAACGGTCGCCTTTTTCAATATTTTTTTAACATACTTATTCTCCTTTTTAAGTCGTCAAATCAGAATTCGCCCCACCCTATTAAGTAGTAGCTAAGTCATTATACGCCTGCACCAAATGAAATTCATTATCATCTAAAATATTTGTATATGAAAATCGAAAAACGTTATTTTTTCAGACCGCACTTTTGCTTTACAAAAAGCAAAATCCGCCTAAAATAGCCGTCTTTATTCCATTTGCCTTGCGCAAATTCCTGACCTGACATCAGACCAAGAGACCATTATGACAACCCTATTTAAAACCCGAATTACTTTCCCCTGCCGGCTCCTTAAAAAAATATGCGTTATGCCTTTGCTTATGGCGCAGACGCCGTGTATGCCGGTCAACCGCGTTACAGCTACGCGTACGCAATAATGAATTTAATCACGCCAATTTAAAAATCGGCATTGATGAAGCCCATGCGCTCGGCAAAAAGTTCTATGTCGTGGTGAACATTGCGCCGCACAATTCCAAGCTCAAAACTTTTATTAAGATTTTACAACCGGTTATCGACATGGGGCCGGATGCGCTGATCATGTCCGATCCCGGTTTGATTATGCTGGTACGTGAACACTTCCCTGACATTGATATTCACCTTTCCGTACAAGCCAATGCGGTGAACTGGGCAACTGTGAAATTCTGGAAACAAATGGGATTGACCCGCGTGATTTTTATCTCGCGAACTTTCCCTTGATGAAATCGCCGAAATCCGTCAACAAGTGCCGGATATTGAACTGGAAATTTTCGTACATGGCGCACTTTTGTATGGCCTATTCCGGCCGTTGCCTACTTTCCGGCTATATCAATAAACGCGATCCAAAACCAAGGCACCTGCACAAATGCCTGCCGCTGGGAATACAAAATGGAAGAAGGCAAAGTGGATGACGTAGGCAATATCGTGCCGAAAGTTGATCCAAGCCAACAGATTGAAGTGAAAAACGTCGCCCCAACCTTGGGCGAAGGCGCAGTGACCGATAAAGTTTTCCTTTACACCGAAGCGCAAAATCCTGACGAGCAAATGACTGCCTTTGAAGACGAACACGGCACTTACTTCATGAACTCAAAAGATTTACGCGCAGTGCAACATGTGGAAAAACTCACCGCACTTGGGGTACATTCCTTAAAGATCGAAGGTCGTACCAAATCCTTCTATTACTGCGCCCGTACCGCCCAAGTGTACCGCAAAGCCATTGACGATGCGGCCGCCGGTAAACCATTTGATGAAAGCTTGATGGACACCTTAGAGTCCCTTGCCCACCGTGGTTATACTGAAGGTTTCCTACGTCGCCACACCCACGATGAATACCAAAATTACGACTACGGCTACTCTATTTCCGATCGTCAACAATTTGTCGGCGAATTCACCGGTAAACGTAATGAACTCGGTATGGCGGAAGTGGCAGTTAAGAACAAATTCTTGCTCGGCGATGAAGTGGAAATGATGACACCGCAAGGCAACATCGTGTTTTAAAAATCAACAAAATGCTCAACCGTAAAAATGCCGAGGTCGATGCGGCCTTGGGCGACGGACACTTTGTCTTTTTAGATGTGCTACTGGATATTCATTTGGATTATGCGTTACTCATGCGTAATTTGGTTAACGCCAACACCCGTAATCCACATGAAAAGAAAGGTTAATTTTTGTTACAGATTTGTTGAAATATAAATCAAGATGGCTATAATGTCGCCATACCCTAATAAAAATATGACTCCAAATACTCTTAGCCCTTCCCCCTTGAAGGGCTTTTTTTATCTCTTGAATAATTAACGGTGTGCCTCTGCTTGCACCAGCCAACAATTATGAATTTGCTTATTGCGTTCAAAATCCAACGGTAAGGTTTTTGTGAGAAATTTCCACCGCACTTAAGCCTAATTCTTCCAACTTAGCAAAAATCCATTTTGAAACCGCGTTTGTTGTTAGAGAACACAATGGTGCCATTCGGGCGCAGAATACGTTTTAAATTCGTCATTAATTTAATGTGATCCCGTTGCACGTCCCAACTGTCTTCCATGCGTTTTGAATTGGAGAATGTCGGCGGATCAACAAAAATCAAATCAAACTGACGATCGCATTTTTTTCTAGCCATTGCAGGCAATCCGCTTGAATCAGTTTATGTTGTTTACCTTCAATGTCGTTCAACAACAAATTCTGTTCCGCCCAGTTGAGATAGGTATTTGACATATCGACGGTTGTGGTAGATTTTGCCTTACCCAACGCTGCATGTACCGTTGCCGAACCGGTGTAAGCAAACAAATTGAGGAAATCTTTGCCTTGCGCCATTTCACCGAGCATTTTACGGGTTAGGCGATGATCCAAAAACAAGCCGGTATCCAAATAATCTGTTAAGTTCACCCACAACTTCACGCCGTATTCGTTTACATAAAAAAATACTCGCCTTTTGTTCGCCAATTTTTTTCATATTGATTAGTGCCTTTTTGTTTTTTTGGCGCACTTTTTAAAATCAATTTATTGGTTTCAATGCCGGTAACGTTCAACGTGGCATTCACCGCATCCAACAAGCGTTGGCGCGCTTTATTTTCATCAATATTTTTCGGCGCGGCATATTCCTGCACCACAATGTGATCGGCATAACGATCCACCGCCAAATTGTATTCTGGCAAATCCGCATCATATAAGCGATAAGCGTCTAGCCCCTGCTGCTTCGCCCATTTCTCAATTTTCTTGATATTTTTTTGCAGGCGATTAGCGAAATCCACCGCTACTTCAGAAGAAACCGGAGAAGTGCGGTCAAATTCTACGGTGTTTTCTACCGCACTTTGCTCTGCGCGCTCGGCAATTTGATAATTTTTTTCTGTACGCAATCTAACGGGCCGTTTTTCGCTTTAAATTGACGGTGAGAACGTAAACGCAAGCAATCCAATAGACTTGGTTCACCACTGAAAATAGAGACGTTCCAGCCGGCAAATTGTTGTTTCAAGCGTTGCCCAAACACAGAATACAAGGCAATCAGCGCCGGCGTTGTGCCTAAACGTTCGCCATACGGCGGGTTACAAATCACCGTGCCTGCTACGTTCGGACTTGGATTTTTTTATCGCCGCCACATCGCCCTGTTGCCATTGCATCAAATGCGCCACGCCCGCATTTTTTGGCGTTTTGTTTGGCTTTTTTTGCAACACGAGATGATCCAAATCGAAGCCATAAAAGTGCGGTGGATTTTCACGTTGTTTTTCGGCTTCCGCCAAGGCTAAAGCCTCTTCTTTCACCTTTTCCCACGCTGCCTGATTATGCCCCTGCCAAAAATCAAAGCCCCAATGCAGACGATATAATTGCGGTGCAATTTGCGCTTCCATCTGTGCGGCTTCAATCAATAGTGTACCCGAACCACACATCGGATCCACCAACGGCGTGCCTTTTTGCCAACCGGAACGCAGCACAATCGCAGCTGCCAAGGTTTCACGCAACGGCGCTTTGCCGGTGTCTTCGCGATAACCGCGCATGTGCAGCGCATCACCACTCAAATCAAGCGACAGCACCACATCATCACGATTCAAATACGCATGAATACGAATATCCGGTTGCTCTTTATCCACGTTAGGACGGGCGCGACCATGACGTTCAAAATAATCCACAATCCCATCTTTTTACACGCATCGCGCCAAATTGGGTATGACGAATTTCTTGGTTCGTACCGTTAAAATCCACGAAAAAAATGAACTTTTTTTCATCAAAATAATCCAACCAATTCACGCCCACCACAGCGGAATATAAATCCAAATCGCTAAAGACTTTCGCTTGCACGATAGGCAATAAAATGCGTGAACTCAAACGACTCCAAAGCAAAGTACGATATAGGGTTTCGTCATCCGCCCAATAATGCACGCCGCCTTGCGCGACTTTTAGCATCCTGTGCGCCTAACTCGGTCAATTCAGATTTCAAAAAGCTCTTCAAACCCACGGGCTGTGGTGGCAAAAAGTTGTTTCATAAGGTCTCAATGGTTGGAAAAATTGGCGGGGATTATAACAGTTTTTGGCGGGTAAATACGTTGAAGTGCGGTGGATTTTTGCGGATATTTTTAAATTCATCGCGAAAAACTGACCGCACTTTTTTTGAATGCGAATGAACTCATCTGCCTGTTCATGGTAATTTATAATGCGTTGTAGTAGGGCAGGTTTCACAAATATTTTAAATTTATCCTAAAAACCTACCGCACTTTTTTATTATTTTTCGATCCATTTTATAAAACCTACTAATTTGCTTTTGTTATTATTTTTTTGATATTATTTCGCCCTGTCGTAAATAGCGACAAACGACTACCACTTTTCTTTACTATGTTGTAAATAAGGAACTCTAATGAATAAATTCAATTTATCTATTCTAGCTGTTGTTACTGCATTAAGTTTATCTGCTTTCTCATCCGGCGATAATGATTCAAAATGATATAGATAACACAAAAAAATATCATTACTCAACCGCTGATTCCAAGTCAGCAAAAATCAAGAAAATCAGTCTAAAACACCAAATCAAATAAATAATCAAACTACCCAACCCATGGTTTCAAACCAGTCGAATGATCAGATAGAACAACCAAAAAAACACCTATAGAAATAGTAAATAAAGGTCCACTGATATCAGTTGAGCCAATTCCAACAAGTGGAAAATATAATGGTGTAGCTTATGAATATAAAAGCGGTAATGTAAACGATAAAATTGTGAATCCCAAATTACATAATTTAAGTTCAAACAATATCGAAGTATTAAATATTAACGGAAAACGAATTGATATTGCACCTGAAGGGGTAAATCCTGGATATACTTATTTGAACAAAAAAACGGAGAAACTCGTTTAAGTACCGGTGCATTTGTTAACGGTCTAATATTCATGAATAGCACAAGAAATGGCATCTATCAAAACCAAAAAGATGGAAAAACCTACGTTTATGCACAAGGTGAATTAACCCCGATAAATGAAATTCCACATACAGGTGAAGTACGTTATCTTGGATTAAGTAGCTACCATGTCAACAACGAAACCCTAAATGAGGGAGCTTCTGGCGTCAACCCACCAAGATGGGGAATAGTAGGTATCGATATGACAGCTAACTTTGATGAGAAAAAAGTGGATGGACGATTAGTGGCAGAGGGTTACCCAGATGACACTCTTGCCAAACTGGAAGGTAAAAATCTCCGGTAACCAATTTAGCGGAACAAAAGATGGCACAACCATGCAAGGGGCATTCTTTGGAAAGAATGCTGATGAAATGGGTGGCATCTATGTCAACCAAGAAAGAGGTTTCAGTGGAGCATTTTCTGCAAGAAACTGGGATAAATAAATCTTTCCATATAGCTACATACCCACGACTGCGCGTGGGTATTTTTTTATTTAAAACAGAAAAAGGGCAGTTGATTTTTTCGTCGGTTTTAACTTTTTCGTTCCTGCAAATACGCTTTCAACCCGCGCTCCCGCAATACACAACTCGGGCATTCGCCGCAGCCCCTTCTACTCCGTTGTAGCAGGTGTGAGTGTGTTGGCGGATGTAATCGAATGCACCGAGTTGATCTGCCAGTGCCCAAGTGTCTTTTTATCTAACCACATGAGCGGCGTGCGAATGTCAAAAGGGTAATCCATGGCCAGGTTTAAAGTCACGTTCATGGATTTGACAAACACGTCGCGACAATCGGGATAACCGCTGAAATCCGTTTCGCACACGCCGGTGTAAATGCTCCGAATGCCTTGGCTTTTGGCGTAAATAGCGGCGTAAAGCAAAAATAAGGCGTTGCGCCCGTCCACAAAAAAAGTATTTGGTAATTCATCGTCTTTTTGGCTAATTTGTGCGTGTGGATCCATCAGGGCGTTGTGCGTAATGGCTTTGATAACACTGGTATCAAGTAGCGTTTGTTTGACCTTCAAATCCTGCGCAATCCAACGGGCTTTTTCCAGTTCGATGGCATGGCGTTGGCCATACTGAAAGGTGATGACTTCAACATTTTCCGCGCCGAATTCTTTTGATCGCGAGAAATAAACAGGTGGTGGAATCTTGCCCGCCGGAGAAAAATCACAAGGGCTTTATTCGGTTGATTTGACATGATGTATCCTTAGTTTTTTTGTGGGAGGGTTGCGAACCACAGATGAAGGAGGTGGAATTCTAGTAAAATAAAGGGGATGAAACATCCCCTTTAAAAAAACGTTGTGAATTTCGACCGCACTTTAACGCCAATCAATACCCTTCTTCCCTGCAAGTTTGGCAGGAAAGTCTTGTGCTGAATGCGTTTGACGCGGGTTTCGATGTGTCCGTCAGCGTGTAGTTCAATTTCGCGCCAGCCCGGTTGAACAGTATCTAAGGCAAACGTATTGCTGTCCGGTTTAAACTGAATGCCCGTAGAAGGGTTGCCATCACTTTGTAGCCATGCCATTCGCCATCCACTTGTTGATGGATATGACCGTGTAAAATCCCTTTGACATTGGAAAATGGCGCCAGTACATAGGCCAATTCATGGGCGTTACGTAAATTATGCTGATCCAACCAAGCGGAATGGGTGGATAAAATGTGATGGTGCAACACCACTAAAGAATAACATTGCGGATATTCTTTTAATTTTGCCAACAACCAGTCCAGTTGATATTCGCTAAGCTGCCCATGCGGCACGCCTGAAATTTGGCTATCCAGCAATAATATTTGCCAACGATCGCCCAGTAAAAATATGCTTTTTCGCGCTAATGTTATCTTTTTGTCAGGAAATCAAACATTTTTCGGCTGAAAAATCATGGTTTCCCGGAATCCAAAATACCATTTTTTTCCAACGCCTTGACGCTTTTCGCAAAAAAATGCAAATAGCCTTCGTCACTGCTGTCCTGCACTAAATCGCCCGTAGCCAGCACAAGATCATAAGCATATTGCTGTTGTTGAATTTCAGTCAGAACTTGAGAAAAACTCGCTTGAGTATTGATGCCCAACAATTCACCGTTGGTGTCTTTAAATAGATGAGGATCCGTAATTTGAACGATACGGAACACCTCTTGTTGGGTGTTATATTGATAGGTATTTAACAAAGTAAACTCCTACTTCCTAATATTAAACTTAGTCTAAAATTACCTATGTCGCCTGTTTACAACCACTGAGCTTTTAATTTTTAGGTAATTTAACTCCAGCCATTGTAATCCCATTACTGCAACGCCATTATCAATCCTACCTTCGCAAAGCCATTGATACGCGGTTTCCCGACTTACGACATGAACTCGAATATCTTCATTTTCTTCAGCTAAACCATGCAAACCACCCACTTGGGAACTGTCCACTTTACCGACAAACAAGTGAATGCGCTCAAGTACGCCTCCCGGACTATCCCAAACGCTTAAGCAATGTTGCATATTGGTGATTTTCGCACCGGCTTCTTCTTCACTTTCTCTTAACGCGACAGATTCCGGCGTTTCACCTTCTTCTACCATGCCCGCGATCAATTCCAGTAACCATGGTGATTGCTTCAATGTCGGATCATAAGCGCCGATACGTACCTGCTCCACCAAGACCACATTATCCAATACCGGATCATAAGCAACCACGGCAGATGCTGCACCTTTGATCAACAGCTCACGGATGACCACACCACTCCAGCCGCCGGCAAAAAGTTTATGTTTGAATTGCACCTTATTTAGCTTAAAAACCGCGATAGACCGTTTCATCCTTTACAATCTCAATATCTTGTTGAGTAAACTGTTGAAACTGATACATCTTTTATCTCCATAAATAATAGCTGGCGATTAGGATACTTTCATTCGCACCATATAATTCTTTGTAAAATTTCCGGATTTTTGAAGTAGGTCACAAAAGTGTACGAAATAACGGTCATGCCTTATGCAAATATTCCAATAAAAAAGACTGAAATGAAAAAAGTGCGGTGGCTTTTCAGCTTAACTTTTCGAGTGAAAAACATCTTGAAAAAGCCACCGCACTTTTTGCTTGTTTTTAATAAAATCCCATTGTTTTTTTCAAAGTAATTTACGCTATAACACAGCCTACAATTCCTAAAGAAGCAAAGAGGAACCTATGGAAGAGTTAATATTACTGCTCGTTGTTCTAGCGGTGATTATTTTTTTATCATACTGACACATTCAAAAAAATAAGATCGATTTACGACTCTACCGGTTAGAATCAAAAGCTAAGGCGCAAGAAAGTGAAATTCAACTCCTTAAATCACAAATAAACGAATTAGCCAATCGTCCTACATCTGTAGTAGCGACACCTCAAGTAGAAGATGTTCCGGTAGCACAACCGACTACAAGTGAAACCACTGAACTGCTCACTAGCCTAGAAGCATCATCTGTTGAGGCTGTTGAAACATTGTTGGCAACAGACACAACGGAAACTACCGACGTTGCTACAACGATTGAACTTCAAGAAACTCCTGCAGCTCAATCTTATGATCCGTTTACCGATAAAGTACAGGATGTTCGCCAACCAAATCCAATTCTACAATGGTTCCTCAAAGGCAATCCGATCCTTAAAGTCGGCGCGGTAATTCTATTCCTAGGCTTAAGTTTCTTATTGCGTTTTTGCCTCAGAACATATCTCATTTTCTATTGAAGCCCGCTATGCCAGTGTTGCAATCACCGGCGTGATTTGTAGTCTCATCGGCTGGCGGTTACGCAATACCCGTCGTGAATACGGTTTGACATTGCAAGGGCTTGGCATTGGGGTGCTTTTATCTCACCTCACTAGCTACCTTTAAATTACACCAACTCTTCCCTGTTTGGTTAGTTTTCCTATTTCAAGTCATCTTAGTCGCCGTCATGGTCGCACTGGCGCTATTGCAAAACGCCCGTATTCTGGCGCAAGTCGCATTAATCGGCGGCTTGGCATCACCGGTGCTGCTTTCTGACGGTAGCGGTAACTATTTGGTTCTGTTTAGTTATTTGGCACTATTGAATACCAGCATTGCCGTGGTAGCTTGGTTTTAAATCTTGGCGTTCCTTGAATTTAATTGGATTCGTAGGTTCTACCATTCTGATAACAGGTTGGGGTGTCCAACACTACAAACCAGAACTTTATCTTGTTTGCCAGTTATTCCTTGCATATTACCTAACCCTTTATACTTTTATCGTATGGCATTTTGCGACCTTACAATCTGCTACATCCAACGAATTATCGGAACAATATAATAACGCGACCTTAGCGCAATTGGTTCAGAACTGGTTAAGCGGTGTAAAACTCATAGGCGTACTAGATAGCGGGCTACTCGTCGGTAGTGCTGTCAGTGCCTTTGCAATGCAATATGCGATTACATATAACTTCGCTGACGGCATTCTCTACTCCGCTTTTAGGTTTTTGCCTTGTTCTATGGAATCTTCGGCGTTGTTATTCATCGTAACGTAAAATTGCACATTGTTGCTCACGCCATGTTTGCCTTAAGTTTAGTGTTCTTTACCATTGGTCTCAGTGATATCTTTACCGAGCAATCGAAAACATTCACCTTATGGGGTCTTGAAGCAGCATTGATTTATGCTTTCAGTATTTACCAAAAATCACCTGTTGCGCGTTTAACTGCGCTCTCATTTTTTTATTCCGATTAGTCTCTTAACCCATGTATTCTTCAGTGAAAATCTAACCAATAGTTTTTTTCAGTGATTGTATTAGGGTTTTGCGATTTCTACAGCTTGGCAACGTTATCGAAGTCAAGTATCTGCATTTTGGGAAAAAAAATAATGGTTGGCACGATCTTTTGCCATCAGCTTGCTTGCATTGGCATTTAAGCCGTCCGTGCTGCATGATTTGGATTACCTAAGTCAACTTACTGCCGTGATATTAACGGCTGCTTTAGTGATTATTTGTGCCTTAATCCAATGGCGTTGGTTCAATCGTTTATTGACGGTTTTAACCTCGGTTATTCTGTTTATTTCGTTTATTCCTCTCAGATTCCTTGTTTTAGAGTCACATATAGAAACCTTATTACTCGCTTTATTAGGGCTCATTTCATGGCTCGTAGGCTGGAGTATTGCAAACCCCAAATATCGTCACACTGATTTTTGCAAATACAGCATCGTTCTTCGGATTAATCGATGTACTCGCCGGGTGTTACCTTTTATTCGGTGCATTAATGAATGTGACATTCCTTGATGAAGCACTCATCATCACGCGCAATATTGTCATCCTGTTTGCCCTTTTACCTCTTTTTGTCCAAATCACCCAATGGCAACAGGTCAATAAAATACAACTCGCCTATTTGCCTCTTTTTACATTGGTTTCCATTGGTTTTGATTATGTTTTAGAAAGCTCAGTAACCCAGAAAAATATTTATGACTGGTTGCTGATTTTTAGTGACCGCCTGCGGTTTGCACTATCTGATTTTTGTGGCAGTTACGCAATACGTTCCAAGTGTTACAGGAGAAAATGAAAACCTACTGGCACATGATCGGATTAAACGTTTTCATTATTGCTTTCACCCTATTCTGCATAACATGGGCAGAGTTTAAAGAACTCACCGATGCTTGGTTCATGCTGTCTCTTGCACTGGTACCATTAATCGTACTCGGCATTTTGATGCGCAGTCGAAATTTCTTGATACAACGAAACTTAGAATCCATTTATTTGCAACAAGGCATTTTTGCCGACATTATTATTCCTTTTCGGTTGGTTGATCTTCGGCAATATCATCTCCGATGGCACAAGCACATCATTGCCATACTTACCGATACTCAACCCACTGGAACTTGCCTCATTGGCGACAATTTATTTGTTGTGGAATTGGCAAAAGTTATATACGCCTGCGCAATATAAAAACTACGTCCCTATCGGCAATGGCTGTCATCGGGTTATTTATGGTCAGTGTTATCGTTATGCGCGTATGGCATCATTACGCCGGCATCGAATGGAAACTTGTTACCTTATTAGCTTCCTTCGGTTTGCAGGCGACCTTGTCGGTGATTTGGACATTATGTGCTATCGTATTGATGATAAAAGGCAATAAATCAGGGCGACAACCTATTTGGATTAGCGGTGCCGCATTGATTTCACTGGTTGTCATTAAATTGTTCTTGGTTGAATTGGGCAATAGTGGTGGCGTGGCAAGAATTGTCTCGTTTATTGTCGTAGGCTTGCTATTACTAGTAGTTGGCTATTTTTGCGCCAATACCACCGAAGAAAAAATGGTGGCGACAGAAAGCCAAGAATAGATCAGAAAAGAAAGTAAAGTGCGGTCAAAAATTTATTTATTTTTGACCGCACTTTTTGCTAAAAGAAAACTAATATTAAATAAAAATTGCTCAAAAAAATAACCGGCAAATTCGCCGTTAACACGCTTTTCCCCGCAATTTCTTCCTTTTTCCCACGCCTTCAACAACACCTCCGGCGTAAATGCTTTTTGCCGCTTGTTCAGCCAACGGCATATAGCTGATATGCCAAGGCTCCCGCCCAATTTTTACCTTCGGGTTGGTGCATAAAACGGCAATGCGAAATCAAAGTGCGGTAGGTTTTCAATGAGAAATTCACTCAGTTCGAAGAAATAACCGCCTTGTTCATATTCCCAAGGCTCAAGCTGTAAGGATTGACCTTCCGGCAAAAAGATCAGGATCGAAAATGTCAATTTCCGTGCCCCAATGATGGCGGCTACCTCCCGGTAGCGCCGACCAACGTAAAATAGCTTGCGCTTTTTGCCAATCGTCCAATTGGGTCAAAATCTAACGCATTGCCTGCATCATCGTGCACTTTGCGTTCACCGTTAAATTTGCCGTTCCAAATAAGTTGTTGGCGCGCAAAATCCCGAAAGCTGCTGGCCGGTTGTAAATTAAAGCCATTTTTTTGACCGCACTTTGTTGCAGTCCTTGAAAGGCGTTCATTGCCTGCACCTGCAAAAAAATGATGAGGAGAATGAGGTGTCGGCAAATTCACTAAATGTTCCCGAGATTTGCCGGTCAACATGTCAGGGGTTAATTTCATCTTATTTATCCAATAAATTGACTAACATTTGATGATAAATCTGACCGCACTTGGCGAGATCATCTACGCTCACACACTCGTTGACTTTATGAATGGTCGCATTAAGCGGCCCAAACTCCACCACTTCAGCGCCCATCAACGCAATAAAGCGCCCATCAGAGGTGCCGCCACCGGTTTCCGCTTGTGGTGTAATGCCTGTAGTTTGCTCGATAGCTGCGGTTAATGCATCTAATAATTTACCCGGTTTGGTTAAAAACGGTTTGCCGGAAAGATTCCACTCAATGCGGTATTTCAATCCATGCTTTTCCAGCATTTCAGCGACTTTTTGCTTGATGATTTCATCGGTAACTTCCGTGCAATAACGCAAATTAAATTGCACGTAAAGCTCGCCCGGAATCACGTTATTGCTGCCCGTACCGGCATGAATATTGGCAATTTGCAAACTGGTCGGCGGGAAAAATTCATTGCCGCTGTCCCATTGATAGGTTGTCAGTTCTTGTAGGAAGGGAGCCGCTTTGTGAATCGGATTTTCCGCCAAATGCGGATATGCCACATGACCTTGAATACCTTGAATATACAAGTTACCAGTAATGGAACCACGACGACCATTTTTGACCACATCACCTAATGTTTTTGAACTAGACGGCTCGCCCACCATGCAATACGTGATTTTTCTCACCGCGCGCCATTAAGGTTTTCTACCACACGTACCGTGCCGTCTTTTCGCTTCAGCCTCCTCATCGGAGGTAATTAATAAGGCAATCGTACCGTCGTGGTTTTGGATTGGCTTTCACATACGCTTCCGCCGCCACGATCATCGCAGCTAATGAGCCCTTCATATCGGCGGCACCACGTCCGTAAAGCATGCCATCGACAATCTCGGCAGAAAACGGCGGATAAGTCCCATTGGCTTTCATCCCCTGTTGGCACCACATCCGTATGCCCTGCAAAGGCAATCACTGGCTCACCAGAACCATGCTTTGCCCATAAATTTAAGGTGTCGTTAAAAGGCATCCATTCAATTTGAAAGCCTAATTTTTTTCTAAACGTTCGGCAATGAGTTGCTGACAGCCTTCGTCATTCGGACTGATGGAAGGACGGCAGATAAGCGATTGAGATAATTGAATAATATGGTGTTTCATAGCATTGAGGAAATTGGCAAAATAAGTAAAAGTGCGGTGTAATTTAACAAAATTTCTTTTTTATTTAAATCTTATTGAACAAAAAAATGGATAGCTTAGCTATCCATTTTTGTTATTTTCTACAACATCAAAATTGCACTTGTAGTCGCATCCAATATTGGCGGCCCGGTTCATTCACCCGTGTGGTTTGCACTCCGGCAGAAGGATCGGCGCCTTTGCTGACGAATTCGGCATAGGATTTATCAAAGAGATTATCAATACCGCCCTGTAAGGTCACATATTTGTTAATCTTCCATCCTGCGTTTAAGGACAATGTGCCAAATCCCGCTGATGGACCAATATCTTGCCCGACAATATTACCTTGCCCTTCGGCATAACGTTTTTGGGCAGAAACCACGCGCCATAACAAACCTGCGCTCAAGGTGTCGTTATCCCAAGTTAATGAGTTTTTTTCCATTCTAACGGAGGCGTTTGAGCCAGCGGGCGATCATCGGTACGGTTTTTACCGTAAGTGTAAGCTAGGCTACTGCCGATTTCCCAGTGTTCGGCAAATTTCCATTTACCTTCAACCTCACCGCCTAAACGAGTAGCTTTCACATTGCGGGCTGTCGCATTGTTATTTATGCTTTCTAACATAATAAAATTATGTACATCACTGCCAAAAAGCGAGAGGGAAAGATCAAAAGCATCATTTTTTTCCAAATCAGTCCCGTATCAATTTGACGGTTCTGTTCTTTATTCAACACTTGGCTTACTCGGCGCTCCCAATAATCCGGCGCACGCTCGGCAACGCCTAGACCGGCATAATATTTAATGCCATTGATTTCTTCTTCCCAACGGAAGAAACCCGCGTGTAAATCATAGGTGCGTTTTTTTATTCGGATGATTTGCCATTAAGGTATCGTATTCCGCCTTCACTTCATCATAACGATAACCTGCTATGAACTTACGGCTATCATTTACCGTCCACGCCCCTTCTGCAAATCCGCCCCATTGGGTGAAGTTTTGTTGCGGCTGATAAGGTTTATGCGTATAGCCTTCACCGCGCATTTCCATACGAGCAAGGTGTTTGTCGCGCATATAATCAATGCCGGTTTGCAAGTTAATATCCGACCAATCAAAGGTCGCTTTTAGGTGTCCTGTGTCTGTTTCACGTTTTGGATTCATTGCTTTTTTGACTTGATTTCCCATCATACGTAAATAGCGCAGGCTATAAGTATCCATCACATGATCGATCTTGCTTTGACCGTAGCGCAACTCAAGCTCAGTAAACCATGGCGCAATATTACGTTGCACAAAAACGAACATTCCATGCATCGCGGTCAAATTTGCTACCGTCCATCATACGATCCGCATAAGCCGCCTCACCACGGCTACGCTCATAGGTTCCTGTCAGCAATGTATTTTCTGTCGGAGTGAGGCCAAGTTGTAACATTTGGTTACGGCGTTCAAAAGAAGAATGAATGCGATTACCGTCGCCATCTTTGTAATTGCCTGCTTCATTATGTGACACACTGGTACGTAAATAACCATATTTGCCACCGGCCATCGCATCAAAAATAAGCATCACGACGTTTATTCCCACCAAGGGTTAGGCTGCCGTTTAAATACGTGTTTTGCGTATCAAATTCAGGTTCTTTCCGCACAAAACGCACCGCACCGGCCACCAACCCTGTCCCTTGTGTCACCGTTTGCGGCCCTTTGGTCACCACCACTTCATCATAAGCCGATGGGAAAATATACGCTGTTGGAGGATCCATTCGGTTGCTACAACCGCCGTGAATAAATTGGTCATCTGCCTGAATACTCAAACGGGAGCCGCCCAATCCCCGAAATAAAGGGGTCACCGGAACTCCCGCCTTTACGAATCACACTCATATTCGCGACTGATTGCAATAAATCTGCCCCATCACCTGCCGGCAAAGGTTGAAGCGTCGTTTTAGGGTTAAGTTTTACCGTATTCGCACTCTTTTGCGACACACCGGTCACAACAATTGGGGCAAGTGAGGTGGTAGATTGAGGTTCTTCCGCAAACGCATTGGATAAAAAAAGAACGGAAGAGGAAGGAGGGCAAAATAAGATTTGTTATTCATAAGCAATCCTTTGTTTCTTTAATTAACGGGAATGGATTACAAAATCCAAGCATATTCAATATTCCAAACAACCAAGCTACATGAAACATTTATCACATCAATGATTGAGATTGTAACAATACTGTAATGAATCTTATTCTTATTAAGTGCAAAAGGCAAGGTTAAAAGATGACTATTTACTTATGCATTTCTGGTAAACATACTACTGCCAGCACCAATTGAACTATCCCCAAAATAGTACAAGGAAGACCTAATAAAAAATAAGTACCTATAATTGTATCAATAGTGCTATCCCAGTTTAAATCAACAAAATGCAAAGATAATCCAACGATAATAGGGATTAAAAAAGGCATAAAAAATGCCACCAATAAATACCGCCCATAATAGCGGCTTGCTTTTTCCCGAGTAGCAAAAAAGATAAGTGTTGTCATCACCCCAGGTATAAATGAAATAAGAAAAGAAAGAAAAAATGCCTCTCCAACAAATTCAGAAATAATGACTGCACATAATAATGCAATAAAAAAACTCCCAATAAAAAAACGTCGTATAGCTTTTTTTGCTGTTCACTTTGTTGTTCATTATTCATTTTTATATTTCATTTTTAATCAAAATTACTAGTTCTAATTAGTAGATAAACAAGTAAAACAAATTTTTCCTACTTTAATACTACTTAAATGCTGCAATATATTCTTTTTCGTTGAAGCCAATCAATGCCTTACCATCTTGCAAAATAATCGGGCGTTTGATTAACGTTGGATTTTTCAGCTAATACCAAAAGTGCGGTGGATTTTGAGAGTGTATTTTTCACATTTTCATCAAGATTACGCCACGTTGTGCTACGTTTATTGACCAAGTTTTTCCCAACCGAATTGTGCTTCGGCTTGCTGTAAAAAGCGGTATCTAGACCGTCCACTCGATAATCATGGAGTTTATGTTCGATGTTGTGATCAGCAAGCCATTTCAACGCTTTTCTTCACGGTGTCACAGTTTTTAATGCCGTAAACGGTAATCATATTTTCACCTCAAAAATAAAAAAATCCTCAATCTTATTCAGACTGAGGATTTTTAACCATTACGATTAATCAATCACAAATAGATTAACCCAATAACTTATTGATGCGCTTAATAAACGCCGCCGGATTTTTCTAACGAACCGCGCTCTGCAAGCATGGCTTGCTCTAGCAACAATTCTACCCAATCGGCAAATTCCGCTTCATCGGCAATGTCAGCCACCTTTTTCACCAAGTGATGTTCCGGATTTAATTCAAACGTGTATTTCACTTCCGGTACGGGTTGACCTGCGGCGGCAAAAAGTTTTGCCATTTGCGTGGTCATTTGGTCATTACCGGTGGAAACCACTGCTGGCGTGTCTGTTAAGCGGTGAGTTAAACGCACTTCTTTCACGCGTTCGCCCAGCAAGGTTTTTACGCGCTCAATAAAACTATCAAAGGCTTTGTCTTGTTCTTTTTGCGCTTCGTTTTCTTCTTTATCCGCCAAATCGCCTAAATCAAATCGGCTTTTCGTGATAGTTTTGAGTGATTTGCCATCAAATTCCGTTAAGTAGCTTAACATCCATTCGTCAATACGATCGGAAAGCAATAAGACTTCAATGCCTTTTTTTATTGAATAATTCCAAGTGCGGGCTGTTTTTGGCCGCCACATAGCTGTCTGCCGTAATGTAATAAATGGCTTTTTGCCCTTCTTTCATGCGAGCAACATGAGTCTTCTAATGACACGGTTTGTTCACTGCTGTCGTTGTGGGTAGAGGCAAAACGCAATAATTTCGCAATGGTTTCTTTATTGCCAAAATCTTCTGCTGGGCCTTCTTTAAGCACTAAGCCGAATTCTTTCCAGAACTGCTGATATTTATCGGCATCCTCTTTCGCCAATTTCTCTAACATTTGCAATGAACGTTTGGTTAAAGCTTTACGTAACGCTGCCGTGGTTTTTGTTGTCCTGCAAAATTTCACGGGATACATTTAACGGCAAGTCATTGCTGTCGATTAAGCCGCGCATAAAACGCAGATAATTCGGCATGAATTGTTCTGCGTCATCCATGATAAACACGCGTTGCACATAGAGCTTCAAACCGTGCTTATGCTCACGATTAAACAAATCCCAAGGCGCTTTGGACGGAACATAAAAGCAGGCTGGTATATTCCTGATTGCCTTCCACTTTGTTGTGCGCCCACAATAACGGATCCGCAAAAATCATGGCTTAAATGTTTATAAAACTCTTTGTATTCCTCATCGGAAATGTCGTTTTTAGACCGTGTCCAAAGGGCATCCGATTTATTGATTTTTCCCATTTTTGACCGATTTCTTTACCTTCGTCATCATATTCTTTGGTAAGCATTTCCACCGGCAAACCAATATGATCGGAATATTTACCGATAATTTCACGCAAACGCCATTCGTTTAAGAATTCTTTTTCGTCCTCACGTAAATGTAAAAATCACGTCAGTGCCACGGGATTTTTTTCTCAATATCCGCTACTGAATACTCGCCTTCCCCGGCAGATTCCCAAAAGCACGCCTTTATCCGTTGCCTCACCTGCCGCACGGGTTTTTCACCGTCACTTTATCAGCAACGATAAACGCCGAATAGAAACCCACACCAAATTGACCGATAAGCTGACTGTCTTTTCGCTTGATCTTGCCCAAGTGCGGTCAAAAATTCTTTTGTTCCGGATTTGGCAATTGTGCCCAAATGTTCAATAACTTGTTCACGGGTCATTCCAATTCCGTTATCGCTGATGGTAAGCGTGCCTTTATCCGTATCCAAACTGACACGCACGCGTAATTCGCCGTCACCTTCATATAAAGGCAGGGGTTGGAAAGGGCTTTGAAACGCAATTTATCCGCCGCATCGGAGGCATTTGAAATCAGCTCACGCAAGAAAATTTCTTTATTGGAATATAAAGAATGAATCATTAATTGGAGAAGTTGTTTGACTTCCGATTGGAAGCCACGGGTTTCTTGATTTGTACTCATATTCTTCCCTACTTATGTTGAATAAATTGAAAACGTTATGGATATAAGTGCGGAAGGTGAAATTTCAAGAGCAGGGAAAAGAAGAAAAAGTGCGGTGGTTTTTGACAACGTTTTTTTGTGGTGGCTATACCAATGCCCCCAAGGAATATATAAATGTGCCTATAAATAATTTCGGGAATTTTTGTTCTTCATTTGTCTATAAACAGAATATTTACTCACTAACATAAGGAAACTTTATGGACTTCAACAATCTATTTAATCAAGTGGTCGATCTTGCGAAAAATCCGCCGGTCGTTTAGAAACCGGAAATTCTACTGTGGATACGATTACTAAAGTCGGTGGCGGCAGCGCTCACCGGGATTTTATCTATGATCCTAGGCCGTTCCGGCGGTGCCAGTTTAACTAAATTAGGTTCCTTGGCAATTTTTAGGTAATATGAGCTTACCAGGCCTACCAAAACTATCAAAAAGCCAACAAACCGCCCAACCGGAAATTACCAAAAAAATGAATTTGATGTGTTAAATGCCGCCGATAATGGTGACGCAAGTGCGATTATTTTTACGCACAATGATTGCGGCAGCCGCTTCTGATGGTGAAATTAGCGAGGATGAAAAAAAGCATTAATTTTTAAAAAGAAAGTGGCGATTCTGAATTAACCCAATGGCTTTCTCAAGAAATAGAACATCCGATTAGTGTTGCCGAAATTGCAAAAACAGTTGGAAATGACACCGCACTTGCGGCAAACGTGTATTTGGCAGCCCGCTTGGTTTGCCAACAGTTATCCCGCAAAGAAATCATTTTCTTATCGGAGCTCGCCAAAGCCCTTGGCTTGGATGATCAGTTAGTGGAACAGTTGGAACAACAAGCCGGTTTCTAATTTCTATAAAAAGAAAAACGAGGCATTATCCATAGGGTAATGCCTCGTTTGTTTAACTTAAATTATGCTGAAATTTTAGTTGGTTTCACAATTTCACTAGGATAACAACCTAAAAATTTTCAGGTAGTTGCTGAATTGTTGTAACTCGTCCAACGCTGCCTGTGTATCAGGATGATGAATATTGGCTTCGATTTCCAAATAAAACATTTCTTCCCAAGGCTTGCCATAAATCGGACGGGACTCTAATTTTGTCATGTTGATATTGTGTTTTTTTAAACACCAACAACGCATCCACCAAGGATCCGGCCTGTTGCCCCGTACTCATTAACAACAGCGTTTTTGCATGAATTTGCGGAGAAACATTATGCGGTTCTTTCGCAATTACAATAAAACGGGTGATATTGTTTTTCTTGATTAGCAATATTACGCTTCAGCACTTTCAAACCATATAACTTGCCGCCATCTTCATTGCCCAATGCGGCAATATTCGGTTTATTCAACCCGGCAACCAATTGCATGGCGTGAGAGCTACTTTCACAATATTCAATATGCACGCGTTCTAAACCATGAATAAATTGACTACATTGCTGTATCACTTGTGGATGACTATATAGCGTATCAATTTTACTTAAATCATCCTGATCATTCACCAAAACGCAGTGTTGAATAGGGTAAGCCAATTCCCCTACTAGAAACAAATCGGTATGCTGCAACAAGTCATAAACTTCGTTAATGGCGCCGGATGTGGTGTTTTTCCAACGGGAGAACACCATAATCGGCTTCGCCACTTTGCACTTTTGCAAAAACTTGTTCAAAACTGGCGCAACTCATTTCCACCAATTCTTCTTGGTAGCGGGTCGCATAATTACGCGCGGCCAAATGAGAATAAGAGCCGCGCTTGCCTAAAAATGCAATGTGAATATTCTGTTCACGCTGTTCATTCAGTTTTTCTGCAAATAAACTTGTTGCGTCAACACAGAATCTTCAATGATTTTTGGAAAATTGACGTAATGTATTGCGGTTCAAGTTGATAATTCTCATTTTTGGGCAAATTGCACCAACTCTTGTAACAGCTGTTCTTCACGCACAGCATCACGCAACGGCTTCTGTGTAATTTCTTTACTACGCACCACATCAAACGCTAGGCGATGACGTTCAGAAAGCAGCTTCAACAAACTGCGATCAATTTGGGTAATTTGCTGTCGAATTTCACTTAAATCCAATGACATAACTTTTCCTTTATTTGAATACTACAGCGTCTTTCGGTTCAAATTTAGTAGCGTCAATCGGTGAATTATCACTAAAGAATTTCTTCAACACATCTGCGTCAATAAAACCGGTGTTGACGTAAGTCGGATTTTTGGTCAACAACGGATAGCCATCACCACCTGCAGCATTATAACTTGGCACGGATAAACGGTAGGTTTTCTTCAAGTCTAACGGTTTACCTTGAATTTTCACATTTTCTACCCGTTTATTTTGGCGATCTACGACCATGCTGATACCGGCATATTGTGCATAAGCGCCGGAATCGACTTCTTTTAGCGCCACCACATTTAAGTAATCCGGTAATTCTTGGCCGCTTAATTCTGCATAACTGACGATATTACCGAATGGATGAACCTTCAAAAATATCTTTATAGGTCACATCGCCCGGTTGAATAGAATCACGCACCCACCGGAGTTCATGATGCCGACATCGGCTTTTGCCCGCTGGCGCTGTGCTTCAGCAATGAAATGGCCTAAATTGGTTTGTTCAAAACGAATGATTGTACGATCACCCTCTAATTTACCTTTCAATTCACCCACTTTGACGTTAAGTAGCTTGTCACCTTTATCTTGGTAAGGTTTTAATAATTTCACCATTTCCGGATCTTGAGCCACTTCTTCACCATAAAGCACATATTCCGTAGAACCATCAGCTTTTTTTCACTTTTTGCTTTAAATTCACCGGAATTAATTGGTAATTCACTAATTTTAATTCACCGTTCTTGAACTCAAAATCAGCGCGGCCTAAATATTTACCCCACTCATAGGCTTGCATAATCCATATACCATTCTCAAATCAGGCTTGCAGGCATCTGTGAGGTTTATGATCCTTAATCCACGCCTTTTTCATCCACACAAACAGGATCATGGCTATGGCCACCGATAATCATATCAAATGCACCTTTGTCTAAATTACGCGCAAGACTGACATCACCTGGGGCATTGGAGCCATGTTTACCATCGTAATAATAGCCCATGTGAGTTAACGCGATACGCACATCCGGCTTAACGGTTTCATTAATTTCTTTTTAAAGGTGGATCTTGCGGTTGTTGTAGGATCGGTAAATTGAATATTGCCTTGATATTCCGGGTTACCTAATTTGGCTGTATCTTCCGTGGTTAAAGCCGACTACAGCAATTTTCAATCCTTGCTTATCTAATACGGTGTAAGGTTTAACCAATGGCTTGCCGGTTGACTTATAGAAAACATTGGCAGACAAGAACGGGAATTTTGCCCATTTTTCCTGCATATCCAATATCTGCAACGGGCCATCAAATTCGTGATTACCAAGCGCCATTGCCTCATAACCAATCGCATTCATCGCCATAATATCCGGCTCGGCATTTTGCATATCAGATTCCGGCACACCGGTATTAATATCGCCCGCATGTAAAAGCACTACCGAACCACCTTTTGCTTCTACCTCTTTTTTAACTTTGTCCACTAACGTTTTTTGTGCGGCAAAGCCATATTCGCCTTTATCATTTGGCCAGAAATGCCCATGTGTATCATTAGAATGCAGCACTGTAAATTGATAGGTTTTTATCTTGCTCGTAGGCCATTGCTGTTGAGGTAGCAAGAACCAAAGGCAATACTTTGAATATTTTGCATAATTAAAACTCCTATTGACTCATAAATTTACGCATTCATTCTTAAATGAACACAAAAACGTTGCTATTTTTTTAACCGCACTTTAAACCCATTATTGATTCATTAAGCTCTCAATATTTTCAGGCACTTCCCTACCTTCTGCGGAAAACTCCATCAACATGGACGAAATCGTTTCTTTTTTTACATTGATAACGTTTAATCAATTTTTCCACTCTGATCTTGACGAATATCAAAAGAAACGTTGATATAGCCTGTTTTTATCCGAAGCATCCTCCCTCACCAGAAACCAACGATTATCACCGGACTTAGGAGGAAAATATATTGTACGTTGTGTTGCATAGGGTTGAAGGTAAATCTTATCTATTGTTGTTTCAACCACTACGGCATTATCAAGAGATAAACTAAACAACTGACTTTCCGGAACAAAAATGAGTTTTAAATCCTTCCCCTCAAATGTCTTGCAAGTAACGGCATCAACAATAACATCACTTGCTGCAAAAGTCACATTGGATAAGCTTAATAGAAATAGAAAGAAGAATTTTTCATTTGGTTTTCTCTGTTAGGGTTATGGATTATCGGTATTCATTAAATCAAAAGACAAACAAAAACATTTTTAATTTCTGACCGCACTTTTTATAAGCCACACTAATAAAATACCTTTTTAAAGGATAGCTATATTTCATTGAAATATAGCTTTTAGGAAAAATATTTTTAAATCAAAACTTGGGCCGGTGCAACATAACCTTGTGGCACTTGTTGCTTGTCATCAAAGGTAACGAACTCCCAAGCCTCCTGATTTTTCCAACACAGCTCTTAACAGCTTGTTGTTTAAACCATGCCCTGATTTGTAGGCTTTGAAATCACCGATGATGTTATAACCACACATATATAATCACCGATAGCGTCTAACATTTTGTGACGAACTAATTCGTCTTTAAAACACAAGCCGTCTTCATTTTAAAATACGATAATCATCAAGCACAATGGCATTATCCAAACTACCGCCTAAAAGCCAAACCTTGAGATTGAAGATATTCAATATCTTTCATAAAACCAAAGGTTCTGGCGCGACTAATTTGCTAGTACAAAGGCATTGTGCAGAAAAATCCATCACATAATTACGCACGTCTTTACTAATGGCCGGATGATTAAAATCAATGGTAAAGTTCAAACGGAAACCATTATAAGGAAGAACTCAGCCCATTTATCGCCATCTTCTACGCGTACTTTTTGTTTAATACGAATAAATTTCTTCGATGCATTTTGCTCTTCAATGCCCGCATCAAGTAATAAATAAATAAACGGACTTGCACTACCATCCATAATTGGAATTTTCCGGCGCATCAACTTCAACAATAATATTGTCAATACCTAAACCCGCTAACGCCGCGTTTAGATGCTCAACAGTTGAAATGCGTACACCTTCTTCGTTCACTAAACAAGTACAAAGCATGGTATCACGCACCGAGTTTGCATTAGCCGGGAATGTTACCGGCGGGTTTAAATCAGTACGACAATAAACCACACCCGTATTCGGCATTGCCGGACGCAAAGTCAAGGTAACTTTGTTACCACTATGCAAAACCGACACCGGTTACTTTAATACTTTGTTTTAAGGTTCTTTGCTTAATCATAATTGTTCTCTTAACTCATTGCTATACAACAAGATAATTCTCTCTATTTATCATTATTACGCATAAAAATCACGCACATTAAACAGCGAATCGACATTTGCAGGGAACCGGTTTCTCCGCAGGTTGTGCGCCTTGGTTATGGTTAGATAAATTACTTGCATCTTGTGGAGTATGACCATAACTTGTTGTTCTTGTTCCCAACCCACCGAAAAGAAGTATTAATAGGTTGAAGACCCGGCTGTGCTGTTTGTGTTGTTTGAGGACGTGGTGAAATTTGAATTTCCGGTGCTTCCGGCTCACCGATACCTGTTGCAACAATCGTTACACGAATTTCATCTACCATATCAGGTATTAAGGTTGTACCAATTACCACTGTAGCCTCTTCAGACGCAAAGGCTTTAATCGTATCACCTACTGCATAGAATTCAGCTAGCCCTAAATCCATACCGGCTGTAATATTGACTAATACACCTTTCGCACCGGATAAATCTACACGCTCCAATAAATCACTTTTCACTGCAATTTTAGCAGCATCTTCTGCACGGCCTTCGCCGGAGAACCTATAGCAGAACCGAAAACCGATCATTGCTTGCCCCATTTCGGACATAACGGTACGCACATCGGCAAAGTCCACATTAATCAGTCCCGGAGAGTAATCATATCGATACCGGTGACAGAATTACGCAACACATCATTTGCAGCAGAAAATGCCTGCATTAATGTGGCATTTTTGGGCATTACTTCGCTAATTGCTCGTTTGGAATAATAATGAGGAATCCACATGTTTGGATAATTCTTTAATCCCCATTTCAGCAAACATCATTCGCTTCTTACCTTCAAATGCAAATGGCTTCGTCACTACAGCAACGGTAAGAATGCCTAATTCTTTGAGCGATTTGGGCAACGATTGGCGCAGCCCCGGTACCTGTACCGCCACCCATACCGGCAGCAATGAATACCATATCAGCGCCTTCAACATCTGACGAATAGCATCTTGGTCATCTTCAGCAGCTTTACGACCAACATTTGGTTGCACCGGCACCCAATCCTTTGGTGGTGTTTGCACCAATTTGAACAGTTTGTTGAACTTGGCTTTTTACGCAATGCTTGAGCATCGGTATTAATGGCGTGAAAATGATTTTACCGTGTTCATCGGTACTCATCATTGTTTCATCTACTAAGGTGCCGTCAATATTGTCTTTAACCATCGTCGCAACCATATGGTTCACCGCATTACCGCCACCACCGCCGATGCCGACGACTTTAATCAACGCTCCATTCATTTCACCAAGATCATAATCTACCGGTTCAAACATACTTATTCTCCGTCAATGCCGATACTTTATCAGCATATATTAAAACCCAAATTGTTCATATTGTAGATGAAAAATCAAAATTCTCAAAATTCCGACCGCACTTTATTAAAAAAATTTTTCATCACGTTACCGCAAACGCCAAAAATCCGCTACCGGAATGTTCCTCATTTATTGGACCTTCATCTTCATTACTATGTTCATATTGTAATAATCCAATGACTGTTGCATACTGCGGTTTATTAACATAATCCGTTAGACCGGTAATATTTAATGGGCTCCCAATACGCACTTGAGCATAATCACCAAATACTTCGACAGCACATTCTCTTAAATCGTCAATTTGTGCACCACCACCGGTAATCACAATGCCGGCAATAAGCTCACATCTCATGTTTTTAGAATCTAAGTCCGCTTTTTAAGTAAAGTAGTTCATTTTTACCAAACCTAATAATTCTTTATAGCGTGCAGAGGTCACTTTTGAAAGCTGATCTCCGAGTTTAATATACGCGGACCGCGCCCACCGATACTGGACACTTCAATTTTTTTATCGGCATGGTGTTTTGGTGGGCTAAATGCACTGCCATGATTAACCTTAATGCTTTCCGCCTCCATTCTTGAGGTAGCACAAGCATAGGCAATATCATCGGTAACACGATTGCCGGCATAAGGAATAACCTTACTAAAACGCAATGCACCGTTAATATACACCATAATATCCATGGTGCCGGCACCAAAAATCGATTAGGCATACGCCTAAATCTTTTTCATCTTCGGTCAATACGGAATAACTTGAAGCCAAACCGGAAAATACAATTTTATCTACTTTTAATTTGCAACGTTCTACCGCTTTTTTCAAATTGTTTAGCCAATCTTGGTGGCAGGCAATTAAATGGGTTTGCGCTTTTAAACGCACCCCTTGCAAACCAAGCGGGTTTTTAATATTCATTTGTTTATCAACGGCAAATTCTTGTGGAATGATATGTAATAAAGACAGGCCTTCCGGCATTTTTCACCGAGCTGGCTGTATGAATAGCGGAATCAATTTCGTCTTGTGTCACCTCACCTTCAGCAATCGGCACAAAGCCATTTTCATTTAGACTTTGAATATGCTCACCCGTAATGGCTAAGGTTACGCTCATAATACGGCAATCAGCTACCGATTCGGCAGCTTCAATCGCACGTTGCATAGAAGTTACCACCGCATTTAAATCGGTAATACTCCCTTTATCAATACCTTTCGAGGGGCAACTGCCAACACCAAGCACATTTACCACACCATCAGGCAAGACTTCCCCACCACGGCAACAACTTTCGATGTACCAACTTCTAATCCAACAATAGTCTTTTGATTCCACAATTTTAGACATTTTTAACTTCACTATTAATATTTAATTAACATCCACCATACCTACCGCAGCACCGGAAGCATAACGCAAATCGACGTAAGATAATTTCTTATTTTTCAGGAATTTCAATCTGCGGATAAATAGTGACGAAACGATCAAGTTTAGTTTTCCAGTCACCACGCCCAAGTTTCAATACCACATCATTATCCAATACCACTTGCCATGCACCACGCGCATCAATAGCAACAGCTTTCAAATTCAAGCCTTTTTGTTTTAAATCGGCATAAATTCTATTCCACGCATCAAGTACTTTTCTCACTTTGGAAATCAGGGCCGGCTAAGCGGGGTAGATGAGTTTCTTTTAATTTACTCATAGGCAGTTGAAAAACCACGCCATCATCAGAGAGAAAATCACTTTCATTCCAAATTGCAACGGGTTTATATTCCGTTACCCAAAATGCTTAATTTATTCGGCCACATTTTTTTCGTACAACAGCGCCTTTTTACCCAAGGCATTGTCTCAATTTGCTCACGAATAATATCTGCATCCTGTCCGAAAAAGCCTTTTTAAATCGCCCATTTTCAACAAAGCATCGCGTACATCCGCGTCAGTCGTAAAACTTGGTGTTCCAACTAAAAGCAAATGCACTGATAGGCTTACTATCTAATTTTTCTAGAAAACTTTGCCAATTTGAATAAGAATAGAACAATATGCCAACGCATAATAGCACAAGTAATAATTTAATTTGCACAAAAACTTTTTGATTTTGGCTCACCATATCTTATATTTTGTGTTGCTTTGCGTTTTTAATAAATTCATTCCGCACTCAACTCTAAAATTTTTCTCAACCAGTTGCTCAAAAGAATAGCCGACGGTTGCTGCAGATTTTTGGGAATAAGCTGTGACTGGTCATGCCCGGGTTAGTGTTGACTTCCACTAAACGGAACTTCCCTTCGGCATCGGCCATCACGTCAATACGGCTCCAACCACGACACCCGACCACATCATAGGCCTGTTTCACCAAACGACGTAATTCCTGCTCACGCGCTTCAGTTAAGCCGGCCGGGCAAAAAAATATTGTGTATTATCGGAAATATATTTTGCATCATAATCATAGAACTCGCCTTCCGGCACGATTTTAATGGAAGGCAACACTTCGCCATCAACACCGGGACGGTGAATTCATCACCGGCAAGCCATTCTTCGATAAGTACGGTGCGATCAAATTTAAGCGCAAAATCCACCGCACTTTCTAACTCTTCAACGGCTTTCACTTTCGTTAAACCGACACTAGAACCTTCAAAGAAGGTTTAACCATCAACGGCAAACCTAGCTTTTTGACCACAGCCACCGGGTTTAAGTTTATTCTATTTTCCGTAGTGACAATTTCCATCTCAGCCACCGGCAATCAAAGGCTTTCCATAACATTTTCGTGCGCATTTTATCCATGGTTAACGCTGACGCCATTACACCACAACCGGTGTATGGAAGCCCAATTTGCTCAATAATCCTTGCATGGTGCCATCTTCACCGCCGCGACCGTGCAAAAATATTAAATACGCGATCAAACCCTTGTTCTTTTAATGTCGCTACCGGAAATATTTTTGGATCAATCGGATGGGCATCATAACCTTGTTTGCGTAATGCCACTAATACTGCGTTGCCGGAATTTAGCGAAACCTCACGTTCTGCCGATGTACCGCCAAGTAATACGGCAATCTTTTTCTTGCTTTAATGTTTTTACTCATTTTTGTTATCCACTTACTTATTCTTTCATCCAACGTTCTACTAACTGGCGTGAAAGTTTACTCACGCTACCGGCGCCTTGCGCCAAAATTAAATCGCCATCTTGAATAATTTGATCGAGCACGTCACCCTAATTGTGCCGTATCCGATACCAAAATCGGATCCACTTTTGCCCAAATTACGAATCGAACGACACAACGCCTTACTGTCCGCACCTACAATTGGCGACTCACCTGCCGGGTACACATCCAACATAATTAAGGCATCGACTTGTGACAACACTTGCACAAAATCATCAAATAAATCCCTAGTACGAGAATAACGATGTGGTTGGAAAAATCATCACAACGCGCTTGATTTTTCCCAACCTTGGCGTGCTGCCTGAATAGTCACACCAACCTCGGTCGGATGGTGACCATAATCGTCCACCAACATTACTTTACCGTTCGGACGGATAAATTGACCTAACTGATCGAAACGACGCCCTGCTCCTTGGAAATTCGCCAATGCGGCTAAAATCGCTTCGTTTTTAATGCCTTCTTCTTTCGCCACCACTAACGCTGCTGTGGCATTTAAGGCATTATGGCGTCCAGGCACATTTAATAGTACATCAATGCGTTCGCCATTCGGACAAATCACTGTGTAATGCCCTTGGAAACCGGTTTGTTGATAATCTTCAATACGATAATCAGCGTTCTCGCTGAAACCATAAGTAATCACCTGACGCCCGACTTGCGGCACCAAACCCATTAAATCGGCATCATCGGCACACAACACAGCCAAACCATAAAATGGCAAATTATGTAAAGAAATTCACATAGGTTTGCTTCATTTCATCAAAATCACCGTGATAGGTATCCATATGATCCGGCTCAATATTGGTCACAATAGAAATCATCGGTTGCAAGTGCAAGAAAGAAGCATCGCTTTCATCCGCTTCAGCGATTAAATAACGACTACAGCCCAAATGAGCGTTAGTTCCCGCCGACTTTACCAAGCCGCCATTAACAAAGGTTGGATCCAACCCGGCTTGAGCATAAATCATAGACACCATCGCCGTAGTGGTCGTTTTACCATGGGTACCGGCAACAGCGATCCCGTGACGAAAACGCATTAATTCGGCCAACATTTGGGCACGTTGGATTACCGGAATGCGGGCTTTTTGGCAGCCATCACTTCCGGGTTATCCCCATGAATCGCGGAAGAAATCACCACCACGCTGGCGCCAATAATATTTTTCTGCGCTATGTCCAATAAACACCTTCGCACCGGCTTTTAGTCAAACGCTGAGTCACGGCGCTTTCAGCAATATCCGAGCCGGAAATGCAATACCCTTCGTTCAATAAAATTTCCGCGATACCGCACATTCCCGCGCCACCAATACCGATAAAATGAATTTGTTTCACACGGCGCATTTCCGGAATGATGTTTCTAATCTGTTGATGATAATTGTCCATTGATATTTTCCCTTTTACTCGGCCGTTAAAAAAACATTTGAAAAACGACCGCACTTTTCGTTTTAATTCGCTACGTCTTCGATCACATCGGCAACCCGTTTGGCTGATAGTGGTGTTGCCATTTTTGGGCATTTTAATGCCATGGTGAGTAATTTTTCACGCTCTGCCAACAAAGGCGTTAATGCTTGTAATAGACGTTCTTCGGTAAATTCCGGCTGCTCAATAATCAGCGCAGCACCTGCATCGGCCAAATATTTGGCATTCAGAAATTGCTGACGATCTTTATGCTGAAACGGCACAAAAATTGCCGGTGTACCTACCGCTGCCAGTTCACATACCGTTAACGCACCTGGAGCGGCAAATCACTAAATCCGCCCACGCATAGGCCCTCAGCCATATCATCAATAAATTCCGTTGCGGCACCATTGCCGTTTGCCCGATAAATCTCTTCAATCCCCGCTAAATTGCCTTTTGCCCACTTGATGACGCATGAATATCATAACCCCTGTGCCGTTAATTTCGCGGCAACTTGCGGTACGGTTTGATTTAACACACGCGCGCCTTGACTACCGCCTACCACTAAAATGCGCAAGGTTTTTATCACGCTCTGCAAAACGCACTTCCGGTGTTGCTGTTTGGAATAAATCACGACGCACCGGATTGCCCACGACTTCAGCATCAGGAAAAGCATTTGGAAATGCCTGTAATACACGAGTTGCAATTTTTGACAACCAGTGGTTGGTTAGTCCCGCAATAGCATTTTGTTCATGTAAGACTACCGGCACGCCACAAAAGTTTTGCCGCAATGCCTCCCGGTCCGGATACATACCCTCCCATGCCTAATACGGCGTTAGGTTGATATTGTTTGATGATTCGGCGCGCCTGACACACCGCACGTAAAAATCACAAAAAGGCGCGAATAATAAACTCTTGATGCCTTTGCCACGCAAACCTGAAATTTGGATAAATTCAATGGGAATACCGTGTTTTGGCACGAGTTGGGCTTCCATGCGATCTTTGGTGCCTAACCAACGGATTTCCCAGCCGTGTTGTTGTAGTTCTTGTGCAACGGCAATGGCAGGAAAAACATGTCCACCTGTTCCGCCTGCCATCACTAATAATTTTTACCCATATCTTTTCTCTAAAAACACTAAAAACGACCGCACTTTTTAATCATCCCGCAATCGTGCTTGACCACCACGCATTAAGCGGTTTTTCATGATCAATGCGTAGCAACATTCCGACAGTGATGGACATAATGATAATACTGGAACCACCGTAACTGATGAGCGGAAAAGTCAAACCTTTGGTTGGTAACATCCCCAGTGCCATACCTAGATTGACGAAACCTTGAAAGAAAATCCAAAAACTGATACCGAAGGCTAAAAAGCCTTTGAAGCGCTGTTCCAAAAATTAAAGATTCACGCCCGATTTTCATGGCGCGGAAGACTAATAAGCCGAGTAAAAATAATGATGATAAAAATGCCAAAAACCAAACTCTTCGCCTACAATTGCCATCACGAAGTCAGTATGCGCTTCCGGCAAATATTCCAGTTTCAACACAGGAATTGCCTAACCCTTCGCCAAAAAGCCGCCACGTCCGAATGCCATAAGGGAGTTGGATAGTTGAAAGCCTGTACCGTAAGGGTCCTTAAACGGATCCATAAAAACCGGTGATACGTTTCAGACGATAAGCGGAAGACAGAACCAACCAGACAAACATCAACACGCCGACACCAATTAAAACCGATGAACTGCCAGAAGTTGGCGCCAACGATAAATAATAAACCAAAAGTGATGATAAATAATACGACAGTACTACCCAAGTCAGGTTGTACTAAAAAGGAAACACCCATTAATCCCATTACCATAAAAAGGCTTAAATGCACTTAATTTACGACTGCGTACTTCGTCGTAGCGACGGGTGAAATAACTGGCAAGAAAACAGGTTAACGCTAATTTGGCAAATTCTGCAGGGTTGGAAATTAAACAATCCCATGGGAATCCAACGGCGCGCACCATTAACTTCACGACCAATACCGGGGATCATCACAAGGACAAGCAAAATCAACGCAATGCAAAATAATCTCACGTGCCATTTCTCCCATTTTTCCATGGAAATTTGTAAGGTGAAATAACAGGTGATACAGGAAAGGACAATGTAAACCACATCTCGCTTGGCAAAAATAAAAAGCATCACTATACAAACGGGTTCCCACCGGAATGGATGCGGACGACACTGCCAATAAACCGATTAATAGTAATACTAAATACAGCCAAAGCAACGTACGATCATACAACAAACTACTTGGTGTGACCGTGGTTGCTTGTAAGCTACTCTCTTTAAACTTATCCCAAAATCCCATGTATTTTCCTAATTTGCCCTAATCTAACGACGAGCTTAATTGCGCTAAACGCGTAAATTCATCGCCACGCGCTTCAAAAACAAGGGAATTGATCCAAGCTGGCGCACGCCGGAGATAACAACACCATGTCTCCTGCTTGTAATTGCGGACGAATTGCCGCAATGGCCTGTTCCATGGTGTCAAATAATTGGCTTTGTGGCGAAAGTGCAGCTAACTGTTTGCCATCCTGCCCAAAGCAATAACAAAAAATATGCGGTTGATTAATTAATACAGCCAATTCGGAAAAATCTGCGCCTTTGCCGTCACCACCGAGCAATAAATGCAATTTTCCCTTCACCTGTAAACCGGTTAAGGCCGCAACAGTGCTTCCCACATTGGTCGCTTTAGAATCGTTAATCCAACGTACACCATCTGCCATGTGCGCCAATTGAAAACGATGCTCCAATCCGCCAAACTCACGAAGTGCGGTCTGAATTCCCGATAAATTTATGCCCGCGGCCTGTGCCAAAGCTATAGCGGCCAAGGCATTCATATAATTATGACGTCCGCTTAGTTTCATTTCATCAATGGTCAAAATGGACTCATTACGCGCCATTAAATAAGTGTGGTGTCCATCGGTTTTTAACCAATAATCCGCGTTATTTTGCGCAAAAAGAGACTTGTTGTTGCGGGCATTGTGTTGTCGGCAACGTTAAAAGCGTCTTCCCCGTTAATGACGGCAGTTTGACAATTATCATAAATTTTGAGTTTGGCGTGGCGATAATCCCGTAAATCGACATAGCGGTTCATCGTGATCTTCGGTGACATTTAACACTGTTGCTGCCACAGCTTTGAGAGAATAAGTGGTTTCTAATTGAAAACTGGAAAGCTCCAACACATACAAATCATGTTGTTGATTTAACAAAGAAAGCGCCGGAATGCCGATGTTCCCCCATCCCCACACTTAACCCGCCGGCTTTCGCCATCTCCGCGACTAATGTGGTCACAGTACTTTTGCCGTTCGAACCGGTAATCGCCACGATCGGTTTATCCGCTTCACGGCAGAATAATTCAATGTCACCCACCACTTCAACGCCCGCTTGAAGTGCGGTCTGAATTTCAGGTGTTTTTACCGCAAGCCCCGGGCTGATAACAATCAAATCACTTTCCAACAGCCATTGTTGATTTAAGCTACCCGTATGCAACGAAATTTCTTTTGCTTAATTGATCGGCACCTGCCGGCTGTTGGCGGGTATCAATCACTCGTACATCCGCCTGTTTGGCACGTAAAAAAATCCACACAAGACAATCCCTGTCTTGCCTAAACCGATCACGGTGACTTTTTATTTTGATATTGCATTGAAATTCTCTCTCAAAAACGACCGCTCTTTTGATTCGGCTTAACGCAGTTTTAAGGTGACCAAACCGATTAATACGAGCATTAATGAAAATGATCCAAAAAGCGCACAATAACACGCGGTTCCGGCCAGCCTTTTTCTCAAAAATGATGATGAATCGGCGCCATTAAAAATGCGTTGTTTGTTGCGTAATTTATAGGAGCCCACTTGAAGAATGACCGATAGGGTTTCCATCACAAACACCCCACCCATGATGAGCAATAAAAATTCCTGGCGCACCAACACGGCAATCACGCCCTAAAGCGCCACCTAAAGCCAACGAGCCCACATCGCCCATAAAGACTTGCGCAGGATAAGTGTTAAACCATAAGAACCCTAAGCCGGCCCCCCACAATGGCGGTACAGAATACGACTAATTCGGCACTAAATTTAATATACGGAATGTGTAAATATTCGGCGAAGTTGACGTTACCGGTTGCCCATGCCACCAAAGCAAATGCGCCGGCAACTAACACTGTCGGCATAATAGCCAGACCATCTAAACCATCGGTGAAATTCACCGCATTACTGGATCCACGATCACGAAATACGATAACACAATATAAAAGACACCAAGTTGCGGCATAAATTCTTTAAAGAATGGCACCACCAAACGGGTTGCGTCCGTATCTTTGCCCATGGCGTACATCCCGAAAATCGCCACTAATGCCACCACGGACAACCAAAAATATTTCCAACGAGCCACTAAGCCATCCGTGTTTTTACGGGTAATTTTGCGGTAATCATCCACAAAACCCACGGTGCCGTAACCGAATAATACGAATAAACTAAACCAAATGTATGGATTTGCCAAATCCGCCCATAACAACGTGCTGACGCCGATGGCGAATAAAATCATCACGCCGCCCATAGTTGGCGTACCTGTTTTCGCGAAATGGCTTTTCCGGCCCGTCATTACGTACAACCTGGCCAAATTTCAACATTTGCAGGCGACGAATCACCTTGGGACCAATCCACAAAGAAAGCAAAAAGTGCCGTTAATAACGCCAAAATAGCGCGCACGGTGATGTAAGAAATAACGTGAAAATTAGAATAATATTTGGTTAAAAATTCTGCAATCCAAACTAACATAGAAAACTATCCTTCAATAAATCGATCACATTCTCCATTTTCATACTGCGTGATCCTTTCACTAAAACAACGACTTTTTGTTCTGTTAATTGTTGTTTAATTACCGAGATTAAATAATCTGCCAACTCGGTTTTTATCCGTAAAAATGTTTGCCCGAATTGACCGCACTTATCACTTCTGGACGCATGGCCACAAGAAAGCACCAAATCTAATTTGGCGGCGTGCGCAAAAATCGGCCACCTCTTGGTGACAAAAGCTGTGTATTATCGCCCAATTCCGCCATATCACCAACAACAAAGACGCGAAATGCCGGATATTTTTGCAACACGGAAATAGCGGATTTCATGGAGCCTACGTTAGCGTTGTAGGTATCATCTAAGAGTAAGAGATTTTCACAAGGCTCAATTGGGGAACAAGCGCCCTTTCACTTGGGATTTCATCGCCAAAGCCGTTTTTGTACATCCTGCAAACTGGCACCGACATTCATTGCCAATGCAGTTGCCGCCAAGGCATTGCTGACATTATGTTCACCCAAATAAGAAGAATGAATTTGAATACTGCCTTTTGGCGTATGTAAAAGAAAAAGAAGCACCTGCTCGGAAAATACAATGTTTTCGGCATAATAATCGGCTTTGCGGATTATCGTAAGCAAAATATTGCACCGAATGGTCACCGATTTCCGCCTGCCATTTTTGTTGATAATTATGGGCGAGATTAATAATTGCAGTGCCGTTTGAGGTTAGTCCACGGTAAATTTCGCCTTTGGCGGTTGCTACGCCATCAAGAGAACCAAATCCTTCCAAATGTGCAGCCGCCACGTTATTCACCAACGCGACATCAGGTTGCGCCAAGGCGGTGGTATAAGCAATTTCACCGATATGATTCGCGCCAAGTTCAATGACAGCAAATTTATGTTGTTCCGTTAAGCGTAATAATGTGAGTGGCACGCCGATGTCATTGTTGAAGTTGCCGTGGGTAAATAAAACATCGTCAAAATCCACCGCACTTTGCTGCAAAATGGCGGCCGTCATTTCTTTTACGGTGGTCTTGCCGGAAGAGCCTGTCATAGCAACGGTTTTCGGATTAATCTTTTCGCGTAACCATTTGGCAAGTTGTCCGAGCGCCAAACAGGTGTCTTTTACCACTAACTGCGCGATCGAAGCGTTTTGTTTGGCCTTCCACTACGGCGGCAATACAACCTTGTTCAGCAGCTTTATCTAAATAATGATGGGCATCAAAATGTTCGCCTTTTAAGGCAAAGAATAAACCTTTCGAGATAGATTGGCGGCTGTCAGTGCTGACGTTTTCTACCGTCAGTGCGCCGTCGCCAAGTAATTGAGCATCTAAAATAGAAGCAAGTTGAGAAAGAGATAATGTAATCATGTTATTTTTTTAGTGAGATAAATAGTGTCGGGCTACTTCTTGGTCGGAAAAATGGTGCTTGGTTTTGCCGATAATTTGATAATCTTCATGACCTTTACCAGCAATTAAAAATAACGTCATTTTTCCACCGCACTTTTTAATTGCCGTAGCAATGGCTTCTTCACGTTGATGTATCACTTGCACCGCTTGCGGATTAATGAAACCTTTCAAAAATATCCGCCATGATTTGGGTATGATCTTCCGTACGCGGATTGTCATCCGTCGCAATCACGTGATCAGATAATTTCTCCGCAATACCCGCCATTAACGGACGTTTACCGCGATCACGATCACCTCCGCAACCAAAAATACACCAAAGTTTGCCGTGGCAATGCAACCGCGCTGCCTGTAAGGCTTTTTCTAAAGCATCCGGTGTGTGAGCATAATCTACGATGACAGTGGGTTTATGAGTTACCGTCAACATTTCCATACGACCGCATACACCGTTGAGTTTATTTTACGCTGTTCACCAATTCACTTAAAGAATAACCCAAGGTTAACAACGTAGCGGTCACCAATAATAGATTGCTGACATTAAACGCGCCGATTAAAGCACTGTGTAATTCGCCATCCCCCATGAAGATGCAAACTTGATCACCGCACCTTTATGATGAAAACGCACCTCAACCGCTTTTAACCACTGTGTTTGCTGAGGTGAAAAGTCAGGGTTGGTACTCACGGCAACAGCATTCGGTAATTCCCTCAACCACGCGGCACCTATCGGGTCATCCGCATCAATAATTTGGTAGCGGCTATCTAATTCGGTGAATAACCGTTTTTGGCTGCCGCATAATTTTTCCATGGAATGATGATAATCAAGATGATCTCGACTTAAATTAGTAAATACTGCCGCACTGAAATGCACACCTTCTACACGGTGTTGCACCAAACCATGTGACGATACTTCAATCGCGGCAAAATCGGCTCCCCTGAGTGACAAAGTCGGCAAGCGAGGCTTGAATTTCTACTGCCGAACCTGTGGTATTGGCCGCCTCTTTTACTTGACCGAATAAGCCATTCCCAATCGTCCCCATTACGGCAGAGGTGTGCCCTAACAATTGTGTCCATTGGGCTAATAATTGCGTCGTCGTGGTTTTACCGTTGGTGCCCGTCACACCGACTAAGGTAAGGCGCTTGAGGGAGATTGGTAAAATACATCCGCCAAACGTGAGAGATTTTCGCTTAATTGATAAAAAGCAATCAAAGGAACATTTTGTTCGTAATGAATTTGCAAATGCTGTTGGGCAGAATCGGCCTCAAAAATGACCGCACTTGCACCGCTCTGTAAGGCTTGCGGGATATATTGGCGACCATCGGTTTGATGACCTTTAATCGCAATAAAAAGACAGCCGGCCTTTGCAGTTCGGCTGTCTAGTGTCATGTGGGTAAGATTGACGTCTCCTTCAATATCAATCCCTAAAAAGGTGGGTTAATCGGTACATGATTTAATCTCATCAAATTAGTTTACGCCGCTAGGTTTCTTATCACTGAGACGAACCGTACGTCTCGCGGTCTTGTCTTGCTCGACACCATCCGGTGCAACATTATTGGTACGCAAAGCATAGCTCATAATGTTAGAGAAGATCGGTGCAGAAACCGCACCACCATAATATTGACCGGCTTTCGGATCGTTAATTAAAACAACCAAGGCATAACGCGGATCGGTAATTGGCGCAATACCGGCAGTGTAGGCGACATATTTATCAACATAACGCCCGTTTTCTAATTTTTTTCGCCGTACCGGTTTTAATACCGACACGATACCCTTCCACCATCGCACGGCCATTTTTAATCGCCACTTTTTTTCCATCATATTCACAACTTCACGCGTGATTTTTTTCGGAGAAAACGCGATTACCGACTACCGGTGGATCCACTTTAGTAATGGAAAGCGGACGATAAATCCCAAAGCTACCTAATGTCACATAAGCACGGGCAATTTGTAACGGGGTCGCATTCAAACCATAACCATAAGCTACGTTAGCACGCTCGATATCTGACCAACGAGCGCGATGCGCGTTTAACAAACCGGATTGTTCGCCGATTAATCCTAAATCCGTTGGTTTGCCTAACCCTGCACTTTGGTAAGTTTCCATTAAAGCATTTGGCGGCATACGTAAAAGCCAAACGGCTTACACCACGGTTACTGGAATTTTTCTAAAATACCGTCCAAGCTTAATCTATCACGTGGTGCTACGTCTTTGACTTCATGACCATTTAAAAATTAACGGTCCGGTATTAATAATTTCATCACGACGCACGGCACCGCGTTGAAGTGCGGTCAAAACGACAAATGGTTTTACCGTAGAACCCGGTTCAAAAGTATCGGTAATGGCGCGGTTACGCGTCAATTCAGATTTCACGCCGGCACGATTATTCGGGTTATACGAAGGCGCATTGGCCATAGCCAACACTTCACCGGTACGCACATCCACCAATACGGCTGTGCCGGATTCCGCTTTGTTTTCCGCCACAGCTTTCTTAATTTCACGATACACCATGGACTGTAATTTTTCATCGATACTCAAGGTCACATCTTGTGCATCGTATTTTTCACATCGGAAATATTCTCCACGATGTTGCCGAATTTATCTTTACGATAAGTTAATGATCCGGATTTGCCGACCAACATGGAATCAAAGCTCTTTTCAATGCCTTCAATACCTGAACCGTCAATGTTGGTATAACCGATTAAATGTGCGGTCTCCTCCACTCGCGGATAAAAACGACGGGCCTCCGATTTCAAAAACAATACCGGTAATTTTTAAATCTTTAACATATTGGGCAAGTGTCGGCGAAATTTGACGGGATAAATACACAAAACGTGATTTCGGGTCTTTCTCCACCCGTTTAACTAAATTGCCATAAGAAATCCCTAAGGCTTCCGCTAGTTTTTGCCAACGTTCTTTGTCTTTTTAAAGAATTTTCATCAAAAAAATAAATTTCGGATCCGCCACCACAGAGTACATTGGTACGCTGACGGATAAAAAGTTGACCATTACGATCCAAAATAGAACCGCGCACGAACTGAATTTCTTGTGTGCGCAAAGAACGTTTGTCCGCTTCATCCATTAATGAATCGGCATTCACGATCTGCACATATGCGGCTTGGGTAACAAGGGCGATTAATCCCATAAAAATCAAGCTCAAAGCTGAAATATAACGGGTTTGCAAAAACTCTTTTTCATAGACAATCTTCGGTTTATTGGGTTTTACCGCAGAACCGCCTTGAGATGAGACTTTTTGTTGCTTTTTCGGTTTTAATCGGTTTGACTGATTTATTAAACTTGACCATTTTCATCACCTTCCATGCTACTCAAGAATAACAACTTCTTGTTCTGGTGTTGCACGTTGCATGCCCTAATTGTTTGGCAATTGCTTCAATTCTCGTATTATCGCTTAGTGTCGCTTCTTCTAATTTTAAATTTAAAAACTCATTTTCAAGTGCCTGGTGCTGCAAGACCAAATCCCCTTTTTCCGCCACCAAACCACGAGTTTGGTGTGTAATCCAAACTGTGCCGAGAGCACTGACGGTAATGGCTAATAACAAGATCAACACTAACTTATTGGAAGTAAATAAATCTTCCATAATGATCTCTTGTAACGGGAATCGATCGTTATTTTCCAACATCAGCTCAATCTCTCCGCAACACGTAATACGGCACTTCTGGCACGCGGATTTTTGAGCAATCTCCGCTTCCGTAGGCATAATTGCTTTGCCAATAACTTTTAAAGTTTGATTACGTTGAATTTGGTCTTCACGCAAAGGCAATCCTTTTTGGAATCTCCGCACCTTGACTTTGCTTGCGCATGAAATGTTTTACCATGCGATCTTCCAACGAATGAAAGCTAATCACAGACAAACGCCCTGCCGGAGCCAACACGGTTAATGCGGATTGCAACACTTTTTCCAATTCATCCAATTCGGCATTAATAAAAATACGAATAGCTTGAAAACTGCGGGTCGCCGGATGTTTGTGTTTATCTTTGAACGGCACGGTATGTGCAATTAATTCGGCAAGCTGTAAAAGTACGGGTTAAAAATTCACTGCCATTTTGCACCGCACTTTTTATTGTAATCGACGATAGCTTTGGCTATTTTTTTGGCAAAGCGCTCTTCACCAAAGGTTTTTAACACCCACGCTAAATCTTGTTCGGAAATCTGTTGCAACCATTCAGCAGCAGAAATGCCTTTACTGTCATCCATTCGCATATCCAATGGACCGTCCTTCATGAAACTGAAACCGCGTGCGGCATCATCTAATTGCGGAGAAGATACGCCAAGATCAAGCAAAAATACCGTCAATTTTGCCGACTAAACCTAATTTTTTTCACAAATAGGTAAAATTTCCGAAAACGTGTTGTGTTCAATCTGAAAACGTGGGTCTTGGATTTTTTTGGGCTTCCGCTACAGCCTTCGGGTCGCGATCGATAGCGATTAATTTGCCATTAGCGGATAATTTTGAGAGGATCAAGCGGGAATGACCGCCACGACCGAATGTACCGTCAATATAAATACCGTTTTTCTTTTCAATGCTAAACCATCAACGGTTTTCATGTAACAAAACCGTTGAGTGCTCAGCTGACGAAAAAGCATTTAAATGAGTCATAAGTCATTACCAATGGTACATAAAAATTGCAATATAAGACAAAGAGAAGATAGAGCGGCGCAACCGCCGCTTATCTTTTGCTAGTGCCGCTGTTTGATGAGTTTTACTCTTATAATGACAGCGTTTTTAATTTTTTTCCGATAGAGCAAATGTATCTGTTGCACCCAGTGCCATATCTTGTTCCACTTGGGCTTGCCATTCGGCATCACTCCAAATTTCAAATTTATTAAGTTGCCCGACCAACATAATGGATTTTTCTAATTTGGCATGTTGGCGTAACGGACTACTAATTAAAATTCGACCGGCACTATCTAATTCACACTCGGTTGCGTATCCCAACATCACCCGTTGTAGGCTACGTTGTACGGGATCGAAGTTGGAGAGCTCAAGCAGTTTTTGTTCAATGACCTCCCACTCTTTGAGGGGATAAAGCAATAAACAAGGTTGACGAATATCCACGGTACAAACCATTTGCCCTTGGTTTTGTTCCAAAAGCTCGGCGCGATAGCGGGTTGGGATGGCAAGCCTACCCTTCGCATCTAAATTGACTGCCGAAGCTCCACGAAACATGAAATTCACCTTTTTGTCTGTTTACTTGCTCTGAATTTGGGATTTAGATCCAAAATTCACCACAAAACCACTTTTTACCACTTTGAGCTAAGTTTATTATTTGTTTGCTCAAGTTGCAAGCGCTTTCATAAAAGGAGCATGTAAAGTTTTGTATATTTATTAATAGCCACAATATGTTACCGATAATTTTCTCCACATAAAAACATCCTGCCAATATTCATTAGCAGGATGTTTAGTAAACTACAGGAGACTCCGCAAAAAGTGCGGTCGCTGTTTTTATTGTTTTGCTAAACTATTCACTAACGCTTCCGGATCAGATTCGCCGGAACGTTTAACCAAAGCAAAGAATAACACAACGCATACAACGGTTGTCGCAAAGCCTAAATATACGGATAACTGATAGTCTAATCCAAACCCGATTTTGTTGTAATACAAGTAAGTCGCACAGACAGTGGTAATAAACCAAGCCGGGATAGATGCCACCCAGTGGAATTTACGGTAGCGATATAAATAAGCCGCGGCAGTCCATAACATCACCATTGCAGTCATTTGGTTCGCCCAAGTGAAGTAACGCCATAACACGCTAAAGTCAATGGTAGAAACAAAATAACCCAATACGAACAATGGCACAGCAATTAATAAACGTTTAGAAAGCGAACGTTGATCGATATTGAAGATTTCAGCTAATTGTAAACGTGCCGCACGGAATGCCGTATCACCTGAAGTGATTGGAAGTACCACAACACCTAACACCGCAAAAATACCGCCCACGAAACCTAAGAAATGTAATGAGCTGTCATACACGACTTTAGATGGTGAACCTGCAGCAATAGCATCTTGTAAAAGCTTTGTGGATTCTCATAGAATGCAAGCCCCACCATACACCATACTAAAAGCAATAATACCTTCAGCAATCATCGCGCCGTAGAAAAATGAAGCGACCTTCTTTTTTCATTTTTCTGCACAACGTGCCATTAATGGCGTTTGTGTCGCGTGAAACCGGATAGCGCACCACAAGAAATGGTTAAGAATAATAATGGCCAAATTGGTACGTCGCCTTTCACTTGGAAGTTTTGTGCGAATTTATCCAAGGTTAAACCTTGTCCGTCTGCATTAATGGTACGGAAGAATTCGATAGGATCTACCGCACTGAAGTGCGCAGACACCAAACCGTACACCATACCCACAGACATAAAGAGCAATAACGCGCCAAACAGCGGATAAATACGACCGATAATTTTGTCAATTGGCAATAAGGTTGCAAGAATATAATAAGCAAAAAAATAATCACGGTCCAGACAGAAACCACGGTAGCTTTATCCATTCCCCATACGGTTAAAACCACCAGCTTCAACCGCCTTGTGAACCGCTTCAGCATCACCTAATTGTAATGCACCTTGGGAAGCCCCCATGACATCCATAGTGATAGTGCCCATTAATTGTGCAGGGCTCGAAACAAAGACCACACCAACTAATAAAAGAAGAACAAGAGCTAAAATATTAATAAATACTTTTTACCGGACGGCCTAAAAACTTACCGGCCAAATAAGGCATGGTTGCACCGCCATGGCGAATACTTAACATACCGCAAAAATAGTCATGCACTGCACCGGCAAAAATACAACCGACAACGATCCATAACATCGCCACAGGTCCGTATAACGCACCAAGAATCGGACCGAAAATCGGACCGGTACCCGCAATATTTAATAACTGAATTAACCAAATTTTTGGTTTTGGACATTGGCATGTAATCCACGCCATCATTGACTTGGTAAGCCGGCGTTTGACGATTAGGATTAATGACAAAAAAATCTTTTTCAATGATTTTTGCTATAAACAAAAGTAGCCTAAAAGCAACACCAAAACACAGAAGAAAAACCACAACATATGAGAATCCTATGTAAAGAACCTACTTATTCTAAAAGCAAGAGGTTCAAGTTAATGTTTAAATTCTTTTACTCACATTTGAGTAAGAGTGCGGTATTTTAGGCTTCTGTTACAATGAAGTAAACAAGCGATGATCCATCGGTCTAAAAATATCTTCATAAAATGTGACATTAATCACACTTTCAAATTGAACTAAAAAGTGCGGTGAAAATGTCTTGTGTTTTTTTAGCCAAAATCGCTACATTGTGGGAGCTTTATCAATATTAATGTCATCAGAGAAAAATCATGTTACATCGTTGCCCCTGAATGCCGGAAAAAAATCAGTGAAAGTGCGGAGTTTTGCCCCAATTGCGGTTTTTTTCATTTAAGCCGGAAAATCTTGAAATTTATAAACAGAAACTGGAAGAGCGTCGATTGTACAATGAAGAAATTAACCGTAAGAGCGTTAAAATTCATTTTAATTTGGGGGCGCAATTTTTCGCCTTAGTGCTGATTGTGGCAGGTTGGCTTTACCAATAATCCATAAAAAAATGGGCAGTTTCCTGCCCATTTTTTTCAATATTGACTTCCTTTACTCCGTCATCCACTTGGCATAAATCTTCTGATATTCGCCACTGGCTTTTAATCGCCGCCAAGCCTTTGTTGAGGCTTTCTTGCAAGGCCTTGTTGGATTTATTCACCACGATGCCCACGCCATTACCAAAATATTTAGGGTTGACTACTTTTTCCGCCGACAAATTGCAGTTCAGGCTCTTTTTTTCATCATATCAGCCAATAGAGCTGTGTCACTTAACACAATGTCAATTCGCCCGTTTTTTTAAATCTAAAATAGCGTCTTGCAAATTCACATAAGCCTTTGGCGTGTATTGTTTGGTTTCCGCCAAAGTATATTGTTGAAATGTCGAACCGTTTTGTACGCCGATATTTTTTTCGCTTTTTACTAAATCCATACTGCCTTTTAACGCCACATAACTTGCCGAACTATCGTAATAAGAATCGCTGAACAACACTTGTTTGGCACGCGCTTCGGTAATATCAATCGCCGATATGGCAGCGTCAAAACGTTTGGCTTTAACACTGGGAATCAACGCGTCAAAGGGCTGCGTTTGAAATGTGCAGACCGCTTGAATTTCGTTGCAAATAGCATTGACGATATCAATATCAAATCCCACTAATTCCCCTTTTTCGGTGGTTGACTCAAAAGGCGGGTAGCTTTGGCTCCGTGCCGAAAGTTAGGGTTTGAGCACTAGCAGTGACTGCCACACCCATTAAAAAAACTGCTAATAAGTACTGTTTTCATAATACTCCCTCCTTTGCTGTGAATATGATGTTGTGATTGGTATTGAGACTACAACTTTGCTTACACTTTTACCCATAATGAAAATATATTATTATTTTTATGAATATTTATGCAATGATTATTCATAAAAAAATCCCTCAAATTTGGGGATTTTTAAAAATATTGCAAAAAAACGACCGCACTTTATGCGCCTCTTGTATCCAAACGTTCAAAAGGCAAGCACCCGATTTTTCCAGTTTACGTAGCAATAATGTGGCAATACCGGTAATAATTAAATAAATTCCGCCGGCAATGCCGTAAATGGTCAGTGCATCGTATTCCGTGCCATAAAGTTGGCGGGCGTAGCCCATGATATCCATAATCGTGATCGTGGACGCCAAGGCCGTACCTTTTGAACACCAAAAATAATTTCATTGGAATAAGACGGTAATGCACGTTTTAAAGCATAAGGAATCAGAATTTTCAATGTTTGCAAACGACTTAAACCTAATGCTGCACAACTTTCCCACTGCCCTTTTGGAATGGCTTTTTACTGCGCCATGAAATAACTGGAGTGGAATAAGCCGCACTATTTAAAGCTAAAGCCAATGCCGCACAAAACCACGCATTAGAAAACAGCGACCACAATGGGCTATCCACCACCCATTGGAATTGCCCCGGACCCGCATAAATTAAGAAAAACTGCACTAACAACGGCGTACCGGTGAATAAAGTAAGATATAAATTGACCGCACTTTTCGCCGCTTTATTTTCCATGGAAAGCAGGAAAGTGAATAGTAGAGCCAATAAAAACGCAATGCTTAAAGAAACAACGGTCAGCAACAAACTGGTTGGAATGCCTTGCGCGATCACCTGTAAATATTCCCAAAACATTATTTCACCTCTCTTTCAAAACGGGTGAAACGCAGTTCTAATTTACGAATGCCCACTTGGCTCATCAAGGTCACCACTAGATAAATCAATGCCGCAATGCCATACCAAGTAAAAGGTTGGTGCGTATTGGTGATTGATCAACTGCGCTTGACGCATTAAATCATCCACGCCAATCAAAGAAATCAGTGCGGTATCTTTTTAATAAAACCAACCATTGGTTGCTCAATCCCGGCAACGCATGACGCCATACCTGCGGCATGATAATGTGAAGAAAAGTGTAACCTTTGCTTAGTCCCAGTGCCGCGCCGGATTCCCATTGCCCTTTAGGGATGGCCTGAATCGCGCCACGCAAGGTTTTGTGAAGCATAGGCGGCAAAAAAATAAGCGATAACGCAAACACGCCACAACCGAAAGCACCAAATTCAATGTATTCCCCAGTGATCATTTCCACCACTTCGCTGGAGCCGAAATACACCAAAAGCACCACTAAAATTTCCGGCAAACCACGCAATAAGGCCACCAATACCGCCATGGGTTTACCCACTACCCGGTTGGCTTCCAACACGGCAAAGAACATGCTTAACAACAAGCCTGCCACTAACGAACAAACCGCAAGCCCTAACGTCATGAGGGCTGCGGTAAACATAGAGAGAGAAAAATCAAAAAAACATAAAATTACTTCGTCATCCATTTATCATAGATTTTTTTGATATTCACCATTGGCTTTAATGGCGGCTAAACCTTTATTTAAGCTTTCTGCCAATTCTTTGTTGGATTTGTTCATCGCAATACCAAAACCGTTACCGAAATATTTTTTGTTATTGACTTTATCACCCACAAACTCAATGTTCGGTTCTTTGGAAATCATATCTGCAAGCACGGCAGTGTCACCAAAGATAATGTCAATACGACCATTTTTTTAAGTCCAACACCGCATCTTGCAAGCTCGCATAAGATTTCGGACTGTATTGTTTTGGTTTCCGCCACCGTGTATTGTTGATAAGTCGTACCGTTTTTGCACGCCAACGTTTTTGCACTTTCTAGGTTTGCTTTACCTTTTAACGCCACATAGCTTGCCGTGCTGTCATAATAAGGTTCGGAGAACAACACTTGTTTGGCACGTGCGTCAGTAATATCGATGGCAGAAATCGCCGCATCAAAACGTTTTGATCTTAAATTGGTAATCAGTGCGTCAAACGCTTCGCCTTTAAAATGGCAAGTGGCTTGAATTTCTTTACAGATAGCATTGGCAATGTCCACATCAAAACCGATGATTTCACCTTTTTTTCATTGGTGGATTCAAAAGGCGGATAACTTGGCTCCATAGCAAAAGTTGAGATCTTGTGCATTAGCTGCCATAGCGGAGCCTAATAAAATTGCACTTAAAAAGTAATTTTTTTCATTCTATTTTTCTCCTTTCAGATTAAATGTTGTGTGAGAGATATTGTTTAAAAGCGTTCTGTTTGTGGTTGCTCAAAGCAGGTGCTGTCACCGGTTTTCGATAATATGCCCCTGTTCCATATACACCACTTTGGTGGCCACCTTTTTTTCGCCATATTAACTTCATGAGTCACAATCACTTGGGTAATGCCCGTTTCTCGTAATTCCTCAATAATGGAAACGATCTGCGCGGTAATTTCCGGATCCAGCGCTGCCGTCGGTTCATCAAATAACAACACTTGTGGTTTCATCATTAACGCGCGAGCAATCGCCACCCGCTGTTGTTGACCACCGGATAAATGTAACGGGAAACGCTCCGCGTGGCCTTCAAACGCAAACGTTGCAATAATTCCATCGCCTGTTGTTTTGGCTTCCATCTCGCCCACACCGAGAATTTTTCATCGGCGCTTCAATGAGGTTTTCCAACACCGTCATGTGCGGCCATAAATGATACTGTTGAAACACCATACCCACATCACGACGCAATTGGCGAATTTGTTTCGGATCAGTATTGGCAGACAAAATCAAATTGATTATTGGCAATAATCAATTCGCCCGATTAGTGGTACTTCCAGCAAATTCAAAGTACGAATTAAGGTACTTTTACCAGCACCACTTGGCTCAATAACACCACGACATCGCCATCATTCGCGGTTAAGTTAATATTAAATAAGGCTTGATTGGCGCCATAAAAAAATTCAGATTTTTTTAACACTAATTGTCATTGTTACTTATACTCTTACATCAAATTACAGTTAAGTTGAAAACATATTATGCTTTTTATGAATAATTATGCAACTCAAAGTATTAAAAAAATCCCAAATAACATTGGGATTTTTAAAAAAACATATAAAAAAATGACCGCGCGTTAAGTTAATAATACTCATATTTATAGGTCGTCTTGGTTACCCACTCACCTTTCTCATTATACATGACACTTTCAATCACATTACCCTGTTCATCGAATCGGTGTTTAGTCTTGTAGCTCTCATTAGCACACGACCATCCTTATCAATAAACTGACGCTTGATTTCATGATGATTTTTTTATCATAGGTGATTTCTACCCTAAGATCATTAAATGAACCATTTTTTTAACAAAAGAACCATCATCAAAAATAACGATACGTCTCGCAATCTTCAATTTTCTCTTTCTCACTTATGTCGCAAACTTTGCTTAATCGCGCATCATCATAAAAAAATAGGTCAAAAATCTGATTGGCACTATGGATTTTTAGGATAATACATTTGATCTTTCAACAAATTGCCTTTCGCATCATAAATCATTTGATGATGCCCATCTTCCCAATCCGGTGACGTTGGTTTTTTATAAACATAAACCAACTCTTTCTGTATCCCCGTCCCATCGTCATTTTCCTGATATTGATAGAGCGCTCCAAAATAAGATGGAGCAGTATCATCTTTGTTCTCGGTAGAGAGCACCACCTCTTCGCTATTCCGCTCTATCAAACGATTTTTTTATCGTCATATTGATACGTATGAAACCGCGTACTTTGATTATAACTCTCTTCAGTATCCCGCTCTTCCTCTTTGACTAAAAAAGCCCTGCGCATTATAAAAAAAGACTTTTTATAATTCGTGATCGGATCACCTTCTTCTATGGCTTCGGGATTATCTTTTGAATAAGACTCAACCGATTTTTACCTTACCCTGTAAATGATTTTGCTCCCAATCTGTCCGCACCGGAAACAATGCTAATGTCGAACCGGCAAAAGAAGATAACAAGACAACTAACAATAATCTACGCATAACACTCCTTTAAGAAAAAGTGCGGTCAAAAACCTTCTTGTTTTTTTGACCGCACTTTATATGTAAATACCTTATTCCACTTTTTGTCATTTCAAATTCAATTAACATCATCAAAATATGAATAACTTTAATGTGAATTTCCTGAATGCGATCGGCATAACCGAAATGTGGCACGCGAATTTCCACATCGGCAAGTCCCGCCATTTTGCCGCCATCTTTACCGGTCATAGCAATGATTTTTCATGCCTTTCGCTTTTTGCCGCTTCGATAGCATTCAACACGTTTTTAGAATTACCGGAAGTGGATAACCCGAACAACACATCGCCCTTTTGCCCCACGGCTTCCACATAACGGGAAAAAGACATACTCGTAACCGAAATCGTTACTTACACAGCTTAAGTGGCTCACATCGGAAATGGCGATTGCCGGATAACCCGGGCGATTTTCACGATAACGACCGGTTAATTCTTCCGCAAAATGCATGGCATCGCAGTGGGAACCTCCGTTTCCGCAAGACAGCACCTTTCCGCCTTGTTTGAAACTGTCGGAAATCAATAATGCCGCTTGTTGAATCAATTTAATATTGTTGTCATCAGATAAGAATTTGTTTAATACATCTGCCGCTTCAGTGAGCTCGGCTTTGATTTGATTAAAATACATGGGTGTCTCCTTTTTAATAAAAAGTCGCTAGATTGTATGCAAAAACAGAATTAGGCTCAATACCTAGGGCAACAAGTCATCTTAAGTAATGCATAATCGTTCCGCTTTAGGAAGCATAGAAAGAGAAAAAGCAAAAATCTGAGTGCTAGAAAAAGTCCCCAAAGGGGCTGATTTATGCATAACCATGGGTAATTCAATTACCCACGGAAATTACCGCGGGTTGGTTAACTCTTTTCACCAAATCCGTCACAAATTCTAACCGCACTTTATAGTCTGTTAAATCTTTGGTGAAGCGGAATTTATGTGGGCCGTCAAAACGATAAACCGCCGGATTGCTTTTGGATTAACTGTAAAAAGATCATCGGGTCTAAATCAGCGTTCGGGGCAAATTCGATGAATCCGCCTTGCGCATTGGCATCCAAGCGAATGACATTGAGCGGTTTTTAAATCCAGTCGTAATTGCGCAATTTGCAACAGATTCCGCGTGGCTTTGTGGCAAGGTTCCGAAACGGTCGATAAGCTCCACTTTTAATTCATCCAATGCTTCGGTATTTTTCCGCACCGGCAATGCGTTTATAGAAAGACAAGCGCATATTCACATCGCCCAAATAATCTTCCGGCAATAGCGACGGCATCCGTAAATCAATCTCAGTTTGTTGTTGCGTCAGTTCATCCAATGACGGCTCACGACCTTCTTTTTAAGGCTTTCACCGCACGCTCCAACAATTCCATGTAAAGAGAAAAACCGATGCTTTTCAATTTGTCCGCTTTGCTCGTTGCCCAACAATTCCCCTGCGCCGCGAATTTCCAAATCGTGGGTGGCTAAAAATAAAGCCGGCACCGAGGTTGTCTAGGCTTTCCAAGGCTTCCAAGCGTTTTTGCGCATCCTTCGTCATCAGTTTCGGTGGCGGTGTGAGCAAATAAGCATAGGCTTGATGGTGAGAACGCCCAACCCGTCCGCGTAACTGGTGCAACTGTGCCAAACCGAAATTGTCGGCACGCTCAATAATAATGGTATTGGCCGTCGGCACATCGATACCGGTTTCAATAATCGTAGAACACACCAGCACGTTATAACGTTGATGATAAAAATCCGACATCACGCGTTCCAACTCACGTTCGCGCATTTGTCCGTGTCCCACAATCACGCGCGCTTCCGGTACGAGTGCGGTCAGTTTTTCTGCCGTATTTTTCAATACTCGCCACATCGTTATGCAAATAATACACCTGCCCGCCACGCAAAAATTTCACGCAAAATCGCTTCACGAATCACTAACTCATCCGTTTGACGCACAAACGTTTTAATGGTTAAACGGCGTGCCGGTGGCGTAGAAATAATGGAAAGATCGCGAATGCCATTCATCGCCATGTTTAACGTACGCGGAATCGGCGTTGCCGTCAGAGTAAGAATATCTATGTTAGCGCGCAATTGTTTCATTTTTTTCTTTTTTTGGCGCACGCCAAAGCGGTGTTCTTCGTCAATAATCAACAAACCCAGATCGTGGAATTGCACATCGCCTTGAATGATTTTTATGGGTGCCAATCAAAATATCCACTTTGCCGTCGGCTAAATCCTGAATCACCTGTTTCTGCTCTTTTCGCCGTTTTTAAAGCGGGACAACATTTCCACGTTTACCGGCAAATTGGCGAAACGGTCTTTGAAATTATCGAAATGTTGTTGCGCTAACAAGGTGGTTGGCACCAATACGGCAACCTGTTTGTGGTTCATCACCGCTAAAAAAGGCAGCGCGCATCGCCACTTCCGTTTTTACCAAAACCCACATCGCCACACACAAGGCGATCCATAGCTTTCGGCAATGTCATATCAGAAATCACGGCATTAATTGCCATGAGTTGATCATGCGTTTCTTCAAATGGGAACGTGGCGGTGAATTGTTGAAATTCCTCACAATCATATTGAAAGGCAAAAGCCTTTTTGCGCTTCACGTTGCGCATACACATCCAATAACTCTGCTGCCACATCACGAATTTTTCTCCGCCGCTTTGCTGCGTGCTTTTGCCCCAGGCTTCGGAGCCTAACTTGTGCAACGGCGCGGTTTCATCGGAACCACCCACATAACGGCTGATTAAATGTAACGATGCCACCGGCACATACAATTTTTGAGTCGTTGGCATAATTGAGCAACAAATATTCCGCTTTAATGCCGCCGTTTTTCTAAACTCACTAAACCGCCATAGCGCCCCACACCATGATCCAAATGCACGACCGGCTGACCGATTTGCAATTCGGCAAGGTTACGAATCAAGGTATCAGGATTCACCGTGCGGGATTTATCCCGCTGCCGTTGTTGCACACGTTCGCCAAGCAATTCCGATTCACAAATAATGGCAAGCGGCACATCCTGCTCAATAATAAAACCATGCTCCAACGGGCTCACCATTAAAGCCAATTTTTTTCTTCCGTCGCTTGCGCCAAGGTATGAATCTGTTTTTGGTTTCAGTTTTAGCGGAGCAAGCAGGCTTAACAAGGTTTCACGGCGCCCTTCCGTTTCCACGATAAATAAAATATTGCCTTTAAAATGCTCAATAAATTGGCGTAACTGATGTAACGGTTCTTTTTGTTGCGATTGAATGGTCAGTGGCGGTAAGGGCGTAATGGCCAGATTTTTCTGCCGTGCGGACGACCGCACTTTTTCCGTTTTTAACGCAATTGCAGGGATAGTGTTTTTAAGTGACGATTTACGTCATCAATGCGCAGCCAAAGTTTATCGGGCGACAATAACGGACGCATCGGATCGACACGGCGACTCTCAAAACGTTGTTCCGCATCCGCATAAAAACGCTCACCCTGCGTTTGATTTTGCTCGCCGGTAATAAACAGTGTATTCGCCGGGAAATAATCAAATAAGGTCGCCATTTCTTCAAAGAACAAGGGCTGCCAATATTCAATCCCTGCCGCCAACGTGCCTTTGCTGATTTGTTGATAAATATGTTCCGGATCCCGTCGAATTTCACCAAACGCCGCGCGGAATTGGCTGCGGAAAAATTCAATGCCTTGATTATCCGTTAGAAATTCGTGCGCCGGTAATAAATTGATTTGATCGATTTCCTGCAACGTGCGTTGAGTATCCACATCAAAAGTACGAATGGAATCAATTTCATCATCAAAAAAATCTAAGCGAAAAGGCACCGCACTTCCCATCGGGAAAAAGATCCAACAAAGCACCGCGCACAGCATATTCGCCATGTTCCAACACTTGCTCCACCGCGCGATAACCCGATTTTTTTCCAATTGCAAACGAAGTGTTTCAATGACAAAACGGTCGCCTTTGTTAATCAGTAACACCCGATGTTGTAAATAAGACGGCGGGCAAACGCGTTGCATTAAGGTGGCAATCGGTAAAATGAAAATGCCTTGCTTGCGTTGCTGTAAATGAAATAAAGCACTCAAGCGGGCAGAAATAATATCTTGATGAGGCGAAAAAAACTGTCGTAGGGCAAGGTTTCCCAATCGGGAAAAAGGTGACATTAAGTGAGCTCAGTTGCGCCAACTCTTTTTCTAAACGCACCGCACTTCGGGTGTCGTTCGTCACCACGACGGTTAGCCCGTTAAACTGCGCCGCAATTTCACTCACGGCAAGGCTATCCGCGCCGGGCAGAATATTGGCTAAAAATTTTATGATCTTGTGCTTGAGTTGGAATTTCGATGTGAAAAATGGAGTTTGCATAAAACGACAATGTATTAAAAAAATTGTCGCTAGTTTAGCTCAAACAGGGTGGATTTCCAATAAAAGTCTGTATAAAAAAACAGTGTCATACTTAGGGAATTCATCCCCAGGCATGCTAATCTTAGTGAGCGCTTTCCTCTTTCTGTTCTTTTTTTGTCTTTTTGGTTCGGCGTCTTCGTCAAACTTCACCACCGGCACACAACCACGGCAAGTGCCTTGATCGATACCCGCTTCTTTACAGAAATCAGAATAGGCTTCCCACGCGCGTTTCACCCAACTTTTTTTGCCTTCTTCGCTCATTTTTTTGTTTCCTTATTTTTAGCTTTATTTTTAAATTGTTAAGAGATTGTTATCATAAAAAGGACGGCATTTTTGCAACCACTTCTTCACTTCCAAGCGACAATTTTCTAACCACGTTTTTATTCTGTCTTTTTCCGGCTGTTTACAATAATCTGCCAACAAGGGGAAAGGCAATTCGCCCTGCCGATTTGATTAAACGCCGAATCGACGGCAAGGCAGAAGATAACGGCAGGAAAAAAATCGGCAAAAATTCTTTAACGATTGCCAATCCGAACTATCCAGCGTCCAAGCTATTTCTGTTCGAGCAAACTGTGTCGCGAGCGGATGTAAAGAAAGGGCAAATTGCGTTGAAACTGTTTTTCCGCCTGTTGCACGAATACTCGCCCTTCCTTACTCAAGGGACTCAACGCCACCACGGAATAACAACCGCTGCTGGCTTCTTTGCTTTCGCTAAAATGCACCAAAATGAAAACCGCACTTTTGCCAGAATGCCAATAGTTCCGGGGTGTAACCAAAACTGACGGAAAGAAAATCCACCGCGCCCTGTTGTTTTTATCTGTTGTTGTGTCATCTGGGCAATTAAACGTTGCCCAAGCCCCTGTTGTTGCCAGTTGGGTTGTACGGCGATACGGGAAATGCGCAGAGAGCATAATTCACATGCCTCTTCCAATCCTGCTTGGAAACACAGCATTTGCGCCACTAAATTGCCACGCGGGCGACGTTCGCCACGTCGAATTTGGCAAATTAACGTATTGTCCTCCATTCCACCTTCCGGCACCGCCCATACGCAACCAAGCAAGGAATCCTGTGCTTGAGCAAGATAAAATTGCTGCTGTGGTGCATCCAATAAACGGCGTAAATCCAAAGGCGAGGTTCGATAATGCGCCAAGGTCAGCAAGCCGTAAACAGATTCAATTTCATCATGAGGAATCCGTTCACAATGAGAAATTTGGATCTGCTCCGCAAGCACAGAATCATAAGGCGGCTGTGGCAGACGATCTTCGCAATCGCACAGCAACAGGTCGTCAATAAACGCTTCCAGTTTGTCATCCGCCTGCCAACGTAACGGCGTAAACAGTTCAAAATGACGCAAAGTGCGGTCGATTTTTCGCCATGAATTTTTAATAAGAAGCCTCTGCCCGTGCCTTCGTAGCTGTGAATGGTGGTCGTCAACACAACGCGTTTAAAGGCATTGGTTAAACGAAATAAGATGTCTAGCGGAATCATCGCCGCTTCGTCCACAAACAACCAATGGTTGGCAAATTGTTGTGGCGCGTCGCTGAGGTTTTGGCTAAGTTCATCAGGCGGCATAAAGGTAATTTCCGCCCCCGCAAATTCATTGAAAATATTGACCGCACTTTTTATTCGGGGCTGTGAGAATCACCGGCTGGTTTTGTGCCACTTGCTGTTTGGCAAAGAGCCCCGCCAACGCCGATTTTTCCGCGCCCACGTTTTGCCGTGACAATCAGAATCGCGTCCTCGGCTTCTGCCATTTGTTGCAATAAACGGGCTTGTTCTAAGGTTGGCTGACAATGTGTTGAACGATCTTTTTGGAGGCGTTGGCAAGGCAAGCGTTAACGGCGTACTTTTGATAAACAGGAAAACCGTATTTTACGATTTTTTTCTTGTAAAAAGGCGATAAAGTGCGGTGTGTTTATGGCGTGTTTTTCGCCCGACCAACGCAGGCTGTCGCCGTCGGGTTGATTGGCTAAATCTGCCCAATGATTCAACAATAATAATAGCTGACCACCGTCCTGCAACGTGCCTGCCGCCATGGCGAGGGCATCAAGTTAATGCCTTGTCGTGCGTCGTAAATGATGGCAGGAAATTCACTGCCGAGCAGATTTTTTTCGTTTTGCTAAAAGGAAAAAGAGGATTGGGTGGCAAAAGTGCGGCGAAACATCGCCAATCCAGACCGCACTTTTTAAGTAAAAGGTTGAGATTTAATTGGTAGGCAAGAAAAATCATCCTCGCCCACTAAAATGAGGAGTTCTCGGCTCATTTCTCGCTCAAATACGGATCTGCAAAGCCCAGCCCCGTCATGATTTGGGTTTCCAAGCTTTCCATTTCCTCCGCCTCATCATCTTCAATGTGATCGTAACCAAGCAAATGTAAACTGCCGTGCACTACCATGTGCGCCCAATGCGCCATGACGGGTTTGTCTTGTTCCTGCGCTTCACGCTCTACCACTTGGCGGCAAATCACCAAATCGCCGAGTAACGGCAGCTCCACTTCATCGGGGCATTCAAAAGGGAAAGACAACACATTGGTCGGGCGATCTTTGCCGCGATAATTCAAATTTAAGGCATGGCTTTCCGCTTCATCCACAATACGCACCGTCATTTCCACTTCATCGCTCTGAGGTTGTACTGCGGCTGTCGCCCATTGTTCGATTTGTTCTGTGGTTGGCAAGCCGCTTTCTTGTTCGCAAGCAATTTGTAAATCAATGATCATCTTACCCATGTTGCTCTCCTAAATTCATTGTAATTTCTGACCGCACTTTTTTTCTTCTCTCAGTTTATTCTTCTCTCTCAGTTTATTCTTCACGTTCTGCTTTACGTTGATCCGCCAAGTCGCAACGACGAATTTCTTCCTGCGCATCCCAAGCGTCATACGCTTTGCACCACTTTCGCCACCACCGGATGGCGCACAATGTCTTTGCTGTCGAAGTAATTAAAACTTAATTCTTCCACGCCGGACAACACTTCAATGGCATGACGTAAGCCGGATTTTTTGCGAGCGAGGCAGGTCGATTTGCGTAATATCACCGGTAATCACCGCCTTAGAATTAAAAGCCGATACGGGTCAAAAACATTTTCATTTTGTTCCACGGTGGTATTTTTGACTTTCGTCTAAAAATAATAAAACTGTCATTTAAAGTTCGACCGCGCATATACGCCAACGGCGCAATTTCAATCACATTGCGCTCCATGAGTTTTTTTGCATGCGCTCAAAACCCTAACATTTCAAATAACGCATCATATAATGGGCGCAAATACGGCTCGATTTTTTTGTCCTAAATCACCCGGCAGAAAACCCAGTTTTTCACCGGCTTCCACCGCAGGGCGGGTCAACAAGATACGACGAATTTCCTGCCGTTCTAAGGCTCTACCGCAGCGGCAACCGCTAAAAAGGTTTTTCCCGTCCCAGCAGGCCCAATGCCGAAACTGATGTCATAACGCAAAATATTGTGCAAATACTGAATTTGATTTGGCCCGCGCGGTTTAATTAAGCCCCGCTTGGTTTTTAATGGTGGTGCTATACACTTTATTTTTCATCGCGATGATCTGCGACAGATTCCGCATCGCCTTGCGCCAACGCCCGACTTTCCATTAATGCGATATGAATGTCTTCTAAATCCAACTCTTTGATCTGCCCCCGCACCGGCGCGGTTTGCGCATATAAATCATGTAATAAATCCACCGCACTTTTGCACCACACCGACATAATGTGACGCAGGATTGTTATCTTGCGGTTGAATGGTGAAATCAAAGCCACGACGGAAATCGACAGGTTGAATGTTTTTTTCAATAAGCGCCAAGTGAGCATCTGCTGCACCACATAAGGAACGCAAGCGTTCATTATCTTGCGGCTCAAGCGTAAAGGTTTGACTAAAAGGTTGCAAAAATATGACCTCAATAAATAGGAGGAATAAAGTAAACACAATATAGCACAACTTATAGGAAGGTTATATGCGTGGCTATATCAAAACAGGTAAAAACATTAAAAAGAAGTAAAATTGATTTATTGCAAATAACTCTCTTTTATCTCCAATAATGAACTTAATTCAAATAAGGTTATTATTCCTAGTAATAAGCTCAGTCTAAATAAGGTTATCATCTTAAATAATAAGCTCAATCCAAATGAGGTTATTTCAATAATAAGCTCAACCTCAACAAGGTTATTATCTCCTAAAACCTGCCAAGACTCTTCCAATATCAAATAGTAAAAACAGGCATGATCAAATCCACATATATTTAAATCTGTTTTTTTGTAATAAATATTAAAAATTTGTAAATTTACTGTAAAAATAAATTCAAAAAAATAGAGACTAGACCACTTACATAGTGTCTCATCCCATTGATAAAACATTTACCACACAAAATAAACATGACTATATACCGAATTTATCACTTTTTAAAATTTGATTTTTTTAATTTCTTAGGACTATAATGCACCTCGTTTATTTAATCGTACACTTATTAAATAAATGACATTAATTCTCATAAAAGAATTCTTAAATTCTATTTTTCCACAAAAACCAAAAATTAGGAGCATAAAAATGTTAAACGCATTAAACTCTTTAACCACTAAAGCATATATCAAAACAACTGAAGCAATCCGTGAATTTAAAAATAATCAACAAGGTGTAACTGCAATTGAATACGGTTTAATCGCTGTAGCAGTAGCGGTATTAATTATTGCTGTATTCTATAAAGAGGGTGGTTTCATTGATAAACTAAAAAGCTCAATTTGCTGAATTAGCGAAGACTGTTGGTGGTGAAAGCCTGAAAAACAGGTAACTAATTAGCACTTAAGTTAAATTAAATATATTGGTTAACCTCTGATAGAGGAGGTTAACCTTTAGTTTTTAAGTATAAAATGTTTTTTTATTACATAGTCGTATACTCCTTTGTTCAAAGATTCTACAAAAATCAAAAAGGAATAACGTCAATTGAATACGGCTTAGTCGGGCTTGCTGTTGCTACACTTGTAGTTGCCGTGCTCTATGGTGAAAAATAACTTCATTAACGTATTAACCGATAAGTTTAACGCGCTTGCTGATCTGGTAATCTCAGTCATACTTAACAAAAAGCTAACACAATAATAAACAATGAACTGGCTTATTAATTTATTAGTAATCACCATCGCTCTATTATTGATCACATTATCTATTACGGATATTCGTTCCAGAATCATCAGTAATCGGATCGTTCTTCTGTTACTAATCACAATTATTCCACTCAGCCTATTAAAAATATCAGACCATTTTTCTTGATTCCCGCATTATCTACTTTCGCTATTGGTTTTTATGATCTTCACTTTAGGAATAATGGGCGCCGGTGATATTAAATTGATTTCTGTTTTAATGCTGGCGATTCCGCATAATGAAATTATTTACTTTTTTTCTTCTTTACTGCATTTTTTCGGATTGCTGTTAATCATTGTAGGTTGGCTGTTTTTTCGTAAATCCATTAAAGAAAAACGGTTTACCTTATGGTGTGGCAATTAGCCTTGGCTTTATGACTAACCTAGCTCTATCAAGCTAATTTGATAGCGACTAACTTTACTTTATTAAAACAATAAGGGTAAAAATGAATTATAGAACGCTCTTGATCATTTCCGTGCTTACACTTGCCGTCGGTATCGGCGGTATTATGTTTATGCCCACAGAGGGTGATGGTTCAGAAAATCAACAAACGACTACTCAACCTCAGCCGGTAGCTCAACCGGAGAAAAAAACCGGAACAAGTCATTCTTATTGCGGAATTAAAACGTGACATTGGCAAAGGTCAATTATTACAGGCTGATGATTATGCACTAAGCGAAATTTCCGTCACTGAAGATAGTCCATTGCTAAACAATAATTTGAAAAATGTTGTTGCTGCTAATGGTATTCAAGGTTTACAAGGTTACCTCATGGCTGAAAACATGAAATCCGGTTCCTTACTTTCCGATAAAACCATTATCAGCCCCACAGATCCAAGATTCTTTACTGCAAGTTTAGATCCTAACCAAGAAGTTGCTTATAGAGTCTATTTAAAAACAGGTGACGACTATATTCTTAACACTATTCATGGTGGCGATTATGTTGTTATTTATAATCAACAAGTTGCAAAGGACTCCCCGTAACACTTACGACCGTAAAGAATTAGTCAAAGTCTCCGGTAAGACTTTTAGTTTTGCAGACAAAGTCTTTTGCTGAAGAAACTGCAAAAATCCCGGTGATGAAAAATCCGCTGATGGAATTCCTAAAAACCAAGAATACGCAGGTTACGTTGCACTAAAAAGTTACCGGTGAACAAGCCAAAAAAATTCTATTCACTCGATCAGGGTTCAAAACTCGTTATATTACCTGCCGAAGATAATGATCAAAAATATCGATTCACGCGGTGTATTCATTAGAAAATTAAGAGGTCAATAAGATGCTAACTTGGAAACACGCACTTAGCAAAAACAATTGGTGTGCTACGCCGCTCTCGGAGCCATGTTCTCATTGAACGCTTACGCACAAAAACTTCTCACTAGAGAAAGGTGCTACACAATTAGTTCAAACTAAAGAAAAAAATCGATACTATTTTTCGTATCTTCCCCAAATGTTGCCGACTATGAAATTTTTAGACGACAACACTTTTATCATTTATGCCAAAGACGAAGGCAAAGCAGAAGTCACCGCGTTTGGTGCTGATGGACGCCCTCTGACTTCAGATACCGTCAATGTAGATAATGCTGTTGCAGGCATCACAGACACAAATAAACAACTTAAAGCCCGTTTCCCAAATACCGACCTTTCCGTGAAGAAAGTCGGCAAAGCCTATGTCATTGAAGGTAAGGCGCGCACTCAGGAAGAAAGCGATGAAGTCCGCCGTATCGTAGGTGAGGCATTAGGAAACGGCCGAAAAAGTAACCGAAACAAAATTTAAACGAGATGGTGGGGACGAACATTTACCATTTCTTGATAAATATCAATATGACGGCGTAATTGATTCAACAAATGTCAGAGACACAACCCAGATTAATGTGAAACTGACTGTTGTTGAAGTAAATAAGAAACTCTCTGAAGCTATGGGCATTAACTGGAGCCACATTGCGGGAAATGGTCCGCTATTAGGGTGGAAACTTTAGTGCCGGAGGCGGATTTAACGGCACTCAAGGTATATTACGTTTGGACGCACAAGGTATTTCTGCCTTTATTAATGCGTTGGATAATCAATCTAACGGTAAAGTCCTAGCGGAACCAAATATTTCTATGTTATCCGGTGAAACTGCCGATATTTTTAGTCGGTGGCGAGATCCCTTTTGCACAACGAGACAAAGAAGGTTCTCCAACCATTATCTATAAAAGAATTCGGTGTAAAACTATTGGTCGGCGCGAAATTACAAAAGAATAATCGTATTCGTTTAGTGTTAGATCAAACAGTAAGTACCATTGCCGGTAACTATAATTTTGAAGGTCTCGGTACTATCCCTTACTTTAATACACGTAGAGCAAAAATCCTTATTTGAAGTTGCTAATGGTGAAAGCTTTATCATTGGTGGTTTATTTAGCTCAAATGATATTGAAGGAATCAATAAGGTGCCATTGTTAGGCGATATTCCTATCCTAGGTTCATTTTTTTCCGGAATGCAACAACCGATCGTGAAAAAGAAAAGAATTGGTTATTGTGGCTACTGTAAACGTAGTTAAACCGGTAGATGAAAAAAAGATATCGTCTATCCTGACTTTGAACAAACCGGAACAATGGAGAGATTTTTCCATACGACTCCATTAAAGAATGTTTATCACAAAACATTAACGTCTAACTTCTTAAAAAATAGTGGGTTTATTCAATGAGAAAATTAGTTATTTCGGCCACCATTGCTTTGGCCTCAATTACGGCTCCGGCAACCACATTCGCAATAAATGAACTAGTTAAAGATTCGAGCGTAGCCCAACCAACAAAAAAATAGTGAGTTTAATCGTACTCAATTAGTTAATCGCTATGCACTACCGGATTATTCTAATGTGAGTTACAGCAATTTATATCATTCTGTAATTCGTGATATTGGTAGCAATAACCAAAAGCAAGTGAATATTGTTTGGCGTGATGCTACCGCCAAAAAAGCCGCCGCAAAAATTCGTGCGAGATTAGTGAAAGACGGAGTAAACAGCAAATCTATTTATATCGAGAAAAAAGCACATAAAGCAACAACTTATCCGATTTATGTGGAAGTCGCACAAATTGCTGCTAGAAAAAGCGGTTTGTACTCCAAGAAGAGGGGAAGTTGTATTTTGGAATTCAAATGAAACTTCTTGCGCAATTAAAAGCAATCAACGTGTTCAACTGAAATATTAATAGAAGGTATTTGTATGTTATTACTGGATCAAGAGACCATTACGGTTGACAGTGCACGTACCATCGTTGTTGTTTCAAACCGTGAAGAAATTCAAGCTGAAGTAGCGCAAATATTGCGTACTCGTGGACTAGAGAATGTTGAAGTAGTTAAAAAGATTTTTTTACCTCATCTGATGAAATTTCATTTTCAGCAGAGGATTCTATTGGTGTCATCATTGATATTATCAATGAAGCCAATGTAAAGACTATTGTTGAACGTGTATTTAGTTCTGTACCACAAAATGTATGGTGTTGCTTAATTGGGGATAGCGACTCAATCTCACTATCTCAAAAATTATTAGATGAAGGCATTCTTTACTTTAACTCACACACACAATTAAGCCAGATGGTAGGCAAAATCATCTCAGGTGTAAATGTTCCTCGGGTGAGAGATTCGGTAAAAATTGCCGTACTAAGTTGTAAAAGGTGGTATTGGTGCGAGTTTAATCAGCTCACATATTGCCAATGAAATTGTTGTCAATAAAAAGATCCCCGTGTTATTAGCGCAAGGCACTAATGGTTCTACAAGATTTGGATCTATTATTTGATAAAAATTGTCCGGTAGCATAGTGGAATACACCTCTAACCTAGATTTATTTAATGGTGATTTAGGCTCATTAGCACCTGCGACAACCGAAAAATATAATTTTATTATTTATGATCAACCTATTTATAACGTTAAAAAGATAACTTCGTTCAACTTTTAGAAAGTTATAGTAGCTTTGTCTTGGTTGTCGAAAGAAAAATTGGCTCACTACGCTTAGCAAAACAATTCTTAGATGAATGTGAGCGTATCCGTAGTACAACAGGCAAACCTATCCGTACCTTTATTTGTATTTCTGATAGCAGATTGGAAACATCCAAATTAATGGCTAAAAATGATATTGAAACGTTAATTGGCTCTCAGGTGGATGCTGTAATTCCATTTATCAAAAATACCAATACCAAAAACTGTTTTGGGAATGAATCTAGGTCGTAATGGGCAAAAAGAAATTAACTCTCTGATGATGAAAGTGATTGGTGCAGTATCTCGTAATAGCAAGCCCAAAGAAAAACAAAGTTCAATTTCTTCATTATTTGCCAAACTCATTAAATAACTAGTGACTAAAAATGCTAACAAAGAACAACAAATCTTCTTTAGAAGTGAAGTATTAAGCAATCTTGATATTGAAAAAGATTGATGAACTTCAAAGCGAAAGAAACTTACTGGTAAACGAACTGGTTCAGATTGTTAATCGTGTTGCAAGTAAAAGCGGTACTTATTTGACGTCTGCGGACACATTAGTGATGGCAGAAATCGTTGCTGATGAAATTGAAGGTTAGTGGTCCATTACGTGATTTAATGGCTGATGATACAGTCAATGATATTTTGGTCAATGGACCAAACGATATCTGGGTTGAGCGCGCCGGTATCTTGGAAAAAACCAATAAAGAATTTGTAAGCAATGAACAATTAACAGATATTGCAAAACGCTTGGTTTCGCGTGTTGGTCGTCGTATTGATGATGGGAGTCCTTTAGTGGACTCCCGTTTGCCCGATGGCAGCCGTTTAAACGTCGTTATCGCACCAATTGCACTAGATGGAACATCGATTTCAATTCGTAAATTCAGTAAGAATAAAAACCTTACAAGAGCTTGTAAACTTCGGTTCAATGACTCGTGAAATGGCTAATTTCTTAATTATTGCCTCAAGATCGCGAGTAAATATCATTGTTTCGGGGGGGACAGGTTCAGGTAAAACAACCTTACTTAACGCTTTATCTAACTATATTTCTCACACCGAGCGGGTTATTACATTGGAGGATACGGCGGAGTTACGCTTGGAACAGCCCCATGTAGTCCGTTTAGAAACCCGTTTAGCCGGAGTAGAACGTACCGGAGAAGTGAGTATGCAAGACTTGGTAATTAATGCTTTGCGTATGCGTCCGGAGCGAATCATCGTTGGTGAGTGTCGTGGTGCAGAAGCATTCCAAATGTTGCAGGCTATGAATACCGGTCATGACGGTTCTATGTCAACTCTGCATGCGAATAGTCCGCGTGATGCCACGTCCCGTTTGGAAAGTATGGTCATGATGTCTAATGCATCTCTTCCATTGGAAGCCATTCGTCGCAACATTGCCTCCGCAGTAAAACATCATTGTACAAAGCCTCCCGTTTTAAATGATGGTTCAAGAAAAAAATTATGAACATCACTGAAATTATGGGAATGGAAAATGGACAAATCGTACTACAAGATATTTTCTCTTACAAAGCGAGTAAATATCGTGATAAGAACGGCAAAATCGTAGGGGAATTTGTTAACCATGGTTTATTAACCCGTTCCGTAGTGTACCAAAATGCGCAAGTATTTAATCTTAGTGCAGAATTACAAAAGCATTTTTGGAGACGTTCAACAATGAATATACTCTATTATGCCATTTTAACTTTTGGTGTCGTATTACTTTTTATATACAGCCAGAGGTTGGTTTTTCTGCTAAAAGAAAAATTAATGAACATGATGTATCTGAGAGTAAATTTTCTATTTTTCTCAGAACGACAAAAGCTAAAATTGGCTTATGGGCATATTATTTTACAGCAGGAAATAAAAAAAGAATTTACCTCGTAGTATTATCATAAGCTGTTTTGCTTTTTCACTCTATTCGTTGTAAATATTGCGTATATTAAAATTGATAGGCTTCTCTTCAGTATCTTGTTTCTGTGGTATTTATCGTATTAGTTTGGAAACTGGGACAACGACGCAACCAAAAAATTTTTTTAATGCGATGTTCCCTGAAGTCATCCAAATTTTAAACGCAGCAGCAACCTCCGGGCAGGTTTATTACAAGCATTAGAACGTTGTGGCAAAAAGACCTGGCCGGACAATTAGGGTGAAGAATTTTAAAAGTATTCATAAACGCCTAGCAATTGGTGAAGAACCAATGGCCGTATTTGAGGACAGTTATAGACGTTATCCATATAAAGAGTTCTATTTCTTTATTACGATTGTTCGTACTAACTTAACTAAGGGGTGGCCAAATCAGAGAGGTTATCTCCCGTTTAGGCCGGGTTATCGCCGATAGTAATAAAATGGAGAAAAAAAGAAAAAGCCATGACATCAGAGGCGCGTATGTCGGCCATGATTGTCGCCTGCTTCCCTATTGCTTTCTTTTTATTCATGCAATTTACTATGCCCTGACAACTTTGATTTCTTAATTAATGATCCTAGCGGGCGATACATACTTTACTACGTTTTTGGTAGTGAATTATTTGGGATGGGAATCATTTGGTGGCTGATGAGGAAGTCAACATGACACTTAAGATATTCCTAATTTATGCATTACTAACTATCTTTGGTCTAGCTGTCTTATTTGTAGCGCTTTCTGCAAGAAAAAAATTCCAATATAGTAAAGAAATTATTTTGGGAGAAAGACCAAAAGATACTAATAATGATGAAGATCATAAAGGTAAAACAAAACAGCAAATAGAACTTGAGCTTTTTATTAATTAATAACAATCCGGTATTAAAAAAACATTGGGTCTTATTGATAAAAACATAAAACTTAAGTTGTTTATTATGTTTGCGGCCTGTGCTCTGTATTATTTATACCTATTAAAAAGATGGCGAACCGGATTCTTCATCCTTATTTATTGGCTTTCTATTAATTTTAATATTTACGATTATCATCCCGGGAATATTAATTGGCTCTATTTTTGAAAAGTAAAATCAAAAAGAATCATGAATGATTTAGCCGGTTTTATTGACTTGGTAGCGGTTAATGTTCAAACCGGTATTAGTATTGAGGCGGCATTAAAGCAAGTTGCCACTGATTTTTAAAAACTAAATCCTGATTTAACTTATGTCATGCTACGTATCATTCGTAAATCAGAAATTACCGGCATGTCTCAAGCATTACAGGATCTTTCAATTTCATTGCCAACAACAGAAATTAGAATGTTCTGTACGGTAATGCAACAAAGTTTAAATTTCGGTTCCTCTATTTATCATCAGTTAATTCAATTATCGTCTGATATTAGAGAACTACAATTACTGGCAATAGAAGAAAAAAACTTGGTACTCTCTCGGCCAAAATGAGTATTCCTTTGATTCTATTTATTATGTTTCCAATTATCATCTTAATCCTAGCACCAGGTGTAATGAGGGTATTTCCACATGTATTCTAAATCTATCAAAACAGTTTTTATTTTTGCGGCATGGTTCTGTCTATCACAGCTTGTTCCGCAGTACTAAATAAAAACCATTAAGCGCAGATAAAGTTACTGCAAAGAAACGCTTTACCAAAGCACTCAAAATAATGATGCATTGGTTAATATGTATCGTGACATATTGAAAAATAAAAGAAGATCCAATTATTCGTTATAAATTGGCTGAAACCTACTATAAAAAAGGCGATAGCAACTCTTCTCTATTGTATTTACAACCATTGTTAACAAATGGCGGCAACTTAACTGAAAAAAAGCTAAAATTCTACAAGCGAAAAACTTGAATCAATTAAAACGTTATCAAGAAGCTTTGGAAGTTGAAAATAGTCTGTTAGCTACATCACCAAAAATGGTGAAGTCTATAATATTCGTGGTGTTACCTATGCATTAATGAATAACCCGAATAAAGCGAGCGAAGATATTAATAAAGCGCGTGAATATTTCTTAAATGATGCCGTAGCAGTAAATAATCTTGCTATGTTAAGTATCGTTAATGGAGATTATCGTAATGCCGTTTCATTATTATTGCCTCAGTATTTAAAATGGTGTAAGAGAACAACGTTTAGTTCATAACCTCATTTTTTTGCTCTAGTGAAAAAAACAATGATATTGATTATGCAAAAGATATTATTGTTAAAGAAAAATATTAACTCATCTCCTGATGACTTAATTAATGCATTGAAAAACCGAACGAGTCTCTAACAATATCGCCAGATAAATAAGGTTTTTATAATGAAAAAAATTCCTATCAAATAAGAAAGGAGTATCAACCGTCGAGTTTGCCTTGACGGTTGCATTTTATTTCTTTGTCGTATGCTTAATTTTAGAATTTTGTCGTATTTCTATAACTACTGCATACTGGGACTTAGCCATTACGGAAAGTGTCAGAGAAGCTAAGAATCAGGCTGCTGCAGGAAATGATTATAAAACAGCTTTTGAAAAAGCATTGCAAAACCAAAAAATAACGCAAGATAATTCTCCAATTGGTTATTTAGCCTTATCCTCTAAAAAAATACTTATGATGTGCAAGTCAAATATGTCGATTGTCTTCAAGGTAGAAACTGTATAAAGGCATTACTTGCCGATAAATATAAGATGAAACCGGACCCGTCAGATCCTAAAAACAAATCTTATCTAATGATGGAACATTAGCGACTTTGGCAGTTTATACGATAGACTTTAAATACAACTTTATGTTCTCACTACCGTTTTTTTATCAACAGCGCCGGTTGACCGATTAATCAAGCGTGAATTTATTACTGTACAAGAACATAATAGATCACAATTCCAATTCAACACTCAAAATAATAACTAATAATTTATTGGTTTTGAGAGTCATTTAGTGGTAATAAAAATGAAAGAGAATTTCTTATCAAAAATTAAAGATTTTTACCCAATAAACGTGGTTCGGTAACAATCGAATTCATTTTTTTATGTTAATGCTATTAACCTTTATTTTTTTGCTTTTTGGCAGATTTTTGTTATTGTGCGGTCAACACAAGGTAAAATTAGATAATGCCTCTTATTCATTAGTGAATGTTTTACGTGAACGAGTACAACTATTTGGAGATAATGGCACCGCTAATTTAACGGATGATGATCTACATGATTTTGAAAAAGTCGCTCGTGGATTATTATATGGCGATAAAGATGATGACAACCAAAAAGTCTTTATTGTATTGGAACACTTTTTGGAAAGATCCGGTATCTAAAAAGAATCAATTTGAGAGATTTTCAAAATCATCAAATGGCTGTGAGCCTTATCGAAATATTGAAAGTTTAGTCAATTTATCACCTAATTCTGAAATCAATGACGGAAGAAAAATTCCACTTTACCAAGTGACCCTCTGTGCAGAAACAAATAGTTTTTTAAAAGCCTATATCTCAGCAAAGAAAATCAATCTCTTGGTTTTAATCCGCTCTTCTTCATTAGCGGTTTCACGATAACTTGTAGGTAATTTTATGAACAGAAAATTAAATGCGACCCGATATATTTATCGTCAATTTAAGCTTTTTACATAAACCAAAAAGGCGCTTATGCCGTAATGACAGCGTTATTGGCTTTTCCTTTGCTCTTCTTAATTGCATTCACGATTGATGGTACAGGAATGTTATTAGATAAAGCGCGCTTCGCTCAAGCAACTGATCAAGCAGCATTGTTATTAGTCGCAGAGAATAATGCATATAGAAAAAGGCAACGATCACAATGACCTCAAACGTCAATCCGATGCCACAAAATGAACTTGATGCTTATAAACGTGAATTCCATCTGATGAAAAGCCTAAACGTAGCCTACAAACCCAAAAACGTAATCAGGAATTAGTTCAAGGCATAGTTAAACTCTACTTACGTTCCGATGACAGCAATGGCCAAAGCAATAGCTCGCCAATTACCATTCCAAAAGATTTCATTGCTGATTGTAGAATTTCAAGTAAAACCCGAACTAACGGGGAAGCAAACACTGTGGCTTGTAAAGTTGACGGAGACGTTGAACGTAAATTCTTTTTACCTTGGAGCCGTACACTAACCAGTAATAACCAAGATAAAACCGCTATTGGTTCCGGTACGTCTTATGCCGTTAAAGAAAAAGATGTTGTTGTGCCAATTGATTTAATGTTGGTTAATGACTCTCGGGGTCTATGGAAGACCCTCCTCCAGGTCAAAAACAAACCTAAAATTAATATTCTTAAGAATGTGGTTGGAAATATTGCGGATGAGTTGATTAAAAAGATCTCCCGGAAAATATTAGCCAATATAATCGTATCGGGTTTTGTCTCTTTCGGGTTCGGTGCACAACAATTAAGTCAATTAACTGCTGATCGTGGTCAATGTGTATTGCCGTTTGATGGTAATGCCGGTGATAAAGTAAGAGTTAGGGTAGGCCACTGGGTATATCCTAACGGTGGTCGCTCTCCTATATAGGTAACGCATACGGAGTTCTAAGCAGACAGTTTCAGCTTAAAAAAATAGTGATTATAGCACTCCGTTTAATCCAAAACCTCAATATAACGATGGTTATATGTATATTGAAGATAATGCCGTCAAACTTGCTTCAGCATTCTTAGGAGAATGGGTGGATAATACTATTGCTTACTCAGATACAGAGCCCGAAAATCCAATTAAAACGGTTTTTATAAATATTTTGATATAGAAAAACATTAAACAGAATTGATGCCTTTGATGGTTCTCCTAAAAAATACGATATTGTTTTTACCAAAGGTTCGCCTTTGCTTGAAAGATAGACAGACAGGCAGTATTCAAAACACAACAAATATTTGGTATAGTAAAGGAGAGAGTGAAAAATTTAAAGTGGAAATGAACGCACTTAATCCGGAAGGGTGGACATTGGCAAGTTCGGGAGTCTTAATCGGCGCAAATCTGTTAATGGATAAAAATACAGATGCCGGAGCAGCCCCGGCAAAATTAAGAACAAAACACTCAACGAATTCTCATTGTATTATCTGATGGTGAAGACAGAGGTTTACATCACCTAACAGAAGAATTGATTGAGAAAGGAATGTGTACCAGAATTAAAAAAATCGTTTTGGATACATTACAAGACACAGGATATCGCAATCTGCCGGCCAAAAATGGCATTCGTTGCGTTTGGTTATAAACAGACCGATAGTGTTAAAAATCATGGAAAAAGCTGTGTTGGCGATGATAATTATTATCAAGCAGATGACCCACATACCCTGTTAAAAGTCTTTAAACAAATTATCGGTTTAGAAGAAGAAGTCGGTCGCTCATCTTCCTATGCACCTGACTTATTCAAGTAATACATTGCTCATAAACAAAAACCGTCTTTGCCTCCAAAGACGGTTTCTTTTACTCAAAGTGCGGTGGATTTTCCACGTGTTTTTACATACGAAAAAAACGCGACAAAAACGACCGCACTTTTTAGGTTAAACAAAAAGGCGAATCCTCAGATTCGCCTTTTGCGTTCTTGGAATATTATTTCAACTCCGGAAAAAGCATCTTCAGCACATTTTGCGTCACCCGACGGGATTGTCCTGCGTACGGGAAGATGTGCATCATCATCATCGGGTTGAAATTGCTTCAATCACGCCCCCAAGATTGCAAACTTGGCTCGGCGGGTTTGGTTAAATCGGGAATGATTAAATCCACGCCACACACAGCGGCGCCCATGGCTTTTGGTAATACCGACCGCCAAGGCTTTGTAGCTTGATGCATTTGGTCGGTCATGTCAATAGAATCGCCACCGGTGCTGATGTTGGAATTGGCACGTAGCTGCACCAACTGATCTTTTGCTGGCACACTATCAACGGTTAAGCCCTGCTCTTTTTAACTGTAACTGTTCGATGTCGCCCAACGCAATTTTTCTTCAATGGCGTACGGCTTCCATCGCCACGCAACGGATGATCGTTTTTCTGTGCCACTAATTCTGCCACCGTATGCACGCCGTCGCCAATCACATTCGCCGGCACGCGTAACAACACAGCAAGCGTTTTCATCACCTAGCACGAAGAAACGATATTCCGTGCCAGTGAGGTAATCTTCCACCATTACTTCTTTATCTTCACGGAAAGCAATTTCAATAGCTTTGGCAAAATCCTCACGATCATACACACCCTGTTGGAAAATACTGATGCCCAAACCGTAATTGGTGGATTTCGGTTTAATCACTACGGCACGTCCTGCAAATAAAGCGTAATTGGCCACGGCTTGTTCAACGCTAGTAAATTCCACGCTTTGCGGCACGTTAAAGCCGGCTTTCGCCAAGACTTTTTGGTCACCACTTTATTTTTCCATAATGAGTGGCGAAATGTAGCTGTCGTGAGAGGTCATGTTGCCGTTTTTCACATATTCCAAGTGGTCGCCGAATTGCAGACTTAAGAACTGATCGCGCTCGTCTAAAATCTCCATTTTTAGGCCTTTTTGAATGGCATCAAACATCAGCGCTTGGGTGGAAAGTTCCATGTTGTCGAAAGCCGACAACGCATAAAAAAACGTTCAAAGGCTTGTTTTTTGTAACGAATCGCCAGTTCCGCGCCCAGTTTTTGATAGCCGCCATGCGCTTCGATGGCATTGACCAAACGGGCACCAAGGGTTTGACTAGGATCAGCAAAGCTGAGCCAATTTCTCTTTGACGATAGATTCCATTTCCTCGTCAGCATGAATTTCCGTCAACATCGCTAGCAATTGCTGTAAAATGCGCTCCCCTTCCGCTTGGAAGGCCGTTGCCGACAATGGATTTTTCCCATGCCACTTGGGCTAATTTTTCTTTTGCCTAATTCCACCGCACTTTCCAAGGATTCTTCGTCCAGCCACGCCATTAATAAAATAAAATAATGCACAAATTTGGCGTCATTTAATGCAATACCATAGGCTTCAAAAGGGTTCAAATCGAACAAACGGAATTCCAAATATTGAATGCCATTTTGTAGCAATTCACGCGCCTGTTTCGCGCCACGCAAACGCACGTTGGAATAAAATTCTTTTTCGGCAATAAGCTGTCCGCTGTTGACCGCGTGTTCTAAGGTATTCACATAATCGTTTAGGCTGTCATAAGACACTTTTCACGCTGGATCATTCACATAACCATACCGGCTGGAACGCAAACCACGTACATACTGCCCTACTTTTTAACGGCGTGCCGTTGCGGAAATAATTGGCGTCAACGGTTGGAGTGGCAGCTAATAAATAGACGAGAATCCATTGGTAACGTAAGAAATTGCGGGCAACTTTCAAATATAAATCGTTCTGAAAATCCACCGCACTTTGATATGTGTTTTGCCCTGCGAAAAGCTGTTGAATAAAGGTTGGATCGAGTTGGAAATTATAGTGAATGCCGCTGACCATTTGTTTGTTTTTTTGCCATAAGACGCTACTAAATGCTCACGGTAGGCCACATCTGCCGGATTTTCCAATTGCGCCACTTTGATTTGGTCTTCCGGTGGCAATCCGGCTGGCATACTCAAGGAAAAACAAATTCGTCCTCCGGTAAAGAGCGTAACACCACTTCATGGATAGCAGATAACCAACGCAGGCTATCTTCAATTTTTTTATTGGGCGGAGTGATTAATTCAAGTTGGCTTTTCGGCAAAATCTGTTTGAATATAAGGGTGATAAGAACGGCTGCCAAAACATTTCGAGTGCTCGGTAACCACAATAGATCCGTCTGCGTGAACACGTTGGCTTTCTTTTTCAATGCCGAACGAGCCTTTGTTGAAACAATAACTCCAAACGATTATCTCTAATAACTTGCTGAATTTTTCATAATATTTCCTTTTAGCTAAACCAGAAATCTAGCAATTTCAATCAGTTTTTACTTGCATAAATTTCTAAAAAATAGCCACATTATTAAAATTAATGGGCTTAAATGCAAATAAAAATCGAATTTCTCATAAACGATAGTTATAACTTAATGTACTGCAAGGAAAATACTTTATTTTAGGGAACAAAAGAGACTAAAATTTTGCCTTATAAAAACATAACCGGTAAACTAGATGTCTCAGCTAAAAATCTCACATTCTCTATCACAATTTCACTTTTTGTTTTTACTGTTATTGAGCTTTGCTTTCCTTTCTCACATTGCATTGGGAATTTTAGATAATTATCTCACCAACGCGTTAAGCATTTTTGGCATTGGGATTATTGCTTTTTACTTTAAAAAAACACAGCAATAAATTCTTTCTGATTGCGTTGATTTTTTTGTTTTTGTTATCGCCTTTGGTTACATCCCTTCAGGCATATTATATGGCTCGGCATCTATTGGCGTCATTGCCTCCGTGTATGAAACCAACTTTAGCAGAACCTTAGGTTTCTTTCGCGCAATGCCATTATCTATTTATATTTTTCACTTTCGTTTATCTTCTTTTATTTATTGTTTTATTATTTATCAGCCGCCATATTACACCAAGTAAAAACAATAAATCGGCATATTATCTTATTTATCTTATTCTTCTCGTATTTTGCCTTATATCAACCTGTTTCAAAAGAAATCACCAATACCGATAAAGAAAAAGAATTTAGCATAGCGGACTTTTTTAAAGCCTCTCATTTTTATCCTGTCAGTTTTATTTCGAATACCCTTAAAGTCAATCACACCTATTTGACCCAACGGGATTTATTAAACGACGCATTAACCAAAACACCGGAATGGAATATCCTTTCCGTTGAGCCCAAATATCAAAATTATGTGTTAATTATCGGCGAAAGTATGCGTCGTGATTACACGTCATTATATGGTTATCCACAAAAAACCACGCCGTTTTTGGAACAAGTGAATGGCTTGATTTTTAATCTTTACGTCGCCGCCGGCCCGAACACGCAACCGTCTTTACAACGCACGCTCTACCGTTCTATCAATGATAATGAAGAGACGGTTTACACGGATAATATTATTTCTCTCGCCAAACTTGCCCATTACAAAACCTATTGGCTATCCAACCAAGGTAAAGTCGGCGAATGGGACACCATGGCATCGCGTATCGGTATTCAGGCTGATGAATATTTCTTTACCAAAAAAAGGCGGCTATGATTCCGGCAACACTCCGGACACCGTATTATTGGAACCGTTAAAACAGCTATTGGCGAAAGATAAAGATCAAACCAAATTGATTGTTTTTACATTTAATCGGTTCCCATCCGACATTTTGTGCGCATTTAAATGGCGAAGCGCCGAAATTCCATTTAGTCAGCCAAGAAATGTCATGTTATTTGGACACCTTAAAACAAACGGACACATTATTATCGGAGATTAATACAATTCTGAAAGAACAGAACCAAAGCTATTCCGTCATTTATTTTTCGGATCATGGTTTAGCCCTATTTAGGCGAAGGAAAAAAATCTTTCCATGTTAAATAATAAAGAATACAAACAAAGTTACGAAGTGCCGTTTGTTCGTTTTTTTCCAGCGATGATAAGAAAAAGAACGATGATTAAAAATCCGCAAAGCGCTTTTAACTTTATTCATGGTTTTTGCACAATGGTTAGGCATTAAAGAAAGCCATTTAAGCCAAGAAGATTTTTTTAATCCGAAAAAAACAATCGATTAAAGTATTTAACTGGCGCGGGCTGGTTGATTACTAACACATTAAAAGATGACCCTGCAAAAAAATAGTACGATAAACTTAGGCATGGTCACTTTTCAAAGTGCGGTCATTTTTCAAACGAATTTTTTGCAAAGGATACCCGCACTGTTATTTTTTGTCCGAATGCAATTCAGCAAAGGTAAATTTTCAGGTAGAATACCCCCATTCTCGACGAAACCTCGTGGTTTCCGCGGCACTATTCATAAAATCAACGCGCAAAAACGTTGCTTTTTAACCGCACTTTTTTTCACCCTATCAGCTAACATTGAGGAACATATGAGTGTAATTCCTATGGTCGTTGACCAAACTTCCCGCGGCGAACGCGCTTATGATATTTATTCCCGTCTATTAAAAGATCGCGTCATTTTCCTAAGCGGTGAAGTGGAAGACAATATGGCCAACTTGATTGTGGCACAGCTACTTTTTCCTTGAATCGGAAGATCCCGATAAAGACATCTATTTATATATCAACTCACCGGGCGGATCCGTTACCGCCGGCATGGCAATTTACGATACCATGCAATACATCAAACCTGATGTACGAACCATTTGCATCGGGCAAGCCTGTTCCATGGGGGCTTTTTATTAGCCGGCGGTGCTGCGGGCAAACGTGGCGCATTGCCTCACGCTAGAGTGATGATTCATCAACCTCTCGGCGGTTTCTGCGGACAAGCATCGGATATTCAAATTCATGCCAAAGAAATTTTGAAAATTAAAAGCACCTTAAATGAACGCTTGGCTTTCCACACCGGACAACCCATTGAAACCATTGAAAAAGACACCGACCGCGACAACTTCATGTCTGCCGAAGAAGCCCAAAATTACGGCTTGGTCGATGAAGTGTTCACTAAACGTTAAGAGATAAAAATGGCAAAAGATAAAGAATTGCATTGTTCTTTCTGTGGCAAAGAACAAGAGGAAGTCAATAAATTAATCGCCGGCACGTCCGGTTACATTTGTAATGAATGTATCGAATTATGTCACGATATGTTGCTTAATGAAGAACATAGCGAAGAAACAGAAGCTGAAGCGGAAACGCCAAAAGAGCAGGAGTTACCGACGCCTCACAAAAATCCGCGCCCATTTAGACGATTATGTTATTGGTCAAGATTACGCGAAAAAAGTCTTGGCGGTGGCGGTGTATAACCACTACAAACGTCTGCGCACCAAACATCAAACCGATGATGTAGAATTGGGTAAAAGTAATATTTTACTTATCGGACCGACCGGTAGCGGTAAAACCCTCTTAGCGGAAACCATGGCGCGTATGTTAAACGTGCCTTTCGCTATGGCGGATGCCACCACCTTGACGGAAGCCGGTTACGTGGGCGAAGACGTGGAAAACGTGTTACAAAAATTACTACAAAACTGTGATTACGACATTGAGCGCGCGGAACAAGGCATTATCTATATCGACGAAATCGACAAAATCACCCGCAAATCAGAAAAATCCATCCATTACCCGTGATGTTTCCGGTGAAGGCGTACAACAAGCCTTTGTTAAAACTGATTGAGGGCACTATCGCCTCTATTCCGCCACAAGGTGGACGCAAACACCCGCAACAGGAAATGTTGCGCATTGATACGTCAAAAATTCTGTTTATTTGCGGCGGTGCTTTTTGCCGGCTTGGATAAAGTCATTGAAAAACGCACCAGCGTCGCCACTGCCATTGGTTTCGGCGCAGAAATCAAGAGCGAAAAAGACAAAGCCACGTTGACGGATTTATTCAAACAGGTAGAACCGGACGATTTAATGAAATACGGCTTAATCCCGGAATTTATCGGACGTTTACCGGTGGTTGCGCCGTTAAGCGAATTAGATGAAGAAGCCCTTGTACGCATTCTGACCGAACCGAAAAAAACGCTTTGTGCAAACAATATCAAGCGCTATTTGGTTTGGAAGACGTGAAACTGGAAATTCACCAAAGAAGCCTTAATCGCCATGGCGAAAAAGCCCTTGCCCGTAAAACCGGCGCTCGTGGCTTACGCTCCATCATCGAAGGCGTCTTGCTCGACACCATGTACGACTTGCCTTCTTTAGAAGGATTAGAAAAAGTGGTGGTCAACGAAAGCGTCATCAACGACAATCAATCTCCGGAATTGATTTATTCCAACGAATAAGAAAGTGCGGTCAAAAATTCATTGTGTTTTTGACCGCACTTTTTTCTTTCCTAATCCCTCGACACCTGAATCGTCTGCTTAATATGTTTGAGATTTGCCACGATGGTAAATGTCATGACGACCAATAACGCCCAAGCGCTCCACTTACTCACGTGCACCAAAGACCAGGCACCGATTTGATTTGGATAGCGCCAAAATGCCAATCAGCGTGCCGAGATTCTCCGCTAACCAAATAAAGAAACCAATCAACATAAAAGACAGTAACAACGGCATGCGGCGAGGTTTATCATAAGGCGTGAAATATACCGCTGTGCGGGCGTAGAGCCCCAATGCGAACGCCGCCAAATACCACCGATAATCACCAATGTAATGATGGGTGAAAAAAATTTAGATAAATGAGAACTGCGGTCAGTGTCGATAAAACATAGGGCGGATGACTGCGAATTTGCAAACCAAACAAACGCCACGCCTGAATAATATAACTGCCTACCGCGGCATACATAAATCCTGTGAATAAAGGCACGCCGAAGATTTTAGTGTAAGCAAAAATCAGGATACGCCCAAGATTGAATCGAAGAGGAGGTTTTGAACAATTCCAAAGCAAAACCCACGAGGTGAAACAGGGTGATGGATTTGATTTCATCTAATGTTTCCAGCTTGAAATGAAACATCAGATATTGCACCGCTAAAGCAAAAATTAACAATAAATCGTAACGGGAATGCCGGCAATACCGTTTTTTTCGGCATGAGGAACATGGCGATAAAAACACACCGGCAAATAGACAGGCTCGGGCTTCTTTCAAACCGAAAAACCAGAACTCGACCCAAAAACGTTTGATTCCTTTCAACTGAGGATTAGGCTGATGATTCATCAGCCATAAATCAATTTTTATTCAACATGTTATTCTTCTTATTGCATAACAAAATGTCGCTTATTATGCCCGAAGTTCCTCAAGTTGAATATGACTTGCCTATGTGATTTTCGTCTTTTTCAAGCGTAACGCATTGCTTAATACGGAAATAGAACTCATCGCCATCGCCGCGCCTGCAACCACCGGACTGAGCAAAACCCAATGCGGCTAACGGAATGCCTAACACGTTATAAATAAATGCAAAAATAAATTTTTGTTTAATGTTTTTTCAAGGTCGCGCGGGGAGATCAGTAAGGCATCCACCAACTGATTGACAGAATGCTGCATCAGGGTTGCCGACGCACTGTGTTGCGCCACATCCGCACCATCATGCATGGCGAAACTCACATTCTGCTGCAGCCAATGCCGGCGCGTCATTCACCCCATCCCCTACCATGGCGACCACGTTGCCATTTTCTTGTAGAATTTTGACCGCACTTGCTTTATCTCGCGGCGACATATTGCCCTGCGCATGTTGAATCCCAAGCTGATTAGCAATGTATTGCACTACGTTCGGATTATCGCCGCTCGCGATATATACATCGATATTATGTACCTGCAAACGCTGAATTGCCTTTTTGACTATCCGCCTTTAAGGCGTCCGCAAAGGCAAATGCGGCGATAGGTTGGTCATTTACAGCGACTGCCACAATGCTAGCGATCTGCCACACCGGTTCAAGATCGGTCGGTAACGTCAAACCGCAATAGGCAGGTTTCCCACTTTCACCGTGCCGAGATGTTCAATCTCCCTTGAACTCCCTGCCCCACCTCGACCTGGATATGTTGCACCGCAGGCAACGCCACATTTTTTGCCATCGCGGCTTGCACAAGGGCTTTTGCCAGCGGATGTGTCGCGCTTTTGTTCAATGGCGGCCGCCAACGCATAAATTTCATCTTCAGAATAGACCGCACTTTGCGCCTGCCAAAAAAAGCAACTACTTGCGGTTTGCCTTCTGTGAGCGTGCCGGTTTTTGTCCAATACCACCGCATTCACATGGGCGGATTCTTCCATAGCGGCAGCATCTTTAAACCAAATGCCCTGCTTCACTGCTTTGCCCATGCCAACCATGATCGCCGCAGGCGTGGCTAAGCCCAAAGCACAAGGGCAGGCAATCACCAACACCGCAACCCCATGAATTAAAGCCGTCACCAAATCTTGTTGAAGCCACCAAGTAAGTAAAAACGTCACCAAGGAAATGCCTATTACCGTTGGCACAAACACTGCCGCCACTTTGTCGGCAAAACGGGCAATAGGCGCTTTGCTGCCTTGCGCCTCAGAAAGAGCGTTCATCATATCGCCGAGCAACGTTTGGCTTCCGAGCTGTTGCGAGCGATAAACCAAACTGCCGTCCGTCACCATCGCGCCCGCCAACACACGACTGGTCGTTGTCTTCATTTCCGGCACAGATTCGCCGGTTAAATGGCTTTCATCACACCAGCCTGTGCCCTCTTCCACCACGCCATCCGCTGCAATGCGTTCACCTTGGTTAGCGCGTAACAACTCGCCCTACTTGGATTTGATTTAACGGCACGGTTTGCCATTCGCCGTTACGTTGCACGCGCACCTGTTTCGGCGTCAGCTGTAACAATAAACCAAGGCTATTTAGGCTGTGCTTTTTTTGGTACGATCTTCTAAGAATTTTCCCTAAACTCACAAAGCCCAACACCATGACGGAGGCTTCAAAATAAATATTTTCCGAGGCATGATCGTGGCTCATATGTGGCAGATAAAACAGCATAAAGACGGAATAAAAAAATAAATGGTGAGCGTGCCAAGACTGACCAACACATCCATATTGGCCAAGCCACCTTTAATACTACCCCAAGCACTTTTTATAGAAGGGAATCGCCAGGCCGAATTGCACAATCGTGGCTAACACCATTTGCCACATCGGCGGCAACATCCAATCATGCCGCCCCAGCATCATGCCGAACATACCGATTAAAAACGGCACGTTAATCAGCCACAATAAAATCAACCGCCACGAGATGTTTTTGTTCTTGCGGCAACTCTGCCTGCTCTTGCTTGAGCTGTGCCGTGAAACCGGTCTTTTTGAATAATTTGGATCAGCTGTTCAACGGAAGTTTGCTTTTTCATCAAAAGTGATCTGCGCTTCTTCACTGGCAAAATTCACGCCCGCCTGCTGCACAAAAATCCTTTTTATTCAACACCTTTTCAATCCGACTGGCACATGACTGACACGTCATGCCGCCAATTTGAAGGGAGACTTTTGCATAACATCCTCTTTTTATTTCCTTTTCACAGAAAAAGTGCGGTGGGTTTTCAACTCGTTTTTACGCTGTCAAATAAGACAGTATTTTTCATGCCGCATTAACAAGCAGAAAAAAATTACACCACTGCCGCATCAAACCCGGCATCTTCCACGGCTTCCACCAACGCTGCCGGTTGCACTTTATTTTCATCAAAACTAACGACCGCTTTCGCTTTTTCCAAACTTACCCCGGATAGCGCGCGCCTCCCAACGCGTGCTTACAACAAAGCAACAATCAAAAGGCTGCATCAGGAGATGCGCGCCATCAATGAATAAGCAATAAACAAAACTCATGCCACTTCGGCATCAAACCCGGCATCTTCCACGGCGTCCACTAACACTGTCGGTTGTACTTTATTTTTCATCAAAACTAACGACTGCTTGCGCTTTTTCCAAACTTACGTCTGCTTGCACCACGCCATCTAATTCACTCAATACGCGAGTCACGCTTTTCACACAACCACCACAGGTCATGCCATCAATTTTTAAGGTTACGTTTTGCATCATTTGCTCCTTTAATCATTAAGTTAAACCTTGCTGATTTTTTTGTCGGTGAGATTACTATAAACCTTAACATTAGGTTAAGGTCAAACACTTTTTATGAATATCAGTCAAGCAGCCAAACTCACCAGCTTATCTGCCAAACAAATCCGTGATTACGAAAAACTTGGCTTACTCAAAGCCAATAACCGTACTCTTTGCAGGCTATCGCCAATATGAAGAAAAACGATCTCGCCCGTTTGCGTTTTATCCGCCACTCGCGAGACGTGGGTTTCTCCCTGCAACAAATCGCCCAACTATTACAACTCCAAGATAACCCACATCGCAACAGCCGTGAAGTGAAACAACTTACGGCACGACATATCGAAACCCTCAATGCACAAATTCATGCACTACAAAAAAATGGTGGCTGAACTCCAACGCTGGCACGACAACTGCCAAGGCAACGACTGCGCGGAATGTTCGATTTTAGCGGGGTTGAGTGAATAGAAAGCATGAAAAGTGCGGTGAAAATTTAAAATATTTTTCTCATCAGAAATACACTTCAAAAAGTCCGCAGATTAATCTTTCTGATGATTTACTAAGGTTTCAATTTGCACAATTTCCGCCACATCCACACTCTCCGCTTTAATCCGCCATTTCACATTCAAGTCATACAACGAAATGCCGTAAAGGCGATCGGTGGCTTTTGCCTTGTTGATACGCCGGGCGGGGATCTTGTTGGATAACTTCAATAATAAAACGTTGTAAGTGCGGTCGATTTTTACCGTGTTTTTTTGACCGCACTTTCCGCCTCCAAAGTAAATTCTACGCATAGCAACGGTTTCGGCTCGCTTTGTGCGAAACCCTGAAATTGCGTTAGGTTCACTGTCCGCGTAGGCAAGATAAGGTTTGATGTCGAGAATCGGTGTGCCGTCCACTAAATCTACGGCACCGAGATGTAACAACACCTTGCCGTTTTTACATTCTACGTGGCGCAATTCCACTTTGGATAAACCAATAGGATTCGGGCGATGTGTAGAGCGCGAGGCAAACACCCCAACCCGCTGATTGCCACCTAAACGTGGCGGGCGCACGGTAGGATGCCATTTGCCTTGCGGGATTTGATCAAATTGAAAAATCAGCCAAAGGTGGCTGAATTGCGCTAAACCGCGGACGGCTTCCGCTTTGGTTGTAGGGGGCAACAATTCGACAATGCCAGTGCCATCCCTGCACCAAATTAGGTTGACGCGGTATCGAAAATTTTTCTTTGTAAGGCGTGTGAATCACAGCAACGGGCTGCAATGTGAGAGAATCGGACATATTTTCCTTAAAACAGTTAAAATCTGCAGAATAACCTTGTAGAATAGCGCCTATTTTTAGCTAAAAGTGCGGTGAAAAATCGCTTTTTCGTTATTCGCGTGGAAATTATGACCAAAAAAATACAATAAAAATGTGGATTGAGACGGCACGGCCGAAAAACCTTGCCTTTTGGCGTTGGCGACGATTCTAACAGGATCGGCGTTGGCTTACCGGGCGGGACATTTCCATTGGGGCATCACAATATTGTGTTTATTAACCACGTTATTTCTGCAAGTCTCTCCAACTTCGCCAATGATTACGGTGATCATCAAAAAGGCTCCGACACGGCAGAACGTATCGGACCGCTACGCGGCATTCAACAAGGTGCTATTTCTGCGGCACAGTTGAAAAAGGGCTTTATGTGATGATCGCCTTGAGTTTCCTTTGCGGCGCATTATTGATCGGCATTGCCTACCAAAATGTGAGTGACTTAATCGCCTTCTCGCTTCTCGGCGTGTTGGCTATTGTTGCCGCCATCACCCATACCGTGGGCAACAAACCCTATGGTTATTTAGGTTTAGGCGATATTTCCGTGTTGATTTTCTTCGGGTTATTGGGCATCGGCGGAACCTATTATCTGCAAGTGCATGACTTCTCCGCCGTCATTTTACTTCCTGCCATTGCGAGCGGTTTACTCGCCACAGCTGTATTAAATATCAATAACTTGCGTGATATTGAACAAGACCGCAAAGCAGGCAAAAACACCCTTGCCGTGCGCCTAGGCCCGCATAACGGGCGGGTTTATCACTGTATTTTACTTGCTGTTGCAGCATTGTTTTATTTGCTCTTTGCCTTGTTCAACTTACACCATCTGCTTGGCTTTATTTTTCTGTTAACTTATCCGCTTCTGCTTAAACATGCCCTGTTTGTGTATTCTCACAAAGAGCCGACTGCGCTACGCCCAATGTTGGCGCAAATGTCGTTGATTGCGTTATTTACCAATGCGTTATTTAGTTTAGGCTTGCTTATCGGTTAACGATCGGACTATACTAGCCCGCAGTATTCATCTTAAAAAATAGGGTCTTTTATGTACATTGATACTTCAGAACTTTGCGATATTTACCTTGATCAAGTGGATGTTGTTGAGCCCATTTTCTCCAGTTTTGGCGGACTAAGTTCGTTCCACGGCAAAATCACCACGGTGAAATGTTTTGAGAATAACGGATTAATCGCCGAGCTGTTGGAAGAAAACGGTGAAGGTCGAGTATTATTGGTCGATGGCGGCGGTGCAGTGCGCCGTGCATTGATTGATGCGGAATTGGCACAATTGGCCGCCGATAATAACTGGAAAGGGATTATCGTTTATGGTGCAGTGCGTCAAATTCAGCAATTGGAAAATATTGATATCGGCATTCAAGCCCTCGCACCGATTCCGGTAGGTGCAGACGAAAGTAGCCACGGAGAAACGGATGTCCCGGTGAATTTTGGTGGTGTGACTTTCTTCCCGGAAGATTATATTTATGCAGATTTAACCGGCATTATTCTCTCGCAAGAGCCGTTAGATTTAGACGAACCGGAACAAGAATAAACGCCTGTAAAAGGGATTCCGACAAAGTGCGGTCGAAATTTTTACCATTTCAACCGCACTGCGCGACTTCACAAATCCGTAAAAAGCATTGCTTTTTATCAATGTAATGATAATTTTCTAACATATTGTTTACATAATTAGACAATATGTCGATCTTCTATTTTATTTAAAAAGGACAAAACCATGAGCAACACAACACTAAATAAAAAAATAGGATCAATAAAAGCGTGATTATCTTAATTTCTGCGGTTATTCTATTTTTTTGTTTTACTTTATACATTGCCTTTCGATCGAAATGCCAATAGCGGATTGGCATTATTAGCGCTGGTTGCCGTGTTATGGTTAACTGAAGCGTTACACGTTACCATCACCGCCTTAATCGTGCCGTTATTGGCGATTTTCCCTAGGTTTGGTAAACACCAGCACAGCGCTCGCCACCTTTGCCGATCCGAACATTTTCCTTTTCTTCGGCGGTTTCGCACTTGCCACAGCCTTACATATTCAGCAATTAGATAAAAATGATTGCGAATAAAATTATGGCATTAGCAAAAGGAAAATTATCTGTTGCCATCATGTATTTATTCTCCGTCACGGCGTTTTTATCCATGTGGGTGAGTAACACCGCCACCGCCGCCATGATGTTACCTCTTGCCATGGGCGTATTAGGCCGTTTAGATCGCAATACAGAACATAACACCTATGTTTTTGTGCTCTTGGGGATTGCCTACAGCGCCAGCATCGGCGGTATGGGAACCTTGGTCGGTAGCCCGCCAAATAACATTGTCGCAACACAATTACACCTCACCTTCGCCGACTGGTTATGGTATGGCTTGCCGATTATGTTAATCCTTATGCCATTAATGATCGGCACACTTTACATTGTGTTCAAACCGAAGCTAAACGTGCGTTTTGAACAAGAATTTGAAAAAGTGGAAATGAACAAATCCCGTTGGATCACATTAGGTATCTTCGTATTCATCGCCTTAAGCTGGGTATTTAGCAGCCAAATCAATCCGATACTTTCCGGTCTACTCGGTCTTAGCGGCAAAATCGGTAGTTTTGATAGCGTTATTGCTTTAGCAGCGGCTGTGATTATTTGTATCACCGGTGTGGCCAACTGGAAACAAATTCAGGACAACACCGACTGGGGTGTATTAATGCTATTCGGTGGTGGTTTAACCTTAAGTGCCGTATTAAAAAATTCCGGTGCCAGCAAAATCTTAGCCGACGGCATCGTATTCTTAATTGAAGGAGGTCACTTCTATCTTATTGGCTTATTGGTTGCTACCTTCATCATTTTCTTAACAGAATTTACATCCAATACCGCCAGTGCAGCCTTATTAGTGCCGATCTTTATTTCCATCGCACAATCGTTAGGCATGCCGGAAATCGGTCTCGCCTTGATCATCGGCTTAGGGGCATCTTGCGCCTTCATGCTACCGGTTGCCACCCCGCCGAACGCTATTGTTTTCGGTACGGGCGAAGTGAAACAAAGCGAGATGGTGCGCGCCGGATTTGTGTTGAATATCGTCTGCATTTTTCGTTATTGCAACCATTGGCTACTTCTTCTGGTTACATTAATCCTGCCATAGAAAAATAGCCCCTTAATAATGCGTTTATTAAGGGGCTAAATTATTTAGAATCTCGTTAATCTTCCAACACGATTCCCTTTAAATATTGAAAAAAATTTCTCGATAGGCTTTTCGCGGGCTTACTTTGCTCTTTTTCTTTCTTAGCAGCACGAATGAGATTGCGTAGCTGTTGACGATCACTTGCGGGTAATCGGTTAAGAACTTGGTTAATGCATTGTCGCCCTGCTCGATCAATTCATCACGCAATAATTCTAATTTATGTAACATAGCTTGTTGTTGCTGATGTTTATTTTTCGAGCTTATCTAAAGCCTCTTGAATCGGTCTCTACGTCAATGCTGCGCAACAACTTACCGATATATTGCAACTGACGGCGACGGGCTTCTTTTTTTGCAAACGTTGCGCTAAATTAATCGCCTCTAGCAATGTGTCTTCCAAAGGAATTTTTGTCTAACTGGATTTTAGTTAAATCCACCAATTTTTCACCCACTTTTTTTAAGGCTTCCGCATCGCGTTTAATTTCGCTTTTTGCTCACCCAAATAATCTCTTCCTGTTCTTCATCCTGCCAATCAAAATCATCTTGTTTACGTTTTGCCATAATCTTTCCCATCTTGTATCTGCGTAAAAATGCGGGCATTTTAGCACAAAAAGTCGAGGTTAGCCTTAAAAAGAAAAAAATAGGCTAAAATTAGGGCATTTTTAACCACGAGAAATCCATTTATGTCAGCAAAAAAACACTTGAAAAATCAGACCGCACTTTTACAGCAACAAGAACAACAATTACGCGGTGCGGTCAGTCTCGCCATTGAAATTGCACAAAAAGCCGGCGCAGCCGCCGAAGTGGGGGTCACGAAATCCGGTGGATTATCGGTTTCTACCCGTTTAAAAAGAAATTGAAAAACGTTGAATTTAATAATGATGGGGCATTAGGCATTTCGGTTTATTTAGGTCAACAAAAAGGCAACGCGTCCACCTCCGATTTAAGCCCGGAGGCCATTAAAAATACCGTAGAAGCAGCCTTGGCGATCGCAAAATACACATCCCCTGATGATTGCGCAGGCTTAGCCGATAAAGAATTAATGGCGTTTGATGCCCCGAATTTAGATTTATACCACGCCGCCGATATTGATGTTGATCGCGCTGCGCAATTGGCATTAGAAACAGAAAAGGCGGCATTGGAATTCGACAAACGCATTGTCAACAGTGAAGGGGCTTCTTTCAATGCTCATACCGGCGTGCGTGTGTATGGCAATAGCCATGGAATGTTGCAAAGCTATTTATCCAGCCGCTATTCGTTGTCTTGCTCGGTCATTGCCGAACATGAAAATCAACTGGAACGGGATTATGAATACACAGTTTCCCGTAATATCAATTCGTTAGAAAGTGCGCAATGGGTGGGGGAAAATGCAGCACAGAAAACTATTGCCCGTTTACAACCACAAAAATTGCCACGCAGCAGGCGCCGGTTATTTTTTCTTTAAATGACGTGGCGACAGGATTAATCAGTCATTTGGCGTCAGCCATTAGTGGTGGCAGTTTGTATCGTAAAGCCAGTTTCTTATTGGATCACCTCGGCAAACAAGTATTGCCCGATTGGTTTCATATTAGCGAAAAAAACCTCATTTAATCGGTCGATTGGCCTCTACACCATTTGATAGCGAAGGCGTCAGAACGCAAGATCTGGAGGTTATTCGCCAAGGAATTTTTGCAAACCTATTTACTCACCAGTTATAGCGGTCGCAAGCTAGCTATGCAAAGCACAGGGCACGCAGGTGGCATTCATAATTGGTTGGTACAACCCAATTCATCAGGAAAAATTGACCGCACTTTTTACACCAAATGAGAGAGGATTATTGGTTACCGAAGTGATGGGGCAAGGTGTGAATTTGGTCACAGGCGACTACTCACGTGGTGCCGCCGGATTTTGGGTGGAAAACGGTGAAATTCAATATCCGGTGGCAGAAATCACTATTGCAGGAAGATTGCAGGACATGCTGCGTAATATTGTGGCGGTAGGTGATGATATTGAACATCGCTCAAATATCCAGACCGGTTCTATCCTACTGGAAAATATGAAAAATTTCCGGAAATTAAGAAATCTTCAATCAAATGATAATAATTCTTATTGACAATAATAAAAAAACTCTGATATGATTAGCCCCATCTGTTAAGTATTGCAGTTGAGATGATGGGTAGTCATTTTTGAAGTTTGCATAGTACTCCATAACAGGTAGAGTAGAAAGTAAATTCGTTAGGGATATTTAAAAGACTGAAGTTTAAACTTCAGTCTTTTTACTAAAAATATCCGCACGTTATATCCTTTAAAGGCAACCATTTTTATGAAAAACACCATGTTGACACTCTCATTTCCGAACAGGATGTGCGTTCCCGCATTACCGAATTAGGGCAAGAAATTACCTGTTTCTATCAACATAAAAATACTGATACGCCACTGGTTGTTGTAGGTTTACTGCGTGGTTCCTTCATGTTCATGGCGGATTTAGTACGTGAAATTAACCTGCCGGTGGAAATCGACTTCATGACGACGTCAAGTTATGGGGACTCCATGAGTACCAGTCATGATGTGCGCATCCGTAAAAGATCTTGATGGCGACATCAAAGGCAAACACGTTTTGATCGTGGAAGACATTATTGATACCGGTTACACCTTACAAAAAGTGCGTGAAAATTTTAAATTTACGCGAACCGCTCTCACTGACGATTTGTACGTTATTGGATAAACCTTCACGTCGCGAAGTAGATGTACCGGTAGATTGGGTGGGTTTCACTATTCCTGATGAATTCGTTGTGGGCTATGGCATTGACTACGCCCAACATCATCGTAATCTTGGTTACATCGGTAAAGTCATTTTTAGAAGAATAGCTATCAGCATAACGAAAACGGCTTATCAAATGATAAGCCGTAAATTCATCCCAAAAATCAACCGCACTTTTGCACTAAAATGTGTCTTTTAACGCCAATAATCGGGCAATATTTTGCGCGCTTGACGTAAGATTCTCACGTCCTTGTTGTAGAATTTCTGACAAGTCGCCCAACTGGCGAATAATCGGGAACACCGCATCAATGCCATGTTCGTACACCACCTCATAATCCTCACGCAAGCAACCCACTATGGCAATCACCGGTTTATTAAACTGTTTTTGCCGTACGCGCCACACCAATAGGGGTTTTGCTCTAAAATGCTTTGCGCATCCATTCGTCCTTCGCCGGTAATCACCAAATCAGCCTCCCGCACGCTTTCCGCCAATTGCAAATTATCCAACACAATTTGCACACCGGCTTTTAGTACTACATTTGGCAATAATAACAAGCCGCCGCCCATACCGCCCGCCGCACCGGCGCTGGCCTGCTCCTTAATATTTTTGCCACAATCCCGTTGGGCTATCTCGGCAAAATGCGCTAATGCGGCATCAAGCTGCGCCACCATTTGCGGCGTTGCACCTTTTGCGGTCCGAAAATCGCCGAAGCGCCCCGTTCACCACAAAGAGGATTATTCACATCACACGCTACCTCAATATGCACTTGAGCCAAGCGGTTATCTAGCGCATCGGTATCAATTCGCTCAATTTCCGCTAACTGAGCTCCACCATAGCCAATGTCTTGGTGTTGCTTATTGAGGAATCGGATGCCTAAGGCCTGTAACATTCCCACGCCGCCATCATTTGTCGCACTTCCGCCAATGCCAAGAATAATGTGTTGTACACCAAGAGCCAATGCGCGTTTAATTAATTCACCGGTGCCGTAACTGGTGGTATTTAACGGATTACGTTCATCCTTCGGCACTAAATGCAAACCGGAGGCTGCCGCCATTTCAATAATGGCGGTTTTTCCATCCCCTGAAAGCCCAAAAGAAACTTTTTACGCGGTTACCTAGCGGCGCGATAACATCACATGCCACTAATTTACCGCCGGTAGCATCCACCAAGGATTGTACAGTGCCTTCTCCGCCGTCAGCCATAGGTAATTTGACATATTCCGCCTGCGGAAAAACTTTTTTGAATCCGGTTTCAATGGCTTCGGCAACTTCCAACGCCGTTAAACTTTCCTTAAAAGAATCGGGAGCAATTACAATTTTCATACTAACCTCCTGATGGTAATGATGTTAGGCAAAAACGCCGAAGATAAGGGTTGAAACAATAGTCATGATTAAACCGACCGCACTTTCATAAGGAATAAGTTTTTAAGCGCTCTTTAATATCCATGTTCACGCTACCACCGGTAGCATGGAAGAAAGAACCATGCGGCATATGATCAAAGATCGTGGCACCAGCATGAATCATCGCCGCCGCAGCCAATCCGCTAACGCCTAATTCTAATAAGGTGCCGCTAAACACATTGGATGCTACCGCCGTCCCGGCGGTAGTAGAGGAGGTAGCTAAGGACATTAAGGCACCGGAAATCGGCGCTAAGATATAAGAAGGTAAACCGGAATGTTCCAAGCCTTGAATTAATACGTCTTTTAAACCCGAATTGGCAATAATGCCTGCTAATGCTCCGGTACCAAGCAACATAATAGCGACCGGCGCCATTTTCCCTAACCCACTTACGGCATAGCGATTGGCATGGCCTATTTTTGCCCATGCATAGTGCACCGACCAAACCACCAACCGGCAAGGCAATCAATGGATCGACTTTAATATCAAATAACGGGCGCAAGGCAAGTAACAAAAAATGGCACAAAGAGGGGCAATCATTGCTGTGCCAAAGTTCGGTAAATCCTGCTTATCTACCACGACGACCTCTTGTTCTGACACTCTACTGCCTTTTTTCACCAAACGCTTGGCAAGGAAATAAGTTAAAATCAAACCAAAAACAGCAGGAATAATTCCCGCCATCATGACCGAGGTTAACGGCAAATGGAAGGTATCCGCGGCGGCAATGGCATTTGGGTTGGGAGAGATAATATTTCCGGCTTTTTCCACCACCAATCATTGCCAACAAAATCGCCGGTTTTTGATAAATCGGTACGACGGGCAAGTGCCAACGCAATCGGTGAAACCGTGATGACCGCCACATCAATAAACACGCCAACCGACGTTAAAATGAGTGTAGCTAACGCCAATGCCAATAAGGCTCGAGTTTCTCCCTAACTTATTGGTGATGCTTTCGGCAATGGTATTCGCCGCGCCGGAGTCAATCAACACCCCAGCCAACACACCTGCAGCCAGAATACGCATTACTGCAGTAGTAATCCCTTGCGCACCACTAATCATCAGAGTGACGGTTTGCGTTAAATCCGCGCCACCAATTAACCCGCCAATTAATGCGCCGGCTAACATACCATAAACCGGTGACACTTTTTCAAAAATTAAGAAGATCGCGACCGCTAATGCAATAATCGCGCCTAAGGCAGATACTGTCGTCATGATGTTCTCCTCTATTATTAAATAAACAGAACAGATTATTATGCTTTTGATGAGAAAATTACTTTAGACAAAAACAAAAATATACTTTTTAGAAAACTTATTTTTGTAAATTAATACAATTTATTAGGGCTAATACGGTGCTTAAATAGAGACTCAGTTTGTCTTCTATCTTATTGAAAGATAAATTAGTTACTTGCTCAATTTTAGCCAGGCGATAACGCAACGTGTTGGGATGAATGAATAATTTCTGCGCAGTGAGAGCCAGATCACAATTTGACAAAAAAATAATACTGCAAGGTTTTTAAGTAGCTGAGCATTTTTCTTGCTGAAATAACCCTTTTAATGGTTTTAATAACTCCTCAGCCTGCCAACTATCGGCAATTCCCGCCAACAACACCGGCAATCGATATTCTTCAAAAGCATACAATGTTTTTACGCGGATAGTGCTTCAAGCCATAGTGCAAGGTGCTCATCGCCGTGCGGTAAGATACATATAATTGTTCGTGAACAGGGCATTCAAGATGAGCACCAATGGCAATTTTATAATCCTGTTGCGAATAATGCTCCGGTAATAATTTTTTAAGTTGTTTATCAAATTGAGAAAAATGATAAATGGCTGCAAAAATAATAATTTGATCGAGTGATAAAATGGCCACTTCTTGTTCAAATTGCAGTTGTTCTAAATAACTCACTAAGTGTTGCAAAAGAATCTATGCTCGGTTTTTAATAATTTAATAATAATTACTATGCGCGGAATAGTTAAAGAAAAAGAAAAATTTAGCTTGCTCTTCTACCTCTGTTAGAGATAAATTGCCTTTTACCAACTGTAAAATAAATTCTTCTTTGTAACGCCGATTCCAACTTTCTTTTTTTCTAATAAAATATGCTGTTCAACAATTAATTCAGCCGTCATTTTTTACTAATTCCGCATAAGATTTCACTTGCTCGGGAACACCTGAAACACCAATAACGCCAATATTATGCCCAAGATATTGAATCGGTACATTAATCCCCGGTTGAGCTTCAAAAATTCCATTTTCCTGCCAATTTTTTTCATCCACTTCCACCATTCGGTCCTGTCTCAACGCTAACACTGCTCCGATATGTAATTGATTTTAAACGGGCAGGGTTACCTGACGCAATAATCACGCATGATGATCCATGACATTCACCGAACAGTTGATGATACTCATTGTTCTTTTTTTACAATATTTTGCGCAATAACTTTTATCTAACTGCATAATTTTTCACCATTAATTTTTATTTATTAAATTCGTTAAAAATAACCGCACTTTTTGGGATCTAAAAATAATCCAACAAATTTATTTTTATGAACTAAACAAATTTTCACCTGTCTGACTGGCGGAGTTATTTTTAATTAATGGACTAAACTAGTCAAAGTTATCATTTATTGATTAGGAGCAACCCCGCTATGCAAAAAGATATTAGCGTCTCATTCGACCTCGGACGTAGTAAGAATAGCGTTTTATTCTCACGACACCATGGGATTAGGTCATATTCGTCGGAATATGCTACTGGCCCAATCGGTACTACAAGCCTATCCAAATGCGGAAGTGTTATTATTATCCGGCGTGCGTGAATCCGGAGCATACAAATTGCCTAAAGGGGCAGATAGCGTTACCCTTCCGACCTATTTTTAAAACGGCGCAGGGCGAGTATATTCCCTCGTTCATTAGGCACTGAAGTTAAGCTGATTAGTAAAAATCAGGCGACAGACGATTCATGCTGCATTAGACGCCTTTTGAGCCGCATATTTTTATCGTTGACAACGTACCGCGCGGCGCAATGAATGAATTAGATAGCGTATTACCCGTCCTAACTAATCGCGGAACCCATATTGTATTAGGCCTACGCGACATTATCGATGAACCTCCCGTGGTTCTCCAGCAATGGAAGAAACTACAAAAATTTAGAAATTATCCGTTTGTATTTTTCATCTCTTTGGATCTATGGTGATCCGAACCTCTTTGATTTTGTTAAAGAATATAATTTAGATAGCGATATTGCCAATAAACTCAATTATGTTGGCTACTTGGATCAAAAACGCCGTGTGGAACATCAAGGTCCGAATAGCAATGACATTGAAATAAAAGCAACCTTATATACTTTGTGTTGTAGGTGGCGGACAAGATGGCTTTCAATTAGCCAAAGCCTTTATGCAGGCAGAATTACCGAAAAATCATCAAGGCTTGTTGATTACCGGTGCGTTAATGCCTGAAGAGCAATGTCGGGAACTGCACCTTATGAATAAACAACGTCCCGACATTCATTTATTGGATTTTGTTACCGAACCACTCAAATTGCTACAAAATGCCGATCGCGTGATTGCAATGGGCGGTTACAACACGACAACCGAGATTCTATCCTTTAATAAGCGCGCGCTGATTGTGCCACGTATCACGCCGCGTAAAGAACAATGGATTCGCGCCTCCCGCTTAGCTGAAATGGGTGTGATAGATTGTATTCACCCGACTGATCTCACTCCACAAGCATTAACGCATTGGTTGCAGAAAAATAATTCTACTATCAATGCACGCGATGTCCCTAAATTTCAATGGGTTAGATAATGTGGTCACCCAAATTCGCCACATTTTTATCTGCATAACATTAAACCGAATAATATAAACTCGTACTTTAACGGATAACATTATGAATACACCATTTAATCAAAACGAACAAACCCCAATGTATATCGGCTACGTATTAAAACGCTATCCGCGTTTTTCTGAAACCTTCGTGGTAAATGAAATCTTAGCCCATGAACGCGCCGGCACTCAAATTGATATTTTTTTGCTCTTGGACCGGTGATGGAAACCCATTTCCAAGACAGTATTTCACAGGTCCGCGCCCCGGTTAATCGATTAATGGATAAACAACGCAATCCGGAAACTTTCTGGGCATTGCTTTGAACAAGGCTTCCAGCGTCTGCCGAATTTCGCTGCAAAATTAGCGCAAGCTCAGGGTGATGTACATGAAATCGGGCAAAGTATTATTTTAGCGTTAAAAGTATTAGATAAAGGCATCCAACATTTACATGCCCATTTCGGCACACAGGCTACTACTGTGGCAAGACAGGCAGCAATTTTTGCCGACATCAGCTACACCTTTACCGCCCATGCTAAAGACATCTATTTTTCATATGAAAAATCCACCGCACTTGATCACAAAATGCGTGATGCGGCAATGACGGTTACCGTTTCCGATTACAACTTAGCCTATTTGCGTGAACAATACGGCAATGATGCAGAAAAAAACCGTACGAATTTATAACGGTATGGATTTACACAAATACCCTTACTATACAGGCGCCCGACAACCCTCACATATTTTTAGCAATAGGTCGATTAGTACCCAAAAAAAGGCTTTAGCGTATTGTTGGAGGCCTTGGCAATACTAAAACGACGCAATGTATTTGTCGATTGCACCATAGTGGGTGACGGCGTGTTAAGACAAGAATTAGAAGACAAGATTAAGGCATTAGATATTGCCGATCGCGTCCATATGTTCGGGCCAATGCCACAATCTGAAATTATTGAATTGCTTCGAAATGCCAAAATGTTAGTAGCTCCTTGTGTGATCAGCGAAGATGGAGATCGCGACGGCTTACCGACAGTATTGCTTGAATCAATGGCAATAGGCACCCCGGTAATTTCACACAAGTCGCCGGAATTCCTGAATTAGTACAAAATGAAAATACCGGTTTATGTATTCCGCCACAAAATCCGCAACGGCTCGCCTACGCCATAGAAAAATTGTTAACTGACTATGTGTTATGTCAAACCTTATCACAAAATGCCCGTGCGCTCATTGAACGGGAATATGATGAAGATAAGAACGCTGCGTTGCTGAGAGATGTTTTCCGTCAAGCAATTGCTCAACATTCAAATGTTAACGATGCAAATTAAGGAGAAATCATGCGAGTAGCTTATATTTGTGCAGATCCGGGCATTCCGGTATTTGGAACTAAAGGTGCTTCAGTGCATGTGCAAGAAGTCATTAAAGGCATGTTACAACGCGGTTTAGATGTCACCTTGTTTGCCCAACGTTTAGGCGGTGAACCACCGGCTGAATTAAAAACATCAAAAATTCGTACTTTTACCCGAATTGCCTAACCAATCTGCTACGGAAAGAGCATCTGCAGCGTTGGCACTCAATAAGACGGTGGAGCCAATGCTTGCCGAAGAAGTCCCGTTCGATTTGGTTTATGAACGCTATTCACTATGGAGTAACGCCGGTATGCATTTTGCCAAAACGCATGATTGCGTTGGCATCCTAGAAGTGAATGCACCACTGATTGAAGAGCAGAAAAACATCGTGAACTGCCGTTAGAAAATGAAGCGCAAGCCATTGCAGAATCGGTTTTTAGCCAAGCTGATGCGATGATCGCCGTATCCCCGGGGGTACAACATTATTTTGGAAACATTCCCGCGAGCCCGAGGTCGGGTTCATGTCATTGCTAATGGGGTAGATTTAGCCCGTTTTTGCCGCCGCAGCCCAACATAACGCGGAGAAATTTCACAACCTCTTGGAAAAGCAAGACAAGCGAAATTCCGACCATTGGTTTTTAGGCACATTAAAGCCTTGGCATGGCGTAGAAACACTTGTTCAGGCTTGGGCATTATTACATCAACAAGGACACAAAACCCGCTTATTAATTGTTGGGGATGGTCCACAATATGAGTCTTTACAGGCAGAAATTGCACAATTTGGCTTATCGGAATATGTCCAATTTAGCGGAGCTGTTGCCCCGGAAACCGTCCCACAATGGTTGGCGCAAATGCACATTGCTACCGCACCTTACCCTAACTTGGCTGATTTTTATTTCTCTCCGTTAAAGATTTACGAATACATGGCTGCCGGTTTACCGATTATTGCTACCCAAGTAGGTCACTCAGCACAGGTCATTGACGAAGGCTATAACGGTATTTTAGTGGAAGCGGAAAATCCGCAAAAAATGGCCGAAAGTTTAGCAGGATTGCTAAATTCTCCAAGAAAATTACTGGAACTGGGACAAGCCGCCCGTTTAACGGCAGAGCAGAAACACAGTTGGTTAGCTGTGGTGGATCGCGTTTTACAAATTGCAGAACAATGTAAAATCCCCGCATAACTTAACGGAGCAGAATCAATGAATAAAAATTCGTGGTGGTCGGTAGCTACCGACTGAGAGACTATATTCGACCGGAACGAATGATTGTCATCGGAGCATTAATAGCGTTGTTGCTTTCTACGGCAATGCGCTTACTCAAACCGCTACCGTTGGCCTTTGTGGTGGACCATGTGTTACTAGACGGCGTCAAAGTATCTACCGATGGCGCGTCTAATGCAGCAACACAACAAGCACCGGCGCATCAAGGCTTACTTGATACACTATTAGCCTCGGTAAATACCACATATTTATTATGGGGCTGTGCTGCCGCCGTCATTTTAATTGCCTTGCTTATGGCGGCCACCAGTTATTTCAGTACGGTCGGATTAGCCTTAGCCGGTAGCCGTATTTTAAGTAACGTGCGTAAAGATTTATTTGCACATTTTACAACGTCTTTCTTTGCGATTCCACTCCCAAGCCCGCACCGGTGATTTAACCATGCGCTTAATCAATGACATCGCTATGTTAAGGGAAGCTGTGATTACCGCACTTATGCCGATGTTGGCGAATATTTTGATTCTGGTGGGAATGTTCGGCACGATGTTGTATCTCAACTGGCGCTTAACTTCTCTGGCTTTATTATCTATTCCGATATTGTGGTGGAGCACCACCCGTGCTAGTCGCAAAATCCATGAAGTTAGCCGAGCACAACGCAAACGGGAAGGCAGCATGGCTTCGAAAGCGGCAGAATATATCGCTTCTATTCGTACTGTACAATCCCTTTCCCTTGAACAGGAAACGATGCGTAGCTTTTGCCGGTGATGATGCGGAAAGCCGCAAACAAAACGTACAGTCAAAACGTCTTTCCGCCGGTTTGGAACGTCGTGTTGATGTGATCGTCGCCATCATTTCTGCACTGGTCTTATTATATGGCTCTTATTCCGTCTTAAACGGCAAGATGTCCACCGGTGATCTGATCATTTTTATGTCTTACTTAACTAACTCTTTCCGCCCTGTGCGTGAGTATGCCAAATACACCGGCAGATTATCCAAAGCCTTGGCAGCCGGAGAACGCGTGGTGAATTTATTGGACGAACAACCGGACATTACCGACAAGCCAAATGCAAAAGTATTAACCTCTGCGCGCGGTGAAATTCGTTTTGAACACGTTAAATTCAGCTATGACATGCAAGATGAACAACCTTTGGCAGTATTAAATGACATGGATTTTCTCATTAAACCGGGGGAAAAGGTTGCCATTGTCGGCCCTTCCGGTGCAGGAAAATCAACGCTTACCAGTCTACTGTTAAGACTATATGAACCTGAAGAAGGCCGCATTTGTCTGGATGGTAAAAAAATATTCAGGATTACACCATCGCCAGCCTGCGCTCTCAAATTGCTATCGTGCCACAAGACAATTTGTTATTCGGTTTAAGTGTGCGAGAAAACATCGCCTTAGGTGCCATTAACCAGACTGAGAAAATTACCGATGAAGAAATCATTCAAGCCGCAAAATTAGCCAACGCACATGATTTCATCATCGCCTTACCACAAGGCTATGACACAATTCTTAGCGAACGGGGCGGCTCGCTTTCCGGTGGGCAGCGCCAACGTATTGCTATTGCTCGTGCAGCCATGAATAAAAAGTGCGGTATTAATTTTTGGATGAACCAACCGTTGGTTTAGACCAAGAAAAATGAGGCTCTGCGTCATTAGTGCCTTGGAAAACCCTAATGCAAAAATCGCACGACATTACTGATTACCCACGATTCAGCGTTAGCCGCCAAAACCGATCGTATTTTTATTCGTCAATAACGGGATGATTGAAGAGCAAAGGCAACCATCAGCAATTGTTGGCGAAAGGCGGTAACTACGCCAACTGGTGGAAATTACAACTGAGCTAATGACCCAAACCAGATTTAAATAAAAAAAGAAGGATAGACAATATGCTTACTCATGCAGACAAACAGATTATTGCAGGCGATACTGCGTTGCCCGGCTTGGCAGCATTACTCGATTCCGACTTGATGTTAGGTAAACTGCAAGAGTTGCCGGGTCTGCAAAGTGCGGTCAAAATTCAAGTTAAATATTTACGCTACAAACCTACCAACAGTTGTGCTTGTACATTGAAAGTACAATTAGCCGATGGTTCTGTACAATATTATTTTTGCCAAGGCGCTAACGCCTAAGCGTTTTGCCCAATCTTGGAACAACCCCAAGCGTCAAAAGCTAATCCAAGAGAATGTTCCGCATCCGCCAATGGCCTTATTTGATCTCAACATTATATTGTTACACCCTGCCTACGATCATAGCATTCGTTATTTGCGTTGGTTGATAGATCCACAGGCTCGCCGTGAAATTATGCAGTTATGCGGTTTAGAAGAAAACCTGAATGACGCTGTGGATATTGATATTTTTACGTTACAAACCGGAGCGCCGATTAGTAGCAGGTGTTCGTTATAACGACCGTTACGTGGCGGTAGTACGTTGTATTTATCCGGAAGATTTCGGCAAAGTGTTAACTGCCTCTGCGTTTGGCGTAGCGCAAAACGAATTACAGCTATTGGGAGTGGACGGTACAAATTGTACATTAGTAACCCGTTGGTTGGAGGGGCATAGCCTCTGCCCGGAAGAGCAGGTGATTGCCTCCGATGAAATGCTTGCACACTTGGCAAATAAACTACATAAACTGCACCAGAGCCGATATCAACCAACTATAAAGTATGGTATCAGCGATGAAATTCAGGCAATGCAAGGCGTATTATCCACATTTAATGCCATTTTGCCTCAACAAGCCACATGTTTTTTCCGAGCTAATGGAAAAAAATCACACAGGGCTTGGAACGACAAAAAGACGTTTTTCCGATTAATTCATGGCGATTTTTTTCTTTAGATCAAGTCGTAGAAGAACAGGGTAAATTGCATCTTCTCGATTGGGATCGTTGCGCAGCAGGAAACCCGTTAATGGATTTGGCCACCTTTATCGCAAGGCTGGAATTTCAAATTATTGAAGGCGTTTTACCGGGCTGGCAAGCAAATAAATTGGTGAAAACTTTTCTTCACCACTATCAAGAAAAGGCTCATGATGATTTAAGCGGTCTCACTTATTTTTGTCGCCTCTGCACTCTTACGCTTGGCAACGGAACCCTTTCGTAAACGTACACTGCAGTGGCCGGAATATACCTTGCAACTATTACAACGGGTAAGCTGTTTGCTCAATAAAAAGACGATTTGTATTTGTCCGCAGAAGGAAAAAAATACTCTTTTTGAGAGCGATCCGCTACTGACCGTTCTCACTCATCGATCACATGCAATCCCGCCTGATGAAGGTTTTACCACCGACATATCAAGGCCGATTAATCACTGCTGAGGTACAACGTTACAAACCGCAACGACGTGCCATAGTGGACTATATTATCGACACTAAAAAAATTGGGCCGACAATGTATTATTGGGAAATACCGTCGCAAAGGATTGGATTCCCGCGCATTTAATATTCAACAATCGTTGTGGCAGGAAGGCTTTTAACGACAGTGCCCACATCAGTGTTGCCGAACCGCTAGGCACATTAGCGGAACAACATACTTGGTTACAACAAAAAGTAAATGGGCAATGTCTTGGCGATTTGCTTGTCCAAAGTAATGGACGTCTTGCCTTTTTAGGTGAGTCTGTTGCACGGGCATTAAAACCAATTACATCAAAGCAAAGTGGCACAACAGTTGTCGTTGCCTGTTTGGACAATAGACGATGAACTGGCTATTTTTGCGCGATCGTTTAACCCAGGCACAAATCTTATTACCTGCCTTAGCCGAACGCATTGGCCGAGTGCTATCAGGCTGTGAAAAACTCACTAAAAATTTAGATGCGGCGCAAAATTCAGTGAATTTTTTGACCGCACTTGAAACGGTGTCAGTACATCGGGATTTCTATCAAGACCAAATTTTAGAACGCAACGGTCGCCCGGGTGATATGGTTTTATTAGATCTCGATCTGCTTTTGTCAAGGTCATGCGGCCTTAGACGCAGGTAATTACTGGCACATATTATCGAATTCGCCCTTCGTCACTATGGCGATATTCACGCATTACAACAACATCAAGACGCATTTCTTTCTACATTTTTTTAACCCTACAGCGCAACTGCCAACAAAACAAAGTGTTGATATTTATACAACACTTTCTCTTGCCTGTCATATATACCTAAGCACGCAATTTGCCGATCGCAAGCACACCACAGAAACCCTGCTTGCACTCTGTGAACAGCGCTTAGGTAATGACTAAACAAAAATTTATTTTAGGTAAACTCAAGGAGTAATATATGAAAATTACCGTTGTCGGTGCCGGTTATGTTGGACTTTCCAATGCAATATTATTAGCACAACAACATGATGTGACCTTGGTGGACATTTCCCTGAAAAGGTTCAACTGGTTAATAGCAAAGTATCACCGATTCAAGACGTGGAAATCAGTGAATATTTAGCTAATAAGCCACCAAATTTACACGCAACCATTGACACTGCCGCAGCTTATGCCGATGCCGATTACATCGTTATTGCAACCCCGACGGACTACGATCCCTGAAACCGACTCTTTTTGATACGCGTTCCGTAGAAGCCGTATTAAAAAAAGGCTCGAGCTCAAAATCCGATGGCCTACTTGGTGATTAAATCCACCATTCCGGTCGGTTTCACCCAAAAATGCGTAAAGAGTTTAATACAGAAAAAAATTATGTTCTCACCGGAATTCTTACGCGAAAGCAAGGCGTTGTATGACAATCTCCATCCGTCTCGAATTGTAGTTGGCGATCGTAGCGATGCGGCGCAAAAATTTGCCGAAATATTACGCGATTGTAGCCTAAAACCTGACGTTCAAATTGTACTGACCGACCCGACAGAAGCGGAATCTATTAAATTATTTGCCAACACTTATTTGGCATTGCGGGTTGCATTCTTCAATGAACTTGATTCTTTTGCAGCGTCTAATAATTTAGATGCCTCATATATCATCGATGGCATTTCATTGATCCGCGCATCGGTGGGCATTACAACAACCCTTCTTTTGGTTATGGTGGTTACTGCTTGCCAAAAGATACCAAACAATTGTTGGCCAATTACGAAGACATACCGCAAAAACTTAATCAGTGCTATCGTACAATCTAACGATACCCGAAAAGATTTCATTGCCGGTGAAGTGTTAAAAAGAAGTCCATCTACCGTCGGCATTTATCGCTTAACCATGAAATCCGGTTCCGATAATTTCCGTTGCTCTAGTATTCAAGGCGTCATGCAACGAATCAAAAGAACAAGGTATAGAAGTGATTGTGTATGAACCGGAATACGGTGGACAAGAATTTCTGGATTGCAAAGTTGTTAGCGATTTAAATCATTTTAAACAAAAATCCGATGTGATTTTTAGCTAACCGCCTAACACCTGATATTGAAGATGTAATCGACAAAGTGTATACCCGCGATCTCAAGGGCAACGATTTATAATTTCCATAAAAAAACGGCTTATCTAACGATAAGCCGTAAATTCATCTAAAAAAACGACCGCACTTTATGTGCGGTCTTCATTTTTATTTTTCGAAACTCACGTTTTTTTCTTTAAAAAGTGCGGTGAGATTTTTTTCTTTAAATTTACGATCACCCTTGAAGCCTTTTTTTCTTCAAAAACGACCTCCAGGACGTTTTGGCACCGAAATAGTCACCACCACGCTCGCCTTTCACTTCGGCGATAAAGGACATACGCATTTGTTTATTCAACACACGGGTTTTTACCAAATTGTTGTAACAATTCTTTCGGCATACCTTGTGGTAGCTCGATAGTGGAATAATCGTCATACAATTTAATATGACCAATATAGCGACTATTAATATCGCCTTCATTGGCAATAGCACCGACAATGTGGCGTACTTCGACACCGTCTGCACGCCCAACTTCGATGCGATATAAATCCATCGGTTGCGGATTACCATAGCCTTTACGTTCGCCGCGACGTTCTGCCGAACGTGGATTTTTCACGGCGATCACCGCGTTCACCACGATCACGACGAACTTTTTTTATCTACAATTGGATCCGGTGGAAGAATCAATTTTTGTTTGCCTTTGTAACAACATCATCATTGCAGCGGCAATGTCTTCTTGTGATTGATCGGCAGTAAACATATCTTCCAACAATTCACGATAAAGCTCTAAATCATGGTGTTCCAACTGCGTAGTAATTTTATCTTTGAATTTTTTTACGACGACAGGCTTGTAAGACTTCATGATTCGGCAATTCCACCTCTTCAATATTTTTTTCTTGATCAGGTGTTCAACATTACGCAACAAACGACGCTCACGCGGTTCAACGAACAATAAGGCTCGACCGGAACGCCCTGCACGGCCGGTACGACCGATACGATGCACATAGGATTCTGCATCAAGCGGAATGTCGTAGTTCACCACAAGGCTAATACGTTCGATATCAATACCACGCGCCGCCACGTCTGTCGCTACGACAATATCTAAACTACCGCTACGCAAACGATCCAAGGTTTGTTCGCGTAACTGCTGAGTCATGTCACCATTCAATGCTGCCGCACGAAAACCATGTTTTTCTAATAATTCGGTCACATCTAACGTGCCGGTTTTGGTGCGGGTAAAAATAATTGCCGCATCAAAATCTTCCACTTCCAAGAAACGTAATAAGGCGTCATTTTTTTACGGAAACCGTGGACATACCAACAACTTTGCGCAATATCCGGCGCACTTTGTTGGGTTGCTTTTAATTTTGACCTCCTGCGGATCTTTCATAAAGCGTTTGGTGATTCGACGAATCGGTTCCGGCATCGTGGCAGAAAACAGTGCGGTTTGGTGATGTTCCGGCAATTCCGCCATCACAGTTTCCACATCTTCAATAAAGCCCATGCGCAACATTTCATCTGCTTCGTCTAATACGATCGCCTTCAGTTCGGCAAGGCTTAACGTACCGCGGCGTAGGTGATCCAAAAATACGTCCCGGCGTTCCCACCACCACTTGTGCACCCTGTTTTAATGCACGCAACTGGATGTCATAACGTTGACCACCATACAAAGTGACGATATTAATGCCTTTGGCATATTTCATGAATTGTTCGCATGCGTCGGCGACTTGAATTGCCAATTCGCGGGTCGGCGCCATCACCAATAATTGCGGGTGTTTTTTTCAGCCGGGTCAATCTTTGCCAAAATCGGTAAAGAAAAATGCAGCGGTTTTTCCACTACCGGTTTGCGCCATGCCCAGTACATCACGGCCTTCTAATAAGTGCGGTATGCAAATTTGTTGAATTGGAGAAGGTGTTTCAAAGCCAAGATCGGAAACAGCATTAGGATGAATTCAGGCAAGCCTAAATCCGCGAAAGTCATTTTTAGTTTCAGTCATTTAAAATACTCGAATGTATAAAAAAAGGAAAGCTCAATCAAGGCTTTCAGGTTAATTACAATGTGTCGTTTTACGCTATACAACGCGTCCGGTTAAATCAACTAACCGTTATTCCGCTTGAGCCTGTTGTCCTAATTTTTGCCAGCTCAAACACCGCAAAAACGATACTCCACAAAAGTTATACACCTGATTTGCAACAGCCAGTTTGAATAAGGTCTCCGCCTCATCAACCCGCCCCATATTGAGTTTTTTTGTTTTGCTAGATAGAAGTAGGTTTCAGTAAGAATTTCCGCATATTGCGTAGAAGTCTGCGCTGCAAAAATGTTGTGCTTTTATTTTTGCAATTCTTGTACTGATAACTTGCCCAAATAATACTGGACAATATAGGTACCCCAATAATCATTAGAAAGCCCAATTGCACGTTGAGCCAGATTTTTTTGCGCTTCGGCAGGTTTGAATTTCAAGTCATTCAAATAAAGCCATAAGACACGATAAGGATCAGATTTATTGCGTTGATAAAATTCTAAGAAATCCTGTTCGGCCAGGTTATATCGCTCCACATAATAGAAATTTAATGCTCGATTAAGGAAGGTATATTCATAGTCCGGATCAAGGCTGAAAACCGTATTAAAGGCCTCTAAGGCGCCTTCATAGTCTTCATCAAGTAATAAATAAAGCCCTAGATAGTTATACACTGCCGCCATTTTTGGGTTGCAATGCAAGTGCTTGAGTAAAATCATAACGCGCTAAAGCCCAAAGCCCCAAACTATCGTAAAGCACCTCGTTCGAAATGGAGAGATGCACGTTCTTCATTACTCATTTTTTTCCCACAAGCAATACTTGGCTAATTCGAACAATCATCACTTCCTGTTCAAAATGCTGGCTTGGATGTTGCTCGGCTAATACCACTTTATTTTTTTAGACACAAAAGCGTCACTCAAGCCAACACAGCCTGATAACACAAAGACCGAAAATAAAATTGTGAAGAAAACCGCGAAATTAGACAACCCATTACGTTGTGCCATTTCTTTATAAGCCTTAAAGCATGGAATTGCTTTGTTGAGAATAAATGTTACGGTACATAAGATACCGTAACATTTTTGAAAAAAATTTAAATTATGCCTGTTCTACCGCGTCATCAAAAAGATTGTTGAACAGTTTCTGCTTTCGGTGCAAGCTCTTTCATGGTTAAGCGAATACGCCCTTGACGATCGATTTCAACCACTTTAACCGTGACTTCTTGCCCTACTTGTAGATAATCACTGACTTTTTTCTACTCGCTCTTCTGCGATTTGAGAAATATGAACCAAGCCTTCTTTATTACCTACGATAGAAACAAAAAGCACCGAAATCTGCTAAACGAGTCACTTTACCTTTGTAAATGGCACCGGCCTCTACTTCAGCAGTAATGTCTTCGATACGTGCCATCACATCTTGTACGGCATTCTTATCAACCGCAGCGATTTTTACTGTACCATCGTCATCAATATCAATGGAAGTACCGGTTTCTTCGGTCAATGCACGAATCACCGCCCCCTTTACCGATAACATCTTTGATTTTCTTCGGATCAATTTTCATGGTGTAAATACGCGGAGCAAAAATCGGAAATATCTGCACGTGGCGCTGGAATCGCTTTGTTCCATGACACCAAGAATATGCATACGTGCACTTTTTCGCTTGGTTTAATGCAATTTGCATGATTTCAGCAGTGATACCTTCAATTTTGATGTCCATTTGCAGTGCAGTCACACCTTGACGGGTACCGGCCACTTTAAAAGTCCATATCGCCCTAAGTGGTCTTCATCACCAAGAATATCGGAAAGCACGACAAATTTGTCATCTTCTTTCACCAAGCCCATCGCGATACCTGCTACTGCCGCTTTAATCGGCACACCGGCATCCATTAATGCAAGAGAAGCACCACACACGGAAGCCATAGAAGAAGAACCGTTGGATTCGGTAATTTCAGATACCACACGTACCACATACGGGAATTCCGCTAAAGTTGGCATCACTGCCGCCACACCACGTTTTGCTAAACGACCGTGACCGATTTCACGACGTTTTGGTGAACCGATCATACCGGTTTCACCCACGGAATACGGAGGGAAGTTATAGTGGAATAAGAAGTGATCTGAACGTTCCCCGGTTAATTCATCAATGATTTGCGCATCGCGTTCAGTCCTAAAGTGGCAACAGCCAACGCTTGGGTTTCACCACGGGTGAAAATCGCAGAACCGTGAGTACGTGGTAATACGCCGGTGCAAATATCTAATGCACGCACGGTATCCACGGTACGACCATCAATACGCGGCTCGCCTGCGATAATACGTCCACGCACGATTTGGCTTTCAAGTGCGGTGAAAATATCAATAATTTTTTTCCTTCTGCAACCTCTTCGTCTTCAGCAGTAATCTGTGCAATAATATCCGCTTTAATAGCATCGATTTGCTCATAACGGGCTTGTTTTTTTCGGTAATACGATATGCGTCGCCTCAAAACGAGCTTCCGCAATGGCTTTCACTTTATTGATTAAATCAGTATTTGGTTCAGGTGCAACCCAATCCCAACGTGGCTTGCCGGCTTCTTTTTGCAAATTCTTTAATTGCTTCCACCACCACTTGTTGTTGCTGATGACCGAATACCACCGCTGCTAACATTTGTTCTTCAGTGAGAATATCCGCTTCGGATTCCACCATTAATACGGCTTTTGTCAGTACCTGCAACGACTAAATCCAAACGGCTTTGTTTTTTTGTTCGTTGATGGTTGGGTTTAATACGAATTGATCGTTGATGAAACCGACACGCGCCGCACCAATCGGGCCATTAAAAGGCACGCCGGATAAGGTTAATGCAGCAGAAGCACCAATCATAGCCACTAAATCCGGGCTGATTTGCGGGTTCACGGAAACAACCGTAGCAACCACTTGAATTTCATTGAAAAACCTTCCGGGAATAATGGACGAATCGGACGGTCGATTAAACGGGCAATTAAGGTTTCGCCTTCGGACGGACGACCTTCACGCTTGAAGAAACCGCCCGGGATACGACCGGCAGCGTAAGTACGCTCTTGATAGTTAACAGTTAATGGGAAGAAATCTTGACCTTCTTTTCACATCTTTTTTTGCCACCACGGTAACGAATACGGTGGTATCATCCATGCTGGCCATCACAGCAGCAGTTGCTTGACGGGCAATGGCGCCGGTTTCTAAGGTTACGGTATGTTGACCGTATTTAAATTGTTTAACAATTGGATTCACAATGTTTTCCTTTTTTAAATGAATAATAACAATGTTTTATTTTTCCAATTTGCGACTAGCAAAAATAATCTCAAAAATGACCGCACTTTTATCGGCTACGACACAAAATCATTTTTGTTAGCCGCACGCTAATCCAGAAAAATAAAAACGCGTGCATTATACAGGGCTTTTTGTCTTGATGGGTAACTTTTTGCGTATTTCCGATTTATTACTACCTGAAAAAAATAAGGATAATGATAAAAATCACTCCAGTTTTCAAAAAGGAGAAACTATGTTAATTGGAGATTTAACCCGCGTCGACTTCAAACTCGGTTTTACCACAAGTCATTGCCGAAACCTGTGAGTATTTAAAAAGGTTTGGATTTAGAAAAAAATTAGACGTTGGTCGTCATGACATTACCGATCAAATTTATATGAATGTGATGGAACCCGAATTGGCCGAGGCTGATAGCAAACAAGCGGAATTGCATCATAAGTATTTGGATATTCAAGTGTTGATTCAAGGGGTAGAAAACATTGAATTCGGTGTGACCTATCCTGATTTAGCCAAATATGATGCTTACCGTGAAGATGACGATTATCAACTTACCCCACAAATTGAAAAACAAAAGCACCCTCACGTTAGTGCCGAATATGTTTGTGGTCTTCTATCCGTACGAACCGCACAAGCCTTGCTGTAATGTCGATGGTAAATCCGCCAAAATCAAAAAATTGGTGGTCAAAGTGCCCGTTGAACTTGTCAAATCAGCGCCAATACCTCAAGGTAACCCTTGAGGTATTTTTTTACTTATTCACATGGTGTGCATAACCTTGTGAATATCTCTGCAAAAATTCACAATAATCTGTCATTTATTTTTTATGAAATCTCATAGCAACACGATGAATGGCATGTTGTTTAAATTTCAAACACAAAAAAATCACCTGATACACTTTTATCCATTTTCTTCATATTTTTTTGAACAAATCATGTTTAGCAAATAAACATCGTCATTTTCCATGATTTCATAAGGGATTATTTTTAACCGGTTTGTGAGTTATTCAGTATTTCTGTGGATAAAATTGTGTTCTTGTTAAGGGATAACTCAAAATAAATTTGAGGCATTTATCCCTTTGAAAAAAATTGATAAAAAAATTTTTCTTTATTGGTCATTGAGATGCTAAAAACAAACGGCATTTTTTAGGTAACCTACAAATGCCGTTTTATACTGTCTATTTATTATTCAATTTATAACTGACCTAAATATGTTGCCCAATCAAAATACTGACCCGGGATCGATTTTTCCGTCCCGGCGAGACATCACAATGTCCGACAATACGTTCTTTTGGTAATTAACGGATAAGCCCGCATAATCTCTTGTGTTAAACGCTGTAAAGACGCGTATTGTTGTGTCGTAAACGGCTGTTCATTGCTCCCTTCCAATTCAATACCGATGGCAAAATCATTACATTTCTCCCGTCCCTCAAAACAGGAAACGCCCGCGTGCCAAGCACGATCATTAAAATTCACATACTGGGTTACCTCGCCTGCCCGATTAATCAAACAATGCGCAGACACCCGAAGTGTACTGATCTCGGCAAAAATAAGGATGACGATTGGGATCCAATTTGCCTTGAAAAATCATCAATGTAACTGCCGCCAAACTGCTCCGGCGGAAGGCTGATGTAATGAATAATCAATAAAGAAATATCTTGCGGATTGGGACGTGCATCAAAATGGGGGAAACCACTTTACGCGTATTGGTCAACCAACCCTTATCAATTTTTAATGTTTTTTTCATCATGAGAATTTTATTTTTTTGCGATCAGGATCCCACAAAAGTGCGGTGAAATTTCACTGCGTTTTTCTTTTGCGCACCAAAATACCCCTGCCAAATTTTTGTGCATTTTATTTTTTTAACAAAGGTATTTTTTTATGAAAATTCAGTCAGCATTTCTTTCTGTGAAATCCGTTAAAAAAAGGATTTACATTAATTGAATTAATGATCGTGATTGCGATTGTCGCCATTTTGGCTACTGTCGCGATTCCATCTTACCAAAAATTACACCAAAAAGCGGCAGTTTCCGAATTGTTACAAGCCTCTGCTCCACTTCGTTCCGAAGTCGAACTGTGCATTTACAATACGGGTAGTGTTGAGAACTGCACCGGCGGAAAAAAATGGCATTCAGCCGATGTCGCCGACGCTACCGCAAAATATGTGAAATCAACCGCAGTGAAAGGCGGCATCATTACCGTGGTCGGAAAAAGGTAGCTTGGATAAAGTGTCTTTACACACTAACCGCGGCAGGTTCTGCAACTGCCGGCGTCACATGGACAGCCTCTTGCGGCACTAACGCCGACATCTTTCCGGCCGGCTTCTGTTCATAACTGCCGATAAAGGACGGTGATTTGATGCAACATTCGATGGAACAACCTTATTCTATCTGTAGCAAACAGGGCGACATATTTATGATTACGCCCGAGTTATGGCAACAAAACCAACAGCAACAAACCGTCCTTTTGCGTTATTTGGCGCTGCCATTAAAAGAAGAACCACAAAAATTATGGCTGGGATTGATTCCTTTAACCAACCTTGCCGCTTGTGAAGCGTTTTTCCTTTTTAACGGGGAAAAAAATATCGAGCCGGTACTTTATTGAAAAGTGCCGTGTTAAAAACGGCACTGCAAGATTTGGCGCCACATCGAGAAAAAAACTCGATGAAAATCAACCGCTCTTTTTATTCCGTCACGCCTCAGGAGCAACAAGAACAATCCTCGGATGAGCCGACGATTCAATTGCTTAACCAAATTTTTGAAAACGCCACAACAAAAAAAGCCTCCGATATTCATTTAGAACCGCAAGCGGATTTTTTTACAAGTCCGTTTTTCGTATTGACGGCGTATTACAAGTGCAAAAACACCATTGCGCAGACACTCGCCAATCGACTGATTTCCCGTCTGAAATTACTGGCTAAATTAGACATCAGCGAAACCCGCCTGCCGCAAGACGGACGATTTCAGTTTAAAACGACGTTTTTCCGATATTTTGGATTTTTCGCTTATCCACACTCGCTACGCATTTTGGTGAAAAAGCCGTATTGCGTTTACAACAGAACCGCCCCGTGCAACTGGCTTTTAGCGAACTGGGCATGACGGAACAACAGCAACAAACATTTCGTCATGCGCTCAGCCAACCGCAAGGGTTAATTTTAGTCACCGGCCCCACGGGAAGCGGCAAAAGTATTTCTTTATATACGGCATTACAATGGCTCAATACCCCGACAAGCATATTATGACGGCAGAAGATCCCATTGAAATTCAATTGCCGGGCATTATACAAAGCCAAGCGAATCCTCAAATCGGCTTGGATTTCAGTCGTTTGTTACGCACTTTTTTGCGTCAAGACCCCGACATTATTATGCTGGGTGAAATTCGTGACGAAGAAAGTGCCGCCATGGCCTTACGGGCGGCGCAAACCGGGCATTTGGTGTTATCGACGTTACATACCAATGATGCCCCCTCGGCTATCTCACGCCTACAACAGCTTGGCATTCAACAACACGAAATCGATAGCAGTTTATTATTGGTTATCGCCCAACGTTTGGTGCGTAAACGATGCCAAAAGTGCGGTGAAAATTCCACGCGTTTTTGCGATTGTCATCAAGGCTACAAAGGTCGAATCGGTGTTTATCAATTCCTTCAGCCTGATGTGTCACAAAAACCAAGGTTATCAATTGGATTTTCAGAATTTATATGCCAGTGCCTTAGAAAAAAAGTGAAGTCGCAAGTGACGGATTTAGCAGAAGTGCAACGGGTATTGGGGCAACCGAATGCGTAAACTGAAATTATTTAACTGGCACGGTGTTAACCGTTTACAGCAAAAAGCAGAAAGGCACTATCGTGGCGGAAAGCGCCGTGATAGCACAACAACAGCTGATGTCACGCGGTTTACAACACATTAAACTGCAACAAAATTGGCAATTAAACAGCAAACCTAAAAACGCGGAAGTCTGTGCGTTGCTTTCTCAGTTGGCGACCTTATTACAAGCGGCGGTTCCGTTAAAAAAATAGTCTGCAAATTTTTGTTACAACATTGCACCAATATTGCGCTAAACAGTTGGTTGCGCCAACTTTTTAAAGGATATTGAAAGCGGTTTAGCCTTTTTCCCAAGCCTTAGAAAAAAACAAAACGTAGAAAAAAACAAAAATCAATATTTGACCTATCAAGATCGCCAATTAATTAAAGTCGGTGAAATGACGGGCAAGTTACCCACCGTGTGCCATGAAATCGCGCAACACAAACAGCAGGCATTGGCGTTGCAACGCAAGATTCGAAAAAAATTCTGCTTTACCCAGTGTTGGTACTTGGCATATCGCTGATTTTAACCGCACTTTTTACTGCTGTTTATCGTGCCGCAATTCGCCGCGATGTATGACAATAGCAGCGCGCAACTCCCGACTTTCACACAGGTGCTACTCACACTGTCGCAAGGATTACAGGATTATTGGCTGCATCTGTTGATTTGTATGGCATTGACTACCCTATTTATTCGCGTCCGCCTAAAAGCACTCCCCCTTGGTTTAATCGGCAAAAATTCGATTAATCAATGCCATGCCGGTACTGAATCGCATCGTGCAACTTTCCCGTTTGGTGGGATTTAGCCGCAGTTTATTTTTTTAATGTTACAGGCAGGCGTGCCGCTGAATCAGGCTTTGCAGTCGTTTTTACTGCAAAATCCAAGTTGGCAAAGATCGCCAAACGTGCAAGGCGATTGGCTGTTAATCGAAGAAGTGCAATCCATTTTACACTGGCTACAACAAGGTTATGCCTTCTCCGCCAGTGTGAGCGGTCATATTTTTTTCCGTTGGCGGCACAACAAATGCTACAGGTGGGCGAACAAAGTGGTCAGCTCCTAAAATGTTGCACTTTATTGCCAACGACCATCAACAACAATTGGACTATCAGATCGATCTGTTGTCACAAATGCTGGAGCCGCTATTGATGGTCATTATCGGTGGGCTTATCGGCTTAATTATGCTCGGAATGTATTTGCCGATTTTCAATATGGGCGCGTTAGTGCAATGATAGGCATAGCATTTGTATTCGCAGGCTGGCTTATAGGGCGCGTGATTTATGGCTATGTGCATCGCTTCGCTTTCCGTTTAAGCCAAGAAATTCATGCCGCCTACATTGAAATTTACCCAGAAAACCCACCGCACTTTGCGCCGAAGAAATCCATATTGACGCCCATGAAAACCAAGATTTCCCAACCTTATTACTGCCTCTTTTTCGCCTTGTTATTTGCCCTTTGTTATTGGCTAAATGAGAACATTCTAACGGCGATATGTTGGGCGTGTTTTTGTAGTTTATTATTCGCCATCTCGGTGGTGGATGGGTATTACCGCTTAATTTCGCCCGCCCTATGCCAAAACCTGTTTGCCCTCGGATTAGGCGCAGCCTATTGGCAAATTACGCCCCCACACTGGAACAAAGCCTACAAAGTGCGGTCATTTTTTTCGCCGTTTTTCTCTTATCTACTACGGCACCAAATGGTATTACAAACAAGAAGCCTTCGGGCGTGGCGATTGCTGGCTCGCCTTTGGGATTAGGCGCGTTTTTTCTCTTATGAGCAATTACCCGCCTTTTTATTACTTGCCTGCCTTTCAGGCTTGGTTTATGCGCTTTACGACAAGCTAAACAAACGCCACTTAACGGCCATTCCTTTCGGCCCGTTTCTTTCATTGTCCGGCGTACTGTGTCGGTTGCTTAATTGAAGCCATGGCCTTATGATCTACACATTCTCAATAGGCTTTTCAGGAAATCAACATGACTTATGTGGTAGGTCTCACAGGGGGAATCGGTAGCGGCAAAAGTACCATCGCCAAATTATTCGCCGAACTTGGTGTACCGGTTATTGACGCCGATATCGTGGCGCGTCAAGTGGTAGAAAAAGGCTCGCCTTTGTTACAACAAATCGTTGCACACTTTGGCACGGAAATGCTGTTAGAAAACGGCGAACTCAATCGTGCCGCCTTGCGGGAAAAAGGTGTTTAATCACGAAACCGAAAAAGCAATGGCTGAATCAATTATTACACCCCGCCATTCGCACCGAAATGCTTAACCAACTGGCACAACAACGTGCGCCTTATTGCATTTTTATGGTACCTCTATTAATAGAAAATAAACTGACCGCACTTTGCCAACGGGTGTTGGTAGTGGATGTGAGCGAACAAACCCAACTGACGCGGGCAAGTCAACGCGATAACAATCAATTGGCGTTAATCAAAAATATCATGCAATCGCAAGTCAGCCGCTCGGAACGCCTACAACATGCCGATGATGTCATCAATAACGATGCAGATTTAAGCGAAAGCCTGCCGCAGTTAAAGCAAAAAGTGTTAGACTTGCACCATCATTATTTACAACTTGCGGAGAAATTTAATGACTGACGAAACCTTTAGCGTGCCTTGCCCGATTTGTCATAAACAGGTTGAATGGTCGGAACAAAGCCTCTACCGGCCATTTTGCAGCAAACGCTGCCAGTTAATTGATTTGGGCGAATGGGCGGCGGAAGAAAAAGCGATTCCTTGTGATACCGCCGATTTTGCCGAAAACGGTTTATTAAATGAAGACAGCGATTGGGTGAAACACTAATGCAAATTCAACATGAAGAAAAATCACGCGCAAGGCGCTTTTTTTATTTTAGATGATCAACAACAACGCGTTGCGGAGTTAACCTATTATTTTATCGATGAAAAAACGATTAATGCTAATCATACTTATGTGTCCGAAACCTTGCGCGGACAAGGTGTGGCGGATAAGTTATATCAAGCGTTGGTCGCTTTTATTCAAGAAAAATCAACTGAAATTAGTGCCAAGCTGCAGTTATATTGCAAAAATGGCAGCGGGATAACCCGTGAGATTGAGATTTTTGACATTATCTTGCTAAAATCCACCGCACTTTATGTGCAAACATAAATTGTTCGGATGAAGGTAGCTGGAGAGCGGGGAATTGACCCCACGCCGACGAGGTAAAATCTTTCAGGCGCGATGGCAGGGACTGTTACTGGACGAACCCTTGGAGAGATCCGTGTGCAACATTTAGCACTCACGGACGCCGAAGGCGCAAAGAAGCCATAAAAAAAGGCTTTTCAAACGCTCAGGCAAAAGGACAGGGGCAGGAGATTTTTGGTTGGCATAACTCAATTTTATTGGGTTATTTTTCTTTATTATCTATCCGCAAAAATTCTTTTTCGCCTCCTTGTAATCAGGTTATTTACGAGGAACCCTCAAATGTCATTAGAAGACGTTTTATCTGCAATAAACACATTCGTGTGGGGCCCGCCCCTACTTATTTTTATTATCCGGCACGGGATTATATTTAACGCTACGGCTGGGTTTCATTCAAATCACACAGTTACCGCGCTCATTGCGTTATTTATTCAAGCGAGATTCCGGTCTTCAGCAAAAAGGGGATGTGTCCTCTTTCGCCGCCTTGTGTACGGCCCTCGCCGCCACTATTGGTACGGGGAATATCGTGGGGGTTGCCACAGCCGTGCAAGCCGGTGGTCCGGGCGCCATTTTCTGGATGTGGTTGGTCGCATTACTCGGCATGGCAACCAAATATGCGGAATGTTTACTGGCGGTGAAATATCGCGTGCGTGACAAAAACGGCTTTTATGGCGGGCGGTCCGATGTATTACATCGAACGCGGTCTCGGCTTAGGCTGGTTAGCCAAATTATTTGCCATCTTCGGCGTATTGGTGGCTTTTTTCGGCATTGGCACCTTCCCGCAGGTCAACGCCATTACTCACGCTATGAACGACACATTCAACGTACCGATAGAAATGACAGCTGCCATCATTACCTTGCTTGTCGGGTTAATCATTCTTGGCGGTGTGAAGCGCATTGCGTTAGTGTCATCTTATATCGTACCCTTTATGGCGGTATTTTTATGTGGCGACATCCCTCATCATCATTTTATTAAATTTAGATAAAATTCCGACCGCACTTGGCTTGATTTTACACAGCGCCTTTAACCCTCAGGCCGCGTTGGGCGGTGCACTCAGGTTTCACGGTAATGAAAGCCATTCAGTCAGGCGTGGCACGGGGGATTTTCTCCAATGAATCCGGCTTGGGAAGCGCGCCGATCGCCGCTGCTGCCGCGCAAACCAAAGAGCCGGTACGTCAAGGGCTAATTTCTATGACAGGGACATTCCTTGATACCATCATCGTCTGCACCATGACGGGAATCGTATTAGTGCTTACCGGCGCATGGCAGGCACCGGGCATGGAAGGCGCCGCGGTGACGAACTACGCTTTCTCACAAGGTTTGGGTTCATCTATCGGTGCGACCATTGTCACCGTCGGCCTATTATTCTTCGCCTTTACCACGATTCTAGGATGGTGTTATTACGGTGAACGCTGTTTCGTGTATTTGGTCGGCATCAAAGGCATTAAGTTCTATCGTATAGCATTTATCATTTTAGTTTCGGCTTTGGTTCATTCATTCACTTAAACTTAATTTGGGTTTTGGCGGACATTGTGAACGGCCCTAATGGCGATTCCCTAACTTAATCGCATTAATCGGCCTGAGAAAAGTCATTATTGAAGAAACCAAGGACTATTTTACCCGCTTGAGCATCGACAAGTCGGATCGTGATGAAATGGCTTAATTGCATGAAAGATAAAGTGGATATTCAATGCAATATCCGCTTTATCATAACAATTTTCCTCTGTAAAAAAAGTTTCTTTTTCAATTTTTCAGACCTGGATCATGTTTTTTTAACTTTTCTCATCAAAACCACTGAAAAACCTCTTGAAAAAAATCATATCAACATAACTATGTTGTAGCTAAGGATTTCAACCGGGTCGCTCGACCCATTCACAATAAGAGGTAAATGCTATGACATTAAATATCACCAGCAAACAAATGGATATCACCCCTGCAATTCGTGCTCACGTTGAAGATCGCCTTGCCAAATTAGAGAAATGGCAAACCCAATTAATTAATCCCCACTTTATTTTTAAATAAAACGCCGAAAGGTTTTTTTCCGTGGAAGTCTCTATCGGCACGCCAAACGGCAATTTGCTTTGCCAGTGCAGAATCGGAAGATATGTATAAAGCCATTAACGATGTGGAAGAAAAACTGGAAAGACAACTCAACAAACTACAACATAAAAAGCGAATCCCGCCGTGCAAATGAACGCTTAAAAGACTCATTTAAAGACTAAAAAAACCTAGCAAAAATTTCGGCAACCGTTGAAATATTAGAAACAAATGACCGCACTTTTCTAAGTGCGGTCATTTGTTTTAGATCAAAAAGCCGTCAGTTATTTTGAATTAACCACTATTCGGTAATACGCTTAGATTACAAATCCGATATAATTACTCAGGTATTTTTTTACTGCAATATGTAAAAACCCTACTTTATGCCACTTTGCATATTTTACTTTTTATTACTTCTGTGGGAATAATCTCTTCATGTTAGCTAACATATCTCATTGTTCCTATTCTAGTTATGCAATGCGCGCATAAATTCCGTAATACCCTAATCTATTCAATAATCTAGGAGTGCTCAAATGGGACAGTACAAAAGTTCTGGTACCTATTAGTCGCCGTATTAATAGGGGCGTTCTCTATTCTCGGCTACTATGGCTTTGAAATCTATCGTGAAGCACCGCCAATTCCAAAACAATACGTGACGGAAAAAGGCGAACCTGTTATCACACATGACAATATTTTACACGGTCAAACCGCTTGGCAAACTACCGGTGGTATGCAGTTAGGTTCCGTTTGGGGCCATGGTGCATATCAAGCACCGGACTGGACCGCCGACTGGTTACACCGCGAATTAATCAACTGGTTAGACATTGTTGCAAATCAAGAATACGGCAAAAACTTCGCCGATTTAAATGATGACCAACAAACCATCCTAAAAAACCGTTTAACCAAAGAATACCGCGGCAGTAAAGTTGATGAAAACGGCACCGTAGTGCTTTCCGCCAACCGTTTAGCGGCAATCGATAAAACAGCACAATATTATATTTCTTTATATGGTGATGATCCGGCGAGCAAAGCAACGCGTGAACACTTCGCCATGAAAGATAATACTTTGCCGAGCTTAGAAGCCCGTCAAGATTTAGCAAAATTCTTCTTCTGGACAGCATGGACTCGCCTCCGCAGAGCGTCCGAATACCCACGCTACTTACACTAACAACTGGCCGCATGAGCCATTAATCAATAACGTGCCGACACCGGAAAACGTCATGTGGTCTATCGCCAGTATCGTCTTCCTTATTGCCGGTATCGGTTTCGTGGTGTGGATTTGGTCATTTAAACGTCGTGAAGATGAAAAAGACCCGATTTCCCCGGAAGTTGACCCGCTAACTAAATTGCAATTAACGCCATCACAAAAAAAGCCTTGGGTAAATATTTGTTTACCGTACTTGCGCTTTTCTTCGTACAAGTGAACTTAGGTGCCGTTGTGGCACACTACACGGTTGAAGGTCAGGAATTCTATGGTTTGGATATTTCCCAATATCTTCCATATTCTTTAGTACGTACCTGGCACATTCAAGCTGCGTTATTCTGGATCGCCATGGCATTCTTGGCCGGCGGTTTATTCCTTGCACCGATTATTAACGGCGGTAAAGATCCGAAATACCAAAAAAACTTGGCGTAGATGTTCTCTTCTGGGCGTTAGTCGTCTTGGTGGTTGGCTCCTTCACCGGTAGCTACTTGGCCATCGCGCATATCATCCCTGAAGAATGGAGCTTCTTGTTCGGTCACCAAGGTTATGAATTCATCGACTTAGGTCGTTTCTGGCAAGCTGTGAAATTCGCCGGTATCTTGTTCTGGTTGGTATTAATGCTACGCGGCACCGTGAATGCATTCAAACAACCGGGCGACAAAAACTTACTTGCCTTGTTCTTTTGCCTCCGTTATCGCCATCGGCTTATTCTATGGTCCGGCGTTATTCTACGGCGAACACACACACTTATCCGTGATGGAATACTGGCGTTGGTGGGTAGTTCACCTTTGGGTAGAAGGCTTCTTTGAAGTATTCTCCGTAGCGGCACTGTCCTTCATCTTTGTAAGTTTAGGTTTAGTTTCCCGTCGCACAGCGACTGTGGCAACCATCACCGAAGCGGCATTGTTCTTAATCGGCGGTATTCCGGGAACCTTCCACCACTTATACTTCGCCGGCGCGACAACCCCAATTATTGCTGTGGGCGCCTCCTTCTCCGCGCTTGAAGTTGTGCCATTAGTTTTACTTGGTCACGAAGCCTGGGAACACTGGGAAATGAAACAAAAAGCCCCATGGATGGATCGCTTAAAATGGCCTATCTACTGCTTCGTTGCCGTTGCCTTCTGGAATATGTTGGGTGCGGGTGTGTTTGGTTTCTTAATCAACCCACCAATCTCCCTCTACTACATCCAAGGTTTAAACACCACCGCAGTACACGCCCACGCGGCATTGTTCGGGGTATATGGTTTCTTGGCATTAGGTTTCGTATTCTTAATCGCACGTTACTTGCGTCCAAACACACCATTCAACGACAAATTGATGAAATGGGGCTTCTGGTTGCTTAACGGCGGTTTGATCTTAATGATCGTCTCCAGCCTATTACCAATCGGTATCATTCAAGGTTATGCGAGTATCTCTGAAGGCTTATGGTATGCCCGTAGTGAAGAATTCATGCAACAACCGTTATTCGACACCTTACGTTGGGTGCGTTTAGTCGGTGACGTCGTATTCATCTTTGGTGCACTTGCATTCTTCTTGCAAATTTTCACCATGGTTTTCTTCAAACCAAAAACACGCTGCCAATTAAGCTAAATTAAGCTAAATTGAGCAAAACAACAAAAGCTGCCGATTTTAATCGGCAGCTTTTTATGTTGAAAAAAACGCACAAAAAAATCACCGCACTTTTTGCTCTCTCAAACAAATTATTTATAAATCGTCGGCTTATTGCTAGAATAAGCGCCAATTTTTTTCGTTATGAATGACCAAAGGTTTAACAATGTTGAAAAATTATTTTTATCCGGTGCCGTGTTGTTGATGGCGGGTTGCTCTTTTCGGCACGAAACAATCGCCGATTCCGGCAGAATACGCTCAAGCGGATTACTTATTATCTGATGCAGATGCACAGCGTTGGGTTTTCGCCAGTAAACAGGCGGAGCAATGTATCTACCCGAACTTAACCCGTATTTTGCAGCAACACTTCCCGAAAGAAGATGCTTATATTCATTCTCAATACATTTTTTCTTCTATCCGTTGGAAAACATCATCGGTGAGAAATATGTGAAAAATTATCCAAGAGGATGAAAAATCCATGAGTTACGCCACTTATCAGTATAAAAAAATTCAAACAGGACAAAGTGGAAGACATGGATAAAGCCCAATGTGATATTTTAAGAAAAATGCCTTGGACGACCTTGAAGTGGTAAAAGGTCAATATAGAAATGGCATGATTGAGGTGCAGAAAAACCCGGATGGCACGATAAAAAGCACTGACGGCGTGGCCACCAATCAAAATAAATTCTTCTTCGACATCATCAAATGGGGTTCCGCATTACTACTCTAATGCCAGTTAAATCTCAAATCAAACGCACTTAATTCATTTATTAGTGCGTTTTTTTCTTTTCTGCACAAATATCCTGCTGAATCCATATTGCTTGTGTCACACAAACCGATATCATTCGCCGAACATTTATCACAAAAAAAGGAAACCCTCATGAAAAATCATTTGTTCATTATTTGCTCTTTTCTGCGCTTAGCACGGCTGTCGCGCAAGAAGTGAATATTAAAAATCTTAGGCACTTCCGATGTACATGGTCGCATTGTGCCTTGGAGTTACGGCGCGGACGTGGAAGATCGTTCCGGTTCTTACGCCCAAATCGCTACCTATGTTAACGACGTACGCAAAAACAATAAAAACGTGGTATTAGTTGATGTGGGTGACGCCATTCAAGACAACCAAGTAGATGTCTTCGCGAAAGATGAAAAAAATATTACAAAGACCACCCGGTAGCAAAAGTCTTAAACGCTATGAACTACGATATTTTTCGTGTTAGGTAATCACGAATTTAACTTCGGTATGACCGCGTTAGATGAAATCTTAAAAGATATCAAAGCGCAAAAATTAACGGCTAACTTCTACTACGCCAAAGATGGTAAACGCTACATCGAGCCAACCACCATTATTGAAAAAGACGGTGTGAAACTTGGCATTATCGGCCTCACTACGCCAATGTCCGCCAAATTTGAGGAAGACACCGGCAACTTAAAAGACATGAAATTCACTTCACCAAGTGAAGAAGCTAAAGCCCAAGTCGCCGCGTTAAAAGCCAAAGGGGTAGATGTCATTATCGCCGTGAGCCATATGGGTATCGACAATGAAAAACAACATTCCGGACACCGGTATGCGTGATGTGATTAACGCCGTGGACGGCATTGATGTGGTCATCGCCGGTCATATGCATAAAAACGTACCGAGCGAAACCATCAAAGATACCTTAATCACTGAGCCACACCGTTACGGCACTGTAGTTTCCGAGGTGGATTTAACGTTTGATATCAACGATAAAAAAAGAAGTGAAATTGCTGAAAAAGAAGCCGAAACCGTACCGGTTAAAGATTTGGCTTCCGACGAAAAAAATCGTGGAAATCTACAAAACCATATCACGAAAAAAATTACGTGAATTAAATAACGTAGTGATCGGCCAAGCGGAAAATGAAATGGTGCCACAAGGCAAAAAAACATGGCGTAGCCATTGCCTTTGCTAAAGACACCGGTCTGTCTTCTTTCATCCACGATGTGGAACGTCATTACAGCAATGCCGACGTTGTGTCTTTCTCTTTTGACCACCAGAACGCCCGCATGGATAAAGGCGACATCAAGAAAAAAAGACATCATCTTTAACTATCGCTATGCCGGCGGTGATGTGACCGTTTATGAAATGACGGGCAAACAACTCAAACAATACATGGAATGGTCAGCGGATTATTTCGATACCGTTCAAGCGGGCGACACCGATTATCGCTATAACGCAGAGCGCAAAAAAATCCAAATATGTCACCTACGATCTATTCGGCGGCGTGAAATACAAAATTGATTTACGCAAACCAAGCGGACAAAAAAATCGTGGATTTAACCTTAGCCAATGGTAAACCGATCACCGATGACATGAAATTGAAAGTAGGTATGAACTCCTACCGCTTCAACCAACTTCACGGCAAAGGCGGCATCTTTGAAGGGCAAGACATTCCTGTGGTGTGGGAATCTAAAGTGGCGATGGGACGCGAAAAAGGCACCATCCAAAACATGATGATAGACTACATCACCAACGTGAAAAAAAAGGCAAAATCCAAGGCCTTTCCCACAATAACTGGGAAATTATCGGCTTAGAATAAGATAGCCTAAACCGAAAGAAAAAAATACCGATGGCAAAAACCATCGGTATTTTTTTATATGTGAAAAACGTCGCTAAAAACGACCGCACTTTTTTTGCTAAATATTCCGTAATTTATTGAATACAACACCAAGCACAGCGCAATCACCATAATCAAAATTGCCCCGGCGAACAAAATCGTATCTACCGAGCTCTCATGGTTCACGATAATCAAACGCAACATCGCGGTAATCCCCGCATAAATAAAATAGCGTAACGGGAAGTGATAACCACTTTTAAAAATATTGCACGATTAAAACCGATAAACCCGAAATACAGGAAAAACATTACCGCCTGCTCGGCAACATCATAAGGCACCACAGATGACGTGTTCAGCACCATCATCGCCAACGAATATGTCACCTTTACTAACGCAATAATCAACACCGCTGCCAAGGCAATCAACGCTGTGCTTAGCACGATTTTCAATACTCCCGTTACCACTCGTGGCAACTTTTCCAACTCTTGAGATTCTTCCATTCTTCGTTCCTAATATAATGAAATTAATGCAAAAAGGAGCGTATTCTAATGCAAGTTTTGGGATGGGTAAATAGGCACAGCCTGGAAAAAAACGTTTGGATTTTTGACCGCACTTTTAGCTAAGAACATCAATGTCTAAAACAGGATCAACCACCTGCCAATAGTTTTTTTCGCACTGCTATATTTCCAATCCTGCGGCTCAGACACAAACCCGCTCACCACCGGATTTTTGATGAATATAGTCTAGCTTTTCGTCAAAAAATTTATCGGAATGAATTTCGATAGGTTGGTTGTGGTGTTGCCAGAATTGGTATTGCTTTACATAACTATACTTTTTTCGCCGCTCGCCGGAACATCCATAGTAGCCATTCTTTTGCGGCTTTCTTGAGGATTTTTCTGCAATTTGTTTCAGCAGTGCTTTTAGAGGTAAATGTTTTTTAAATCTCGAATGACATCAGAAGGATTTTTTTCTCTTCTATCTGAAATAATAAATGTACATGACTTGGCATAATACAGTAACCATAGATCTTCATCCCCTTATTTTCACGACAATAATTCAATGCACTAATCATCGCTTCAAAGTAACAATCACGAACAAAGACATCAATCCAATATACGGTTGCAAAGCTAATAAAATAAACGCCATTCTTATCATTAAATTTATACTTTCTGCTCATCTTCCGACCTTCTAAAACTCTCCGATAAGCAAAATAGTATACATGACTAAATTCACTCTAAATTTAACTCAGATTTTTTTGAAGAAGATCGCAAAAAAATAAATTACTGAAGCAAAAAAATCAAAAAAAGCTATTGAGTTATGATGACATTATGATGGAATTACAATTAGATTACGATGGCATCACAGATGGAACTACGATGGCATTACAGATGGAACTACGATGGCGCAAGCGTCCACGCTTGTGCCTGTAACTAAAATGAAAAAGCACAAGCGTGGACGCTTGCGCTATCATGGGGGCTATCTTTGAGCTAATAACTCACTAATATCACGATTAGAATTAGTATTTTTCATCTATAAAGGATGATATTTTTTTCTAAAATAGATCTTGAATTAACAATAAGTTCTTCATATAAATAATTAATGAGATTCTTATACGCAATATCTGATAATTTATTGCATAACTCTTTTAATGTTCCTAAGAATTCAATTTTATCATCTAATATATCACTAAACCGTCAAAAAAATATCATTAACCTCATTACTAGTTAGTATTAACATAGAATTTATCAAATAATGAACCTCCCTTTTAGAAAAGGATATTTCCTCATAATAGAAATCCCATATTTTTTTATTAAAAACCACTATTATCATATCCATCCTCTGTAGATTTGCAGTTATACATAAGATAATATTTACCAGGCTCAGAACTACTTTCTTTTATAAAAAAACGATATTAACAATCCTTTCAATTTTTATTCTTCTTATCTTCATACTCATTAATATTTACAGATAATAAATCTCTAATCTTTTCCTTTATCCAGTAATTTTCAACCAAATAAGGATTCATATCATATAATATATTAATTATCTTATTTTTCGTTTGCCATAGCAACCTGATTAAAAAAATAGCATATCTATAATCACTATTATTATAGTTCAGAAGGTATAAGGCACAAAAAAATACTCTTGAAATGACCTATGAGTGAATACAAAAATCTAATCCATCTCGCTGAATTAAACATAAGTTATGCATTAAGTCTGATAAAAAAATCCTCAGGCTTTATATTAATACCATAATGGTGTATGCTTTTTCTCAATAATATCAATGATATTCCTTTCATTTAAGACTGATTCTTGCTTTTACATGCGTATGTAAACAAAAATAAGAAAATATCTTAGAAAACTCACTAATATCTAATTTTTGTTTTTTTGAATCTCTTTTGAATAAGCTTTTTTAATGCATCATGTCTATGATATAAAGTTCTAAAATGCGTGCTCATAAAAAGATGTATTCTATTTGGAATTTCAGCATATTCCTCAAAAAGTTAAAAAAACATCATTGTTAATAATAAAGGATTTATAACAAAACTTTCATGAAGATCATAAAAATCTGATCTTAATTTGGAAATAAACTTTTTCTTTATATCCTCATCATATTCTAATTTACTTATTAATTTTTATAGCTAAATTTCTATTTAATCCTCCCATAGAAATCTCTATAAAAATTATTCCATGACTTAAAAGAAAATGTCTGGCCTGCTAGAAACTAATATTTTAAGATTCTTGTATTTATCAGATAGAAACAATATTTCTTTAGTATATTTCCTCTCAAATTAAAAGTTTAACTCATCAAAACCATCTAATATTAATATTAAGTTTCCTGCATTAATCATCCTTTCTAATACAGACTCCTTTAATTTTTTTGAATTATAAGAAATATTATTACAAATATATTCTATTAAACTTTGATCTGAAATATTCAAATCTCTTAACTCAATAAATATAGGATAAACACCATAGTTATTAGTCGCTATATTTAAGAATATACTTTTACAAAAAAACTGACTTACCTAACCCAGCCCCACCTGAAATAATGACTTTTTTTATTTTCTAAAAATAACCTTAACTATACTAGTTTCTTTAATGTTATATTCACCTAATTTAACTGGTATAGGTATAAAAAAATCAGATATTAATACAGGATTTTTATAAAGCAAAAGTTTTTCATTTTAGATAATGATTCGTATCTATTATCTAAATAATTTGATAACAACTCTTTTTGCTGTATACTGGTTCCATTTGAGGCCTACATTATTCAGAATATCTTCTTTGAGAGACTCTGAATTGAATTAATCACGGTTTTCCCAATAGTTACAACCGTTGTAGAATCTATCATATTACACCTATGCATATAATTAATCTAAAAAGTAACCGTAAATTATATTACCCCAAAACCACCCTCGCATTCCTAAACACCCGCATCCAAGCGCCATCTTCTCCCCACTCTTCCGGATGCCATGAGTTGCTCACGGTGCGGAAAAACACGTTCTGGGTGTGGCATCATGATGGCGACGCGGCCGTTGGTGTTGGAAAGGGCGGTGATGCCGAGGACGGAGCCATTCGGGTTCGCCGGATACACTTCTGTCGGGGTGAGGTTGTTGTCGATGTATTGCGCCACGATCAAGTTTTTGTGCTTGAAGTGCGGTCAGATCTGCGGGTGTTTTGAATTCCACTCTGCCCTCGCCGTGGGAAACGGCAATTGGCATGTGGGAGCCTGCCATGCCTTGGAACCACAGGGAGTTGCTTTCGTTAATACGAACCAAGGCGGCACGGGCTTCGAAACGTTCGGATTTATTACGCACGAAACGTGGCCAGTTTTCCGTACCCGGGATGATTTCCGCCAAGGTGGAAAGCATTTGGCAGCCGTTACAAATGCCAAGTGCGAGCGTGTCTTCGCGTTCAAAGAATTGGCTGAATTGATCCCGTAAGTGCGGGTTAAATAAAATAGATTTCGCCCAACCGCCACCGGCGCCGAGCACGTCGCCGTAAGAGAAGCCGCCGCACGCCACCAAGGCATTGAAGTGTTGCAAATCATAACGACGATTATGCAAATCGCTCATGTGAACGTCGATAGCCTCAAAGCCAGCGCGGTCAAATGCCGCCGCCATTTCAACATGGCTGTTGACGCCTTGCTCACGCAATACCGCCACTTTCGGGCGTTTGCCGGTGGCGATATAAGGCGCGGCAATGTCTTCGCTTAGGTCGTAGGTTAAATGGGCGGAGAAGCCTTTGTCCTGCGGATTTTTCTTCGCCGCAAATTCTTGGTCGGCACATTCCGGGTTGTCCCGTAAACGTTGCATTTGATGGGTTAATTCCGCCCAAATACCGCGCAAGTCGGAGCGTTTTTCATTGAGTAACACTTTGTTGCCGCGGGTGATTTTCGATTTCGTCGTCTTCGGTCACGGCGCCCAATTCTTTCACCAAATGCAACACATTGTGTTTGGCAAAGACATCGCGCACGAGACTCAAATCGCTGTCGCGCACTTGAATCACCGCCCCCAATTCTTCGTTAAATAACACGGCTAAATCGTTGTCGCCCAAGGCGCTGATATCGACGGCCACACCACAATGGCCGGCAAATGCCATTTCCGCCAAGGTGATGATTAAACCGCCGTCGGAACGGTCGTGGATATGCCAATAATTTTTTTCTTGTGCCACCAATTCCCTGCATGGCGTTAAAGAAGTTTTTTTCAACGTGTCTGCGTTGACCACATCCGCCGGTTCATCGCCAAGTTGCGCATAAACCTGCGCTAACGCCGTAGCGCCCAAGCGGTTGTTGCCTTCGCCCAAATCCACCAACAACAAGCGGGATTGTCCTTTGTCGGTACGTAATTGTGGGGTAACGGTTTTTGCGCACATCTTCCACGCGGGCAAAGGCGCTGATGATCAAAGAAAGTGGTGAAGTCACGCTTTTTTTGCTCGCCATTTTCCTGCCAAGTGGTTTTTCATGGACATAGAGTCTTTGCCCACCGGAATGGTTAAGCCTAATTGCGGGCAAAGCTCTTCGCCCACGGCTTTCACCGCGGCATATAATCCGGCATCTTCGCCTTTGTGCCCTGCGGCGGACATCCAGTTGGCAGACAATTTAATGCGTTTAATGTCGCCGATGTTCGTGGCGGCAATGTTGGTTAAGGATTCAGCCACAGCTAAACGGGCTGAAGCCGCAAAGTCTCAGCAATGCTACCGGCGTACGTTCGCCCATGGACATGGCTTCGCCGTAGTAGCTGTCTAATCGTCGCCGTGGTCACCGCACAGTCTGCCACCGGTACTTGCCACGGGCCGACCATTTGGTCACGCGCCACCATACCGGTCACCGTGCGGTCACCGATGGTGATTAAGAAGGTTTTTTTCTGCCACCGCAGGTAAACGAAGCACACGATGTAACGCCTCTTTTAATTGAATTTGGCTTTGTTCGAGCGGTTCGCCGTTCACGCTTGCCGTTTGCACGTCGCGGGTCATTTTTCGGGGTTTTGCCAAGCAACACGCCCATCGGCAAATCAATCGGATTGTTGCTGAAATGCTCGTCATGTAAGGTTAAGTGTTCTTCTTCCGTGGCTTCGCCGATGACCGCATAAGGCGCGCGTTCACGACGGCAAAGTTCCTCAAAGTGCGGTAGTTTTTTTCCGGATGAATGGCAAGCACATAACGTTCTTGTGATTCGTTACACCAAATTTCCAACGGGCTCATTTCGCGCTCGTCGCTTAAGATTTTGCGGAGCTCAAATTTACCGCCACGGCCGCCGTCATGCACCAATTCCGGCATAGCGTTGGATAAACCGCCCGCGCCCACGTCGTGAATAAAGGCAATCGGGTTGTCATCGCCCAGCTGCCAGCAACGGTCGATCACTTCTTGGCAACGACGTTCCATTTCCGGGTTATCCCGTTGTACGGAGGCGAAATCCAAGTTTTCTTTGGATTTGCCGGACGCCATAGAAGACGCAGCACCACCGCCCAAGCCGATGTTCATGGCAGGGCCGCCAAGCACAACCAGTTTTGCGCCCACCGGAATGTCGCCTTTTTGCACGTGTTCGGCACGAATGTTGCCGATACCCCCCGCCAACATGATCGGTTTGTGGTAGCCGCGCACTTCTTCGCCGTTGAAACTGTTCACTTTTTGTTCGTAAGTACGGAAATAACCGAGCAATGCAGGACGACCGAATTCGTTGTTAAACGCCGCGCCACCTAACGGGCCTTCCAACATAATATCTAAGGCGGAAGCAATACGATTCGGTTTAGAAAGCGGCGCTTCCCAAGGTTGCTCAAAGTTTGGAATGCATAAGTTGGACACAGAGAAGCCCACCAAACCCGCTTTTTGGTTTGGCGCCACGACCGGTCGCGCCTTCGTCACGGATTTCCCCACCGGAGCCGGTTGCCGCGCCCGGGAACGGAGAAATGGCGGTCGGGTGGTTATGGGTTTCCACTTTCATTAAAATGTGGGTGTCTTCATTGTGATAACGGTAAATGCCGTCTTGATCCGGGAAGAAGCGTCCCGCTTTGGAACCTTCCATCACCGCAGCGTTATCTTTATAAGCAGAAAGCACGAAATCAGGGGTTTTCTCAAAGGTATTTTTTTGATCATTTTGAACAGGGATTTATCCTGTTTTTTTGCCGTCGATAATCCAGTCGGCATTGAAAAATTTTTGTGGCGGCAATGTTCCGAGTTGGCTTGCGCGAACATATAAAGCTCAATGTCGTGCGGGTTGCGTCCAAGTGCGGTGAAATTTTTCCATCAAATAATCGATTTCATCTTCCGCCAATGCCAAGCCGAGTTCTACGTTGGCACTTTCTAAGCACTGCGTCCGCCATTTAAAAATATCCACGGTTTTGAACGGCTTCGGTTCTTGTTGACGGAACAACACTTCCGCCTCGTCTGCCTTGCGAACCACGGTTTCCATCATGCGGTCATGTAAAAAGTGCGGTCAGTTTTTCCGTTGTTTTTTTCATCTAACGGCTGTGTCAATTCAAAGTAATACGCCAAACCGCGCTCAATGCGTTCTACTTCGTTCAAGCAACAGTTGTGGGCAATGTCGGTGGCTTTAGACGACCAAGAGGAAATGGTACCGACACGCGGGATCACAATAAAACTTTTCCCCTTTGGCTTCGTGTTCGGCAAGGGTCGGTCCGTAATGCAACAAGGCTTTCAGTTTCGCTTCCTGTTCAGCAGAAAGGGCGGCGTTTAATGCCACAAAATGCACATACTCCGCATACACGGATTTTTACCGGTAATTGTTGCTGTTGGAATTTTTGCATTAAGCCATTGATACGGAATTCGGAAAGCGCCGGAGAGCCACGGAAAGTTTGGAACATGAGGATTACCTTTGAGGTTGAATTGAAACAAAAAAATTGCGGGCTATTATAAAAGGAAATCAGGATAAACGAAAACGTTTGCGCAAGAAAAAAACAAGCGGGAAAAAGCATAAAAAAACCCTTGCCAAAAACGACAAGGGCGATGGTCAAAAAAATGAGTTAAAAAAACTAACCCATACCGTATTTTTTTAATTTTTTTACGCAAAAGTGCCACGGTTGATGCCAAGCATTGTTGCGGCGCGGGTTTGATTACCGCGAGTATATTGCATAACCATATCCAACATTGGGTGTTCGACTTCTGCCAATACCAATTCATACAGATCATTCACATCTTGACCGTCTAATTGGGATAAATAATTTCTTAACGCTTGTTTTACAGAGTCGCGCAATGGTTTGTTGGTCACTTGAGATTGAGAATTCAGCACTGAAACAGTTAATGCTTCCGCCGGATTACGTTGTTCTAACATTTTTCTATCCATTAATTAAATCAAATTAAACTAAAATATTGTTCTAATGCGGATAATTGTGCCGAAGCAGAGGTTATCGCATTAAAATCTTGTTTAAAAACAGAATCGGGTTGAATGTCCTGTAAATACCAAGCAATATGCTTACGCGCAATTCGGTAGCCTTTTTCTTCTCCGTAAAAGCGATGCAATTCACGGATATGCTGCAAAATTACACAATATTTTTCTTCTGGACTTGGTTCCTGAATAATCGAATCATGCTCCACCAGCCCAACCACAGATTGAAATAACCATGGTCGGCCTAAGGCTCCACGTCCGATCATAATGCCATCAGCACCCGTGTAATCGAGCACCGCTTTGGCTTTTTGGGCAGAAGTAATATCGCCATTAGCAATCACCGGAATGGCAACCTGCTGTTTCACCAAACGAATATGTTCATATTCCGCATCGCCTTCAAATTTACAGGCTCGGGTACGACCATGAATGGTTAACGCTTGAATACCGCTTTGTTCCGCGATTTTTGGCAATTTCTACACAATTTCGATTTTTCCAAATCCCAACCTGTGCGAATTTTTTTAAGGTTACCGGAACCTCAACAGATTTCACTACAGTCTCAAGAATTTGTCGGACAAGTTGGGAGATATTGTAAAAAGTGCGGAACCCGCCATTTTACGATTCACCTTCTTTGCCGGGCAGCCCATATTAATATCAATAATCTGAGCGCCATATTCGACATTCACTTGAGCGGCTTGCGCCATTTCATCAGGATCTGAACCCGCAATTTGTACGGCATTTATGCCTGCTTCTTGGTGATGAGCCAAGCGCAATTTCGATTTCTCGGTATGCCATACCTGCGGGTTGGTTGACATCATTTCTGAGAAAGTCAAACCTGCGCCATAAGTTGCACAAATTCGACGAAAAAGGTTGATCGGTAATCCCTCGCCATGGGCGCCAGCAAAATGCGATTTTTTTAATTGATAAAAACCAATATGCACCCGCGACTCCACTACATTTCAATTACTTAATCAAACTCCCTTGCCTACTGACAAGGCGTGCTATCATACGCACTTTTAATGCGTTTGGAAAGCGTGTTTTTTTATACAAATTTGTAAAATTTTTTTGATTCATTTAATTTTTGTCAAATTTATGTGAAAAAAATAGAAATTACCCCTTGACATTATCCATAAAAATTTTTTTATGGATTTTAGTTACTTTTTGCATAAAAAGCAAAAAAAGTGCGGTGAAAAACAAAATATTTTTTTCCACCGCACTTTTTTTACTAACCTATTGATAAAACGATTAAGATTTGAGATTACCTGTAATCCGACACCACTCTTCCCGTTCCGCCACCGGCTCTAAATCAAAACTTTCAGCGTAAGCATCACACACGGACTGCGCTTGAGTCGCTAAAATACCGGACAGCCCCAACACGCCATTTGGTTTAACCAATTGGCTAATCACAGGATAAAGTTCTTTTAATGGGCCGGCCAAAATATTCGCCACCACCACATCAGCCTTTAAGTCAGACGGTTTTTCATCCGACAAAAACAGCTGCAAACGATCGGCAACACCGTTTTGCTCCGCATTATTACGGCTGGCTAAAATCGCTTGCGGATCAATATCAATGCCCACCGCACTTTTTCGCGCCAAGCTTTAACGACGCAATGGCAAGGATACCTGAACCACAACCGAAATCGATCACCGTCTTATCTTTCAAATCCAAACCATCAAGCCATTCCAAGCAAAGGGCGGTGGTCGGATGTGTTCCGGTACCAAATGCCAAGCCCGGATCCAACATCACATTGACCGCATGCGGCTCCGGCACGTCACGCCAACTCGGACAAATCCACAAACGCTTGCCGAATTGCATTGGATGGAAATTATCCATCCACTCGCGTTCCCAATCTTTGTCTTCGATTTGTTCGATTTTTATAGGCGGAATTTTTCGTCAAAATGCTTCGCTTGTTTAAGTGCATCCACGATTACATTCATATCGGTTTCCGCATCAAACAAGGCGATCACGTCAGTGTTGCCCCAAAGCCGTGTTTCTCCCGGTAGCGGTTCAAAAAAATCGGCGTGTCTTGGCTGTCCATGAAGGTAACCGACACCGAGCCGATCTCTTCTAAAAAAATCACTGATTTGCTCTGCCTTTTCGTTAGTACTGTTTAGGCGAATTTGAATCCAAGCCATTTGTTTATCCTTTTTATTCTTTTTTCATAACCTTCGTAGTAGTAGGATTGCTCAATGCCTTTAAAAAAATGATTTCACGATTATCAACATCATCCGTTAAATTATTTTTGTAGTAAAAAGCGAATTTCCAAATCATTAATTGGACTACGCTCCATCGCTTGAAGGTATAAGGTTTTTATCTACATTTTGCCAATTAACAACTTTGCTTAAATTTTTTTCTTTAAGATTAAATCCAACCAAATTCTTGTTGAACGTCCATTGCCTTCCAAAAAAACGGATGGGCAATATTCATTTCAACATATTTATTAATAATCTCCTCAAATGTCGTTTCAGGCATTTGCTCAATTTTTGCTCAACGCTTCTTTTTAAATACAACGAATTAACAAAACGAAAATTGCCTTTTAGAAATATTTTTGTTCACGAATCACGCCGGCAAAAATCATATAAATGTTGAAATAAATATTGGTGAATTTGTTGTAATCCCCGTGTCGTTCCTACTTCAATTTGACGAATATCATTCGTTTCAAACAAGCGGTAAGCATTTTTCCAAGCTTTTTTTGATCTCATTTTTTTCATGTATTTTTACCTGTCATTTTCACCGCACTTTGAATGGCGCTTTTCACCGATTTTTATTTCCCACTAAAAATGCGATCAAGCCAAATACTAAGGCCGGTGCAATTGGATTGAAGCCCAAGAGTTTAATGCCAAATTGGGTGAGTAAAATAAAGGAGATTAAACCGACCAACATGGAGCTTATCGCGCCGTAAGCATTGGCTTTATCCCAATACAGTCCTAATACGATAACCCATAAAAATGCGGCTTCCAAACCACCAAAGGCAAACAGATTCAGCCAAATGATCATATCCGGCGGATTGAGAGAAGCGAAAATTAAAAAAGTGCGGTCAAAAATTAATGTAATTACTGAAGAGATTCGACCGATACGTTTTTTTGGTTTTGCACCGCCTGCGGTTTTGCCGCCAAATACAAGTCCTTCACAAAAAAATAGAAGACGATTGAATGAGCTGGGCATCCACCGTGGACATAATCGCCGACATTGGCGCCGCGAGGAAAAATCCCCGCCACAATCGGTGGCAACACTTGCAACATCAGGCTCGGGATCACTTTATCCGACACCGTTAAATCCGGCACGATAGCGCGCCCCAATGCGCCTGCCAAGTGCATACCGAACATGATAACGGTCAACACAATCGTGCCGATTAGCATACCGTTGTGCAGGGCTTTGCTGTCTTTAAACGCCATGCAACGCACTGCCGTGTGTGGCAAGCCGACCACACCGAAGCAAACCAAAATCCAGAAAGACGCCATAAATTGGAAATCCAGCATCTCATTCGGTCCGTACGGACTGACGAGGCTAGGGTCAATTTCAGTTAATTTTTTTGACCGCACTTTCCACACCGCCTACCTGATAAATCACGCCGACCAATAACACTATCGTGCCTAGAATCATCACGGTACCTTGGATCGTGTCCGTTAACACCACAGCACGGAAACCACCGATAAAGGTATAAATCCCCACGGTTAAAGCGAAAATTAATAAGGCTTGGGTGTAAGGAATACCAATAGTCGTTTCCAACAAACGCGCACCTCCGATAAATTGCACGGTCATCGCCGCAAAGAAGGCAATCAACAACGCGACGCAGGCAATCCACACTAAATATTTGTTTTTATAGCGATAAAGCAATAAATCATTGATGGTCAAGGCGTTAGTTTCTCGGGAAAGCAAAGCAAATTTTTCCCCAACGCACCGAGTGCCAACCACACCGCAGGCACTTGGATCATAGCAAGCAAGACCCAACCTAAGCCGTATTTATACGCCGCACCGGGGCCACCGATAAAGGAACTGGCGCTGGCATAAGTAGAGGCGGTCGTCATGGCGAGCACAAAGCCCGTCATGGAACGGTTGCCCACATAATATTCGGAAAGAAAATCGCCGTCTCTTTGACGTTTTTACATAAGCATAAATCGCCGCCCCGAATACAAATGCCAAATAAATGACGAGCGGAAAAAAATAATCCCTAGGTTCATTGATGACGCTCCATTGTCATATCTTGATTTTTTTCTGTTCCACATCCAGTGGAATATCCTGAAACATAATTTTAATCAGCCAATATGCCACCACAATAAAGAGAATAGGTAGATAAATACAGGCCAGTTCAAACCACAGCGGAAAACCGATTGGCCCTTGTGTGCCTTTTTGGTAAATAGGCGCATAAGCACCAACCAATAACATAAAGGATGGTTAAACCCAATGTCCAACGGGCTTCCTTAGCCGCTTGTCGATAGCGTTGTTGTAACTTCATGATATGTTTGCCTTAATCCATGATTAAAAGGTTTTTGCTCATTTCTAAATAAATCCGATTTTTTTATCATAGCGATAAAACGGATGATTGCTGTCATTTTTTTGGTACGACCAGGTAAGTTTCGGCGTAATACCCCCAAAAATAAACATTACGATGCCATAAAGTGACATTGGTTTGGTATTCCTTATTTTTGACGAATACCAAACAAATCCACCCCTTGATAAGTTCGCCTTGCATAAGCTACGGAAAGACGACTGGAAATGCCTAACGGCCATTCTTGCACCCAACCTAAACGTACATTTTTACGCTGATAAGCATTATCAAGATCGCGCGTATTTTTCGCGATTATAATCTGCGCCGGCGAACCAATATTGCCCGCTGTAAGGTAAAAAAATAATAAGGTGTTCGACCATAAATAATTATTGCCATTTAAATGCTTACGGGTGACATAACGCTGTTCGCCATATTCAAGTGCGGTGGAAATTTGCCATGATTTATTAAGCCAATGACTTACATCAATGCGCACACCGGAATTTTTTTAGAAAATTGTTTCATGGCATCACTGCCGGAAGACCCGCCGGAATACCAACGTCGTTCAGTGAAAGGGAGAAGGGAAAAATTCGCTATTTGCCGTTTGATAGCCAAGACCGGCGCCAATTCTGGCGTTAAATTCGTTATATTTTTTTGTTATCCCAATAATATTTGCCTTGTCCATCCAAAACGAATTTCGCAAATAACTGATTTGGCAGCGACCATTTTTTTCTCCGCGCCAAAAATAGTAAGACACACCATGCGCCTGTTCCCGTTCCCAGGCTTTTCCAACCGCCGACACGGGTGCCGGCTTTCGGCGCATTATTAATATTGGATTCATTTAAAAAAACTGATACCTCCATTAATTTTTCCACTGATCCCGTTGGTTAATTGCCATCAAATATTGATCGATCATTTTGTTGTGATGGCACATCATTGACTTCCGCACGGAGTTTTTTTGGAACTGATCTTTCGCCGCCTCATTATCATTATTTAAAAAAACAACGCATGGGCTAATTGATAACGCAATTGCAAAAATATCAGGACGTTGGGCAAATAATTCACGGTATTGTTGCACTGCGGGTGCATAATCGCCATGACGGGTTGCCAACACCGCCTCTCCCCAAGCCAATAAGAAAGGATCTTGTTGTGCCTGCTGTTTATACAACGGAAGTAATAATGCCACGGCCTCCGAATTGTTTTGCAATAATGCCGGAATCAACCCGCGAATAATTAAATCCGGTCGTTTTGCCAGTTCTTCTTTGGTGATAGATAGGGTGTGTTTGTTATCTGCCGCCTCGTCCACCTGTGGTGGTTGCGGTAATTGCGGTTCGGCGATTTGAATGCGTTCTTCGGTCAAGTTATTTTTTTAGGCTGTGCCACCTTTTTCGGCCGTAGCTGTCCCCGCCAAAGTCAAGGCTACCCAAAAATAAGGCATGATGTATTGGTTTCATGATAGGTTATCTAAATTTAAAAAAATAAAAATTGCCATCACAGCAAACAAAAAAACGTGGACGATTTTAACACGATTTTTAAGGTTCGGAAAAAAATTATCACGGGTCATGCGCTGTTAAAATGCGGGAAAAAAATGGCTTTTAAGCAAATTTTTGCTATGCTGTTTTGCCAAAGAGTATCGGCAATCACATCCGCAGGCTCATGTCTTAACTCACATAAAACGCGAAACACCTGCGCCACGCGCTCAGGTCGATTAGGTTGCCCCTGAAACCCAAATACCGGCATGTCGGGCGAATCCGTTTCCAACAGCAAGGCATCAAGCGGCAATTTAGCGATGGTTTGACGGGTTTTATTGGCGCGTTCATAGGTAATCGTGCCACCCACACCAATGTGATACCCTAAATCCACAAAACGTTTCGCCTGATCATAACTGCCTGCAAAACCATGTACGACACCACGTTTCGGCACATCAATGCGTTTAAGAAAAGAAAAACAGTTGATCGTGCGACTTACGGGAATGCATATTCACCGGCAAATCGTGCTTTTTTTCGCCAAATACAGTTGCGCTTCGAAAAAGTCACATTGCTTGCGCCATAATGCCTCGCTTAACAATTCCGGTACGGCACGCTCTAAGCCGATTTCCGCTACTGCTGTGCAATTTGCCGAACGCGTTGCCAATGCCTGCTCCAATAACGCCAAATCCTGCGCTTGGTGTTCTTTAATATACAACGGATGTAGCCCCAAGCCGTAATACAAGTGTTCAGGATAAAGTGCGGTCATTTTTTTCAATCGTTTTAAAATCACGTTGTAATACCGCCACAATCAGCATTTTTTTGTACCCCTCGCGTCTGTGCATTTTTGCATAAGCTGTGCTAACGGCTCACCGGTGGCTTGCTGCAAATAATCGAGGTGGGTATGCGTGTCGAAAAAGGAATACATATCAATCTAAAAAAAATCAGGCAACTCAATGAGTTGCCTATATTATTATTCGTCAATCGTAACGGATGTAATCACCACATCGTCATTCGGCACGTCTTGGTGGAAGCCTTTGTTGCCGGTTTTTCACACCTTTGATTTTATCCACAACGTCCATGCCTTCAACAACTTCGCCGAATACCGCATAGCCCCATTCTTGTACCACTTCACGACCATGCAATTCTTTCGCGCGATAATCTAAGAAAGTATTATCGGCAACGTTAATAAAGAATTGTGCGGTAGCAGAATGCGGATCGGAAGTACGTGCCATGGCGATAGTGCCACGTTTGTTGCTTAAACGGTTGTTGGCTTCATTTTTTTAATCGGCGCGTTAGTGGCTTTTTTTCGCGCATACCGCTTTCCATGCCGCCACCCTGAATCATAAAACCGTCAATCACACGGTGGAAAAATTGTGTTATCATAAAAGCCGTTTTTACAATAAGTTAAGAAGTTTTCCGCCGTTACCGGTGCTTTTTCGTGATTTAAGGCAATTTTTAATGTCGCCAAAATTGGTGTGTAGTGTAATCATTGTACTTTTTCCTATACGAATTAAAGAGCGTCATTATTTCACAATCCGCCCCAAATCGCCATAAAGTGCGGTGCGTTTTCAAAAAGATTTGGATCCTAATATGTTAAAACTTTTCAATACCCTCACCCGCGAAAAAGAAATATTCAAACCGATTCACGCAGGCAAAATCGGCATGTATGTGTGCGGTGTCACCGTTTACGATCTCGCCATATCGGGCACGGACGAACCTTTGTGTGTTTCGATGTCATTGCCCGCTACTTACGCTATTTAGGTTACGATTTAACCTATGTGCGCAACATCACTGACGTAGATGACAAAAATCATTAAACGCGCGTTGGAAAAACAAAGAAACCTGTGAGCAATTGATGGATCGCATGGTCGTGGAAATGTACAAGGATTTTGACGCCCTGAACATTTTGCGTCCGGATTTTTTGAACCGCGTGCGACCCATCACATTCCTGAAATTATTGCTATTGTAGAAAAACTGATTCAACGCGGACATGCTTATGTGGCGGACAATGGCGATGTGATGTTTGATGTGGAAAGCTTCAAAGAGTACGGCAAATTATCCCGCCAAGATTTAGAGCAATTACAAGCGGGGACTCGTATTGAAATCAATGAAATCAAGAAAAAAACCCAATGGATTTCGTGTTGTGGAAAATGTCCAAACCAAATGAACCAAGTTGGGATTCACCTTGGGGCAAAAGGCCGTCCGGGTTGGCACATTGAATGCTCCGCCATGAACAGCAAAACAACTTGGCGAACATTTTGACATTCACGGTGGCGGCTCCGACCTGATGTTTCCGCACCATGAAAACGAAATCGCCCAATCCTGCTGTGCCCACGGTAATCAGTATGTGAACTACTGGCTACATTCCGGCATGATCATGGTAGATAAAGAAAAAATGTCGAAATCCCTCGGCAACTTCTTCACGATTCGCGATGTGCTAAGCCACTATGATGCGGAAAGCGTGCGCTACTTCCTGCTCACCGCCCATTACCGCAGTCAATTAAATTACAGCGAAGAAAAATCTCAATCTGGCTCATGGCGCATTGGAACGCCTTTACACCGCATTGCGCGGCACTGATAAAAAGTGCGGTGGCTTTTGGCGGTGAAAATTTTTGTGGACGCCTTCCGTGAAGCCATGGACGACGATTTCAATACGCCAAATGCCCTTTCTGTGCTATTTGAAATGGCGCGTGAATTGAACAAACTGAAAACCGAAGACATGGAAAAAGCCAATGGACTTGCCGCGCGTTTACGCGAACTTGCCGGCATTCTCGGTTTGCTTCAACTCGATCCGGAACAATTCCTACAAGCCGGTTCCGATGACGACGAAGTCGCCAAAATCGAAGGACTTATCAAACAACGCAACGAAGCCCGCGCCGCCAAAGACTGGCCGGCTGCTGATGCGGCACGCAACGCCTTAACCCAAATGGGCATTGTGTTAGAAGACGGCCCGAACGGCACCACTTGGCGGAAACAATAAGCCGATAAGTTAAAAAAAGGAAAGTTACTCACAACTTTCCTTTTTTTCTTATTGAGTGTCATAAAGTGCGGTTGTTTCCAGCAACGTTTTTCACCTTGAAAAAAATAGCTGTTAAAAACAACCGCACTTTTTCAGATTATTTCACTAATCCACCGCTCGCTTGTAAATCGGCGTGGTAGGAAGAACGTACGAACGGGCCGCAAGCCGCATGTTCAAAGCCCATGGCTTGTGCTTTTTCGCGGAACATATCAAATTCAGTCGGCGGCACATAGCGGGCAACCGGTAAATGGTGTCGACTTGGTTGTAAATATTGACCGACAGTGAGCATTGTCACACCGTGATCACGCAAATCCTGCATAACTTCCAAGATTTCTTCGTTGGTTTCGCCTAAGCCTACCATTAATCCCGATTTGGTCGGAATATTCGGGAACATCGCTTTAAATTCTTTCAGCAAGCGCAACGACCATTGATAATCCGCGCCCGGACGAATTTCACGATATAAACGTGGTACATTTTCCAAGTTGTGGTTAAACACATCCGGCGGATTGTCTTTTAATTTTTTTCCAACGCCAATTCAATGCGTCCACGGAAATCAGGCACCAAAATCTCAATTTTAATATTCGGATTTAACGCACGAATTTCACGTACGCAATCCGCAAAATGCCCGGCACCACGATCAGGTAAGTCGTCACGGTCAACGGAAGTAATAACCACATAACGTAACTTCATATCCTGAATAGTTTCCGCCAATTGACGTGGCTCATCCGGATTCGGTGCAAGCGGTTTGCCGTGTGCGACGTCACAGAACGGACAACGGCGGGTACAAATCGCCCCAAGAATCATAAAGGTTGCCGTACCGTGATTAAAACATTCATGCAGGTTCGGACAAGAGGCTTCTTCACATACGGAATGCAATCCGTGGCGACGCATACCGGATTTAATACTTTGAATTCGCGCGCCATTGGCGGGAATTTTGATTTTCATCCATTCCGGTTTTTTAAGTAATTCCTGTTCAGGATCGATATTTTTTACCGGAATAATAGACGTTTTCGCGGCGTCACGATATTTAACGCCACGCTCCATCTTAAAAGGTGTTCCCATTGAAATTCCTTATGTAGCGAGTAAATGGCAAGGGTAACGAGATTAAACGGTGATTAACTGAGAGTGTTAATGATTTGTTACATTATACCCTAACAGTGTGGAAAAATGCTTAACTAATTGTAGGGAAACTTTGTGGCAATCCGCCTGTTCGTTGCCAACAAAATCCGCCAGTTGGCACATTTCTAGCCCCGCATAGCCGCAAGGATTAATTTGATGGAAAGGCGCCAAATCCATATTGATATTAAACGCCAAACCGTGAAAAAGAACGACCATGACGAATACGCAAACCGAGAGAACAAATTTTTTTCTGCCATCAATATACACACCGGGCGCATCCGGTTTCGGGTAGCCTTCAATGCCATAATCCGCCAGCGTTTTCACCACTGATTGTTCAAGTGCGGTTACTAATTGACGCACATTTAAATTCTCATGCCGCTTAACATCAATCAGCACATACATAATTTGCTGCCCCAAACCATGATAGGTTATTTGTCCGCCACGATCCGATTGCACCACCGGAATATCCGTATGCTGTAACAAATGCTCCGGCTTGCCTGCTTGGCCTTGGGTAAATACCGACGGATGTTGCACCAACCAAATTTCATCGGTGGTATCTTCCGTACGATTATCGGTAAACGCCTGCATTTCGTGCCAAACGCTCTCGTAATCACGAATACCAAGTTGGCGTACAATTAATTCGGGTTGCATGATAATTTCCTAAAAAAACGTTGTGTTTTTTTGACCGCACTTTGGTGATTACAACACCATGCGCACACCTTTAATTTCCGCCAGTTCCTTATACAGAGTTTCGATTTGTTCGATATTTTTCTGCACGGACATTGATAGACACGGAATGATAGGTGCCTTTACCACTTTCCTTGGTTGTCGGCGTATAATCGCCTTTTGATGGTTTTATGAACGGTCTGAACCACATCGTCCACTAAATCAGAACGTGCGGCGCCTACTACTTTAAAAAGTGAAATTACACGGGAATTCAAGTAGATCTTTTAATTTTTTTATCATGTGCAAGGTCGGTTAAATTTACCGTTTTTTTATCAGTCATTGTTTTTTTCCTAAAAATTTAACCGCACTTTCCTAGAAAAGTGCGGTCGGTTTTAAATGTGTTTTTTTAGAGACTAGTCAAACAAACTTTTTGATGGTAAGCACCAACCAGTCCCAAATTTTTGCCGAAAATGCCGCCTTCTTTTCACTTCTTGCATAACTTGTAAGTTTACGCTGGCAACATCTTTGCCCTCTAATTGATAAATGACTTTACCTACGACTTGGCCCTTGGCAAGCAGGGGCTTCCAGATATTTTTTTCTCTAATTCATAACGGGCTTTCAGCTCGCTACTTTTGCCTTTCGGAATGGTAATAAACGCATCCTGTAATACACCTAACTGAATGTTGCTTTTATCACCGTAATAAACCCGTTGCTCGGAAATGGATTGGCCCGTCTTGCCCGCCTCAAAGGTTTTTAAAGGTTTCAAAATTAGCAAAGCCCCATTGTAATAATTTTTTGCTTTCCACTTCACGGCCTTTGTAAGTCGGCACGCCCATAACCACGGAAATCAAACGCATATTATTCGGATTGGTGGCAGACGCTACAAGATTATAACCGGCTTTGTCCGTATGACCGGTTTTTCATGCCATCAACATTAATGGTTTTATCCCATAACAAGCCATTGCGATTCGGTTGTTTAATTTTATTAAAGGTAAAATCTTTTTCTGCGTAAATTTTATATTCTTCCGGCAAATCACGAATAATATGCGCACCGATAATTGCCATGTCTCGGGCAGAAGAATATTGCCCTTCTTCATCTAAACCATGCACGGTGGTAAAACGGGTGTTTTTTTAAACCAAACTGTTCTACGTATTTATTCATGGCATCCACAAAGTTCATTACTGTGCCGGAAACATGTTCTGCCATAGCAACACAGGCATCATTACCGGAAACAACAATAATCCCGCGATTTAAATCCGCCACGGAAACCTGTTGATTTAAGTTTAGGAACATTTTTAGATGAGCCCGGGAAATTTTTGTCCCCATGCACTTTCCCCGATTGTAACCATATCGGTGTTATGGATTTTGCCTTGTTTTTAGCGCCTGCCCCACCACATAACTGGTCATCATTTTTTTGTTAGGGACGCAGGATATTGACGCTGATCGGGATTCAACGAAGCCAACACGGCACCGGAATTGTAATCCATTAAAACGTAGGTTTGTGCGTTAATTTGCGGCGCGGCAATATTAAACTGAGCATCCTCAGCCATCGAACCCAAAGGCATGGCGAAAAGAGCGGCAACTAATGCAATTTTGCTGTTTTTTTACGACTTTGTTAAACATAACAGTGAATATCCTAAAATGATGTATTGTTATTTATTATAAGAATACACAATTAGCGGTTCGGGATGATTTAAACGTCTTAATTGTGTTTTCAATTCTGTAATTTCGGCTTTTTGAATTAAACGGTCCCAAATGGATATTATATTTTTTTACCATATGCGGCAATTTCCGCTTTCACGTTTTCCAATGCCAATTCTTTAATAATTTGTTCGGCATTTTGACGACTGGCGACATTCACCATTTTAATTTCATAACGTTCGGCATTCGCCGCGTTTGAGCCGCGAATAAATTTCGTATTGTTTTTTTGAAGAATCCGATGTAAAAGTAGAGGCTTCCGAATTATCTTTTAGACGTCGTAAGCCTTCTTCCGTTTTGCTGATTTGCGCTAACGTTGAAGCACCGGCACCGGATAATTCACCTTTAGCATCCACATGCAAGGCTTCGACTTTCACCAATCCCATACCGTAATTTACAATACCGATTTCTTTTGCCGCAGCATGAGATAAATCAATAATGCGATCTTTCGTAAACGGACCTCGGTCATTAATACGAACAATGACTTTGCGCTGATTATACATATTGGTGACAACGGCATAAGAATTCAACGGTAAGGTTTTTGTGCGCTGCAGTGTATAACGTGGAATCATAAATATCGCCGTTGGAGGTTTTGCGTCCATTAAACTTATGATGGTAGTAACTAGCAATACCTTGTTTGGAATAGTTTTTGGCTGTTTGATGCGATCTTGTAGTATAGGTTTCGCCTTTTACGTTATAGGTTTGCGAGGTGACCGACATTGGACGATAAGTTAATGAAGGTCCTTCAATTCCATATAATTTTTTTGTTTCGGCTTGCACAGAAAGTGCGGTGCAAAATGAAAACAAAAATTATCATATAGTTTACAGTTTGCTTTTAAATTCATTAAGTTTTTTTCTCCCCTCTGTCGAATTACCAATTAAGAAAACTGAAAACTTAATTAGTTCCCTTCAGAAAGTGTTCTCTGTGAGTATGAATTGACATCACTAAACCAAAACCCTGCCATGATAGCAACATAAGAGGTTCCGCCATAACTCACCAACGGTAACGGCACGCCTACAACAGGTAAAATACCGCTTACCATACCGATATTAACAAAGACATAAACGAAAAATTAGCGTTAATGCCCCCGACTAAAAATACGCCCAAACGCAGTTTGTGCGCTGACGCCGATTATCAAACAACGGGCAACAATAAACAAATAAATGGCTAATAAAATCAAGAAACCGATCATGCCATATTCTTCACTTAATACGGCAAAGATAAAATCCGTATGCGGTTCCGGTAAAAACTCCAATTGGGATTGCGTACCTTGCATCCAGCCCTTGCCCCACAAAACCGCCCGAGCCGATAGCAATTTTTGACTGCCAAATGTGGTATCCCGCGCCCAATAAATCTTTTTCCGGATCAAATAGGGTTAATACACGGGTGCGTTGATAATCGTGCATTAAATAAAAACCACATAATGGGGATAAACCCGGCAAGCCCGACGATTGCCGCTAAAATCAACCACCAGCTCATGCCGGCTAAAAAAATACCACAAATAAGCCCGAACCGCTAACCAAAATTGCAGTGCCCAAATCCGGCTGAATCGCCACAAGCAAGGTTGGCACAATGATAATGATTAACGCAATAAATGTTTCTTTTTATTTTAATCGGTTGCGGACAATTACCCAAATATACCGCCACCATCAAAGGTACTGCCAATTTAACGATTTCCGATGGCTGAAAACGCACAATGCCCAAATCTAGCCATCGTTGCGCACCTTTACTGGTGGTTCCAATCATATCCACCAAGACCAACATAATAATCCCGATACCAAATAAATAAGGGGCAATACGCTGATAAAATTTTTGGAGGAACTGTGCCATCACCAAGAGAACAAAAAATCCTAAAGCAACCTGTATAATACGGCTCTGAAACATAGCTTCGTTTGCACCGGATGCGCTATATAGTACAAACATACCATAGCCGGTAACCACCACCAATCCGATAAACAGCCACAAGTCAATGTGCAAACGGCGCCACAACTCCAGCCAAATATTGCGATCATTCATTTTCATTTGGCTCTCCTGTGGTCGGTTCGCTTAACGGTTGTTCCGAGCTTTGTTCTATTGGCAACGGCGTGTTTTGTTTAAAATAATAATCCATAATTTTTCTAACAATCGGCGCCGCATTACTGGAACCGCCACCCGCGTTCTCCAAAATCATAGAGACAACAATTTGCGGGGTCTCATAAGGCGCAAATGCGATAAACCAAGCATGGTCGTGTAATTCTTTTTTCAAGGCGCCGGCATTATAACTTTGATTCTCTTTCAAACTAAACACCTGCGCCGTTCCGGATTTTCCCGCGACACGATAAGGCGTACCGATAAAGGCCTTGCGACCTGTTCCGCCGGCGCTATTCACCACGTTATACATGCCACGTTTCGCCTCATCCCAAAAAAATACTGCTTCGGTTCGGTAATATCTTCATATGGCAACGGATCTTTATAAGGTTCTACCACGGAACCTTCCACGCTCTTCATCAAGTGCGGTGTGTTTACCTTGCCGTTATTCACCAGAATACTGGTGGCTTTTCGCCAACTGCAACGGCGTCGCCGTCCAATAGCCTTGCCCGATACCCACAGAAATAGTATCGCCCTGCACCCAAGCTTTTTTTATAGCGTTTTTGTTTCCATTCACGGGTCGGCATATTGGCACCGGTTTCTTCTTGAATATCAATACCGGTCGGCACACCAAACCCAAAACCGTTTCATCCAAGCGGACAAACGGTCAATCCCCATGTTATAGGCAGTTTGATAAAAATAAGTATCGGAAGATTCGGTAATGGCTTTATTTAAATTTGTCATGCCATGCCCACCTTTTCGCCAGTCACGGAAACGCTTGGTGCTATTTGGCAAACTCCAATAACCCGGATCATAAATCGTCATACTCGGGGTAATCACATTTTTCCTGCAAAGCAGACACCGCAATGAACGGTTTCACCGTAGATGCCGGCGGATAAGCGCCTTGTGTCACACGACTATAAAGCGGGCGATTAGGGTCATTTAACAAACGGCTATAGGCCTCGCCGGAAATGCCATCCACAAATAAATTATTGTCATAACTCGGTACGGAAACCATGGCTAAAATGCTGTTATCTTTCGGATCCAGCACAACCACGGCGCCTTTTATGTCCCGCCAATAGTTCCGTGACATAAAGTTGTAAATTCAAATCAATCGTCAAATGAATGCTTTTTCCTGCAATGGCAGGCTGTTCGCGTAGCTTACGAATTACTTTGCCACGGCTATTAACTTCCACCTCTTCAAAGCCTGTGGTGCCGTGTAGAGAATCTTCATAATAACGCTCAATCCCGAGCTTACCTAAATCGTGAGTACCGGAATAATTCGCGAATTTTTTTCCTCTTTTTTTCAGGCGTTCCACATCACGATCATTAATTTTTTTGACACATAACCTAAGATGTGGGTCAGCGGTTCACCATAAAGATAATGGCGTTTAAAAATAAGGACGAATATCTAAACTTGGGAAATTGTATTGATTTACCGCAAAAACGGGCGATTTGTTCTTCCGTTAAATTCGGTTTTAACATAATCGGTGTGTAACGGGTTGAACGACGGCGTTCTTTCTTAAAATTTTCAATATCCGTATCGGTCAGCCCTACCAACACTTTTAATTCCTCAAAAGTGCGGTCTAAATTTTCCACTTTTTTTCCGGCACCACATATAATCCGAAAAAAAGGTTAAATTTTTCTGCCAATAATTGCCCGTTGCGATCGTAAATCAAGCCTCGGGTCGGTGGTAATGGCAACAATTTAATGCGATTGCCGTTAGAACGGGTTTGATAGCTGTCGTAATTCACCACCTGCAAATCATATAGATTCAGAATCAACACTGCAGACAACACCAAAACGCCGATAAATGACACCAAAGCACGACGGGCAAACAAATTGCGCTCGGCTTTTTTTATCACGAATCGGATCGTATTGCGGTTGCGACAGAAGTTTTTTTAGATTCATTATTCTCGATGATATGGATGATTAGTCGTCAATGACCACGCGCGATAGAGGCTTTCGGCTACCACCACTCGCACCAAAGGATGTGGCAGAGTAAGCGGTGAAAGCGACCAGCTTTGCTCGGCGGCGGCTTTGCATTCGGGAGACAGGCCTTCCGGTCCACCAATCAGCAAACACAGATCGCGCCCGTCATTTTTCCAACTTTCTAATTGTTGGGCCAGTTGTTCGGTAGTCCAAGGTTTGCCGGGAATGTCCAACGTCACGATTTTTGCCCTTTCCGGCAGCCGTCAACATGGCTTTGCCTTCCTGTTCCAAAAATACGCTTAATGTCGGCGTTTTTCCCTCGTTTACCGGCAGGAATTTCGATCAGCTCAAAAGGCAATTCCTTCGGAAAACGACGTTGATATTCCTCAAAGCCTGTGGTTACCCACGAAGGCATTTTGGTTCCAACGGCAATTAACTGAATTTTCACCTTAGCTCCTCAAAAAAACGTCATGAAAAAAATGACCGCACTTTATAGGCCTCTACGCCCAAAGTTTTTCTAATTGATACATCTCACGGGTGTCCGCCTGCATGATATGCACAATGGCTTCGCCTAAATCTACCACCACCCAATCGGCAGTCTCTTTGCCTTCATCGCCAAATACATCAATACCGGCAAGTTTGCATTCGCTAATGAGCTTTTTGCGCCAATGAAGACACATGACGGGAAGACGTTCCGGTACATAAAATCATGGTGTCGGTGATGAAAGATTTTCCTTTCACATTTAACGGTAAAATGTCGGTGGCTTTTTAAATCGTCTAATTTATTCACTACAAAATCGACTAACGACATACTTCCTCCTCAATTCAAAAAAACGGCGAATTTTTAGCATTGAATAAAATCAACGCCAATCTTTATCACCCGCTTATCGCTTACCTTGAAACGGCTTACGACGATTATTGTTGCTTGTACGGTGAGTACTTGTGGCGCGTTTTATTCGATAAGGCTTCGGAATGTCCTGCAACAACGCATTCGGATCATATTGACTCACCGGAATACTATGTCCGATATATTCTTCGATAGCCGGTAAATTCATGGCATATTGCTCACAAGCAAAGCTGATGGAAATCCCGCTTTCCCCCGCACGGCCGGTACGTCCGATACGATGCACATAATCTTCCCGATCATCAGGCAAGTCGTAGTTAAAGACATGCGTCACTTCCGCAATGTGCAAACCACGCGCCGCCACGTCTGTAGCCACTAAAATATCCAATTCCCCGTCGGTAAATTGTTTTAACAAAGAAAGGCGTTTTTTTCTGTGCCACATCACCGGTCAACAAACCTACACGATGTCCATCCGCCGCCAAATAGCCCCAAATTTCCTCACATTGATGTTTGGTGTTGGCGAAGATAATGCAACGCTCCGGCCATTCCTCTTCCAATAACGTCAATAATAAGCGGATTTTGTCTTGGTTAGACGGATAAAACAGTTCTTCTTTAATTTGTCGGCCGGTTTTTCTGCTCCGGCGCAATTTCCACATACTCGGGATCGTTCATATCCTCAAATGCCAATTCACGCACTTTGTAAGATAAGGTCGCGGAGAACAACATGGTCAAGCGCTGTTGTGGCGACGGGCATTTGCGCAATAAATAACGGATATCGCGAATAAAGCCTAAATCGAACATTCGATCCGCTTCATCCAACACCACCACTTGAATACGATCCAAACGGATAATGCCTTGTTTTACATAATCAATCACCCGCCCTGTGGTACCAATAAGCACATCAACCCCGTTCTCAATAGCTTTAAGCTGCTTATCATAACCATCACCACCGTAAGCAAGTGCGGTCTTAAATTGAGTTGTTTTTTTAAGAAAATCTGCGCATCATGCTCAATTTGCACGGCCAGCTCACGGGTTGGCGCAAGCACCAAAGCGCGCGGTTGATTTTTATCAGTTTCAGTTGGATGGGTTAATAAATGGTGAAAAAGTGCGGTTAAAAACGCGATTGTTTTTCCGGTGCCGGTTTGTGCCTGTCCCGCCACATCTTTGCCTTGTAATGTCACCGGCAAGGATAACGCCTGAATTGGGGTACAAAAAAATCAAATCCTTTTCGTTGTTAGTGCTTGTAGCACCAAAGGATGTAAAGGTAAATCGGCAAAACGTGCCGAACTTAAATAATTCTCTTGCATAGTCATAAATTCATCATAAAAAAATCAGCGCTAAGCATAGCATGAACAGGGCAAATCCCCAAAAACTCCACACGATTAATTATGAGAATTTTTGTAAACAAAACTTAAAGAAACAACGCTAAAAAAACACGCCGAAATCAGACCGCACTTTCCCCTAAGTACAAGGATTTAGCACGATAAAATAAAAAAATCAGCTAAAAACTAGACAGTATGAAAATTTAATGCTAATTTACGCACCAATTTCAAAAATCACTCCCATTCATTTATATCTAAAACATCAAATCTAAAACAAACTTCAAATTAAATTATGCATCTTACAGAACTTAAAAAAATATGCCTGTTTCCGATCTCGTGAAACTCGGCGAAGACCAAATGGGTTTAGAAAATTTAGCCCGTTTACGCAAACAAGATATTGTTTTTGCGATTTTTGAAAGCAACACGCCAAAGGTGGGGAAGATATTTTCGGTGGCGGCGTATTGGAAATTTTTACCGGACGGTTTTGGATTTCTACGTTCGGCGGACAGTTCCTATTTAGCCGGTCCTGATGATATTTACGTCAGCCCAAGCCAAATTCGTCGTTTCAATTTGCAAACCGGGGATAAAATCGAAGGTAAAATTCGACCGCCGAAAGAAGGCGAACGCTACTTTGCCCTCCTCAAAGTTGACCAAGTCAATGACGACAAACCGGAAGTTTCCCGCAGCAAAATCCTTTTTCGAAAACCTAACCCCATTACACGCCAACTCCCGTTTAAGAATGGAACGCGGCAACGGCTCTACCGAAGATTTAACCGCCCGTATTTTAGATTTAGCCTCCCCAATCGGGAAAGGTCAGCGTGGCTTGATCGTGGCGCCACCGAAAGCGGGTAAAACCATGTTGTTGCAAAATATCGCGCAAAGCATTACCCATAACTATCCTGATGTCGAACTTATCGTATTACTGATCGATGAACGTCCGGAAGAAGTAACGGAAATGCAGCGCTCCGTAAAAGGCGAAGTGATTGCTTCTACCTTTGACGAACCGGCAACCCGTCACGTCCAAGTGGCAGAAATGGTAATCGAAAAAGCCAAACGTTCTGTAGAGCACAAAAAAGATGTGGTGATTTTGCTTGACTCCATCACCCGTTTAGCCCGCGCATACAATACCGTCACCCCGGCTTCCGGCAAGGTCTTATCCGGCGGTGTGGATGCCAACGCATTGCATCGTCCGAAAACGCTTCTTCGGTGCAGCACGTAATGTGGAAGAAGGTGGTAGCTTAACCATTATCGCCACTGCATTAGTGGATACCGGTTCAAAAAAATGGACGAGGTAATCTTCGAAGAATTTAAAGGCACCGGTAACATGGAATTGCATCTTTCCCGTAAAATTGCGGAAAAAAACGCGTATTCCCTGCTATCGATTTCAATCGTTCAGGCACCCGTAAAGAAGACTTGCTTACCACCCCTGACGAGCTGCAAAAAAATGTGGATCCTACGCAAAATCCTTAACCCAATGGGCGAAGTGGAAGCGATGGAATTCCTTATCGACAAACTCGCCGTGGCGAAAACCAACGAAGAGTTTTTTTGAGATTATGAAACGCTCATAATTTCCACCGCACTTTCAACGAAAAAGCCGCTTTTGATAATACCAAAAGCGGCTTTTTTTGTTTTTCACCGTTTTTATCAAGATGAAAAAAAGTGCGGTGAAAAAAACACTTTATTTTTTTAAACCGCACTTTCATCGCATTAATGTAGCTCTTTGCCTTTTTAATTCCGGCACCAAACACACCGTTGCCAGCATATCAATGACATAAATCACCGCTAAAAAGGCAATAGCGGTTTGGAAGGAATACGCGGAAACCACAGCGCCCACGGCTACCGGGCCAAAAGCCTCCTACAGCACGCCCTAAGTTAAACAATACGTTTTGCGCGGTAGCGCGTGCTTGAGTCGGGTAGGCTTCTGCCATTAAAAGCACCGTAGCCGCCCATCATACCGTTAACAAACATCCCTAAGAATACCCCGGCAATTAACATGGTATTCGGCTCCGTTAATTGAGAATAGGCGATGATACTGACCACCGCACCTGCTTGGAACAATAAGAAACTAGGCTTGCGCCCAATCCAATCGGCCAAGCGCCCAAAAATCCAAATGCCGCCCATCATGCCGCAAACGGTCACTGCCGTCCATACGCCGGACTTCGTCAAACTGAAGCCAAGTTGTTTGGAGAAAATTCGGCATCCAAATCATAATGCCGTAATAACCGAAGTTTTGCACGGAGGTAAGGATCACAACGCCCAAACTGACTTTGGCTGTGGCTTTGTCTTTCACTAATAACTTGAATGATTCCAATTTAGACGACCAACGGCTTGTTGTTTTTGGAAGTGCGGTCTGTTTTTGCACAAAAATTTCAGGTTCATGCAAATGGGCGCGTAAATACCAAGCGACAAATGCTGGGAAGATGCCCACCACAAACATGCCACGCCAACCGATTTGCGGCAATAGTAACGGAGTTAACAATGCTGCCCCCAACACGCCGACCTGCCAACCAAGCGCCACATAGGAAGCGGCCTTGGCACGATGGCGCGCAGGCCAGGCTTCCGCGGCCAACGCCATGCCGATCCCAAATTCTCCGCCTAAACCGATACCGGCGATAGTGCGATAAATCAGCAAATCCCAATAACCTTGCGCCAATGCACATAAACCGGTGAATACGGCAAAAAGAATGATCGTCCAAGTCAACACACGCACACGACCGTATTTATCACTTAACGCGCCAAATACGATACCGCCGAAAAACTGCGCCGACCAATGTCCAAGTGACTAAAGAGCCACCTTGTGCCGGGGTTAAGCCTAAGTCGGCAGAAATGGCCGTTAACATGAAACCAAGAATGAGAAGATCGAAACCGTCCATCGCATAGCCGACGGCAGAGCCTAGCAAGGCTTTCCAGCCATAGCTATTTACTTTTTGTAGTCATTTTGAATTGTCCTTCTGTTACTCACGGGTAACATTTAAAGTTAGTAGAGAAGATTTTTTTAGATTGCGTAAAACAAGGCTAAAAAAATTGTGCGCTAGTTTACTGCTTTTTCGGAAAAAAATTCAATAAGTCAGAAAGATAAGTGCGGTGAATTTTTTTAAGATATTTTTTTATGGTAAGAATATGAAATCAGGAAAAATTTAGGCGGTTATAAGAACCGCCTAAATTGAGAATCAGAGATTATTGATTGTTTTTGCACGTAATCAATTGCTGATTGAACAGTTGTGATTTTTTCAGCTTCTTCATCAGGAATTTCGATATCGAATTCTTCTTCTAAAGCCATAACCAATTCAACAGTATCTAAAGAATCCGCACCTAAATCTTCAACGAAAGACGCTTCAGGTTTTACATCTTCTTCTTTTACGCCCTAATTGTTCAACGATGATTTTTACGCGTTCTTCAATGCTCATTTGTTTCTTCCTATGTTTAAGTTTTTCGCCTATTGCGATAAGTTAAGTAGTGTATGTATTTACAAAACATTTCGCAAGATTTCTTGTTAGAGGTCAAACCTCAAAAAAGAGTTCCAAATTTTTGCAACTACATACAGTTTAAAAATAGTTATGTCTTTCACAGACACCGAATGACGTAACCAAGTGACAGTCGCGGAGGGAATTTTTAACATTAAGCAAATTAATTTGCACGCATTAATCCAATTTATCCGCAACCCTCAATTGCCGAACATTAGCTCATGTACATTCCGCCATTAACGTGTAACGTCGTACCGTTAATATAAGCTGCATCGTCAGATGCCAAGAATGCCACCGCTTTGGCGATGTCTTTCGGCTCACCCTAAGCGCCCGGCCGGAATTTGGGTTAATAGGTTATTTTTTTAACTCTTCGCTTAACACTTCCGTCATGTCGGTGGCAATAAAACCGGGAGCAACTACGTTTACGGTAATACCGCGAGAAGCGACTTCTTTCGCCAAGGCTTTACTAAAAACCAATTAAACCGGCTTTTGCGGCACAATAATTCGTTTGCCCCGCGTTCCCCATGGAACCAACCACAGAGCCGATGTTAATAATACGCCCGAAACGTTTTTTCATCATGGTGCGTAACATCGCTTTAGAAAGGTGGTAAACAGAACTTAAGTTGGTTTGTAAAATATCAAACCACTCTTCATCTTTCATACGCATTAACAGGTTATCGCGGGTAATCCCGGCGTTATTAACTAAAATATCAATGTCGCCGAATTCTTGTTTGATGTATTCCAATACCGCATCAATGGAAGCTTGATCAGCAACGTTTAAGACCAAACCTCTGCCTTTCTCACCTAAATAGGCAGAAATGCTTTCGGCGCCTTTTTCAGAGGTCGCCGTGCCGATTACAAAGGCTCCTTTTGATGCCAATTCTTCTGCTACCGCGCGCCCGATACCACGGGTTGCACCTGTAACTAATGCAATTTTTGCCTTGCATAGGTTTACTCCTTTATCAATTGTTATGCTAATAATTCATTCACCGCGTCTAATGATTTCACATCATTGACCGATGTAGCCTGTAAAGAATCAACGATACGTTTGGTTAAACCGTTTAACACTTTGCCCGGACCGATTTCCACCAACACTTCTACGCCACTATGCGACATTTTTTTCTACAGTTTCTGTCCAACGTACCGGACTGTAAAGTTGACGAACAAGTGCGTTACGAATCGCATCTGCATCGGTTTCTGCTTTTACATCCACATTATTTAACACAGAAACGGTCGGGGCTTTCAATGTAATGCTTTCTAAGGAAACAGATAATTGATCTGCCGCCGGTTTCATTAATGCACAATGGGAAGGTACACTTACCACTAACGGTAATGCACGTTTGGCACCGGCTTCTTTACATAATGCCGCTGCACGTTCTACCGCAGCTTTCGCACCGGCAATCACGACTTGGCCCGGCGAATTAAAGTTCACCGCAGAAACCACTTCGCCCTGTTCTGCTTGTTTACAAGCGTTAATAATGGCTTCATTATCCAAACCGATAATCGCATACATAGCACCCGTTCCTTCCGGTACGGCTTTGTTGCATAAGTTTACCGCGCAATTCCACCAATTTAACCGCATCTTGGAAATCTAACACACCGGCACACACCAACGCAGAATATTCGCCCAAACTATGACCGGCCATCACCTCCGGTTTTAATTCCGGGTATTTTTGTTGCCATACGCGATAAACAGCAACAGACGCCGTTAACAACGCAGGCTGCGTTTGCCATGTTTTGTTTAACTCTTCAGCCGGACCTTCCTGCACTAATTGCCACAAATCATAACCCAACGTTTCAGACGCTTGTTTAAAGGTTTCTTGTACAATCGGGTAGTCGCCGGCTAATTCCGCCAACATTCCCACGGTTTGTGAACCTTGTCCCGGAAAAACCATTGCAAATTTTTTCATGTGTTGCACCTATATTAAAAAATAAATCAATTCCTTCCGATATGTTTTACAGTCGAAAAGTGCGGTCAAAAATAACCGCACTTTTTTTATGAATAACAACAGATTATCTAAAATCTCACTAAGGCCGAACCCCAAGTCCAACCACCACCAAACGCTTCCAAAAGAAGCAATTGACCGCGTTGAATACGTCCGTCACGCACTGCTTCATCCAATGCAACCGGCACGGTTGCCGCGCTATTATTGGCATAACGATCCAACGTTACCACCACTTGCGACATATCCATATCTAATTTTTTTCGCTGTAGCCGCAATAATGCGTAAATTGGCTTGATGAGGCACCAACCAATCAATATCTTTTTTTATCTAAATTGTTAGCCGCAAGGGTTTCTTCCACAACATTAGAAAGCTCACGCACAGCCAGTTTAAAAGTTTCATTACCCTGCATTTCAATATAGCCGGATTTTTGCCACACCGCGATCAGGTTGCGGAAGTAGCAACGCACTATGTTTATCTGCCGACGCATGCAAATGTGTAGAAATAATTCCTTCTTGTTCGGATGCTTCTAAAACAACAGCACCTGCGCCATCACCAAACAACACGACAGTGCTACGATCTGTTTCGTCTAACTTGCGTGAGTTTAAATCAGAACCGATGACGAGCGCTTTTTTCACTTTACCGGTACGGATAAATTGATCGGCAACACCTAAGGCATATACAAAGCCGGTACAGGCGGCCGCTAAATCAAAAGCAATGGCATCATCAATCTCCAACATACCTTGAATTTGGCAGGCGGCACTTGGATAAGCGTGAGAGTTGCTGGTTGTCGCCACTAAAATAAGATCAATTTCCTGCGGATTAATGTTTGCTGCTTCAATGGCTTTTTTTGGCAGCCTCGAAACCCATTGTAGACACCGTTTCATCAGGGGAAGCGATACGACGTTCACGAATACCAGAACGGGTAACAATCCATTCATCCGAAGTATCTACCATTTTTTTCTAAGTCGGCATTGGTGCGAATATGTTGGGGTAAATAGCTACCTGTCGATAAAATTTTTGCTAAACATAGTCATCTCGTTAAAAAAACAATAGCGAGGAAGCTCACTAATTCATTGATATTTCATTCTTATTTATAAACCGGCCAAAATTTTTTTGCGGAATTTGACGGCGGGCTTGTAACGCCGCATCAGCAATAGCATTCGCAAATGCCTCTATATTTGCACTACCGTGGCTTTTTAACCACAACTGAAGTTAAACCGATAAGCGATGCGCCATTATATTGATCCGGATTGATTTTTCTTTAATTGTTGGTATTTATCCTTGAAAAGGTATTTAATTAAACAACCAAAAAAACGCTACTTAATATACTATTTTTTTCTTATCACTTTTTCAGTAAAGAAATCACATTCTTCGCTGCGCCTTCCAAGGTTTTTCAGTGCAACATTGCCGGCAAAACCGTCACTCACAATCACATCCGCTTTGCCGTTAAGTAAAAAAATTACCTTCAAGGAACCCAATGTAATTAAGTGCGGTGTCTTTTTTTCAGTAAATCTGCTGCGTCCCGTAAAGATTTATACCCCTTCACCGCTTCAATGCCGATATTTAGTAGTGCAATGCGTGGATAAACCAAGTTGAGGGTATTTTTCTGCAAAAATCGCCCCCATCAAAGCAAATTGGTATAAATTCTCCGCATCACATTCAATATTTGCCCCAAGATCCAACATGATCGTGCGCTCGCCTGTCACTGTCGGAATGGTGGAAATCAACGCAGGGCGATGAATTCCCTCTAAGGGTTGCAATAAAATTTTGGATAAGCCCATTAAAGATGCCGTATCCCCGGCACTGACGCAAGCCTGTGCATCTCCTTTTTGTACGGCCTCAATTGCCAAACGCATAGAGGTATCTTTGCTATGGCGCAACGCGTAGGAAATTCCCTGTCGATTATCAATCACACGGGCACAATGAATAATTTCACAACGCTGACGAAGAGCATTGGGGACTGAGGATAAAAGCGGAAGAATCTGTTGGCGATCGCCAAACAACAAGAGAGAAAGCGTTGGATCACGTTCCAAGGCTAAAATGGATGCTGGGATAGTAATACGGGGACCAATGTCCCCGCCCATCGCATCTAACGCAAGGGTTAGACGACTCAAGTGATTACCTTTATGTAATTGGATAATTACTTGTTAATCACTTTACGACCACGGTAGTAACCGTCTGCGGTTACATGGTGACGTAAATGAGTTTCACCACTTGCTTTATCAACGGATACTGCAGCAGTTGTTAACGCATCGTGAGAACGACGCATATCACGACGTGAACGGGATTTTTTTATTTTGTTGAACAGCCATTGGCTATACTCCTAAATTATTTTTGCTTTTAAATTAGCTAATACAGCGAACGGGTTCGGTTTTTTTGCCAATTCTTCAGGCAATTCGCCAAAAACCTGTTCAGCCACGGACACTTCACAGTGTTCAGATGAATGCATTGGCACAATCGGCAGACTTAAAATTAATTCGTCTTCAATCGTACCAAGTAAATCTATTTCACCGAATTCATTGAATTCAATTGGCTCATAGATTTCCGGCAATACATCAATTTGATCCAAATTAGCCACCGGACTGTAACAAAATTCACAATCAACGGTTTGAATAAAGGGTTCGCCACAACGCTGACAATTTAACTCAACATCAACATTAGCATGGCCTTTCATGACAACCAATTTTTGCGGATCAATAAAGAACGATAATGTAACCTGTGCATCGCTGAGCACTTTACCAACCGATTCGGTAAGACGACTTAATTGATTAACCGAGTAATAACCCTGATAATCCAATCTTCGTTGGGCATCTTTAACCGGATCGACAGTGAGGGGTAGTTTTACCTTTTGCATAGGGCGTGAATATTACCCTCAGAAAATTAAATAGTCAAAGGAAATTATTGCGCAGAACATGAAAATCAATGCTAAAAATCGATTTTATCCATCAACATAAATTTTGTCTCTGGAAACCGTTTGGCTAAGTAACCGCGCAGATATTGTTGTGTATCTTGCGTAATCAATTCATCCGCCGGCGGATAAAGATTGTAAATCAATGCCTCTACGCTAATTTTTCGCTGAGCGCACGCCTCAAGGCTGAGTAACGTGTGATTAATACTCCCCAATCTGCCGGAAGTCACCAGAATTAACGGATACCCATGCGCCGCCAGATAATCCAACGTGGTTTTCTCCTCGGAATAAGGCACCATCAAGCCCCCCGCGCCTTCTAGCAAAACATAATCGTAGTTTTGCGCCAAAAGTGCGGTGGATTTTTCAATTGTTTTTTCATCAATGCACGTCTGTTGCAAACGTGCAGCCATGTGAGGCGAGCAAGGATAATCAAACAAATAAGGACATGTGACACCCTGACGATCTTCCTCGGTTAATGCAATGCCTTGAATTTTTTTCGGTGAACGATAATGTCCGTCGATATATCCTGACAGCCAGTTTGCACCATTTTCTGTGTAATCACCGAATATCCCTGCTGCATTAAATGCTTAGCATAATACCCTGTCGCGATAGATTTACCAATGTCCGTATCAATTCCGGAAACGAATAATACCTTTTCCCATCATATTTCCTCTTTTTTTCTGCGCCAACATTAAAATCGGCACATAAGTTAACGAGACATTACCCTGCTCGTCGGCATACTGTTGTCGATATTGCTCACAAAATTGGGCAACTTTCTTGTAGTGCCAAATTTGATTATTGGTGGCCGTCACACCGGTCTCTTTCAAATGTTTAAGCACCGATAACGGCGAATCAAATTTCAACTGAATTTCTTTTTTTGCTCCAAATGCAACACGGAAAAATCTGACGTTAATGTCTCCAGCCATTGCGCTAGATCGGGGTAATCCAAACCGACACCCGTTAAAGCCCTAACTTCGTGTAAATTGGTTGAGGGCAAACGTACCGAATAAAAATCATGCCATAAGACGTTAAATGACCGACGCAACGTTGAAGAAACGCCAACGGTTCAGTAAACCACTGAATGGTCGAGGCGGAAGCAATCAAATCATATTGATGAGCAAAAATCAAGACGCTCGCCACAACCTTGGTAAAAACGATAATTTTTTTCTGCGGCAAATTACGTGCCAAGTGGTTGGCAACATCACATAAATCGTTGCAATCCCAATGTGTTGCGTTGATATTTTGCATGAGCAAGCGGGTAAAATTGCCTGTGCCACAACCAATCTCTAACACACGCTGAAATTGATTGCCGCCCTTTTCTAAAAAGCAACTGCAACAAATCCTCAGTGATTTGCTTTTTGAGCAATGGCATTTTGTTCATAGGTTGGTAAGGCGGCGCTGAAACATTGCATCACCCGTTGTTGCGTTATTACCATAGCTGTTCCCAAGTTTGTAGCAATGGGAACAGGTAATGCCCTCCAACCATTTCACTCACCTCACAGCGTTCATGCCAATAATTTCGCTGATTTTGCGCAGGGAAAATACGATCTTGTGTACCAATAATCGCTTTCGTCCAAGATAACGCCGTATGTTGATGTTCTGCCGATAACGCATCATAAAGTGCGGTCAATTCTGCGTGTATTTCTTCAATTGAGCGCCGTCCTTCCAAAGATTGATATTGCTGCAACAACTGCTTGTCACCACATATGCGACGCTCAAATTTGCCTAGATTAATTTCATCTAGCGTATCCAACGTGCCTTGAAAAACGGCGCATGGAATACCGTAGTCATCATGCATGGGCAAGCCTGTGCCATTTATCGCGGTTGCAGAAAGCAAAGGGATTTGTCTCATCACACGTTCGGCTACCCAAACGCCCATTGACCACGCCACCAAACGCACATTTTCATAACGGGAAAAATCAAACTCCAACGAAAAATCCCGATAGTCATAACACAACAACAGATCATACGCCGGTGGAATAGCTAAATATTGTACGGCAGAAGGCGGTGTGCCCCAACCGGCAAAATAAACGATTAAATTCCGGCTTGGTGGATTTTTGGCTAATTAATTGATATTGCATAAAAAAATAACTGTTCTATAAATTGCTCAAGTTCATCATGCGTGATGTCGGCGGTGAGAGACAAACGAATGCGCGAGGTGCCGACAGGCACTGTCGGCGGACGAATCGGCAGGCAATAATATCCTTGCTGTTGCAGACGTTGCGCCGTTTGCACGGTGCGTTGGTTGTCACCAAGAATAAACGGCACGATATGGCTTTCACTTGGCATTGGCATATTTAACTTTTTCTGCCACGATGTGCCGTAAGCGCGCACTTAATTGCATAAGATGTTGCCGTTTCGCCTGAAAGTGCGGTCGTTTTTTTCAAAGAGAAATTCTGTCCACGCCACATTAAACGGGGGTAACGCGGTACTAAAAATCAACGGGCGCATGGTGTTAATTAAATAATCTTTGATCACTTGATCGCAAAACCACATAAGCCCCCATCGATGCCAACGCTTTGCCGAATGTGCCGACCAAGAAATCAATGTACGGAAGGCAATTCATCTGCTCGGCAACGCCCTAACCCCTGTTCGCCGTAAACCCCAATGCCGTGCGCTTCATCCACATACAACATAACATTCCAAAATTGCCTTTTAAATTCAACTAATTGAGGCAAATCAGCAAAATCGCCGTCCATGCTAAACAGACTTTCCGTCACCACAATAATGCGTTCGTAGTTGAGATGCTGTTTTTGCAAAAATCTCGTGCAAATGGGCGTAATCATTGTGGCGATAACGCACAAACGGCGCATCGCTTAAACGGATGCCGTCAATAATACTGGCATGCACCAGTTTATCCGCCACGATCAACGTTTGTTTATTGGCTACCGCCGGTAAAATGCCGATGTTGGCGTGATAGCCGCTGTTAAACAACAAACAGGCTTCACGCTGAAATGCCTCCGCCATCTGCTGCTCAAGACTTTCGTATTCAGGAAAATTACCGGTTAATAAACGGGAGGAAGAAGACGTAAAGTGCGGTCGTTTTTTTCAGCGAGTTTTTTTCGAGAAAGGCTTGCTGCAATGCGTCGTCGTTCGCTAAACCTAAATAATCATTGGACGCCAAATTCAGCATTGACCGCCCGTTTTGCTCCACAAACTTGCCCTTATGCACAATTTGCGGAAAGCGACGATATTGTTCTTTTTGACGGAGTTTTTTTCCAATTGCACTGCAAAAATAATCTGACTTACTCATGGTATTCCTCTTTAATTGCCGCCAGCATACCCTGCCGTTAACGCAGATAATTGGGTTGGAGTGATAATGAAGGGCGGCATGATATAAACGAGCTTGCCGAAAGGACGTACCCAAACACCGTGCGCCACCAGACGCGCCTGCAAACTCGCCAAATCTACCGGTTCGTGCATTTCCAACACGCCGATAGCACCGAGTACGCGCACTTCTTTGACGGATTTAAAACTTGCCGCGATTCGTAACTCGGCTTTCAGTTGGGCTTCGATCCGTTGGACATTGACCCTGCCAATCACTTTCCAACAACACATCAATGGATTCGGTGGCAATAGCACAAGCCAACGGATTCGCCATAAAGGTCGGGCCGTGCATAAAACAATGCGCTTCGCCCTGGCAAATAGTTTGTGCAATGGTGCGCGTGGTGATGGTGGCGGACAGGGTTAAATAACCGCCTGTAAGTGCTTTGCCGATACACATAATATCCGGCGAAATGCCGGCATATTCGGCGGCAAACAATTTGCCCGTGCGCCCAAAACCGGTGGCAATTTCATCAAAAATCAGCAATACACCGTATTGTTCGCACAGCTGCTTGGCGCGCATCAAATACATCGGCGAATAGAAATACATTCCCCCCGCCCCTTGTACCACCGGTTCCAAAATAAGTGCGGTCAGTTCTGTGCCTTTTTTTTCTAATAAATCTGCTAAGGGTTTAATATCGTCCTCGTTCCAAGGCTGCCCAAAAGGCGTTTGCGGCTGCGGGAGAAAATATTGCACCGGCAAACTTTTTCGCAAACAGCCCATGCATGCCTGTCACCGGATCGCACACCGACATCGCATGCCAAGTGTCGCCATGATAACCGGAACGAATAGTGGCGAATTTATGCCGTTGTGTTTCGCCTTTGGCGTGTTGATATTGAATCGCCATTTTCATCGCTACTTCTACGGCAATGGAGCCGCTGTCGGCAAAGAAGATTTGTTCCAACCCCTGCGGCAATAAAGGCAATAATTTTTTTCGCCAATTTGACGGCGGGTTCGTGTGTTAAACCGCCAAACATAATGTGGCTCATTTGTTCCAACTGTTTTTGTCGCTGCAGCATTCAAGCGTGGATGATTGTAGCCGTGCAACGCCGCCCACCAAGAGGACATTCCGTCAATCAGTTGGCGACCATCTTTCAGCGTGATCATCACACCTTCGGCGCGTTCAACGGCATAAATCGGGGTGGTTGGTGGAAGGGCGGCATAAGGATGCCAAATATGCTCACGATCAAATTGTAATAACTGTTGTTGGTTCATAG